>Ga0256833_1000154_pt1 | contig 54721 bp, 42 predicted proteins | sample 356284metaG_FD_190535 | JGI IMG/M metagenome (GOLD analysis project Ga0256833, IMG submission 190535) | Hydrothermal vent microbial communities from Mid Atlantic Ridge, Atlantic Ocean - 356-284 | ecosystem: Environmental > Aquatic > Marine > Hydrothermal vents | place: Atlantic Ocean: Mid... | reverse complement strand
TATTCAATGCTTTGAAAAAGATAAAACAAAAGGCAAATCTTAAAACAGAAGAAAAAACATTGAAAAAACTTTCATTCTTCTGTGCCGGAGATATGAGAAGAGCATTGAATTATCTTGAAGCAATGGAAATTGCAGGGGAAGAGGCTTTTGAAGAGTTCAAAGCAAACCCTGTTTACGACAGAAATTCTGACGAGCATTACAACCACGCATCCGCATTGCAAAAAAGCATCAGAGGGGGAGATGAAAATGCCGCAATTTATTACCTTGCAAAAATGATTGAGGCAGGTGAAGACCCTGAATTTATTGCAAGAAGAATGTTTGTGTGTGCCGCAGAAGACATAGGCAACGAAGACCCTTTTGCAACAGTGCTTGCAGCATCGGTACTTTATGCAGTTAAAAATTTAGGCTTACCGGAGGCAAGAATACACCTGTCTCAACTTGCAATCTACCTTGCAAGGGCTGAAAAATCAAACGAAACAATAGTTTCAATTGACAATGCAATTTCTGACATAAAAAACGGGGCAATATTCCCTGTTCCTGACCATCTCAAAGACATCCATTACAAAGGTGCGGATAAAATTTCAGGTGCAAAAGGCTACATATATACCCACTCAAACCCTTTTGAAAAACAGAACTTTTTACCTGATGAGTTGAGAAACAAAAGGTATGTGAGACAGTCTGAATTAAAGGACTTACCTGAAGAGTTAAAGAATAAAATCATTGAATACTTAAAACAGCACAATGGTGAAAAACTTGACTTTGAGAACGCTTCCACAACATTAAATATTGAGAACTGGAAATTAAAAAAAGCCCTCCGCTTTCTTATTAAAAATAAAGAAATAATCATTTTGAAAGACTTAACCATCAAAATCCAATAATAAAATCTTTTACATGCTTTTTTATGAAAGCATTTTCTTTTTATCTGGATTATAATAATAACAATATTAAGAGTGTGGGGGAGTTATGGGAGCAATTGAAAGGCCATGGTTAAAGTTTTATGGAAATATTCCACATAACCTGAATTACCCGGAGAAATCCCTTTTTCAGGTTTTGAAGGAAAGTGCTAAAAGGCATTCAAACTCCATTGCCTACACCTTTATGGGGGCGTCTTACACATATTCACATTTGATTGAGGAGATTGAAAGATTTGCTTCTTTGCTTCATTCCATTGGTTTAAAAAAGGGTGATTGTGCAAGCATTGTAATGCCCACCTGCCCGGAAGGTGTCATTGCTTTTTATGCGGTAAACAAACTTGGCGGGGTTGCAAGTATGGTTCACCCTTTGTCAACAGAGAATGAAATTGATTATTACTTTGAATTAAGTGACACAAAGATAGCAATAACCCTTGATATGTTTTACGAGAAGGTAAAATCCTCCGCAAAGAGAAAAAATGTAAAAAGGGTTATTGTTTCAAGTATATCCCGCTCAATGCCTTTTTTGAAAAAAACGATTTATAACGCTTTTCTGAAGAAAAGGGTAAGGATTGAGGAAAATGATTTGCTTTTAGATAATGCTCTTAAAAAGATTGACGGGTATGTGGAAGACGAAAAGGTTGATGTAAATGACCTTGCGGCAATTCTGTACAGTGGGGGGACAACAGGTTTTCCAAAAGGGGTTATGCTTTCAAACAGAAACCTTATTGCAGAGGGGATGCAGGTTGCTGTGTGGGGCGGATTAAATGATGAGGATACAATACTTGCAATTCTCCCTATCTTTCACGGCTTTGGGTTGAGTGTTTGCATTAATGCGGTTTTTATGGGAGGTGCGAGGACTGTTTTGGTGCCTAAATTTGAATTAAAGGATTTAATAAAAACAATTGAAAAGGAAAAGCCCACATTTTTAATAGGGGTTCCGACCCTCTTTAAAGCACTTGTTGACAATGACAGATTCAGGCGGATAAGGTTTGATTTTTTGAAGTCAGCCTTCTGTGGTGCGGATACCCTTCCTGAGCAATTGAAAAGGGATTTCGATTCAATTGTTGAAAAAAGCGGGGGAAAGGCAAGGCTTTTGGAGGGGTATGGATTAACCGAGGCTGTTACAGCGGTTATGGCAATGCCTTTAAACGAGTACAGGTCGGGTTCAATGGGAATTCCTTTTCCCGATATGTATGCAAAAATTGTGAAACCTGAAACAGACGAGGAATTGCCACCGGGTGAGGTTGGAGAAATGGTGATTTCAGGGCCTGATGTTATGATCGGTTATTTAAAGAATGAAGAAGAAACAGAAAGGGTTTTGAAGAAACATAAAGATGGAATGCTCTGGCTTCACACGGGAGACCTTGCATACATGGATGGGGACGGATTTTTCTATTTCAAGCAGAGGTTGAAGAGGATGATTAAGGTTTCGGGATACAATGTTTACCCATCGGAGGTTGAGTCCGTTTTGTCAAAGCATCCTCTTGTGAAGAATGTTTGCGTTATAGGGGTTAAGGACGAGTATCAGATGACAAAGGTTAAAGCATTTGTTGAGTTGAAAGACTTTTCCCTTGCATCTGATAAACTTGCTGATGAGTTGAAAGAATTTGCCGCGAGGGATTTGATTAAATGGAGTTGTCCTAAAGAGATTGAGTTTAGAGAAAAGTTGCCCCTTACAAAGATTGGAAAGGTTGACTTTAAGGTGCTTGAGGAAGAAGAGAGAAGAAAAGAACGATAAAGCATTAAAAGTTTTTCAATTATTTCAAAAATGCTATAATTGTTCCCATGGGGATGGGGTCCCCCTTTAATTGCCTTCAGGCTGATGACTCCTCTTCTTTTTTAAAGGAGGTAAAAATGGGAGCCACATTCTCACCATCCCCCTATTCATGTAATTGCATTAAAGTTATTGAGAAAGCAAACAATCTTTTGAAAAAGACAAAAGGCGATTTTTTTAATAAAGAGTCTGAACTTTTAAACGGTTTAAGAGAAAGATTTGAAAAGGGAAGGTTTAACCTCGCTGTTCTGGGACAGTTTAAAAGGGGAAAGAGTACTCTTTTAAATGCTTTGATAGGGTTTGATATTTTACCGAGTTCAGTTGTCCCTCTCACGGCCATACCAACTTTTCTTATGGATGGTGATAACTATGCGGTTAAGGTCGTTTTTGACAGTGAAGAAAAAGAAAGGTTTATTTCTTTGAAAAATGTGGAGGATCTCAAATCTGTGCTCTCGGATTTTGTAACCGAAGAGGGGAACCCTGAAAATGTAAAAAGGGTAAGCGAAGTGATAGCGTACATTCCCGAAAATAAAATTCTTAAAAACAAGGTTGTTTTGATTGACACTCCCGGAATTGGGTCAACTTACACTCACAATACGGAGGCAACCCTGAACTTTCTTCCCCAGTGTGATGCGGCCCTGTTTGTTGTATCTGCAGATCCTCCCATAACAGAGGTTGAGCTTGAGTTTTTGAAAGGGGTTTTTGAGAAGGTTCCAAGATTGTTTTTTGTCCTTAACAAGATTGATTACCTTGACGAGTTTGAAATTGAGGAAGTTTCTAATTTCCTTAAAAAGCATTTGATTGAGATCGGGATCCCTGAAGATTATGTTATATTCCCTGTCTCTGCAAAAAAAGGCCTGAAAGCAAAGTTGAAAAATGATAGCGATCTTTATAAAAATAGCGGGATTGATAAAATAGAAAAACACCTTGTGGATTTTCTTGCAAGAGAAAAGTCAAAGGCATTGACAGATGCAATTGCCATTAAGGCGAGAAACATTTTAAACAATGTGCTATTAAACATTGAACTTGAAATAAAATCCCTTGAAATGCCACTTGATGTTGTTGAGAAAAAAAAGGCTTTATTTGAGGAGAAGATCGGGGAACTTGAAAACGAAAAACAATCAACCATTGACATACTTGCTGGTGACAGCAAAAGGGTACATTCTCAACTTGAAGAGTATTCGGTTGATTTAAGGAACACGGCATTTTCTTATTTTTCTGGAATCCTTGAAGAGTACATTGCAATGGCCGGTAAGAGCGGCAAGCTAAACGAAAAAGAGATTGTAAAAAGACTTGCTGAAGAGATCCCGGTTTTTTTTGAAAAAAAGATGGGAGAGGCAACAGACATTTTCTCAAAAAAGGTTTCTCATCTTCTTGAGAAGCACCAGAAGAAGGCCAATCAGATAATTGATTCAATAAAAAAGATTGCCGGTGACCTTTTTGATGTTGCTGTGAAGGAGATTGAAGAGGTCAGGTACTTTGAAATAGTTAATGAGCCTTACTGGGTTTTGCACAAATGGGAAACCACATTCAATCCAATACCGCCTGTTGTTGTTGATAGAATGATACCCCCCGCTTTAAGGAACAAAAGGATAATAAAAAGAGTAAAACAGAGAGTGAGAAGCCTTGTGGTTTCAAATGTGGAAAATCTGAGATGGTCTATTTTCCAGAGCATTGATAGAAGTTTCAGGCAATTTCAAAGATTGCTTGAAGAGAATTTTGACAACACATTGGCTGCCACTTACGGTGCTGTTAAAAGTTCTATTATCAAGAAAAAGGAGTTAGGTGAAAAGGTTGAAGAGGAATTGAAAAGAATTAAGAATGTAAAAAGAGAGATAGATAGCCTTATAAATGATATCTCCTCTTATCTTGATGGTAATTGAAAGAATGATTTGATAAGTACTCTATTGATTTAAAAAACCAGATTTAATTTTTCTTTTTCACTTTTTAGACAGATGTACACATTCTGTTTTTTAATATGTTTTCCGCCTCCGTTATTATCTTTTCAATCAATTCCTTTACAGAGGGAATATCGTGTATTAACCCAACAACCTGTCCACATGCAAAAAGGGCATTGTCGGTCTCTCCTGTTTTCAATGATTTGAGACCCCTTAATCCGCTTAAAAGTGGTGCCAACTCCTGCAATGTTGCACCGTTTTCTTCCATTTCCTTAATTTTAAGTGCATGTTTGTTTTTCAATGCCCTTAAGGTGTTTTTCAAACTTCTTTCAACGAGTATTGTGTCAGTTTCCTTTGCTTCAATCAGTTTTTGTTTTATGTTTGGGTGGGCAGGTGCTTCCTTTGTTGCAACAAACCTTGTACCCATATTTACCCCTTCTGCCCCAAGGGCAAGTGCTGCTAAGAATCCCCTTGCATCTCCGAAACCGCCAGATGCAATTACAGGAATTTTTAATTCGTCAACTGCTCTGGGGATTAGAATCAGAGATGTAACATCGTCTTCACCGGGGTGTCCGGCACACTCAAATCCGTCTATGCTTACAAAATCACACCCAATACTTTCGGCTTTTTTAGCATGCCTTACTGATGTGCATTTGTGTATTATTTTTATCCCAGCATCTTTTAATTTTTTTATGTAAGGCTCGGGGTTTCTGCCAGCCGTTTCCATTATCTTTATACCTTTTTCAATTATTACATCTATGTATGCCTCGTAGTTTACAGGCCTTAATGTTGGGAGAAAGGTTATGTTTACTCCAAAGGGTCTGTCGGTCATCTCTCTGCACCTGTCTATCTCTTTTGCAAGTTTTTCAGGTGTGTCAAATGAAAGAGCAGTGATTATTCCAAGCCCACCTGCATTTGATACTGCTGAAACAAGTTCAGCCCTTGAGATCCACATCATACCACCCTGAATGATGGGATATTTTATGCCCAATGCCTTTGTAACCCTTGTTTCAAACATACTTCCTCCCTTTGTCATTTTTTAAAAGAAAAAGGGGGAGTTTTCTCCCCCTCCTTGTTTTAAGATTATACAAAACCTGACTTTACTTTAAAAGCGATTTTACATACTCGATCATGGGGTCTTTGTCTCCCCCCGAAAAGCCTACAAAGACTTTTGCTATTTTTCCGTCTTTACCAATTACAGTAAAGTGGGGAATTCCACCAACTGCATAATCTTTGTATATGGATTTGTCTTTTAAAACGGCAACCGGATATTTAATATTTCTGTCAGCAAGGAATTTTTTTATGTAATTAAATTCTTCATCAGGTTTAAGGTTGGGAACCTTCTGTTTTCCGTCTGAAAAGGTACCATAGTATGCGGTTATGCTTATGACAACAAGCCCATTGTTTTTGTATTGTGAATAGAGTTTTTCAAGGTAAGGCATTGCAGCCCTGCACGGTGGGCACCATGGAGCAAAAAAGTCAAGTACTACCACCTTTCCTTTTAGGTCTGACAGTTTTAACCCTTTTGAGTTTATCCATTTATCAACTCCCTTCAATTCAGGTGCCTTTTTACCCACTGAGTTTATCTGGGTAAGTTTCTCTTTGAGCCTGTTTTTTACCTGTGGAGGTAACTGTTTGCTGTTCATTGCCCTCTTTAACACTTCTTTTTCCTTTTTTGTCTGACCTGTTTGTTCATAGGCAAAGGAAATGCCATCGTAAGAATAGTATGCAGTCATGGGGTCTAAACGGGGGGCATTTATTGCTCTTTCAAAAAATGGAATTGATTCTTTGTATTTGTTTTTGTTTAAGAGCATGTATCCAAAATTCATTGCATTTACCGCATATTGATTGGATGTTTTGCTTACCCTGTCAAGGTACTCTGCAGCCTTTTTTATATTACCACTCTCAAAGTAAGCCACAGACATCATCATATTGTATCTATCCGGATCAAGTGCTTCGGGTTTCTTTATCATTTTTAATGTATTAAGTGCTTTCTGACCTTCGTCTATTGAGTTATAAAGCTCTGCTGCAAGCAGTTTTTCCTTGTCTGTCATCTTTTTAACATCGTATTTGGAGATAAGGTTTTTCATCTTTCTTTTCATTTCATCCAAAAATTGCTTGTACTGTTCTCTGCTTTTTATCTGTTTCTTTTGTTGAGTAAGGCTTTGAGTGAGTTTGTTATAATCCTCTTTAAAGCCTGCAAAACTCAGGGATGAAATTGTAATCATTAAAATTAATACAAAAAATTTCCTCATTAAATCCTCCTGAAAAATTATTCCTCTGGATTATACCACATAAAATTTCAATTCAATATGCAATTAATGATTTCATGTATGTTCTATCAAGATCTCCATTCACCTCAAGGCACATCAAAGATAGGTTTGATCTAAACTTTATAAAGCACAATGTGTTGAATGAATCATCTGTAAACAGATCTTTTATCAATGTTTTGTATCTGGTAAACGGTGCTATTTTTATCTGTTTTGTCGTAATAAGGTTACCCTTCCCATCATAAAGGGAAAATGTTACGAAAGCATTTTCATTGTTGGGGTTGAGGGCAACAATCCCTGTCCATTCGTGTTCATTGCCTGACACCACAGGCAAAATCCCGCTGTACTTTTTCATAAAGGGAAGGGCATACCCACATATTGCGCCCCCTTTTACCCCATAGATTTCAATGCCGGTAACCTTCACACTTGAATAGGCATAACCCCATACAGCATCGGAGAATCTGTCTCCAAAAAGTGAGTTAAACAACCCTTTAACCTTTGATAATGAGGGGATTTCAATCGATTTTATTCCCAGAAATTTACCATCGTTGTTGTAAAGGTAAAAGGTTATTCTTCCATCTTTGTTTTCAGTGTTTACAAATGAAAACCCTGTCCAGAAGAGGTCTTTTTCTTCAGGGATATGTGGGATATAAAACTTGTTTGCCGCTGCATTGTTTAAGGTTATTGCCGCACCATCGTTCCCTTTTTGAATGAAGATCTCAAAGCCGTTCAATACATTTGACATGTTTGAATCTATTACCTGTCCCCAGCATTTTGATCCAGGTACATTATCCGTAAGTTTGTTTATGATAAAAAGGTTTGATAGCTCTGATGGGTAAGATTCCCCTGCATTGTTGACCGTCACTATCAGGTTCTTTTCGTTTTTGTTTCCTATGCTTAGAACAGTATCCCAGTAGTATGTTTCCTCCGCAATGTGGGGAATGTACAGAAGAGGGAGCAAACTTAGCCCCTGATAGGCACAGGCGCCGAGTTGATCTCCCTTCACATCTGAATAGACAAGAACAAATGAGTTTGAACTTAAAGAGTACTGGTACTGGTTTTCGGATTTATTTTCCATAAGATCAGATAGTTTTAATTTTGTGTAACCTTTTAAAGTGTGGTTTTTTACAATAACATTACCGTTAGAGTCTATTCTTTTTAGTGACACCCTTGCATCGTCAGGAAAAGGATTTATCAGGTATGAATTAATTGTAACCGTTCTGCCTTTTATATTAAACTCACCGTTTTTGCTTAAAGGATAACTTGCAAAGTTTACCGGGAGTATTGTAATGCAGTTTGATTCTCCTTTCAAACCCAGGTCATTTTCTGCCAGCACTTTTATGTAATAAGTTCCCCTGTCATAAAAAATCAAACTTACCTGTGGTTCTTCTGTTTCAAATGTTCCGTTGAAATCTCCCTCAACCTTCCAGTAATACTTAACTATTTCCCTATTACCCGGGTCTGAGAATTGACAGGTGAAATCAACGGTTAAAGGAGTAAGCCCGCTGAATGTTGAGGCGGAAAAAGATATAGGATCGGGGGCCGACGATTTTGCAAACCTTGCATGAATTGTATGATTTTCTTGCACCTTTTTAAAAGTATATGTTGTAATCCTTCCCTGGTTTATTCCGTCCACATCAACCTCTTCAACAGTGTAACCTGGGTCGGCAACTATTGAAAAGGTTTTGTTTTCCCCTTCTGTCACCTCAATTGTTCCCGATGGGTATATGCTTCCACCGCCCTCTGCTGATGCTTTTATCTGGTACCTGTTTTCGGAAATTTCGGTAAATTCAGCATGAATTGTGTGGTTTTCATGAACATCTGTGAAGGTATAGATGTTAACAACCCCTGCGCTTTTTCCGTCTATTTTAACATCCTTGATCCTGAATCCATTGTCCGGTGTAATTACAAAGGTGATGTCATCTCCATCATTTACTGTGATGTTTCCAGAAGGTTGAATTGAACCGCCGTTTTCAGCAGTGGCAGTAATGGTGTAACTGTTAACGGTGTTTTCTTCAAAGTAAGCGTCAATGGTGTGGTCAGCAGTTACATTGTTAAAGGTGTAAGTGGTTATAGCCCCCTCATTCAACCCGTCAACCTCAACATGCTCTATCCGATGGCCTGCATCAGGTTTGATTGTAAATGTTATTGAGTCACCTTCATTAACTTCAATCTGTCCTGATGGTGTTATAATGCCACCCTGGTGAGCGGTTGCGGTAATGGTATAATTTGAAGTTTGATCCTGTTCAAAGGATACGGATATGGTGTGGTCTTCAGTTACATTTGAAAAGGTGTAAGTGGTTATAGATCCCTGATTTACCCCGTCCACTGTAACATCCTTTATGTGGTAGCCATTTTCGGGGGTTATTGTAAAGGTAATGCTTTTACCGTAATCAACCATCACTTCCCCTGATGGAGATATGCTTCCATGTTCGCCTGCAGATGCCGTTATGTAATAAAATCCGAATTTTTGCCTCAGAGTTTGCCATAGTTCTGTTCTTGTTCCATCGTAATTCAATGCCCACATTCCGGTTCCGCCAATGTTGTACTGATTGACGAGGTCATACTTTAGTCCTATGCTTACCTCGTCATCGTACCAGGCCTGGTGAGGATGAGAGGTTGAACAATTGTAATCGTAAAATGGAGTGTGTGAATAGTCGTCCCATTCCCTGTTGTACTGATTTGCTTTGTCAACAGCGGTTGTGTATATTACTGCGCTTGCGTTTGATCTTTGCTCTGTGGGGATTTCGCATGCTTTTGCAGGCCAATCGTAACCGTAATAGGGAACCCCAAGTATCAATTTGTGCTTTTTTGCATCTCCAACACCGTATGTGCCATTTATATAATTGTATATTGTTTTGTTTACGCTTGCCCATGTTGGCCATGGACTTCCGTCGATGTAACTTAAAGGTGAAACAGGCCCTGGGTCTCCACCTGCATAATGGTAATCGTAGGCCATTATGAAAAGGTAATCAGCATAATCTGTTAATGTGTTGAAGTCCATTCTGTCGTTCCAGTTTACGGCAGGGGTGTCAACAACCACAAGGCTTTTTGGCATGTTTGTGTGGAAGTAATCTGATAATTCCTGAATAAATGTGTTGAAGTATTCCCTGTCAGAGGAGTAGGGCATTTCAAAATCAATACAGATACCGTCTGCTCCCGCCGATTCAACCTGATTGTAAAGGTTCTGTATGCAATTTTGCCTGTTTGTTTCGCTTTGAATCAAAGTTCTTATTGAACTTCCCCCGAAAAGAGTGGCAGTCAGAATAACTTTGACGCCGTGGGCATGTGCTTCATTTATTGGGGCAGATGATGGCCATCCGTGAAGGTTTGTAATGTCTCCACCTGAATTGAGTTCTGCTGAAAAGTAAGCAATTATTGTAAGAAGGTCCCATCTGATATTTGATGTCCCTCTTTTCCAGTAGGTGTAATACCCTAAAACCTGTCTTTTTACCCGTGGGGTTGTCGTGTTTTTTGGTATTTTCCTGAAGTATTTTTCACTTTTTAATGGTTCTGGGATTGTGTTTTTGAATTTTTGTAATTGAATAAAGTGGATGGAGTGAAAGTTTTTCCCTGGAGATCCAAACATGGCTGGAATAAAAACTAATGGAATTATCAATGCTATAACAATTCTTTTCATGGTTCACCACCCAATGCTTTTTTCTCTATTTTATTATTTTTTTTAAACAAAATAAAGAAAAACATTATTTGAATTCATGCAATTTGTGTTTAAGGTTACTTTTCTTGCATTCATAGATTAAGTGGAATAAGAGATCTATCTTTTCCACTCCACTTAAGGTTACAGTGCATTTTTCTCCAACTATTTTAAATCTAAAGATTCCCTTTTTTATCTCAATTATCTCTTCACAGGGTATCTTTCCTGTGCCAGGGAATTTTTTGATCAATGTATTTATTACAATTAGGCAGTCGGGTGTTATTATTACCTTTAACCCCCATACATCTATCAGTGTGTAATATATGGCAAGTACAATAATCAGCCCCACCACAAGGCTTAGGCTCGACAGCATTTTTAAAAAAAAATAGAAGTTCTCAGATTGAGGATAGAGTAGCATTTTTGCGGTTAAATTCTCCCATAAATCTCTTACAACAACAAATTGATGTGCATAAAAGTAAAGTGATACACCGCTGATTAAAAATGCAAAACTGCGGGTTAACTTCCCATGTGTGAAAATACCTATTTCATCTGAGTTTGTCTGCAAGTTTTTCCACCGCCTCTTTTATGGATTCAGCCCTTGTTATTGGCCTGCCTATTACAATATAATCGGTTCCCCTTTCAAATGCCATTCCCGGAGTCATAATTCTCTTCTGATCGTCTTTTGTTAAAGCAAAGTTCGGTCTAATTCCTGGGGTTACTGTGATAAAGTCTTTACCACAGGTGTTTTTAACTATTTCAATTTCGTGAGGGGAGCAAACAACCCCGTCTGCTCCGTTGTTTTTTCCTAAGATAGCAAGCCTTTTAACCATCTCTTTTGTTGAATGGACAAATCCAATCTCTTTTAAGTCTTCATCACCTAAAGATGTAAGAACAGTCACTCCAATTAAAAGGGGTTTAAAGTTGTTTATTTGATAAAACTCATTTAGCCTTTCCACTGTTGTTTTCACCATTTTGCCGCCGCCTGAAAGATGAATATTTACCATATCAACACCTAACTTTGCAGCCTCAATAACGGCATTTGCCACAGTGTTTGGTATGTCGTGGTATTTTAAATCAAGGAATACCCTGACATTTTCATCTTTTAGCCTTTTTATCAGTGCCGGACCTTCTGCTGTAAACAACTGCTTTCCCACTTTAAAGTATGATATTTCAGGTTTGCATTCTTTTACAATCTCAATTGCCCTGTCTCCGTTTTCAACATCCAGTGCAACAATTACCCTTTCAAGTCTATTCATCTTTAATACTCCCTATCCATTGGTTTATGTCATTTATTTTTTTCTTTTCTAAAAAGGATTTGATTCCTTCAACTACCTCTTTTCCTGCCTTTGGGTTAAAGAAGTTTGCAGTGCCTATTTGAACAGCCTTTGCCCCGACTAACAAAAATTCAAGTGCATCTTTGTAATTTGTTATTCCCCCTATTCCAATTACAGGGATTTTAACGCTTTTTACTGCCTGATATACCATTCTCAAAGCCACTGGTTTGATTGCAGGGCCTGAGAACCCTCCCATCTTTCTTTTGATCAAAAAATCCCTTTTTTCAATATCAACACCCATTCCAAGCAGGGTGTTTATGAGGGAGATTGAGTCAGCCCCCTCCAATTCACACACTTTTGCAAATTCGGTAATATCCGTTACATTTGGGGATAGTTTTACCATAAGGTGTTTTTCTGTTCTTTTTCTCAATTCCTTTACTAAACTGGCAGTCATTTTGGGGTTTGTTCCAAACTGTATTCCTCCCTTTTTAACATTTGGGCAGGATATGTTTACCTCAAACCCATCAATCCCCTCAAATTGTTCAAGATATTTAACAACTTTGATGTATTCTTTTAGTGAATAACCGAAAATATTGACTATTACTGCTGTATCTTTTTCCCTTAATTCAGGCAGTTTTTCGCTGACAAATGCCTTTGCTCCAATATTTTGAAGCCCTATTGAGTTTATCATTCCGCAGGATGTTTCAACTATCCTCGGGGTGGGGTTTCCTTTGATGGACTCAAAAGAAAGCCCTTTTGTGCATATTCCTCCAATTTCAGAAAGCGGGTAAAAGTTTTCAAACTCCAGTCCGTATCCGCATGTGCCGCTTGCAAGGAGAACAGGGTTTTTTAAAACAAGGCCTCTTCCCAAATCAACCGTTAACTTCATAAAAAATCCTTTAAGTATTCTATGTCAAAAACAGGGCCGTCAACACACACCCTTTTGTAACCATCAACAGTTTCAACAACACACCCAAGGCATACCCCAAACCCGCAGGCCATATATTTTTCAAGTGAGGTGTAATGCTTAAATTGAGGAAAGTATTTTTTTATAGCCTTAACCATTCCCTCAGGCCCGCAGGAGAGTATTACAGGGTTTTTAAACCGCTTTTTCTCAATTGCCTTTTTTATCCCGTCAATAACCGTTCCCTTTGTCCCTATATCACCGCTTTCGGTGGTTATAATTGTTGGAGATGATTTTCCGAAAATCGGGACTATGTCTTTCTTGCTTTTCCCCCCATAAACAACAACAAACTTTTCTTTATTTAACTGTTTTGAAAGAAAATAAAGGGGCGGAATACCGCTTCCCCCCCCAACAAGGATGTACTCACTGTTTTTATCAATGGGGAATGTGTTTCCAGATGGCCCAACTGCATCAATTATTTCTCCCGGTTTTAAGTTGTATAGAAATTCAGTGCCTTTCCCTACTTTTTTTACTAAAAATTTAAGCATTTTGTCTTTTTTATTGCACTCCATAACGCTTATAGGCTTTTTAAGCAAGGTGTTTGCCTGAAGCATAAAGAAATTTCCGGGTTTTGCTTTTAAAAAATCATTTTCTTCAGTTAAAAAGGTTAATATTGCATAATCAAAGTAGGTTTTTTTATCCTTTAAAAACAAAAGAGCCTGTTTCAACTTCCACCCCTTTTTTCAGAAAAAAGTATAATTTATTTTGAATTTTCAGTCTATTGTTTATTTCCTTTTTTCAGTTGAATCTGGGTGGTGTTTTTCAGGTGAGCATAACTTACTATTCTTACCTCGGACAATGACTCAAGTTCAAAAAGTGTTTGAGAGATATTTTCAATTTGCTGTTTTAAGGTAAATATGATCTTTTTGATGTTTTCATCTTCCATTCTGCCATTTTTCAACATAGTCTCAAGTATGTCAAGTTTGGTGCTCATTACCATTAACGGGTTGTTTATCCTGTCGTTTGCGGTGACAAGAAATGATTTTATAGTGTTTAATCTTTCAGCCTCAAATAGTTGTTTTTCCATTTGTTTTTTTTCTGTAATGTCCTTAATGATTATTAGATATCTTTCTTTGTTTGCAATGGTTATCATGGAAACCAGTACATTGAAAAATCTGTTATTTATAATAATCTGGCTTTGTTCTTCTTTGTGACCTTTCTGTATATTTCTTGATATGCTATAGATGGCATTGAACATTTTTTCATCAACTAAGTCTGATAGATGCCTTTTTGTGATATTTATGTTGAATTCTTTTTGAGTATTTTTGTTTGCATGCTCAACCACAAAGTTTTTATCACACACTATAATGTTTTCAGGGAGAAAATCAATAATGCTTTGAATAAAATCCTTTTGTTCAAGCAAAGTCTTTGTGTTTTCGTAAGTGGTTAATATAAGTGGTGCAAATTCCATGAAAAGAGATAGTTGTTCTATCATTGAAATATAGGGTATAAAGTCCTCCGGATACTCAATTACCACAATCCCAAAACACTCTTCCTTCTCTTTTTTAATCAGGCAAATAAGAACATTGTTCCTGTTGTTTTTAAATTTCAGGCCTTTTTTTTCTAACTTTTTTACAGGGATGAAATAGATGTTATCAACAAGTTTGTTTTTGGAGAAATTTTTTAATTCATTTATAAATTCTTTATTTTTTGACAATTTTTTAAGGTTCTCTATTTCATTTTTTGCAAAACCCCTGAAAAATGTGTTGTGGTTTTCTCCGAATTCCACAAATAGTTTCTTTTGGCCTGTGATTGTTTCTAAAAGGTCAAGTGTTTTTTTAAACAGTTTTCTTTTATTATTAGACGAAGCATCTTTTATTTCAATTACATCTTTTAAAAATAATGAATTTAAACGATAAGCGTTTATTTTTTTATAATGTGATGTTTTTTCGTCAATTATAATGCTTAAATTTTTAAATTCTCTTTTTTCGAAATATGGAACCAGTGTTATGTCTGCTATGTAGTTTGATGAAAACTTGAAACCGTATATGGTTCTTGTCCCGGAGAATGTATTTATGAAATAACTTTCAATCTCTGGTACTAATTCTGGAAATATGCCTTTTAAATCGGTGTAGTGTGTAATGGATAGAGGCACAATGTTGAAGTGTTCAAGAAAAAGTTTTGCCGATTGATTGATAAAGATTATATTTCCTCTGCTGTCAAAAAGAAAAATTGAAAATGGTAAAGAATTGGTTAAAGTTAAAACTAACTCATGCATTTTCTTTCAATAGGTTTATTACTCCGAAAGGGTCTTTTCCCTCCCTCAATACCTTAAAAGGTTGTTCAGAAAGATCAATAACAGTGGAAGGGACAGGTGGTAGAACCCCTCCATCTATTACTGCATCAACCATGTTGCCAAACTCTTTATTTAAAAGTTCAGGATCATTTAGTGGCTCCTGTCCGCTTCTATTTGCGCTTGTTGTAATTATCGGATGACCTAACTCTTTTACAATTTCCCTTGAAAGTGTGTGATCTGGTACCCTTATCCCCACAGTTTTTCTCTTTGAATGCAGTATCCTGGGTAATTCTCTTGATGCGTGTAAAATTATGGTATAGGGACCTGGAAGTATTCTTCTCATCAATTTATAGGCTTCATTTGAAACATTCTTTGCGTATTTTGACAGGTCTTTCAGGTCGTAACATAGAATTGAAAAGTATTTGTTCTTCTCCCTCCCCTTTATCAGCCGTATCCTTTCTATTCCTTTTTGAGAGAAGATTGAACATCCTATTCCGTAAATTGTATCAGTTGGATATATTATTATTCCATTATTGTTTAAAATTTCAACAATTTTTTCTAATTTTCTTGGTTGTACAAACTGCTGATTGACCTCAATTATCATGCTTTCTCCTTAAATCATCTGCTTAAATAATAGAAAAGATAATTGTTTTTGTCAACAATTCATAATAAAATTTCTATGGACTAAATTAAAGGGGGTAAAATGAGGCATATATCTTTTAAAAACTATAAATTGCATTTGCTTGACCAGAGAAAACTCCCGTTTGAGGAAAATTATATTGTGTGTCAAACTGTTGAAGATGTGGCTAAATCAATTAAAGATATGGTTGTAAGGGGAGCCCCTGCAATAGGGATAACCGCTGCATACGGCTTTGCAATAGGGGTAAAGGAAGGCAAAAACCCCGAATACATATACAAAACCCTGTTGAACACAAGGCCTACCGCTGTAAACCTTAAATGGGCCCTTGATTTAATGATGGAAGAGGGAAAAGATTGCGGTTTTTCACCGGAAAAGTTGAAAGAAAAGGCTATTGAGATACACCTTGATGATATTGAAAGAAACAAAAAAATAGGGGAAAACGGAGCATCTCTTTTTGAAAACAATGTTTCTATATTAACCCATTGCAATGCAGGTGCCCTTGCAACAGGGGATTACGGCACTGCCCTTGGGGTTATAAGAAGTTTGCACAGACAGAGAAAACTAAAAAAGGTATTTGTTGACGAAACAAGGCCTTACCTTCAGGGGGCAAGGTTAACCGCCTATGAAATGGTAAAAGAAGGGATTGAACACTTTGTAATAACAGACAACACCGCAGGGCTTTTAATGTCAGGGGGTGAGGTTGATGCGGTAATTGTTGGCGCAGACAGAATTGCAAAAAACGGGGACACGGCAAACAAGATAGGCACATTTATGCTTGCTGTCCTTGCAAATCACCACAAAATCCCATTTTACATTGCAGCACCGCTTTCTACCTTTGACCTTTCAATTGAAAGGGGAAGTGAAATTGTAATTGAGGAAAGGGGTAGGGATGAGGTTGCTTACATAAACGGAAAATCAATAATCCCAGAAAAATCCCCTGTTTTACACTATGGTTTTGACATAACACCGGGCAACCTTATTTCAGGCTTTATCACAGAAAAAGGGGTCTTCAATCCCCCATTTAACTTCAATGAATAACATTCAAAAGTATAAGAATCTTTGTCAGAGGAATTGCAAGAAAAAGGGAAATCACAACCCTCTCAAACCAGATTAAAACAATATCCCTTACCTTTAAGGGGATACTTGTTGCAAGAATGCAGGGAATGGATGCTGAAAAGAAGAGAATACTTGAAACAGACAGAATTGCAACAACAAACCTTGTCTCAATCAAACCCTTTGCCGAAATAAGAACCGGAAGGTACATCTCGCTAATTGACAGGGCAGAAGCCTTTGCCAGAAGCACAGGCTGGGCAGAGTGAAGCAAATAGGTAAGGGGATAAAACACATAGCCGAAAATATCAAAGAAATTTGTTCTATCCGCTAAAACAAGCCCAATCAATCCTATTGACATAATTGACGGAAGGATCTGGCCTGCAAGTTTAATCCCGTCAATGAAATTCTGTTTTATATTTTTTAAAACACTTCCCGATTTAGTTGAAGCATTTACAGCCTCTTCAATCGCTTTCTTAAAACTCACCTCAATCTTTTTTTCATCAATCTTCTTTTTCTCTGAAAATCCGGTTACAGGGTAAAGCCTTGCCGTTATTGCAGTTGTTGCAAAGGTAATAAAAAGGGTTACCCAGAAATAAGTATTCCAGAAAGCCATTAAATTTAAGGTCTTACAAACAATAATCATAAAGGTTGCAGACACTGTTGAAAACCCGGTTGCAATAATTACAGCCTCTTTCGTTGAATAAACCCCCTTTTTGTAAACCCTATCTGTAATAAGCAGCCCTATTGAATAACTCCCCACAAACGATGCAACAGCGTCAATTGCACTCCTTCCCGGTGTTTTAAAAACAGGCTTCATAAAAGGTTGCATCAAAACCCCGACAAACTCCAATAACCCGTAATCAATCAAAAAAGACAAAAATATTGCCCCCACAGGGACAATAAGCCCCACAGAAACCACCAACTTATCAAACAAAAACCCCCCTATTGAAGGTTCAAGCACAACCTTAAAGCCTTTACCTGTAATTATCATAACTGCAAAAATAAAACCGAAAACCTTTAAAATTGTAAAAACAAGGTCTGTAATTGACTTTTTATACTCTTTTGAAAAAACAGGGTAAAAACTCCCCAGTGCAAGCAAAAGGAAGGCAATAAGTTTTGATAATTCTGGAAAATAATGCCTGAAAAACACAATAATATGGTCAAGGGGAATGGTCTTTTTACCTGAAACTGTTATCGGCACAAAAAATACAAAAATTCCTATCAATGATAAAAAAAGAAACTTTAGAAAGGCTTTTCTATCTTTCATCATTTTCCCCCTTTTGAAAGTAATTATATTGCAAATCGTTTGTTTTAAAAAGTAAATCAATGTTATTTTGGTGTAATTTGGTTTATAATAAATCTATTAAAAATGAGATAAAGAGGAGGGGGAATGAGTGCAAAAAAGGGTTTTAAAACGAAAAACACCATCAGATTTGTTACGGCAGCAAGTTTATACGACGGGCACGATGTTTCAATTAACATAATGAGAAGAATTCTTCAATCAAAGGGGGCAGAGGTTGTCCACCTTGGTCACAATAGAAGCGTTGATGAGATTATTGACACTGCAATTGAAGAGGATGTTCACGCAATAGCAGTTTCTTCATATCAGGGTGGGCATATGGAGTATTTCAAGTATGCAAGGGATAGGCTTAATGAAGAGGGAATGGATTATGTTCGTATCTTTGGCGGCGGTGGCGGTGTAATTGTCCCTGAGGAGATAAAAGAACTGGAAAATTACGGGATAACAAAGATATTCTCCCCCGAAGACGGTAAAGAGATGGGGCTTGAGGGCATGATTGAGTACATGCTTGAAAAAAGCGATTTTTCTTTGACTGAAGATTTTAAAGATGATGAGAGTTTTAAAAACCTTTTAGATAAGGTTGAAAAAGGGGATAAAAAGGCAATTGCAAGGGCTATAACTGTTGTTGAAGAGGCAACCTTAAAGGGTAAAGTTGATAATTACAACAATTTGATTAAAGAGAGGCTTGAGAGAGATATTCCTGTTCTGGGGGTGACAGGCACAGGCGGTGCAGGTAAATCTTCTTTGCTTGACGAGATTATAAGAAGGTTTCTTGAAAGGGAGCCTGAAAAAATGATTGCAGTTATATCAATTGACCCCACAAAGAGGAAGAGCGGTGGAGCACTGCTTGGGGACAGGATTAGAATGAATACCCTTCCTCACAAAAGGGCTTTTATGCGTTCAATGGCAACAAGGGGAAGCAACAAGTCAACCAGCGAGGCTGTTTCCCATGCGGTTGATGTTTTGAAACTTGCAGGGTACGATCTTGTAATTGTTGAAACATCAGGTATAGGGCAGAGTGATACAGAGGTTGTTGATATATCTGATGTACATGTTTATGTAATGACCTCTGATTACGGGGCTGCAACACAGTTAGAAAAGATTGACATGATAGATTATGCAGATGCAATTGTTTTGAACAAGTTTGACAGGAGGGGAAGCGAGGATGCTTTAAGGGATATCAGAAAGCAGTACAGAAGGGCTCACGGGCTCTGGGACACAAAAGACGAGGATCTGCCTGTTTTCCCCACAATTGCAAGCAAATTTAACGATAAAGGGGTTAATACATTTTTCAACCACCTATTACACATAATAAACGAAAAGACAGGCTCAAACTTTAAGGTGATAGAGCCTTTAAAATTTGAATACCCTGAAAAGAATTACATTATTCCCCCTGAGAGAACAAGGTATTTAAGCGAAATTGCCGATGAAATAGATAAGTACAACAGAATGGTTGAGGAGCAAAGCGACCTTGCATCAAGGCTTTATGGTTTTATAAAAACAAAGGAGACACTGGAAAACCCTGCATTTTTTGATACTTCTGGAAATATTAAAAGTTTCAATGTGAAAGATGGAAAGAGTGAGGTTGAGCTTGGAAGGTATAAAGCGGATAGCAATGTTTTAAATGAGATTGAAAGAGGGATTGAGGCAATTAAAAGAAGGCTTAACCCTGAATATCTCAAACAGATTGATGAATGGGAGGAGTTTAAAAGCCTATACAGGCAGGATAAATTGGTTACAAAGATAAGGGATAAAGAGATTGTTAACGAATTGTTTACGGAAAGCCTTTCAGGAACTAAAATACCGAAAATTGCACTGCCAAAGTATAAAGATTGGGGAGATATTTTAAGGTGGAAGTTGAAGGAGAATGTGCCCGGTATGTTCCCCTTCACAGCAGGGGTATTTCCCTTTAAAAGAAAGGGGGAAGACCCGACAAGGATGTTTGCAGGGGAGGGTACACCTGAGAGAACAAATAAAAGGTTCCATTACCTTTCACAGGGGCAGCCTGCTTCAAGGCTTTCGACAGCGTTTGATTCTGTCACCCTTTACGGTTATGACCCTGATACAAGGCCTGATATTTACGGGAAGATCGGAAATTCGGGGGTATCAATTGCAACAATAGACGATATGAAAAAACTTTACTGCGGGTTTGACCTTTGCGACCCCAAAACCTCTGTTTCAATGACAATAAACGGGCCTGCACCAATGATGCTTGCAATGTTTTTCAATACGGCAATTGACCAGCAGGTTGAGAAGTATTTAAGGGAAACAGGAAAGATAAAAGAGGCTGAAAAGATAAAGGAGAGGTATTTTAAGGAAAGGGGGGTGAGGCCTCCTGAATACAGGGGAAAGGACAATCCGCAAGGAGACAGGGCTTTCGGGCTTTTTACCCTTGGAATACCCGGCTATGAACTTGTTGACAGGGAAACCTATGAAAAGATAAGAGACTGCACTTTAAATGTGGTAAGGGGAACTGTTCAGGCTGACATCTTAAAAGAAGACCAGGCTCAAAACACCTGCATTTTCTCTACAGAGTTTTCTTTGAAAATGATGGGTGATATTCAGGAATACTTTATTGAAAAGAATGTTAGAAACTATTACTCTGTTTCAATATCTGGCTATCACATTGCAGAGGCCGGCGCAAACCCGATAACCCAGCTTGCATTTACCCTTGCTAACGGCTTTACCTATGTTGAATATTACCTTTCAAGGGGAATGGAGGTAAACAAATTTGCAAGGAATTTCTCATTCTTCTTCTCGAACGGGCTTGACCCTGAATACTCTGTTATCGGGAGGGTTGCAAGAAGGATATGGGCAATTGCAATGAAATACCTTTACGGTGCGGATGAAAGAAGCCAGAAGTTGAAATACCATATACAAACATCGGGGCGCTCATTGCACGCACAGGAGATTGATTTCAACGATATAAGAACAACCTTACAGGCTTTGATTGCCATTTATGACAACTGCAATTCCCTTCACACAAACGCTTACGATGAGGCTATTACCACACCAACGGAAGAATCTGTTAGAAGGGCACTTGCAATACAGTTGATTATCAACAAAGAGTTTGGAATGACAAAGAATGAAAACCCGTTGCAGGGGAGTTTTATAATTGAAGAGTTAACCGACCTTGTTCAGGAAGCGGTGTTGATGGAATTCAGAAGGATAAGCGAAAGGGGCGGGGTGCTTGGTGCTATGGAGACAATGTACCAGAGGGGTAAGATTCAGGAAGAATCAATGTACTATGAGTACTTAAAACACACAGGCAAATTGCCAATAATAGGGGTTAACACATTTGAGAGGCCGCCTCACCTTAAAGGGCTTGAAAAAGAGCCTGTTGAACTTATAAGGTCAACAGAAGAGGAAAAGCAACAGCAGATTGAAAACCTTAAACTTTTCTGGGAGAGGAATAAAAAAGAGGCTCCAATTCACCTTGAAAGGATAAAAAATGCAGCCATACACAATGAAAACACATTTAAAGTGTTGATGGACGCTGTGAATTACTGCTCTTTGGGGCAGATAACAAAGGAATTGTTCAGTGTCGGAGGCCAGTACAGGAGAAATATGTGATGGATAAAAGTACTGCCATAACCCTTTTTATGAACACAATTTTAGGTACAAAGTCTCAGGAATTTTTTAATTTGCTAAAGTCTATCTCAAGCGTTGTTGAAGTTCCAAAAAAAAGAATTTTGTTTAATGAAGGGGATAGTGAAAAGTATTTTTATTTTCTTTTATCCGGAAAGATAAAACTTTATAAAATCTCAAAGAGTGGTAAAGAAGTTATTGTTAAAATTATATCTTCTGGAGAGATTTTTGCAGAGGTTAGCATACTTGAAATGAATTATCCTGTTACTGCCATAACCCTTGAAAACTCTATTTTACTAAAAATAGATGGCAGCAGTTTCTGGAAATTTTTTGAAAAAGATAGGGATTTAAACAAAAGGTTTATGTTTTTATTACTTCAAAGGATTAAAAATCTTCTTTCAAGGCTTGAATTTGTTGGAACGGAGAGTGTGGAGAAAAGGTTGTATCATTATCTTCTTGAAATTTCAAAGGTGAAGGGGGAGAGTTTTTTGTTGCCAATATCAAAGGGAGAGCTTGCTAATCTTTTATTTACCTCTCCAGAAACCCTTTCAAGGACATTTTCAAGTCTTAGCAAAAAAGGATTAATTGAACTAAACGGGAAAAAGGTAAAGATAAAAAAATTGACATAGTTTTAAAAAATCATTGCTTTTTTTATGCAAGGTTTTTATATTTTTATGTAACAACGGGGGATATTGTGTTGAAAAGGGTTTTACTTATTCTGATTTTAAGTGTTACATTCCATTTGTTTGCTCAGACTTACTTTTATGATGATAGTGCAACTTACAGCTGGATTGAAATAAGAAATTCTGGTACTCAAATAAACTGGGATGGGAATTGTACCTATTATACTGACGATGATGATAAGGTTGTTGTAAATATAGGGTTTAAATTTCAGTTTGGTTGTACAAGATATGACACAGTTAGAATCATCTCAAACGGGATTTTGCAGTTTGGAGCAGATACAGGCTTTCACAGACAGTATAACAATACCTCTTTGCCTGTTACGAACAACCCACCCTCCTACAGTGGTTGTGCTCGCTCTCCTGCTGACAAATTTATTGCACCCTACTGGGATGATTTAAACCCTTCTGCTGGAGGCAAGGTTTATTATCAGACAATTGGGTCAGCCCCCAATAGAATATTTGTGGTTGAATGGAGAAGGGTAAAGCATTATGGCAGTAATACAAGGTACACCTTTGAGGTTATTCTTTACGAAAACAAAGGGGATGTGAAATTTCAATATAAAAGAAATGCAAATGGTTCTTCGGCAACTGTTGGAATTGAATTAGATGATTCGGATTATGTTCAGTACTCTTACAATTCTTCGTCCCTTTCAAATGGAATGGCAATAATGTTTTATAATACCTGTTTGCCCTGGGCAGATTACCGCTTTGACGAGTGTTATCCTGAGCAGGAAGAACCTGAGATTGAGGACAGTTCAAGGGATTTTAACGGTACCTCACATCAGTGTACCACGGCCGATAACGGTATTTTATGTAAATGTATGGATTTTACTGCAAATTCAACAACAGATTCTGTTACATTGCCAAACACTGTTTTAGATGGGGCAAACGATGTTTCTGTTTCATTCTGGTTGAAAACCACTTATACCGGAGCTCAGGCAATTGTTTCCGCAGCAAACAGCTCAGTTTCCGCTGCCAATGAATTTTTAATATTTTTCTCAAGTGATACGAGGCTTTATGTATTTATTAAAGGAGGAAATAAATACACCACAATTGACAGTATTGCTGATAATCAATGGCATCACTTTGTTATTACAAGGAGAGACGATACAGTGAAGTTCTATGTTGACGGATCCCTTGTTGCTACCAGAACAAATGCCAACACAGGTGCATTGCAGGTTGATCCGGGGGGGCTTTACATAGGGCAGGAGCAGGACTCGGTAGGTGGTAGTTTTGACATAAACCAGGATTGCGAGGGCTATGTTGACGAATTGATGTTTTTCAGAAGGGCTATAAGCGATTCTGAGGTTCAGGATATTTACAACAGACAGAGTAATGGAAGAAACTTCGACAATTCTCCAAGAACCTGTCCAGATTGTAGTCCAATTGGTGAATGGAGAATGGACGAATGTTTTTGGTCTGGTGCATCCGGAGAGGTTGCCGATAACACTGGCAATGGTCACAATGGAACCGCAAAGGGGAATGCACAAACTGAAGATGCTCTGGTTTGCTTTGGTGGTATGTTTGATGGTGACGGAGACTATGTTGAAATCCCGGAAGATTCCTCACTTGAACCAACTGAAAAATTGACCATAACGGCATGGATTAAGAAGGCTGATGCGGATACCTCAGGGTTGCAAAATATCTTTACGAACGGTGGCTGGTTCAGGGCACTGCGTTTAAGTGACAACTATGTTTTGTTTCAGTTAAGAATAAACGGCACTGATCAATACCTGTATTCAAACACAGAAATTCAGGACACAAACTGGCACTTTGTTGCAGGGGTTTATACCGGTTCAAAGATGAAGATTTATATTGATGGTAATCTTGATAATACGCTAAATGTAAGTGGAGATTTGGACCAGGGAAATTATCTCCATATTATTGGTGGGGAATACGGAGATTATTATTTCAAAGGTGATATTGACGAGGTAAAGGTTTTTGATACATCCCTCTCTTCATCAAAAATAAATGATATTTACCATTATGAAGGACACGGTATGAACTGGGATGGTACAGATAGATTCTGTGTGCCCTGTTCCCCCGACATTGATTACAGGATGGACGAATGCCTGTGGGATGGCACCTCAAATGAGATTGAGGATTCAAGTGGAAACGGACACCATGCGCAAAGTGTAAATGGAGCGAATGTTGAGACTCATGATGCGGTAATTTGCAGGAGTGGAGATTTTTCCGATGACAACTATGCTGTGATATCCGGTACAGGCTACACATTGAGTATCCCCTATACGGTATCCTGCTGGATAAAATTTCCTTTAAATGCTCCTTCTTCCCATAGCCAGTACTATGTCTTGGGCTCAATTAACGGAGACGGAGACCTTGTTGTGTTTTACAACAACGGTTCAACTGTTAGGTGGGGTATATGGAACCACAACAGGCAATGGGCAAACAATACCCTTGCAAGCAATTTGACAGGGTGGCACCATATAGCCGTTGTCCAGACATCTTCAGGAAGCAGAATGTACCTTGACGGTAACTATGTGAATTCGGTTAACCTTTACAGTATTGGTGCACTTTATTACATCTGCACTTCAAGTGATGATGTCAATGGTCAGACAATGGGGACTCTTGTTGATGAGTTGGAGATATATGGATATGAACTTACTCAAAACCAGATAGAATATATTTACAATCAGGAATCTTCCGGTCACAATTTTGATGGCTCATCAAGGGTATGCGACCCCTGTTCAAATGTCTCATACTTTGAAATAACCCACGACGGCAATGCAATTGCATGCTACCCTGAAAGGATACACATAAGGGCATGTGATTCCGGGGGAAATACCATTACAAACTATGCCGGTGTCATTTCTATCTCAACATCAACGGGACACGGTACATGGTACACCTCTTATTCCGGGGTTTCAAACGATGACCCGCCACAGGGTACATTGACGGATAACACAGCAGACGACGGACAGGCAAGTTATCAGTTTGATCCTTCAGATCAGGGGGAAGTGACTCTTCTTTTGAGAGACACTCACCTTGAAACCCTGACAATCTATGTTTCTGATGGCTCCGCCGATTCCACAGGGCATGACAGCGGTAACCTTGTGGTGAAGCCTTCCGGTTTTGTGTTTGATACAATTGACAATCAAATATCAGGTAAGGATTTCTCTGTCACTGTCAGGGCTGTGGGACAGGATCCTCAAACCGGTGATTGCACCCTTCTTGATTACGATGGCTCTAAAAATTTGAAAGCCTATGTTATTTACAACGACCCGTCATCTGGAAGCACTGATCTGCTTATAAACGGGACAGCCGTATCTTCTTCAGGAACCTCCATCTCCCTCAACTTTAACAATGGGGTTTCAACCTTTACTGCAAACTATGCTGATGCAGGTCAAATTTCAATCAGGTTAGAGGATAACGCCGAGGACCTAACAGGGGATAGTAACCTCTTTGTTGTAAAGCCTTTTGGCTTTTATGTTGAGGCAGACGGGAATCCTGCTGCATCGGACGCAAGCGGGGCTGTTTTTAAGAGGGCGGGCGAGCAATTTACTTTGAATATAAAGGCTGTAAACTGGCAGAGTGCAGACGATTCGAACAATGACGGTGTACCGGACAGCGGCGCGGATCTATCTGACAATTCAGTAACTCCAAACTATTCGGGAGCGGTAAATCTCACATCTTCTCTTGTGGCACCATCAGGCGGGGCAAATGGGACATTAAGCCCAACCTCAATTAACCTCTCTTCTGGACAGGGGAGTGATTCAACAATGACATTTTCGGAGGTTGGAATAATTACCATAACTGCAACAGACAACGATTATATGGGTGCAGGTAGTATAACCGGAGTTTCTGATAATATTGGGAGGTTTATACCTGATTCATTCAGGTTTGATTCTGTTAATCAGAATCCAGCATGTTCTTCGGTTTTTACTTACGGGGGTCAGGGATTTACACTTGATGTACAGATATCTGCAATAAATGCAGGTGGAGATATAACCCAAAATTACAAAGATGACTTTGCAAAGTTAACATTTTCAGACCTTTCCTTTGACGCTATGGTGAATTCATCAACAAATGGTGATGGTACATTGAATGTAAATTCAACTTCTTTTACTTTTAACAATGGAACGACCACCTTTTCGGTTTCCTGTAATTACAACTGGTCTTCAGAGCACAACCCTGAAAACATTGCCATTAAGATTACTGCCACCGATTCAGACAATGTTACAGGCTCTGGTACCTCAAACTATGTCCCTTTCAGGTATGGAAGGTTAAGGGTTGAAAACGGGTATGCCCCATCTGCGGATAGAAATTTAACCCTTAATATTTTCGCAGAATATTATGAAAACGGGGAGTATGTCTTAAACTCAGATGACAACTGCACCACATACACCGATTCTGACATATCACTGTCAAATTACACTGGTAATCTCGGCAGTGGAGAAACATCTGTGGTTGCTTACACGACGATAGGATCAGGTTCAGGTAGTGTAACCCTATCTGCCCCGGGTGTGGGGAATGAGGGAACTGTTGATGTTACCTTAACCGCTCCTTCTTACATGCATTTTGCTTCGGGAAGAGCAACATTTGGAATTTACAGAGGCAACGACAATATTATCTCCTGGGAGGAGATATTTGAGTGAGGTTAAGTTTTACGACCTGTCATTGAGCACGCTTCGTTTCCTGATTCAGATGCCCTGGTTGGTGCATGAAAAAGGAAGTCTCGCTTTATTGTTCAAAGTACAAAAGGCTTGTTCCAGAAAACTCAATATGCCTGGATTTAAAAAAGAGAGAGAAAAAAACTTCTTTTTAGCAAATTCATTCATCTATTGACAAACCAAAAGGAATTGTTATAATTTATTCGTTTTAGAGAAAAGTTTTACTAAATATGGAGGTTTAAGAAGATTATGCAGGTTACAGAAGTTAAAATCACACCAGTAAACAATGTTAGTAAGTTAAAGGGGTTCGCATCTGTTGTTTTTGACAATTGTTTTATTGTTACTGACATCAAAATTATTCAAACACCAAACGGTGCTTTTCTCTCAATGCCAAGTAAGAAGAGCAGAAATGGAAGGTTCAGAGATGTTGCCCATCCCTTGAACATGGAAACAAGGTTAATGATTGAAAATAAAGTGTTTGAAGAGTTTGAAAGAGTAACAGGGGAAAAACTGGAAAGAAAGAAAGTTTTAAACAAAGAAGAAGAGGAGAAGGCTGTTGAGGAGGTTGAAAAAGAAGAGGAAAAGGTTGACACCTCTGACCTTCTGACAGCAAAAGAATTCGGTTACTAAATCTCTTTAATGCTGGGGAGTAGCCAAGTGGTAAGGCAGCGGGTTTTGGTCCCGCCATTCGTGGGTTCGAATCCTACCTCCCCAGCCATAATTCAGATTGAGAGAAGAAAATGAGACATGCACCGCTAAAGGTATTTGCAGGTAATTCCAATCCGGCTCTGGCTGAGAGTATAGCCCTTTATTTGAAAGAAGAGGTTGGGGTGGGGCTTGGCGATATTGAGTTAGCGAGGTTTTCTGACGGAGAAATATCCTGTCACATCAAAGAGAATGTCAGGGGTTCGGATGTTTTTGTAATTCAATCTACATGTTATCCTGCGAATGAAAACTTAATGGAATTGCTAATTATTCTTGATACATTAAAAAGGGCAAGTGCTGTGAGGATTACTGCGGTTATTCCCTATTTTGGCTATGCAAGGCAGGATAGAAAGCACAAACCAAGAGTCCCTATCAGTGCAAAGCTTGTTGCTGATCTCCTTGAAACTGCTGGAGCTAACAGGGTGATTACAATGGATCTCCATGCAAATCAGATACAGGGTTTTTTTGATATCCCCGTTGACCATCTCTATGCTTCGGCAATTTTTATTCCCTTTTTCAGGTCAATGGAGTTTGAGAACCTGTGTATCGTTTCACCTGATGCAGGAGGGGCAGAGAGGGCGCGTGCTTATTCCAAAAGGCTTGATGCCAGCCTTGTTCTTGTGGATAAAAGAAGAGAGAAGGCAAATGAAGCAGAGGTTATGAATGTTGTTGGAGATGTTGATGGGAAAGATGTAATAATCATTGATGATATTATTGATACTGCAGGTACCCTTGTTAAAACTGCAAGGGCATTGAAAGAAAGAGGAGCATTGAGAATTTTCGCTGCAGCATCTCACGGGGTGTTATCGGGGAAGGCTATAGACAGAATAACCGACTCCTGTATTGAAAAGATTTTTATAACAAATTCAATTCCATTTGATAAAAGCGTGGATAGGAAGGGCAAGGTCAAGGTTCTTTCAGTTGCAAAGCTCTTCGGAGAGGCAATTAAAAGGGCGCACGAAGAAACTTCCATAAGTTCGCTATTTATTGATTAAAAATACGGAGGAAACTATGCAGCAGGATTACATTGAGGTTCAACCAAGGGAAAGGCTTGGCAAAAATGCTAACAGAAAGTTGAGGGAAACTGGATATGTCCCTGGAATTGTTTACGGTGGGGGGAGAGGTCCTGTTCCCATTGCAATTAAAGAGAAGGATGTCTGGGATATGTTGCATGCAGAGACTGGAGAGAACACTGTAAGGCTTTTAAAACTTGCTGGAACCGACAAGCAAAGGCATGTGATGATCAAAGATTATCAGATTGATCCTATTTCAAAAAGAATACTTCATGCTGATTTTATGAGGGTTGATGTTGACCAGATAGTTGAAGTAAGTGTTCCAATTGAAGTGAAGGGGACTGCTTACGGGGTGAAGAACGAAGGTGGTATGCTTGATCTGATCAAAAGGGAAGTTGAATTGAAGGCTAAGGTTCTTGAGATTCCAAAAGCGATTGAGATTGATGTTTCCGACCTTCATTTGAATGATGCAATAAGGGTTAAAGACCTTGATGTTCCTAATGTCGAGTTTGTTGATCATCCTGACACTGTTATTGTTAAAGTTGAGCCTATAAGGACACATGAGGTGGAGATAAAAGAAGAAGAGGAAGAAGAGCAGGAACCAGAGGTAATTTCAAAGGGAAAGAAAGAAAAAGAAGAATAGTTTTTATAAATGAAGATATTGGTTGGTCTTGGTAATCCGGGATTGAAGTATGCCTTTACAAGGCACAATCTCGGATTTCTTTTTTTGGATTTTTATTGTGATAGTTTAAATACTCCGTGCAACTTTAAAAAGAAATTTCACTTTTACTATGATATAATCTTCCATTGTAATGAAAAAGTTATTCTTGTTAAACCTGATACATATATGAATTTAAGTGGACTTGCCATTAAAGAGGTAATGAATTATTATAAAGTGAATGAAGGTTCACTCATTGTTTGCCATGATGATAAGGATCTTGATGCAGGTGATGTTAGATTGAAAAAAGGTGGAGGACATGGAGGACACAGGGGTTTGAAGCATATAATTGAAACGCTTGGAAGCACTGATTTTTTGAGATTGAGATTTGGTATAAAAACCGAAAGAATAAAGGATGTTCCTCTTGCATCCTATGTCCTTGAAAGATTTGAGGAAGATGAGGAAACCCTTTATGTAAATGCTTTTAAAAAGGGAGTTAAGGGTATTGAAATCCTTTTTTGTGATGGCGATTTAAACAGGGCTATGAAGTTTGTAAATACAAAATAATAAAAGGAGGGTTTAAGTGACTATTAACCAGTTGCTCTATTTTATTCCTGTAGCAGGGGTTCTTGGATTACTCTTTGCTTTTTACAAGACTTCCTGGATTTCCGGGCAGGAAGAGGGAGATGCTATTATGAGTGAGATCTCTTCTCATATAGGGGAAGGGGCAATGGCTTTTTTGAGCAGAGAGTACAGGGTTCTTTCGATCTTTGTTGTTATAGTTGCGGCATTGCTTGTTCTTGGAAATTACTCCAATCCTGAAAGCAGTCCACTTGTTGCATTGTCTTTCGTAATAGGGGCAACCTGCTCTGCTTTGGCAGGTTACTTTGGTATGAAGGTTGCCACACTTTCGAATGTGAGAACGACAAACGCTGCTAAAAAAAGCGGAATAGTTGAGGCTTTGAAGGTTGCATTTTCCGGTGGAACAGTGATGGGAATGGCTGTTGTCGGGCTTGGTGTCCTTGGATTGAGTGTTCTTTTTATTGTTTACATCAAGTTCTTTGGTTACGATTTTCAAAATCAAAAGATCCTTGAAAAGATTTTAACCGTTTTAAGCGGATTTTCACTTGGAGCATCATCTATTGCCCTTTTTGCAAGGGTCGGTGGAGGAATTTACACCAAAGCAGCGGATGTTGGTGCAGACCTTGTGGGTAAAGTAGAGGCAGGAATTCCTGAAGATGATCCGAGAAACCCTGCTGTTATTGCAGACAATGTGGGAGATAATGTGGGTGATGTGGCAGGTATGGGTGCCGATCTTTTTGAATCTTATGTTGGTGCGATAATAGGTTCAATGGTGCTTGGGGCTGCAATGCCAAACAATGCTTTCAATTATACTGTTTTACCCCTTGCACTTGCAGGCGTCGGAATAATTGTTTCAATTATAGGAACATTCTTTGTTAAAACAAAAGAGGGGGGAAACCCTCAGGCTGCTTTAAACACAGGGACATTCGGGGCGGGAATATTTATGACCATCTTTTCGTACTTTATAATAAAATACTTTGCTCCTTCAAATGCTCTTAATGTTTTCATTGCCGTTGTTGCTGGACTTGTTGCAGGGATACTTATAGGTTTGCTTACTGAGTACTATACTGCGGAATCAAAGAAGCATGCTCAGGCAATTGCAAAGGATTCTCAAACAGGTGCTGCAACAAACATCATCTCTGGACTTGCCGTTGGAATGCAGTCAACTGCCGCCCCTATTGTTGTTCTGGCTATTGCCATCATTGTTGCTTACAGGTTTGCACATCTTTACGGTATTGCAATTGCTGCTCTTGGTATGCTTGCAACAACCGGTATTCAGCTTGCTGTTGATGCTTACGGTCCTATTGCGGATAATGCTGGCGGTATTGCAGAGATGGCGCACCTTGGAAAAGAAGTAAGAAGCATCACTGATAAATTGGATGCTGTGGGGAATACCACTGCCGCCATTGGCAAGGGCTTTGCCATAGGATCCGCTGCCTTAACTGCACTTGCTCTATTTAATGCATACATGCACACTGCGGGGATAAAGTCAATAAATGTTGCAAACCCGTATGTTATGGCAGGGCTCTTTATTGGTGCTATGATGCCGTTCCTGTTTTCCTCAATGGCTATGAAGGCTGTTGGAAATGCTGCTTTTGATATGATTGAAGAGGTAAGGAGGCAATTTAAGGAGATAAAAGGACTGTTGGAGGGAAAAGAGGGAGTTAAGGCTGATTACGCAAAGTGTGTTGACATATCTACTGCTGCGGCAATTAAGAGAATGATAGTTCCTGGTTTGCTTGCAATAATTACTCCTGTTGTTTTTGGTTATATAAGCAAGGAAATGCTCGGTGGTTTGCTTGCTGGCGTCACTGTTTCAGGTGTTGTTCTTGCTATATTTATGGCGAATGCAGGTGGAGCCTGGGACAATGCAAAGAAGTTTATTGAAACAGGTGAATTTGGAGGGAAAGGATCTGATGCACACAAGGCAGCGGTTGTTGGTGATACTGTTGGAGACCCGTTTAAGGATACCGCGGGTCCTTCCCTGAACATTTTAATTAAACTTATGAGTGTTGTTGCTCTTGTAATTGCACCTTTGCTCTGATATAATTTCGTGAATCCTTGGGGATAGCCCTGGTGCTATCCCCTTTAAAAAACCATAAGGAGGACTTAATGTCGGTTTATGAAACACTTTTTATTGTTCTTCCCTCTTTAACTGATGAAGAGGTTGACGGTATAGTGGAGAAGATTACTTCCACCATTGAGAATCTGGAAGGCAAGATCAGAAAGATTGACAAATGGGGGAAAAGGGTGCTTGCTTACCCAATCAAAAAACTTAACGAGGGGATCTATGTCCTTATTGAATTTGATCTTGAAAAGACAAATGTAAGTGAAGTTGACAGAAAATTGAGACTGGATGAAAAGGTTTTGAGGCACATTATTGTCAACCTTGACCATGATATTAAATTAAAGGCAAGGGAAGAGAAGAAAAGGGCAAAGAGAATGAAGAAAGTGAATAATGAAGAGGAATTGGAACAACCAAAAGAAGAAGCAACTGTTGAGAAAGGAGAGTAAAAATGGCTAGCCAGAACCAGAAAAAGAGATACTTTGTTAAAAAGAAAAAATATTGCAAATTCTGTGCTCAGGGTATTGAGGTAATAGATTATAAGGATGTTGATACTTTAAAAAATTACCTTCTTGAAGGTGCCATGATCTCACCAAGAAGAGCAACGGGAACCTGTCCCAAGCACCAGAGAAGGTTGACAAGGGCTATTAAAAGGGCAAGGATTATGGCACTTTTGCCCTTTGTCACTCAGTAATGAAAAGCGATTTCAAAGATTATATTTTCTTTGTTTTTCTTATAGTTGCTTTGAATTTTATGGGGCCTATGGCATTGTTTTTGCCAGCCCCCATTTTTGTTTATAGAGATAAATTTCCCATACCATATTTTTTTCTTTTTTCTTTTCTGCCTTTCCCCTTTATTTTTTTTCTTGCACCTGACAGGTTTAACTTATTCTTTTCATTGTTACACTATTGTTGTCTGGTTTATCCTTCTATACTCTTCGTTTCCCTTTTGAGGTTAAAATGGATGAACTTTTTTGAAAGGTTTTTCCCAGCAGCCATTTTGATGTTTTTAATTTTGGTGTCTTTTTTCTTTGGCTTTTACCGAATGTCAGGAACCACTGCTTTTTCAATGGTTATAGATAAATTCTTACAGTTAAACAATGTTTCAAAAGGGGATGCTGAATATCTTAAAAATATTCTATTTTATCTTTTTTATGGGATCATGTTTTTAACCGAAGGAGTTGTTTTTGTTTTCAATATGCTTTTTTTTATTAAAGATACCGGGTTTTCTTCCGAGTTTCATCAGTTTAAGACACCTGTTTACTTTGTGATTTTTACAATTTTTTTTATGATCCTTTTGAATTTTTTTTGGTTTTCTGGCTATTTAAAAGGTGAGATTGGAGTTTTGTTTGCAACTATCGGGTTTTTTATTTTTTTTGTCTTTTTTATTCAGGGATTATCCATTTTGTTTTTTGTGTTTAATGTGTTAAATATAAAGGGTTTTGCAAAAGCATTTTTAATTGTGTTAATATTTATTTACCCGATACCTGTAATACTTGCTTTTACAGGGATTTTTGATTTCTGGTTTGATTTTAGGAAAAAGATAAAGGTTATGGGTGGAGGTAAGGTTGTATAAAGGGAAAAGCATAACGGTTGTAATACCATGTTTAAACGAAGAGGATGCTATTGGCAAGGTTCTGGATGATGTTCCTGATTTTGTGGACGATGTTATAGTTGTTGACAACAACTCTGAAGACAGAACTGCAGAGATTGCCGAGAAAAAGGGGGCAAGTGTAGTAAGAGAGTTTCAGAGAGGCTATGGCAGGGCTTACAAAACTGGTTTTTCAAAGGCGAAGGGAGATATAATTGTAACCCTTGATGGGGATCATTCGTATCCTATAAAAGACCTGCAAAGATTGCTTGATACATTTTTTGATTATAATGTTGATTTTTTGTCCTGTTGCAGGTTCCCAATTATGAATGCTGAGGCAATGTCTTTTAAGCACTGGATAGGAAACAAGATACTTTCCTTTGCAATGGCTATACTTTTTAAAACCCCTATTGAGGATTCGCAATCCGGGATGTGGGTGTTTAAAAGGGCGGTTCTTCCTCTAATGAAGTTGAGAAGCAATGGAATGGCTTTTTCGGAGGAGATAAAGATTGAGGCTTTAAGGAATAAAAGTATCACTTTTAAAGAAGAACATATAAAGTACTCTGCAAGAAAGGGAGAGATAAAGTTAAGACCATGGAGAGACGGGATTGTTAACCTTCTTTTTCTTTTCAGAAAAAGGTTATTTCCTTAAGAGATATGCCTCTCGTATCGGTTATTATAGTTAATTACAATGGCCAGGGTTATATTGAGCCCTGTATTGAATCTGTTTTAAACCAGAGTTTTGAAGATTTTGAAATAATAGTTGTTGATAATAATTCGGAAGACAAATCAAAAATATTTTTGGAGAGCCTGAACGAAAAGAAGATAAAAGTTGTTTTTTTAGATAAAAACTATGGATTTGGCTATGCAAACAATGTTGGCTTTAGGAAATCTTCAGGGAAGTTTATTGTTATTTTAAATAACGATGCCGAGGTTGACAGAGATTTTTTGAAAGAGATTGTAAAGCCTTTTAATATTGATGCAAAGATAGGAATGGTTGCCCCATTGATTTTATTAAAAAACTCGCCGGATACAATTGACAAGGCAGGAGGACACCTTCTTTATCCAGATGGTATCAACAGGGGAAGAGGCTGTATGGAGAAGTTGAGCAAAAAATATCTTGTTGATGGGTATGTTTTGATTCCTGACGGGTGTGCTGCCTGTTTCAAGAGAAGTGTAATCGACGAATGTGGCTTTTTTGATGAAGATTTTTTTCTTTATGGTGAGGATACAGACCTTGGATTGAGGTATTTAAGGGCTGGGTACAGGTGTTATTACACCCATAAGGCGATTGTATATCATAATCATTCTGCCATATCTGGCCTTTACAGCTCTATGAAGGCATTTTATGTTGAAAGAAATAGAGTTTTCGTTCTTATAAAAAACTTCCCTTTTTTATGTTTAGTTTTTTCCCCTGTTTTTACCTTTGTAAGGTATTTTTTTCAGGCGGTGTCAGTTTTTTTGAAAAAGGGAAGTGCCGGAGAATTTGCAAGGGAGCACTCTTCTTTTGCTCTTTTAAAGATTTTGATTTCAGCCAATGTTGATGCTTTGTTTTCCATTCGTAAATTTTTGAAAAAGAGAAAGGAGAATAGAAGTTTGTTTAAGATGGGTGGATTTGAATTTTGCAGGTTCCTGAAGGCTTTTTTTCTTTCCCCGGTTGAACTTGCATTTAAAAGATAATAAAATAAACTATGGAAAAATCAGATGGGAATATGATGGAAGTGAAAGAAAAGAATATTAATATTGAAGTGGTTGTGGGTTTTATCTTAAATGTGCTGAACTCTGTTTTTCTAATTATTGTGATGCTTCTGATACATAAAAAGATTCACTCAATAGTTGATAAGAGGATAGTTGAAGGGTTGGGTTATATATTTAGTGGTTTCTCAATAATTTTGCCAGTTTTTGCAAGAAAAATATACTTGAAAATAAAAAATAAACATCAGGCGAAAATGGTTGTTTATGTGTTGTACGATATTCCACTTATTTTTGGTTTTATATACTTTTTGTTAGGTGGTTATTTAAGGTATTCAATTGGTTTTGCAGCTTTAACAGTTGGCTATTTTTTCTTTGCTGCTCCCTTTGTTTTTGGAGGGGAGGATGGTTAAAAGGTTTTTTGTTTTAATTTTACTGATTATTCTTGTTTCCTGCGGTAAAAGTGAAAAAACATCTAATCTGTCTGCTTCCTCAGGGGCAATTAAACCTGTGGATATTGAATCACTTTTAAAAAAGCCTGCGTATGGGGATAGCATTGTAACTCCATTGGCAGATGATATATTTACTTTAAACTTTTTAACTTACAGAAATGCCAATGAGGGGGAGATAATCTATTTAATCTCAGATTCTCTTGTTTCTTACAACAATAAATTGGAGGTTGTGCCAAGACTTGCCAGAAACTGGAAAGTCAATAAAGATCATACCTCAATTGTTTTTCATTTAAGAAGAGGGGTGAAATTTTCTGATGGAGTTGAATTTACTTCAAAGGATGTTAAGTTTACTTACGATTGTATTTTTGACCCTGCCAATGATTTAGAGGATATTGCTAAAATCATGAATAATTTAAAGAAAGTCAGGATTATTGATAAATACACTGTTGAATTTTTGTTTAAAAAACCGGAACCATTTATTATGGATTATTTCATTGATTATTATATTTTGCCTGAACATATTTACAATACGAAGAAGTACACTTTGAAAAACAATCCTGCCAACAAAATGCCTGTTGGAACGGGGCCTTTTAAACTTGTAAAGTGGATCAAAGACAGAGAGATAGTACTTGAGGCCAATAAAGATTATTTTCTTGGGAGGCCTTACCTTGACAGAATAGTTTATTTAAAATCAGGAAGCATGAGTGTTGATTTTGAAAGGTTGAAAAAGGGAGAGTTTGACATACTTCCCATTGATACCACAATATATAAATTCAAAACAGGGTTACCTGAAATAGAAAAGAACTTTGATAAATACAGGTACTATGTGCTTGCATTCTATTACATTGCATGGAATGTGCACAAAAAGCCGATGAAAGACAGAAATGTCAGACTCGCGATTGCATACCTTTCCGACCTTCAAAGGTTTAACAGGCTGGCTTTTTTTGGTCTGTTTAAGGTTGCGGTAAGTCCAATTCATCCTCAAAGTAAATTTTTTAACAAAAATCTGACTCCATTTCCATTTGATTTAAAAAAGGCCAGACAACTTTTAAATGGAGCAGGGTATATGGATAGCAATGGTGATGGTTATCTTGAGGATAAGGATGGTAAGCCTTTGACTATAAGGTTGTTAACTCGCTCAGGTTTGTCCATTTATAATAGAGTTCCGGTTTTTTTGCAGGAAAACTGCAAAAAGGCGGGGGTTAAACTGATTATTGATTGTGAAGAACCTGGAGTGTTCAATAAAAAGATGGCCTCTCTGGATTACGATGGGGTGCTTTTTGGCTGGATGATTTACCCGAGCCCTTCATACCTGGTTAACATGTTTTCAAAACCATCAAAGAATGGTTATTCTATGAACATGAACCGGTATTATAATAGTGAAATAGATGGTCTTATTAAAAAACTCAACACCACCTTTGACCCTGAGGTAAGATTGAACATTTGTTTCAGGATACAGGATATACTTTACAGGGAGCAGCCGTACCTGTTCCTTTTTTACCCTTCTGCCCTTGTGCTTGCTCATAAAAGGTACAGAAATTTAAAACCCTCTCCACTTGGAATGTTCAAGTGGTACCCTGGAATTGCGAGGGTTTATGTCCCCTTACCCTTGCAGAAAAAAAATTAGAGAACTATACTATTTTCATGTTAGGCTACATACTTAAAAGGGTATCGGTTACTTTTTTGTCAATATTTTTTGTGCTTTATGTTGTGTATGTTATTGTGTTCTCGTGCACTTTAAATTCTGCTCATACCTCGTATAGAATCCCGGGGATTCAACTTGAAAGTGCTAAAACTTTCAGTTTTTATGCTGCAACGAGAGGATATATTAATTGGCTTAAAGAGGTTTCTTCTTTTTCATTTGGTATGTCATCATACTATGGAGAAAGGGTATCAAGGATTATTATAACAAGGTTGAAGAATACCATGTACTTGAATCTTCTCGCTATGTTTATACTCCTTGTGCTTGGTTTACTTCTCGGTGTCTTTTCAGCGATGTTTAAAAGCAGATTTATTACTTTGATTGAGGGAGTGTTTTTTGTTTTATATGCTGTACCGGATTTTGTCCTTGCCATACTTCTTATAATTGTATTCTCTTTGACACTGGGCTGGTTTCCATCATCTGGTTTTATCTCCGTGAACCACGAACAATTGTCTCCGTTAGGCAAGGTATTTGATTGTGTCTGGCATCTTTTTCTTCCCGCTTTAAGTTTGAGTTTGTCTTTAATAATCTTCTTATCACGATTTACTAAAAATTCAATTGTCGGTATTCTCTCAAATCAGCACATTATTGCTTTAACTGTGAGAGGGGTTGACACATTTGGGGTTAAATTCAAGCATATTTTTAAAAATGCTGTATCTCCCTTTTTATCTCTCATGACATTTTTAATTCCCGGTTTAATTGGTGGTTCAATAATCATTGAAACTATTTTCGGATTTCCAGGGATTGGAAGGATTTTTTATAAAGCAGCGGTAAACAGGGATTTCCCACTTGTACTGGCAGTTTCATTTGTGGATGTGGTTTTGATCTTCTTTTCAATTTTTCTGACGGATGTTCTATATCGCTATTATAAAAAAGGGGTGGAAGATGAAAAAAATTTCTAATTGTTTCGCTGTTTTTTTCATCCTCTTAATGCTTTTTATATCCCTTTTTTCAGATGTTATTGTAGGTAAAGATGTTTTTCTGAAACGTTCCAAAAAAATCTATATGTATTCTCCCTATCAGATTGATAGAGATGCTTTTTTAAAACCCCCTTCAAAAAAACACATTCTTGGTACAGATAGCGTTGGAAGAGATATTTTTGCAAGGCTTGTTAAGGGAATATCCAACTCCTTTCTAATAAGTTTTGTTGCAACCTTAATTTCTCTGATTATAGGGATGTTTGCAGGTGGAATTGCAGGTTACCTTGGAGGTGTTATTGATTTTGTTTTTAGCAGATTTTTTGAGTTGTTTTACAGTATTCCACTTTTGTTCATGCTTATCCTTTTGTCTCCACTAATAGGGGATAATCTTTTTCTTTTCGGAATTGTGCTTGGATTTTTTGGATGGTTGTTCGTTGCAAGATTGGTGAGGGGAGAGGTTATTAAATTGAAGGGTATGCCTTTTTTAGAATTTGCAAGGGCAAATGGTGCTGGATTTATACATGTTTTCAAAAGACATTTTTTTCCCCACCTTCTGCCCCCTGTTTTACCTATTACTATTTTTGGATTTTCAGGTATGCTCGTTGCTGAGTCTTCTCTAAGTTTTCTGGGACTTGGAGTTAAACCTCCCGAACCAAGTCTTGGGAGTTTGATTTCACAGGGCTTAAACTATCATGATGTGGCTCCGTGGATTTACATTCCCCCTTCCATAGTTTTATTCTTAACGGTTTTAAGCCTTGATATTATAGGAGAGTATTTAAAGAAACGCTATTCAAGATTTTAAAGGGATTTATGTGTTAAAATAAGCAATCAGAATGCTTTTTGGGGGAGTGTGTGATTGAGGAAAAAGAATTAATATTTGTTGCGGAACAACTTAACATCTCAAAAAACCAGGTAAAAAACACAATTAAGTTACTTGAGGGTGGTAATACGGTACCCTTTATAGCGAGGTACAGGAAAGAGAAAACAGGCAATTTAAATGAAACAGAGATCCTTGGTATAAAGGATTACCTTCAATACTTTTTGGAGTTAAATGAAAGAAAAGAAACGGTGCTTAAAACAATAAAAGAGCAGGGTAAATTAACGGATGAACTTGAAGAGAGGATTAAAAATACCCTTTCAAAGGCAGAACTTGAGGATATTTATCTTCCGTTTAAGCCCAAAAGGAGAACGAAGGCAACCAGAGGAAAGGAAATGGGTCTTGAACCTCTTGCAGATGCCATTTTAAGAGGGGATGGATTATCAATTGAAGATATGGCAGAGGCTTATTTGGACGAAAAAAAGGGTGTTGATACAATAGATAAGGCAATTGAATTTGCCGGTTACATACTCGCAGAGTACTTTTCTGAAAATGCTGAATTGAGAGGTAAAGTAAGGGCACTTTTCAAAGAAAAGGGAAGGATAAAGGTTAAGGTGGCAAAGGATTTTGAGGAAAAGAGAACAAAGTATGAGATGTACTATGACTTCTGTGAAAGTGTGTCAGATATCCCGTCTCATCGTATTCTTGCAATCAGAAGAGGAGAGAGGGAAAAGGTTTTAAGGTCAAAGATAGATGTGGATGTTGATACTGCTTTTAACCTTGTTTACCCTTTGTTTTTTTCTGAATCCCATGTTTTTTTTCAATACCTAAAGGAGTGGCTATACTATTCTTTGAAAAGGCTTGTGTTCCCATCTATTGAACTTGAAACAAGACTTGAATTGAAAAAAAGGGCAGACCTTGAAGCGATAGATGTTTTTGCTAAAAACCTTGAAAACCTGCTTTTGATGCCGCCTGCTGGAAACATACCTGTTCTGGGGGTTGACCCCGGATTCAGGACAGGGTGCAAGATAGTTGCAGTTAACGAAACCGGAAAGTTTATGTATGGAACGACTATATATCCCACAAAACCCCGTGAGGATTTTGAAACCTCAAGGAAGGTTTCTCTGGACATTATTGAAAGGTTTGGATTAAAGGTTGTTGTTATAGGAAACGGCACTGCTTCAAAAGAGACAAGAGATTTTTTCAAGTCAATTGTACCTGATGGAGTCAGGGTGGTTGTTGTAAGTGAAGCAGGGGCCTCGGTTTACTCTGCTTCAAAGGTTGCAATAGAGGAGTTTCCGGATCTTGATGTTACAATGAGAGGTGCAATATCAATTGCAAGAAGGTTTCAGGACCCTCTGTCTGAACTTGTAAAAATTGAACCAAAGGCAATAGGGGTGGGTCAGTATCAGCATGATGTGAATCAAACGCTTTTGAAAAAGAAACTTGATAGTGTTGTGGTTTCTGTGGTAAACAGAGTTGGAGTTGATCTTAATACCGCTTCATTTCATCTTTTAAAGTATATTTCAGGTATAAATGAGAGGGTTGCACGGGAGATAGTTAATTTCAGAAACAATAATGGAATGTTCAAAACAAGGCACGAACTTCTTTCAATTCCAAACCTTGGTCCAAAAACCTTTGAGCAGAGTGCTGGATTTTTAAGGATAAGGAATGGAAGTGAAATACTGGATTCAACAGGGATACACCCTGAATCCTACTGGATAGTTGATAGAATTGCGGAGAAGTTAAAGGTCGGTAAAGAGGAACTTGTTGGAAATGGGAAATTGCTTGAATCATTGGCCCATGACATATTTGTTGAAGGTGCCGGGGAGTTCACATTGAATGATGTTTTAAAAGAATTGATAAATCCTGGAAGGGACCCAAGGTCTGATTTTGAATTTTTTGATTTTAACGATGGGGTGAACGATATTGATGATATTGAAGAGGGTATGGTACTGAATGGGGTGGTAACAAATGTAACCAGATTCGGGGTGTTTGTGGATTTAGGTGTTCATCAGGACGGCCTTGTTCATATAAGTGAGATATCAAATGACTTTGTTAAAAATATTGAAGATTTTGTTTCTGTTGGTCAGAGAGTTCGCGTTAATGTTATTAAGGTTGATAGGGAACTGTCACGGATTTCACTAAGCATGAAAGCGGTGGAAAAAAGAAGCCCTTTAAGTAATAACAAGAAAAAGGGTTTGAAGCGTTTTAAAGAGAGAAAAGGTAAAAAAGAGGTTTTGATAAATAAATTGATTGAAAGGTTTGGAAATAATTAGGTTGAAATAAGTTTGAATGTGTTTAAATTATTCTTAGCATGAAGTTAGCGGGAGGGCTTATGGTGGCATGTGCAGGTGATATAAAAAAGATAGCAATTCTAACCGGAGGGGGCGATGCCCCTGGTCTAAATGCAGTCATCAGAGGAGTTGTTAAGTCTGCAATAAGGAAGTACAACTGGAGGGTTTACGGTGTCCCTGACGGTTTTGAAGGCCTTGTTACCGGAAGCGAATTAAGGGAATTGACTGAGTATTCCATCAGGGGGATACTGCCTCTTGGTGGTACGATACTTGGAACCACAAACAGGGGAAACCCTTTTGAATATCTTGTTGTTGAAAATGGCAAAGAAGTGGTAAAAGACATGTCGGATAAAGTCATTGAATATTTAAAGATCCTTGAAATAGATGCCCTTGTTGTTATTGGTGGAGATGGAACTTTGTCTATAGCCAATCGGTTTGCAGAAAAGGGAGTTAAATTGGTGGGTGTTCCCAAAACTATTGACAACGATTTAAAAGCAACTGATTACACATTTGGATTTAATACTGCAATAACGACTGCAACAGAGGCACTTGACAAACTTCACACCACCGCTCAATCCCATCACAGGGTTATAGTAATTGAGGTTATGGGAAGGTATGTGGGATGGATTGCTCTTGAAAGTGGCATTGCAGGAGGGGCAGATGTTATTTTGATCCCTGAAATTCCATTTGACATTGAAAAGGTTTGCAGCAAGATAATAAGAAGGAATAAACTTGGAAGTAAGTTCTCCATAGTTGTGGTTGCAGAGGGTGCAAAGCCAAAAGGTGGAGAGATGGTTTTTCAGGAGAAGAATGTCAAGGGTAAGGCGCCAAGACTCGGTGGAATAGGCTATGTCGTTGGTGAGCAAATTCAAAAGAGAACCGGGATGGATGTAAGGGTGACAGTTTTGGGCCATCTTCAGAGGGGTGGGTCTCCAACTGCATACGACAGGATACTTGCAACAAGGTTTGGTGTTGCTGCCGTAGATGCCCTTGCTGAGGGGAAATTTGGGCACATGGTTTGCCTCAGAACTCCTAAAATTGAACTGGTGCCCATAAAGGAGGCTGTAAAAGATTTAAAGAGGGTTGACCCTGAGGGTCAATTGGTAAAGGCGGCAGAATCTATTGGTATTTCTTTCGGGAGATGAGATGAGGAAAGGGATTGTTCTTGCTGGGGGAAGTGGAACAAGGCTTTACCCTGCCACTTTGCCTGTTTGTAAACAGTTGTTGCCTGTTTACGATAAACCTCTAATTTACTATCCCCTCTCCACTTTGATGCTGGCAGGGATAAGGGATATTTTAATAATTTCCACTCCAGACGATACCCCCAGATTTGAATCGCTTTTTGGTGATGGATCAAAATTTGGTCTGAATATCTCCTATGCTGTCCAGAGAAAACCAAACGGGATTGCAGAGGCTTTTTTGATTGGGGAGGATTTTATTGATAAAAATGGTGTTGCACTTGTTCTTGGTGATAATGTGTTTTACGGTCATGGCTTAACGGATCTTCTTGAAAGAGCAGTCGTAAGAGAGAGAGGTGCAACGGTTTTTGGGTACAGGGTTAATGACCCGGAGAGGTATGGAGTTGTTGAATTCTCAAAAGATGGCAGGGTTTTATCCATAGAAGAAAAGCCGGCAAAACCGAAATCAAACTATGCCGTTGTTGGTCTTTACTTTTACGATTCCCAGGTTGTTGATATTGCAAAAGAGATAAAACCTTCAGCAAGAGGGGAACTTGAGATAACAGATGTAAACAGAGTTTACCTTGAGAAAGGTTTGCTGAATGTTGAGTTGATGGGAAGGGGCTTTGCTTGGCTTGACACAGGCACACATGCCTCAATGCTTGAGGCTTCAATGTTTATAAAAACCGTTGAAGACAGGCAGAGTGTTAAGATAGCCTGCATTGAAGAGATTGCATACAGGCAGGGCTGGATAGATGAGCAGGGTTTGAGGGAACTTGCAAAACCATTGATGAAAAGTGGATATGGAAGGTATTTACTTGATATTTTAGAGGAAGATTATGGGGTTTAGGTTTTTCCCGCTTGAAGTGGATGGAGTGTTTCACATAATCCCCGATAGGTTTGAGGATAAAAGGGGTTTTTTTCAGGAGATTTACAGGGAATCTGTTTTTAAAGAGCATGGGATAGATTGTCACTTTGTTCAGATAAATACCTCTTACTCCAAAAAGGGTGTGATAAGGGGACTTCATTATCAATTGCCTCCCCATCCTCAGGCAAAACTTGTAAGGTGTATTTATGGAGAGGTTTTTGATGTGGCTCTTGATGTCAGGGCTTCTTCACCATCCTTTGGCAGGTGGGCAGGTGAGACCCTTAGCATGGAGAGGGGTAATATGCTTTTCATTCCTGTCGGTTTTGCCCATGGATTTGAGGTGTTAAGTGATTTTGCAATAATAGAGTACCTGGTGTCAGACGAGTATTGTCCTGAATGCGAAGCCGGAGTGAATTACAAAGATGAAGATGTCAAAATAAAATGGCAAACCCGTACCCCAATTCTTTCTGAAAAGGATCTGGGTTTGCCATATCTGAAGCGTGCTATGGTATTCAGGTAATTACATATCTTTTGCCGGAAGCCCGGATGGTTTGGCCTTTGTTATTTTAAGGTTTTTAAGGAATTCAATCCCCTTTTTGTTACACGATATCTCCTCAATCTTATCAAGAACCCTAACATTTGTGGTTGATACTATTCCATTGTTGATGGTGGTTTCAATTTCCAGGGGAAAACTGTTTAATTTTTTTGCCTGATCAAGCAGGAGTTTACTGGTTGTGAAAAAAGACAGATACCTCGAAAAAAGTTCTCCATTATATCTTAACTTTTTTTCGGCAAACCAGGCAACAGATTTTGAATTGAGGTAATTCCCGGGAAGTTCATACTTTCTGCAGGGAATTTTGTTTATCCTTCCGATTTTTCTGGTTTTTTTGAAAATAAGCTGGGGGAAAACAATGCTTCCATCGTTTGTGCTTATTCCATAAAAGGAAACAAATGCAGAAAAGAAAGGTATGTTTTTTGAAAAAGAGTACTCTATGGCTGTTTTCTTTTTCAGGTTAATGATGTAGCCTTTATTGTGCAAGAAAAGGTAAAACCTGTTTTTGTCAATGCTGATTTTGAGGTAATTGTCACACAGAATGGTTGTTTCAATGTAAGGATTTTTTGTGCCATTAACATAGATTTTGTAGGTGATCCTGTAGCCCTTTGAAAATACTGACAATGATGTTGTAATTAGCAGAAGAAAAAAGAAAAACCGCTTCATACCACCCTCACTTTTTTTGATCATTGTATGCTTTTATAATTACCCCTTTTATTATCAGAGGTGATTTTTTGTTTTTAAGTTTTTTTAATTCTGGTTTCTGTGAAAAAGCGATTTCATAGTACTTTTCAGCACCCTTTTTGTCTCCGAGTTTTTCCAGACATAATGCTATATTGTAATACGCTTCACTTGATTTCCCGTTAAGTTTGGTTGCTTTCTGGAAATAATCAAATGCGGTTGTATAATCTTTGAGGAGGAAATAGATATTCCCAATTGCAAGAGCTGTTGACGATTCTTTTTTTATTGCAAACTCTTCTTCAAAAGATCTTATTGCTCCCCCAAAGTTCCTTTCGTAAAGCATTACTATCCCAAGTTTATCATAAACGAAAGGGCTTATGATTGAAAGGCTTAAAGCGTCTTTAAACATCTGGAACGCTTTTTGTTTGTCTCCTTTAAGATAAGTTCTTTCAGCCTTAACTGCAAGTTCAATAGACTTTTTGGTGGGATATTCGAGTTTTTTCTGGTAAGCACCCTGCATTATCATGTGGATTATATTCTTCTTTTTTGGGTCTAATTTACTTGCAAGGTTTAAATACCTTCTTGCATTTGTTAACTCTTTTAAACCTATATATATTGCTGCAAGTTGAGTGGCAGCCCTTTCATTGGTCTGTGCCTCTGGCTCAAGTTTTTTTACCTTTTCTTCTATCCTTTCTATTCTCTTTTCAACATTGTTTAACATTGACCTGAATTTAGCATTGTCGGGGTACATTGTTAAGGCTCTGTTTAAGAAGTCCCTTTCCCTGTAGAGACTCCCAAGTTTATCATAACCGTCTGCAACATAGTACATGAGTTCAGGGTTCTTCCAGTTGTTGCAAAAAGCCATAAATGCGGTTGCATAGTATTCAGGGATTTTCTGCTCGCTTAAAAGTTTGTTAAGTCCTTCGTACAATCCCTCATTGTTGTTTGCAGACATTGCAAATGGAGAACCTAACATAATTGTAATCAACCATAAAACAATTGTTTTCTTCATAAAACCTCCATTTATTTTATTATGTGGAAGACTAAGTTTAATTTTACATCTTTTATTTTTTTGCTGTCAGTTTTAATAAGAACTGTTTTTTTACCTGAAAGTGTTTTGGCTTTGTATGGTTGAAATCTAAATGTTAATTTCCAGTTACAATCAGACACCTTTTCCGATTTTTCAAGTTTTAAACAGGGAAGCCCTGTTTTTTGGCTAACTATGTTGAAAGGTTCTTTTGATTTTACTGTGACAATACTAATGTAATCTCTATCTTCTTTCACATTAAGAAACAAAAGATTATTCGAGGGATAAACAGAATAATATTGAGGTTTTTTGATTATCAATATTACAGGGACACTGTGTTTGTAATTTTTCAGATAGACCCTTATGACATATTTCCCCTCTTTTTTGATTTTGGAGGGATTCATTTTAAGTACAAATGAGTTTGAGTTTGACAGAGTGTAAGAGACATTTTTTAAAATTGGAAGTTCAATTTTTTTGATTTGCACAGGTTTTTTGTTTTTAAATGATTTTATTTCAATCAATTGTTCAAAGTATTCTTCTTTATTTGAAACTGTAATATTTGATGGTTCTGCATAGTATTCTCTTTTAACAATAGCCCGGATTCTTAAATCGTACATTTCTTTTGTTGATGTTTTTACAAACACAATTTTTTCCACCCTTCCCTCAAAACTTTGACTGTTAAACTTTATGATAAAGGTGGTTTCTTCTCCCCCTTTTAGAGTTTTTTTGCCGGGTTTTGCAAGGGTACAGCCACAGGTTGTTATTATGCTTGTAAAAGTTACCGGTTTGCTTGAGAGATTTTTTACCTTAACCTTCCAGGTGAATGTTTTAAACTGCGGTATTGTGCCAAGGTCCTTTATTTGCTCTGAAAATTGTAATGTAGGGGATGCTTTACAGAACAATGAAATTAAAATAAAAGTTGCCACCAATAAAACTCTTTTCATAGTTCCTCCGTTTCTCCTTCAACAATAAGACGAACAGGATCGCTTAATATTATATTCTAAAAAAGGATTTTGTTAAAAAAGTTTAAGTTTACATTGCAGATAATTTTTTTTAATATTAAAACTATGAAAAAAATGATGGGGTGCCGAATATGAAAAGGATAGTAATTGCAATAGTTTGCAGTTGTTTTTTGTGGTATAGTGCTGGTATTGCACAGGATACTGGTATTAAAAGGGAAGTAAAAGCTCAAACTGTAAATGTTGGGCAGGAGCGAACTGGTAATAAGGTGGATGGTGCAAACTCGATTAATGGGCAGGTGAAAGAGAGAAATTCTGAATCAGTTGAAAAAAAAGGTAAAAAGGGGGAAGAAGAGGGCGAAATTTTAGGAAAGCTGCTTCCACTATGGTCGGTAATCCCATTTATTGGCATACTTCTGTCAATCGCTTTGTTTCCTCTTTTGTTTCCAAAGTTCTGGCATCATCATTTTGGTAAAGTATCAGCATTCTGGGCACTTATTTTTGCAATCCCCTTTTTACTTAGCTTTAAAGGGATGGCCTTTCACGAGATATTGCACATTTATCTTATTGATTACATTCCTTTCATAATTCTTTTATGGTCATTGTTTACTGTTGCAGGTGGAATACTTGTGAAAGGAAGCCTGGAAGGAACACCTGAAATGAACCTTGTAATGCTTCTTATGGGAACTTTCCTTTCTTCGTGGATAGGAACCACTGGTTCTGCTATGGTTTTAATTAGGCCTGTGTTGAGAGCAAATAGGAAGAGAAAATACAAAACCCATGTTGTGATTTTCTTTATCTTTCTTGTTGCAAATATAGGGGGCTCTTTGACACCTTTAGGAGATCCTCCGTTGTTTCTTGGTTTTTTGCATGGTGTTCCATTTTTCTGGACTTTCCACATATTTTCCGAAATGGCAGTCACTTCTGGTATACTTCTGGTTATTTTTTATTTGCTTGATAGATACCATTATGCAAAGGAGGAGCCATCTGTCAGGATAAGGCAGGGGAAAATGAATTTAAAGATACTTGGAGCACATAACTTTCTTTTTCTCCTCGGGATAATAGGGGGGGTTCTTTTAAGTGGAGTCTGGAAGGCTGGAACTTTTGAGGTGTTGGGGGTGCATGTTGCAATTGAGAATGAGATAAGAGACCTTATATTGATCATTATGGGAATTTTGTCCCTTTATACAACAAAAAGAGAGATAAGAGAAGAAAATGAATTTTCCTGGTTTCCAATAATTGAAGTTGCTTATCTCTTTGCGGGGATTTTTATGACAATAATTCCTGCCCTTGCAATTTTAAGAGCAGGCAGTGAAGGTGCTCTTGCCTTTGTTATAGATGCAGTTAAAGAACCGGCACATTACTTCTGGATAACGGGCGCTCTTTCTTCTTTTCTTGACAATGCACCAACATATCTTACATTCTTTAATACTGCGTTAGGACAGTTCTTTCCAGGTGTGCCTGAACACCTTGCTGTTCATCAACTTATAAGTAATCACCCGGTTTTTTTGAAAGCAATATCTTCAGGGGCTGTTTTCATGGGGGCAAACACCTATATTGGTAATGCACCGAATTTTATGGTTAAGTCTATTGCAGAGGAGAACGGAATAGAGATGCCAAGTTTCTTCGGTTACATATTCAAGTATTCACTTCTTTTCCTTATCCCCACCTTTATACTTGTAACCTTTATCTTTTTCAGATAATACCTTTCTGGGTTAAGCCCCCTTTAAAAAGGGGGCTTTTATTTTCTTTTAAAGACCTTTTCAATGTCGTTTAATTCAAACTTTACCATTACAGGTCTTCCATGGGGGCAGTAATAGGGGTTTTCACATTCAAAAAGTTCTGATATTAGAGATTCCATTTCATAAATAGAAAGATGTGTATTTGCTTTTATTGCGTTTTTACAACCAATTGTTGCGGCAATATCTTTAAAAAGATTGTGCAGTTCTCCCTCTCTTCCTTTTTTTATTAATGCAACAAGTTCAAGGAATGTCTGCTCAATGTCTCCCTGTTTTATAAAAACAGGATATGCAGAGATTTTAATAACTCCCTCTTTTTGCAGATCTATTTTAAATCCACTTTTTCTGATTATATTTTCATTGTCTTTAATAATGAGTATTGTTTCACCGTCTGTATTTATGTTAACAGGTATGATTAACGGTTGTTTTGGTATCTCATTTTTCTTTATCATACTGAATGCCTTTTCATATAGTATCCTCTCGTGAACCACATGCTGGTCAAAAAGATAAAGGCTATTGTCCTTTTCAGCCACGATGTAAGAGAGATTGAATTGCCCCAGAATTTTGTATTCTTTTTCTTGTCCGGTTAGAATACCTCCATGCACTTTGCTCTTTGTGCAGTAATTGTTCTCAACGTCTTTTAGTTCAATGCCCTTGTTATCAATTTTTTCCAGATTGTAGTTTTTTGTTGTAAAAAACTTTAAAGAGTTGTGAGTGAATTTGACTGAAGATGCACTGTTTCTTTTTTCAAGGGATAGTTTGCAGGTTTCTTTCACAAGCCCGTACACCTGTTTTTCATTTCTGAACCTTACCTCAAGTTTTGAAGGATGTACATTTACATCAACAATCTCTGGGGGAATCTGAATTTTTATAATCCCCTGAGGGTATCCTTTAAAAAATGATGTCGCTTCTTTAAAGGCAGAGAAAAGTGCCTGACCTATGAGTTTGTCTTTTATAAATCTACCGTTCAAAAGAAAATACTGTTTCATGGGGGAAGAAAGAGCATCTTCTGGAGGAAGTAAGAAAACCTCAACAATGATGTTTTCACTTTCTTTTCTGTGATGTAAAAAACCTTCTCCCAGGACTTTTCTTACCCTTTTTTGCAGTGTATGAAATTCAGTGAATTTTGTTAACATCCTTCCATCATTGGTTAATGAGAAAGAAATCCCGGGATTTGCAAGGGCATAAGAGTTTACAAGTCTTACTATCCTTGCCAGTTCAGTTCTATCCGATTTCAGAAATTTTTTTCTTGCAGGTACATTGTAAAACAGGTTTTCAACACAGATCTCTGTTCCGTAATTCAAGGCACTTTTTTGTACACTTTTTATTTTTCCCCCTTCAAGCCTTAAAATTGTACCTTCTTTGTTGTTCCTTTTTGCTGTTTTCACGGTTACCTTTGATACACTTGCTATTGAGGGCAATGCTTCCCCTCTGAACCCAAGTGATGATATGGATTCAATATCCTCAACTTTTTCAATTTTGCTTGTGGCGTGCCTTTCAAAAGCAAGGAGCGCATCATCATAATCCATTCCGATGCCATCGTCTTTAACGCAGATGTTTCTTTTTCCACTTTTTTTCAAAACAATACTTATACTTTTTGCCTTTGCGTCAATTGAGTTTTCAATTAGCTCTTTTACCACTGATTCAGGTCTTTCGACCACTTCTCCTGCCGCTATTTTGTTTATAACCCTGTCAGGAAGTATTTTTATCGTTGCCATTTTCCCTCCTTTTACAATTATATCTTGTTTGGGTTTTATAGTTTGTTAAAATTTCTATATGAGAAAAATAAAAAGGATGCTCAATGAAATAATTGAAAAGTTGAATTCATCTAATGGAAGGGTTGCAATACTTACGCACACAAACCCTGACCCGGATGCCATTGCCTCTGCCTTTGCGCTTTCATACCTTATAGAATCATTAATTAATAGAAAGGTGAGTGTTTTTTACGATGGAATTATTGGAAGGGTGAATAACAGGATTATGGTGGATGCTCTTAATATTCCGTTGAAAAAAACAGATAGAAGAAAAATAGCGGGCTATCAGTTTGTCTGTCTTGTTGACACTCAACCGGCAAAGAAAAATAATTGCTTTCCTGAAGGCAAAAGGGCATTTTTTGTTATAGATCATCACTTTGAAGATGAGGGTACGGTAAACGCGAAGTATATTGACATAAGGAAGAATGTCGGAAGCACGGCAGCAATGATATGTCAGTACTTTGATATTACAGGCGTTGAAATTCCCACACCTATTGCCACCGCCCTTTTTTACGGTATAAAAACCGATACTGATGGATTGTTGAGGGATTATTCCAGAATTGACGAAAGATATTACAGGAGGCTTTTCCCACATATTGATTACAGGATTTTACACAATATTGAGTACCCACCTTTGCCGAAGGATTACTTTTATGATTTTGCAGATGCCCTTAATTTTGCAAGAGTTTACAATGATATTCTTATTGCTGATTTAGGAGAGACATTTGTGCCGGATATGACCGGAGAGATGGCGGATTATCTTTTGAGAATGGAGGATATTTCCCTTGTTTTAGTGTTTGGGGAATATAAAAACAGGATGTACTTTTCCTTGAGAACCAGTAAAAAGGGGAAAAAACTCGGAATAGTGTCCTATGAGTTGACCGAGGGTATTGGAAGTGGAGGAGGTCACAATAAAACGGGGGGCGGAGTTGTTGAAGACCCTTTACTTAACAAAAAGATTTTCCTGGAAAGGTTTTTTGATCGTTTTGGTGTTGTTTCTGAAAAACTGTCACTTTTTTATTCAAAGATAAAATAGTTTAAGCAAACTGTTTTTCAAACCTATGTATTGCCTTTTTCTGTGCTTCGGTAACCTTATCGAACACATATTCATAGTTACTTAAAAGAAGTTTTACAATTTTATCATCAATCTCACCCCTGTTTACCATGTCGTTAAGAATTTTTTTAACTTCGTTTTTTACAAGTTTTTTTCTGTAAGGCCTTTCTTCAATCAATGCAGTAAAAATATCTGCTATCATTACTATTCTTGCCCCGGTATCAATATTATCTTCTTTCAGATGAAATGGGTACCCTGTTCCATTTAGTTTTTCATGGTGAAAACCTGCCCATTGTGTTACTTTTTCCAATCCCTTTACAGAGTTGAGGATAGAAAATGTGTAAAATACATGGCTTTTTAGAATTTCTTTTTCAATTTCATTTAACTTTCCTTTCTTCTCAAGCAATTTGTCAGGTATGGCAAATTTTCCTATGTCATGTAAGTTCCCTGATATTTCAAGTAATTCCCGGTCAATTTCAGACAATCCCATTATTTCACCAATGCTTGATGCCGCTATTGCCACACCCGCAGAATGAGTTGCTGTAAACCTTGAACGGAAGTCGATAGCATCCCTGAAAAGTTCTGAAACTGGAAGTAAAACCTCAATATTCATCTCTTCTTTTCTAAGTGGTCCGTCTGTTAAAAGCAGACGTGTTAGCCATTCCGATCTTAAAGTCAACCAGAAATCTTCCTGTTTTGCATTTTCAATGAAAAGGTCAACGACATATTTGTGAAACTCTTTGCCTGTTAGTGAAAGAATTTCATCAGTAATGTGTTTTTTTTGTTGAAGGATACATGTTTTTCTATCAATAAGTCTGTCAACATAATCTGCAAGGCAAATTAATTGGGCTCCAAGCACTATTTCGTCAATCAGATCTCTGCTTTCTTTTTTCCACCACTCCCATGATTTGTGATGATGTTTGACTATCTCTGCTGTTTTAGTTAACCAGAAAGTGTTTTTTAAAAGATTGTATCCTCTAACACAGTGAAGATCAACATTCCCGAATTCAAAGTTTAAAAGAGCCCGTTTTTCTTTTAAAGAGAATGCCCCAATATCATGATACAAAGCGGCAACAAAGTAATTTCTGATCTTTTTATCCTGAAGTTTTCCTGTTAATCCCATCCTCCATACGATAAATGCCACTCTTTCCTGATGATTGGCAAGACGAGGCTCTGCAAGGTCAAGAGCATGGGATAAAGCCAGCGTTAAAGCCCCTGAATCAATCTTCAGGTTTTTATGCAAATTACACCTCAAAAAATTATTGATAAAATAATTCTATCAAAATAGTGCAACTTTCTCAATTTTTTTATTTTGATAGTGCAGGTTTTTTATAAACAATAATGGAGCCCATCCTTGAAAAGAACCCTTCACATTTGTTGTCTATGGAAAGCCCTTTTAAAATCATTCTTTTGTTTTTGTACCCGTTTCCTGTTTTCACTGTAACATAAACCATTTTTTTGCAGTTTGGTTTTAGTGGTAATACTCTGTAGCTGCTGAAAAGTGTGGGGTTCTCTATTACAAGCCAGTATTTATTGGTATAATATCCCCTGAAAACATAAAACTTAACCCTCTTATTATTGTTTTTGTTGTTGTTTTGACTTTCATACCCCCTTACTATATTTGAACCTTTGTATTGTGTTGTGCCGAGGTTTGTGTAATTCTCTTTAAAACTCAGGGTGTGGTCAGAGAAAAAATCTATAAAAAGCATCTTTCCTGAGGAGGAAGAAACGGATAGGTTCCCGGTTGTTGAATACAATGATGAAGAATACAGGTACCTGAATTTACCTTTTTTTATTAACATATTCTCAATGTTTTTTGATTCAACAGGTTGTCTGACTCTGGAGTTTTTAAGTATGTTCATGATTGTGTTAAGGTGATTTTTGTAACCATAAACTATGTTTTGGATCTTGTCTTTTGAGTAGATGTTTTGAGTGTCTATAAGGTACCCGGTTACAAATGCTATGGTTCCGTACCTGGTACTGATATACGAAAGAGAAACTGAAAACATAAGTGGTTTTATGGTTGGATGAAAAGCATTTCCACTATACATTATTGTTTCTATCTTGTTTTTTCCTCTTTTTGATGTTTTGATTTCTGGATCTTCCCACCTTGGATTGGGGAAGTCGTTTTTCTGATGTTCGTTCAGCATTGAATTAAAAAAGAGTTTTTTGCAAAACAGTTCTATTTCCCTTTGCGTTAAATTTTTTTTGAAAAATATGGTACAGATGGTCGGGTATTCAAAGTAATCTTTTTCTCCTAAAAATGAGAGTAAAACAACCTTTTTGTTTTCAACCCTGAAAAACTTACTGTTTGGATAATTGAACTTTTTATTTTGTGCCTGTTTAAAACAAAAAGGTAACTTCACATCCAGAAACAATAGATTCATTTTTTTACCTGAATCTCCTGCAAGTGAAGGAAAGGTTATGAGAATAATAACAATCAAAAGATATCTGCTTTTCATGTTTCCCCCTTTTTATAGTAATTTTCGGATAAGAAATATTTTAATACTTTTAGTTAAAAAATAAAAAAACAAAATTTTTTGTTTATTATTTTTTAACTTACACATTTTAAGCAGGAAAAAAATTGTCTCACATCTATTGACAGGGATTTTTTTTTATAAAAGAATAAAGGTAAAGGTGGCTTTAAGAACTCTGGAGGTAAAAATGGCAAAATTTCACTGGTGGGAAAAATGGATTGAAAAGAAAAAAAAGTATGCTGTTACCGAGAATATTTTTGCAGATGAGGATGTTTTCAATGCAAAGAGTGTGGGGACTCGCCTTCCCCCTATATATCAGCAGAGCACATTCAGGTTTCAAAGTGCTGAGGACGGAAAGCTGAGGTTTCTTGGAAAGTCAAAATCAGGTGAGAGGCCTTATGCAAGGATTTACACAAGGCTTGGGAATCCAACAACCGAATACCTTGAAAAGGTTATTTTTCAACTTGAGTGCCAGCACATAATTGACAATGCACTTGAGGCTGATGAAAAAGAGCCCACAATAGGGGTTTTGATAACATCATCTGGAATGGGGGCTATCTCAACCTGTTTGATGGCTTTGCTTGATTCTGGAGATGAATTGATATGCGGTACTGTTTACGGATGTACTGATTCCCTTTTGAGGCACTGGGAGAAGAAGTACAACATAAAAACCCACTTTATTGACACGACGGATACGGAACTTGTTGCAAAAACTCTTGAAGAGAACCCAAAAATCAAATGCGTTTATGTGGAAACCCCTGAAAACCCAACTTTGAAGGTAAACGACATAAAGGCTCTTTCTTCTTTAACTGAAAAGTATGAGATACCTCTCATTGTTGACAACACCTTTTGCTCCCCGTACCTTCAGCAACCATTCAGGCTTGGGGCGGATATTGTCATACATTCAACTACAAAGTACATAAATGGCCATTCAACATCTGTTGGAGGCGCTTTGCTTGGTCCCTGGGAATTTATGCTTAACGATGCTTTCCTTTACTATAAAGACCTTGGAGTGACCCCTTCTCCTTTTGATTCATGGCTGAATGCTCAGAATGTTC
>Ga0256833_1000153_pt1 | contig 54787 bp, 42 predicted proteins | sample 356284metaG_FD_190535 | JGI IMG/M metagenome (GOLD analysis project Ga0256833, IMG submission 190535) | Hydrothermal vent microbial communities from Mid Atlantic Ridge, Atlantic Ocean - 356-284 | ecosystem: Environmental > Aquatic > Marine > Hydrothermal vents | place: Atlantic Ocean: Mid... | reverse complement strand
GGGTATTATGCAGGCGGAGAAGCACAAATTGATTCTATACAGATTTTGATTAGAGGTGATTATAGTACTATGTTTTTCGTATTTTTGGTAGGATTGGGGTTGTTGTTCCCCTTGTTGCTGGAAGTGTTGGAATTATTGGGACTAAAATTATCAATTGTAATTCCTGCGATTTTAGTATTGATTGGTGGGTTAGTGTTTAGGATTTTGATGGTTGATGCAGGTCAGTTGACAAGAATTCTTTATTAAGAAATTAAATAAAATGGTAATTATGCAAAAGCGTTATATGTTTTTAACATTCCTGATACTAGCTATGATTTTTGTTATTGCATTTGTGGCAGAAAGAAATAATTGTGATAGCAGCATTAGTGGACAGTTTCATTTTAAATCAAAAAAATGCAAAGAATTAAGCCCAGCCAAACTATTGGTTACATCGTTGAGTACTGATAGGTTTATAGGTGTGGATGAATTGGCTTCAAAGATAATAGCAGAGGATCCTACATATATATTAATTGATATCAGAGATAAATACCAGTTTGAAAAATACTCTTTGCCGGGGGCAATAAATGTTCCTTTTAATAAAATACCGGAAGTAAATGATAAAGAACCGTTTTATAAGTCAAGTGCCTATGTAAAAGTGATTTATTCAAACAATACATTATTGGCGGATCAAGCGTGGATTATATTAAGAAGAATGGGATGTAAAAACATTAAGGTTTTGGATGGTGGACTAAATAGTTTTTTCTTGACTCTAATGACCCCCACCAAACCAAAACAAACCGATTCAGGTGACGCTTTTGATTTGTATAGATTCAGAAAATCTGCCGGAGGATATTTTGGAATGCCAAATCCACAAGAATTTTTTCCTGCACAACAGTTAGCGATATATAAAGCCAAACGAAAAATAGATATCGCTCCGAGAACAAAGATGACTGATGGCAACAGAGCCAAAGTTAAAAAGAAAGTAAAATTAGTCAAAAAGAAAGAAAATAAAATTGAAGAAGAAGAAGAGGATGAGGGTTGCTAAAGTGAAAAGAAAATAAAAAATAAAAAAAATGGGAACATCAAATAAATCGTTTGCAATTGTGATAGCTTTGTTGCTTTTATTGTTTGTAGCTGCAATTTTTTATGTGACTAAAGACACTAGGAATATTGTGCCATTTACATCAGAACCAGATAAGGTGCTTAAAGATGTACTAGATGAATATAACAAGATATCACCAATTAAAGTAGCAAAACAAGCAATGAAGAATGATCCTTCGGTGGTATTTATTGATATAAGAAATCAATATAAGTATTTAAAAGGGCACTTGCCAAATGCAAAAAATATATATAAAGCAGATATTTTGAATAAGGAAAATATTAATTATTTTCATTCTTTAGAAGAATTAGGAAAGCAGGCAATACTGTATGGTGATGATGTGGTTGAAGCCAATGCTCCATTTATGATCTTGAAGCAAATAGGGATTGAAAATATTGTTTTGATGGAAAGCGGATATAGTTTTTTTGAAAACAATAACCTCAAAGCTGTTTCTGAAATGGGGGAATTGGAAATGGGAAGTGAAACAGCAGCGCTAGATTTTGCAGAATTGATTAAGAATGAAAAGATAAAGTATGACAAAATATCAAAAGAAGAGGAAAAGGTGAAAATAAATGCAATTAAATCAAAAAAGAATAATTTAAAGATAAACAAAAAAAAGGAAGTGATTTTCAAGCGAAAACAAGCACAGAGCCCAATTAAGGAAATAGAAAAAGAAGAAGATGATGATGAGGGGTGTTAAATCGAAAAAGAATAGTATATTTATATGTTGAATACCGAGATTAAAATATACAAATTGATGATTAAAATATTTTTAGCTTTTGCTTTGTTATTAGTCTTCCTTTCATGTCATGAAATATCTGATAACAAAATAGTAACAAATATAAAACAAGAATCTTGCTTGGAATGTCACTTTGACCTTGTAGGTTTTAGTGATTTGCACAATCCTCAAGCAATAGGTTGTAGTTCCTGCCATTTGGGAAATATCAATTCAGGTGAAAAGGAAACGGCTCATGAAGGAATAATCAAGATTCCAGGCAATTTAAGCAATGCTTCAAAAACTTGCTCTACGACTGATTGTCACCATAGTGAATTATCAAGAATAAACAATTCACTAATGTCAACGAATAGTGGTATTGTTAGTATTGATAAATATATATTTGATGAGGTGATTCATACAGATATTGTATTTCATATTGATAGTATCCATAGTACAGCAGCGGCAAAACATCTTAAAAACCTTTGCTTCAAATGCCATTTGGGGTATGAAAAGGGGCATTATGGAGCTACAACAGAAATGTCCAGAGGAGGAGGGTGTCTTGCATGTCATTTGAATTATAAAAAAGGTAAACAACCTAATATTAATGATAAATATCATCCTGCTATAAATCTAAATATTGACAATAATAAGTGTTTTGGTTGTCATAGCCGATCTAGTAGAATATCCACAAATTATGAAGGATGGTATGAAACTATACACGAAAATGAAGAAATAATCGATAGCAGCAAATATCGAGTTTTGATGGATGGTAGGATTTTTGCATTGGCTGAAGAAGATGTTCATCACAAGGCAGGGCTTCTTTGTATTGATTGTCACAGTTCTATAGATGTAATGGGAGATGGGAGAGTGCATAAACACCAAGAGCAAGCAGTAAAAATACAATGTATTGATTGTCACATTACAGAAGAGTACAATAAAGTTGATAAAAAAAATATAGGAAATATTGCAGCATTGGATTATGTCTTGCGAAAATATAAATATCCGACAACTAAATTCATTGCAACTGAAAAGGATAACATCGCATTGGTAAATACGGGTTTTGAGAAAGAAGAGAAGGCCTTTTTAATAAGTAAATTGAATCAAAAACTATTTTATTTGAATTCTGCAAAAGAAAGATGTCAAAAAGATAAAGTTCACCAAAGTTTGGATTGTGGTATGTGTCACACATCTTGGGTAACAAGTTGCATAGGTTGTCATATGGAATATGATAACGAAGTGAAGATCAAGGGTAAAAAAGAAAGGGGTAAGTGGTATGAGGAAATTGGAGAATTCAATAAAACATTGCCGGTGATGGGCGAGTACTTCAAAAATGGTAATAAAACAATAAAACCTGCAATTCCGGGAATGATAATGACATTGGATAAATCAGATTTTAAAGGAAATAAACTTGGTCACGACTATACGTTTTTAAGACTTTTTGCACCAATATCAGCTCATACTACGACTTCAGAGCCACGATCTTGTGAATCGTGTCACAATAATTCTGAAGCTTTGGGATATGGTAAAGGTAAATTGAGATTTGATATGAGATCTAAAATTTGGACATTTGAATCACTATATGCCTTATCTTCACAAGATAAACTACCACTAGATGCATGGATAGGATTTTCGAAGTCTAATGAAGATACAATTAAGTATTCGGCACATCAGGGATTTTATCCTCTAAGTCTTGAGGATAGAAAGAAAATACTAAAGGTAGGCTCTTGTCTGATTTGTCATCCGGATAACAAAATCTTCAGGAAAAAAATGATAAGTGGAGAATATAGTATTTTAGCATCAAAATGCATCTATCTCAATAAAATATAATACCGTCCTCAATATAAGATTTGGAGGCGGAATCAGAATTGGGAATATCCCTAAGGGGATGGGTTTAAAAAATAAATCAATTTCTATATTCAGAACAACTAACCCAATACAAACAAAAGATTTAACTATTGTTTAAAAATAATCTTTTTGCGATATTTTTACTTTCCTCAACTTGCTGATACATGGGCATCACTTCGTATAGGAATAATAAAAATCTCATCAAAAATCTTTATTTTTAAAAAATCAAGCACTTTAAAGACAGACACTATTTATAATTGTATCTAAATTAAAATTAGACTATATTTTGTTAGAACAATGCAGGTTTCTCCTTGTTTTATGCGTACTTTAATACTTATTTAGTGTTTTCTAACGAGCATTATTTTATGCTTTTGGGAGACGCCTTGATATATTCAATTTAAAGATATGGAAGACATGATACTTTACGATAGGTTGCAGTTTGCATTTACTATCACTTTTCATTATATATTTCCTCAACTTACGATGGGTTTATCGCTATTGATAGTTTATTTTAAGTGGAGGTATTTGGCTTCAAAAGTTGATAAATACAATGATGCGGCCAAATTTTTCATGAAGATATTTGCTATTAATTTCACGATGGGAGTTATCACGGGTATACCAATGGAATTTCAGTTTGGAACCAATTGGGCTAAATTCTCAGAATTGACAGGCAATATAATCGGTCAAACTTTGGCGATGGAAGGAATGTTCTCCTTTTTTCTAGAGTCCTCATTCTTGGTTTTATTTCTATTTGGGGAGAAGTTAATGGGACAAAAGCTACATTTTCTGACAGGTTTTCTAGTATTTTTAGGCTCATGGGCTAGTGGGTATTTTATTTTGGCTACCAACGCTTGGATGCAAAACCCCGTTGGGTATGAAATAGTAGAAAATGGCAAATATGTTTTAGAGCATTTTTCAGCATTATTTAGTAATCCATGGTTGATTCCTGCTTTTTTGCACAATCAGGTTGCCTCGATAGTAACATCTTCGTTTGTTGTCGCTAGCATAGGCGCGTTTTATTTACTTAGGAATAAAAACGAGGAACATGGAAAATTGTTTTTAAAGACCGGTTTGGTTGTTGGATTCGTAGCTAGTGTATTACTTGCTATGCCTACCGGAGATTGGAATGCAAAAAATGTAGCAAAGTATCAACCGGCTTCTTTTGCTGCGATGGAAGGCATTTTTGAAACGGAGAAGGCTGGAGCTGAAATTGTATTGATAGGACAGCCAAATATGGTAGAAAAAAAATTGGATAATAAAATAGCTGTCCCCAATGTTTTAAGTTTTCTGACATATCAAGATTGGTCAAAACAGATCCCCGGTATGGATCAATTTAATCCGAAGCAATTACCTACAAATGTTCCAGGTCTGTATTATTCTTATCATATTATGGTAGGATTGGGCACGATATTTATCGGCATATTTGGTTTGGCATTAATTTTTCTTTGGAGAAAAAGACTATTTAGCTTTAGACCCTTGCTATGGGTTATAATGTTTTTGGTTCCATTTCCATATATTGCTAATCTTACCGGGTGGTATGTAGCAGAGTTGGGTAGGCAGCCTTATCTTGTATATGGGTTATTGAAGACTTCAGAAGGAATTTCGCCTACCGTTTCTTCAGGTAATACTTTATTTACTTTACTTGGTTTTGTCGGAATTTATTTGTTGTTGGGGGTATTATTTTTATTGTTGATTGGTAAGGTTATCTATTATGGACCTAGATCTTTAAAACATTAAATTATGGAAATATTTTGGTATATAATTATAGCGATTGTTTTAGCTGTATTCTTTGTTTTGGATGGCTATGATTTTGGAGCTGGAATTGTACATTTGTTTTTTGCTAAAACAGAAAAAGACAAGGAAGTGATTTCAAAATCTGCCGGACTTTTTTGGGATTCAAATGAAGTATGGTTAGTAGCGGGGGGAGGTATGTTGTTTATGGCTTTTCCCACCTTTTATGCATCGGTATTTAGTGGATTTTATCTCCCATTGATTATTGTGTTGTGGTTGGTTATGTTTAGAGCTATCGGTTTGGAACTGCGAGGACAATTTAAGTATCAAATGTGGAAAGATATTTGGGATAAGTCATTTGGAGTATCTAGTTTGTTATTAGCATTATTCTTTGGGATTGCACTTGGAAACATTATGAGAGGGGTCAATCTGGGTGGTATTGAGAATGGGACAGCTTTGTATGAAAAACATTTTTTCTTTTTACCATTGTGGGATAGTAGTTTCAGCCCCTTGAGTGAAACACCCGGTGTAATAGATTGGTTTACCATTGTTATCGGTGTTATAACAGTAGTGACTCTTACGATACATGGAGCCAATTGGGTAGTGTTAAAAACACGTTCTTCAATCAACGAGAAGTTAAAAACAATAATTTTAAATTTGAATATTATATTGCTGATATTGACGATGATTTCTTTGTATATTTGGTATACAATAAATCCAAATTCTTTTACTAATTTTATAGATAAGCCCTATTTGATTATTTTTCCCATTATTTATTTTGCAGGTATTGCAGGCTTGTTTTTCATTAAGTCCTTGAAAAAGGAAATACATGGCTTTATTTTGTCAACGGCAATAATAATTGGAGGAATAACTTCGTCCTTAGCTGCGATTTATCCTGTGATATTGCCATCGACCAATGATGTGAACGAATCGCTTACTATTTACAATACATCTAGTACTGAGTATGGTTTGTCGGTTGCTTTAAATTGGGGAATACTGGGATTTGTTTTATTATTTGTTTATATGATAGTTCAAAAGAGGCTGATGGGTGGCAAAATAGACAAAATGGATTATGGTCATTAAAATATATTTAATTTGACAGCAACATTAATTTCACTTATCAGCGTTTGTATTGGGATATTCGGAGGAGTGTTTGCCGGTGCTGTTTTTAAACACAGATCCAATGGACTGATTGGCAATGTTCTGGCAGGAGTATTTGGCAGTATCTTTTTTATAAAATCCATTGGTAGATTAGGCTTTGATCCTATGTCAATTGTTGGAGATGGTACAGTAAATATGCCTTTATTCGTCTGCAATATTTTAGTGTCATTTCTAGGTGGAATCGTAGGAGTGGTAGTCGGGTATAAATTAAGAAAAATGATTGCTTAAGATTTGAAATCCAAAAGATATTGTTTTATAAGCAGGTCAAATTCTTCTTTTTGATTAAAAAGAAAATTTACTGAAACAGGTAGCACAAATACAGGCAGGTTGTTTGTTAAAATGAATTCACGATGGTCATTTAACCTCATTGCGTCTTTCTCTGTAGTGAGAATTATTTTATTTTTGTTATCCAGATTTAGAAATACTTTTTTAAAATGCTCCATTTCATCAAAAGTAAATTCGTGGTGGTCTGTAAATTCCAAGGAATGTAAATCATCAATCCTTTCTTCGAGATAGCTATGCAGATATGATGTGGAAGCCAAAGCACTAATCAACAAAACGGACAAATCCGTATTGAGAGTTATCTTAGTGTTAGGGTTGTAGATAAAATAAGGTTCAAAGTATTTATAATAGCTAAAAAACACTTTTTGTTTAATTGTAGGGTTTAGTTTTTTAATAAAATTTTCTTTATCTTGATGAGTAAGATCTTCAGGGCATTTGCTTGCAATAATGATATTTGCTCTTTTGTAGGCAGACCGCCATTCTCTTAATCTGCCCGAAGGCAAGAAAAAATCTTTAAAAAACGGGAAATTATATTCGGTCAAAAGGATATTTATATAGGGATTGATGGCTCTGTGCTGATATGCATCATCGAGCAATACGGTCTGTATGGCTGAGTCCTTCATCAAGATTTGGGAGATGCCATCTACTCTGTTTTCAGCTACAAAAATACTGAGGTTTGGGTATTTTCTTTTGAAAAGTAGGGGCTCGTCACCCACATTTTTCACCATGTGATTATTAAGAACTTCCATGAAACCCGAAGTGTTTCGTTTATATCCTCTGCTCAAAACAGCCAATTTGATGTAGGGTTGTAAAGAATTTATTAAATATTCTGTATGAGGAGTCTTTCCTGTTCCTCCTACTGTCAAGTTTCCGATATTGATAGTCGGAATAGTGAATTTTATTGAAGCCAAAACTCCTGTGTCATACAATAGACCATATATATAAGATAAAATACCGTATATTAATGAAAAAGGGAAAAACAATAATTTTAAAATTATATTTCTTACCATGAGCATTTATATAAAATCATATTATTTTCATCAAGTCATTACCTATTGGACAATCCAAGCATTTATAATTATTACAATAATTTTGTTTTAACTCCAACAGAGCTTGAGTATCGAAAGCCGAACTAACACTAAACCCCAAATCTTTCCATTTGTTTATAACAGAATTGTTTTCAGGTGGTATTTTTAATAGGAAATCAATTGCTTTTCGCTTGAATCCTTCATTGTTTTCAAGCAATCCATATAGAAATAAAGCAGGGACGATTGTGTTTATCAATATGATATTAATAGCTGATTTTCCCAAAGTTTTATTTCTTATTTTTGATGTTTCATCAAATAGATAATGGTTTATCCAATAATCTGATAGTTTGACATCGAATATATTTTTTATTTCATCAATTTTATTGCTATTGATTATTTCACTAAAAAATCTTTTATTTTTGTATAATAGCTTTGCTAGTTGTGCTATTCGTATAGTTGGAAAATTTGCCGGTCTTAGTTTTGAAAATTTCCAGATTGAAACAGGAATAGGGTTAAGCTTATATTTTTTTCTAAGATGTGAATATTCTTCCTTTAAAATATTTGGGTATTCATCTTTAAAATCTCTATGCAAGAGTCCTGATTGACCAAAAAGTAATGCTTCTAGCTTTATAAGTTGATCCTTTTCCTTAAGAAGTATTTTATAATCCAATGAGTGTGCCAGCATTTCAAAGGCATCTGCATTAACTTTTAGACCGAAGTATCTGGCTAGAAATACGATAAAAGCACTATCCCAATCCATACCTTTATTGGAAAGGATATCTTTCAGTTTTTCAGATTTGCTTAACAATCTGTCTGTCAAAGCTTTTTCAGAAGCACTTGTTCTAGAAAATATAGAGGAACTATCAAAAAGCTTTTCACACGAAATCCAATCCTTATTAAACCGTAGAAGCTTATAGTTTTTTAAATCATTTTTATATATTCTGTTCTTTAAAACCAATGTTGGTATTGTTATTCCGGATTCAGTTTTGATATTCAAGTCATCTTCGTATACAACATGCAAAATCACATTGTTATATGCTTTATCAAACTGATGATTGTGTTTTATCCAATCTGACGATTTTACATGCATTTCAATATTTCCAACCCATATAGTTCCTTCAATTTTTACTTTAGCGTTGAAAAAGTCAGGTCCACTATCTTTGTTGTGAACACCAAAATCAATTATAGAAATACTTGTTTTATCAGATGTTTTTAGGTTTGATAAATCAAATTTCTTTAGTTTCCATATGTAATGCAAAAAGTCTTCTTTAATCATCTTGGATGGTTTCTTTCATAAACATTAAAACAATAATTGTATTTATTAATATCTGATTTGGCATGACAATCTTGTGCAATCATTTTCCACTCCTTGATATTCAAAATGGGAAAAAACACATCCCCTTCAAATGATTCCTCAATTTCCGTTACGTATAATTTGTCCCAATACTCCTGTGTTTGTGCGTAGATTTGACCTCCTCCGATTATAAACACTTCTGTATCTCCTTGGTCATACGCTATTTTTAAAGCTCTTTCAATAGAGTTTGCTATGATGCATCCCGGGCATTTATATGCCTTATCTCTCGTGATTATTATATTGGTACGATTGGGTAGAGCTTTACCTATTGATTCAAAGTTTTTTCTTCCCAATATTATGCTATGTCCGGAAGTTATTCTCTTGAAGTATTTTAAATCTTCGGAGATATGCCACGGCATTTTGTTGTTGAGTCCGATTACATTATTTTTTGCTTTAGCAACAATACATGAAATTATCATTTCAATATTTTTATATGAGTGAACTACAAAGTTAATAGATTTTTTTTATTCATTTAATCTCTGAAGATAATATATTAGAATAAAGATTTCAAATTATTGGAAAAAGTAAAAATAATTCAATACCATAAATTTCATTCGGCGTAACCATGCATGGTATGTCAAAACTCGCTCAATCCGATTCTAGAGACTATCAACCTTAGTTTTTAATTTATCTCTCCAGACTTTATCTTGAGTTATCAGATCCAATTTCATCATTCTTTTTTCTAGATAATCCCGGTAAAAAACTATTTCTTTATTTATGTATTTTTCTATCATCAAACTGGCTATTGGAGCAGCAGTTTGTCCTCCGAAACCACCATTTTCAACAAATACTGCAATTGCTATTTTTGGATTTTCTCTTGGGGCGAATGCCATAAAAACGGAATGGTTTTTCATTTTCACCCGTTTACCTTCTACAATTGAGTAGTTTTCCACAGTTCCGGTTTTGCCACAAATACTTAATCCATACACATAAGCCAATTGAGCTGTTCCTATTTCAACTGCTCCAGCCATTCCTTTGATAATAGGTGGAAAATACTCCTGTTTTATCCTTACTTTGTGCTTGATCTTGTATTTTTCAGGAAGAGAGATATCGGGTTCAAATTCTTTGATTAAGTGAGGAGTGTAATAGTATCCTCTATTTGCCAAAATTGCACCAAGGTTAGCTATTTGGAGAGTAGTCATCTCTAGTTCGCCTTGTCCTATTCCTAAGGACATAATATATGTTGATCTCCATTTGGCAAATTGTTTGCTGTAAAGTTTGTCATAGAATTTGCTGTCAGGGACAAAACCTCCTGTTTCATGTTTTAAATCAATCCCTAATCGTTTGCCTAATCCAAATTCATGCAAATAATTCACCATAGTGTCAAGACCTCTGCCTGGATTTGTAAAACCATATTTTTCAATTATATCACGTCCTAATTGAAAAAAGTATGAGTTGCAAGAATGTTGAATTCCTATTGATATGTTATATGGAGTACTGTGATGATGGCATCCCTGTCTAAAAACATTATACTTTGTTTTGTATTCATAGTATCCGGGACAATAAATAGTTCTATTGGGGTATGTTACGCCCATTTGAAGAGCTATAAGTCCAACAATAGGTTTAAATATTGAACCCGGTGGATATTTGGAATTGATAGCTCTGTTCAACAAAGGTTTATTGGTTTTGTCGTGTAATAAATCCGCAAATATTTTTCCTCTATTTGATTTTACCGACAGGTCATTTGGATTGTAAGTCGGAGAGCTAATCATAGCAAGTACTTGACCTGTACTCGGTTCTATAGCGACTATTGCACCTCTTTTGTTTTGCATCAATTTTTCTCCATAGGCTTGTAAGTCAATATCTATACTGCTTACTAAATTTATTCCAGCTGTTGCAGAAGAATCCAGGATGCCTTTTCCAAAATCATCAATTATTCTGCCCATATTGTCTCTCAGCTCTAATTTAACTCCCTTTTCACCTTTTAATTGAGATTCGTAATTGGCCTCTAAGCCCGTGATGCCTATATAGTCACCGGATGAATATTCTCCTTTAGATTTTTTTATCGTGCTTAAGTTTACTTCTCCCATATATCCCAAGACATGTGCTGCATTTGGGTAGATGTAATTTCTAATGTTTTTTGTGCTTGGATAAAATCCGGGAAATTCAAATAGATGTTCGACAAATCTTGAATATACTTCAGGTTCGATTTTTGTAAGAAAGACAAAAGGACTTCTCTTGCTAAATCTATAGTCTTTCCAGTTTTTGTCCATTGCTTTTATAAAATCATTTTTTGATATTTTCAGCAAGGAACACAGGAGTGCTGTATCCATTTCAGGATTTATGTTTTTATAAATGACTTTTAGTTCATAAACAGGGTCATTTGATACAAGCAACTTGCCATTCCTGTCATAAATTAGTCCTCTTGCTGGTGAAAGCATTGATTTTTTTAATGTTGTTTGCTCTACTTTTGTTCGGTAGCTTTTGTCAAATATCTGTAATATCGATGCTTTATATATCAGCAAAATAGCTGAAATAATAAAAAATATCTTAATTATGCTATGTTTTTCAGCCTTTTTCAATTGCTTTATTTAGGATTTAAGATTGCTACATATAATACTATAATAACTTCTGAAAAAATAAAACTAAATATTGTCCTAAGCAATACAATAGAAGTGTATTGAAATGAAAATGCCTCCATAGAAAAATACCACAATAAGTTTAAAAAAACAAGAACGCTAGAATAAATTAAAAACCAATCCAAACCAAACGTCCATATTGTTGGCGAGGTATCTACGTTATACCCCTCCACAGGCTCCAGAAATTTTAATATATATCTTCTCATATAAGCCATAAATACTAGTGAGCCGGCATGCAATCCGGGTGTGTCATAGAACATGTCTACTATTATCCCAGTAATAAAAGCGACCAAAATCAGAAGAAATCTTTTTGTTTTTAACGGAATCAATAATATGAAAAGTGGATAAATAAATAGATGAATATAATTAAAACCTCCCCATCCTATATTTATTTGTTTAAGAATTAATACTTGGATTAGTACTATGATAAAGAACCTTTTTATAATATTGATTGTATTTGTATTCATCTTATTAAAATCTATTCTTCAACTTCTAGTTTTAGTCCTTTTTTCTTGTAATCAATGACATAAACATCTTGAACTAATGCCAAATCATTGATTAAACTAACGGATATATTATAATAATTTGACCCTCTATCCAATTCAATATCTGTAATTGTTCCAACCATTAAACCCTTAGGGAAAATAGTGGAAAATCCACTTGTAATTAAAGTATCACCTGTGATAATATTTGCGTGTTTTGGGATTTCTTCTAATGTAGTTTTTTTATAATCATAAGGCTTCCATTTTAATATGCCAAAATACCCTTTACCTTTTACCATTACACTTGTACGTGAAATTGTATTTATAAGAGGTATCACAGAAGCAAATTCTTCATTTGCTTTCCTTACGACTCCGACTATGCCTCGTGAAGAAATAACTCCCATCCCCACATCAATTCCTTCAATAGTGCCCTTGTCCAAGGTAAATCTATTATTTCTATGAGTAATGCTCTTGTTGCAAATAGATGTTGGGATTATTTTATAATCGCTAACCAAAGAATCGTTTATTTCAGAATTGTCGGTTTTAAAATACCTTGAATTAAAATATTTTTGAAAAATATAAGCATTATCTCTCTTTAAATCTTCGTTTTTATTATTGAGATTGAGATAATTTTCTAAATCAAAACGTTTTTTATTTATTTTGCCAATTAATAAATTGGAGGAATAGAGAAATATCTCATTTTGTTTGTTGTTGTAATTAATAATCAGGTAAATACTCATCGTTTCCAATACTGCAAAGATTAGTATCGCATTGTATTTACTTAAAAATAATAGAAGGTTTCTCATATGTTAAAATGAGATTTAAAGATTTTTTCTATCGACTAAAAATGAAAATTTACTAGAGTTTTTTAATGCTAAACCAGTTCCTCTTACTACAGCTCTTAATGGATCTTCAGCTACCTGAACCTTTAATTTGGTCTTTCTGGAAAGCCTAATGTCCAGTCCTCTTAATAATGCACCTCCTCCGGTTAAATATATACCTCTTCTGAATATATCCGATGCCAATTCCGGAGGGGTATCTTCCAATGTTTTTAATACAGCTTCTTCTATTTTTTTAATTGAGCCATCAAGTGCGTGGACTATCTCTCTATGATTAATCTCCACTTGCCTTGGAATTCCGGTTACAAGGTCTCTCCCGTTTACAGGTAATGGTTCAGGGACATCTTCAATCTCTTCAATAGCAGCCCCTACTTTTATCTTTATTTGTTCAGCTGTCCTTTCTCCTACCAAAAGATTGTATTCTCTCTTCATAAAATCTACTATATCCATTGTAAACTCATCTCCGGCAGTTCTAATTGACTGGTCTGAAACAATGCCTGAAAGTGCAATAACTGCAATTTCTGTTGTTCCTCCTCCTATATCAATAATCATATTCCCTTCCGGAGCCTCTACGTCAAGCCCTATTCCAAGGGCAGCAGCCATTGGTTCATATATCAAATATGTCTCTTTTGCATCAACATGATCCGCAGAGTCAAAAACAGCACGTTTTTCCACTTCAGTAATTCCTGAAGGGATACAGATAACTATTTTCAAATGAGTAAAAAATCTTTTTTGATCATTTATCATATTTATCAATCCCTCTATCATTGCTTCTGCTGCTTGAAAATCTGCAATCACGCCGTCTTTTAGAGGTCTTACTGTCTTTAAATTGTTGTGTGTCTTACCATGCATTTGCATCGCTTTAGTGCCTACTGCAACCACTTCATTTGTCTTCAGATCAATCGCTACGATGGAAGGTTCTTCAACGACGACTTTATTGTCTTGAATGATTAGGGTATTTGCCGTACCTAAATCTATCGCTAATTCTTGTGTAAAAAAACTAAAAAATGCCATTTGCCTCTATATTCTTTAAAATAATTAATTCTATAACTTGTAAAGTAACATGCAAAAAACGTGAAAAATATCTAAAAGTTATAGCCTTTCGCTTATTATTATCAATAATCACACCAAAAACTCAAAATATTAGCATTTATTTCACTTTAGATAAAGAATAGGTTGTATTTTTTTTAAACATAATTTATTTCGGATCAAAAATCAGCTGCTTTCATGCAGATATTATGAAAAAGCTATTGGTATTACAAGTCGATTTTTTAAAATAAGTTATACAACCAACTGAATTTTGTTAAAAATTTAAACACAACATAAGTCATTATGTCTATTCTTGATTTTTTACAATCATAATAACCACCAAATGAATTTTCTGTTGCTATATTGGTATTCACAGAGTTTTCCATATCCTCCTGAATTATCTTCTTCAATTCTCTTGCTACATTTTTATCTTCTATCACAAATACTAATTCAGTATTGATATAAGCAGACCTCGGATCCATATTGTACGACCCTACCAAAGCCAAGCTATCGTCAAAAACAGCTGACTTAGCATGGAGGTATCCGGGACCCAAATACTCGTACAACTCTATTCCCAACTCCTCTAACTTCGGTTTTTCATTGTCATATGCAGCAGCAACAGGCATAGCATCTGTAGAGCAAAAAGAGTTTGTGACAAATTGCATTTTAACGCCCTTTTGTTGGAAATGCTTTAAAAGCCTGTAAAATCTTTGAGTAGGAAGTAAATAAGGAGTCTCAATAACAAATGATTTTTTTGTATTCAGTGTAAGATAATATAAAGCTGTGCTCAAATATTCGGGATTGAATTTGTTTTTGACCTCATCGTATGAATTTAAAAACAAAACGCTATTAAATTTAGTCCCTCTTAATTTTGGATCAACATCCGATATTAGTTTTTGATACAAATTCTTCTTTGATAAAACATATCTTCTTATATTTTTAAGCTTATTGACCATTTTAATACTTCTTTTACTTTTCTTATCACTATCGTAGTAAGTTATCTTTTGGACATGATTACTGTTCCACAATTGATAATAATATCTTCTCACATCGCGTACTAGTGATTTGGAATTAAAGAATAGATCTCGATCGTGAAAATTTTTACTATTAAGCCCGTAATATGAATTTTTGATATTTCTACCACCAACTATTAATTTGTCATTATCCGCCAAAATCAATTTGTCATGCATCCGATAGTTTAAATTATTCAAGGCATTAAAGAATTTTTTAATACTGATTTTATTCCAGGGAACAAATAATTTAGGCAAAGGATGAAACTCGCGAATCTCAATGCCGTTTTGCTCTAGATAATACAATAAGCTCTTATCTATGCCATTTGCGGAGGCATCCAATAATATTTTAATTTTCAAATCGGGATGAAGTTCTTTTTGCATCAATAATATATCAAGACTTACTAATCCGAAAGGGTCATCTTCAAATATAAAATATGAAATTAATATTTCTTTTCTTGCATTTTCTATGATTTTGATTCTAGCCAATGTAGCATCGTCAGCATTATTTAGAAAAAAAAGATAGTTGTCCTGAGACTTCAAATTCAAAGAAGAAGACAAAATCAAAAATAGTATAAAAATTATATATTTCATCAAAGTTTCTTTTTTAATGCCGCTATTTCATCGCGGTAATGTGCTGCTGATATGAAATCCAATTCTTTTGCTGCCTTTTTCATTTTTATTTCCGTATCATTTATTAGCTTTGAAATTTGTTCCTTATTCATATATCCTATAACCGGATCAGCGGCTATACCGGGTTTTTCGGGCTCGATATATGCTTTTGATTCAATACCACGTATATCCAGAATTGATTTCTTCGAAAGAATTTCATCTCTGGTTTTGTTCAATGATGTTGGTACAATACCGTGTTTCTCATTGTATTCCCTTTGAATCGCCCTCCTTCTATTTGTTTCATCAATTGTATTTTCCATACTTCTTGTTATTTTATCGGCATAAAATATAACCTTCCCATTGACATTCCTTGCAGCTCTTCCTGCTGTTTGTGTAAGAGATTTTTCATTTCGTAAAAAACCCTCTTTATCAGCATCAAGAATCGCTACTAACGAGACTTCAGGCATATCCAAACCTTCCCTTAATAGGTTTACACCGACTAAAACATCAAATTCACCAAGCCGCAAATCTCTGATAATCTCCACTCTCTCCATTGTATCTACATCAGAGTGGATATACTTAGTTTTGATATCCAATGAATCAAGATATTTTGTTAGTTCTTCTGCCATTCTTTTTGTTAGTGTTGTAACTAGTATACGCTCATTTTTATTGATTCTTTCATTAATCTCTCCAAGTAAATCATCTATTTGGTCAATACTAGGTCTTACATCAATCTCAGGATCCAATAATCCTGTTGGTCTGACTATTTGTTCAACAATAACTCCTGATGTTTTCTCCAATTCATAATCTCCCGGAGTCGCACTCGCATAAATCAATTGATTAGTGATACTTTCAAATTCTTCAAAGTTTAACGGCCTGTTATCAATTGCTGAGGGCAGTCTAAACCCAAAACTAACAAGATTGAGTTTTCGAGATCTGTCTCCCCCCCACATCCCTCTTACTTGAGGTATGGTTACATGGCTTTCGTCGACTATCATAAGATAATCATCAGGAAAATAGTCCAAAAGTGTAAAAGGTCGTGTTCCCGGTTGCCTATTGTCAAAAAATCTCGAATAATTCTCAATACCATTACAATATCCAAGTTCTCTTATCATTTCCAAATCGAATGTCGTTCTCTCTTTAATTCTATTTGCTTCCTGATATCGCCCTTCGCTTTCGAAATATACAATCTGCGCATGAAGTTCATCTTCAATATCCCTAATAATCTCTTTCATCCTGTCTCTATTAGCTATATACAGATTGGCAGGATAAATCAATGCAGAATCAATTTCTTCATATCTTTTTCCGGCAATAGGATCTATTATCTCAATAGTATCTATTTCATCTCCCCACATAGAAATTCGGTAACCATACTCTACATAGGGAAGATTTATATCAATGGTATCACCTTTTACCCTAAATGTACTTCGTGAAAAATCAGAAACAGTCCTGGAATATAATGCATCTACCAGTTTGTGTAAAAGCCCATTTCTACTGATCTGCTGCCCTTTTGTGATACTAATAATCCCCTTTTTGTAATCCTCGGGATTTCCCATACCATATATGCAGGAGACAGAAGCAACCACAATAATATCACGTCTACCGGACAATAAAGAGGAGGTTGCTCTAAGTCGAAGTTTATCAACTTCTTCATTGATAGAAAGATCTTTTTCAATATAAGTATCAGAAGTACTTATATAAGCCTCCGGTTGATAATAATCGTAGTAAGAAACAAAATATTCAACAGCATTATCCGGAAAGAACTCCTTAAACTCACCATACAATTGTGCAGTCAGTGTTTTATTATGAGTTAATATAATTGTAGGCCTTTCTAATTGCGCAATAACATTTGCTATTGTGAATGTTTTTCCTGATCCGGTTACTCCAAGCAAAACCTGCTCCCTTTCATTTCTATTAATCCCGTTCACCAATTCTGCAATAGCTTTTGGCTGATCTCCTGTGGGTCTGTATTTAGATGTTAATTTAAATCCCATAATCACAAATCTAACGAATTTAATCAATTTTTAATCCGATAAAAATCGTTTTCTTTTATTTTTTTAATAGAAAATCTTGAAAAACGATTTTTTTTCTTTGTTTTTTTCAATTTTTTTTCACTTTCAATTGCATTTTTGATTTAATATGTATTTAGAACTATTTGAAAAAGTTAATAGATGCAATTTCATGTTATATGAGTTTTAACATATTCATAATCGTTTGATACTCCGCTGTTATAATCAAATTACAAATAATTCTAATTCATAAAAAAAATGAATTTTTTATTGAAATATTTTATGTTTTTAAGATAATTAATCTTTACCTTTACAGAATAATTTTGGAGAAATCCTCAATTTAATAACAATAACCAAACTCATGAACGATAATAATAAGAACACGTATTTATTACAGAATCTTGTTTCCGGCTTTGAAGTACTGACCGAAAGAGGAGAGGTGGGTACTTATAGTAAAAATGAATTTTTGCAATTAATCAATTTTTATAGGAATAAGTGCAATATCGGAAAGTCTCTGGAAATTGTAGATTTAGCTATTGAACAATTCAAGTATATTACCAACTTTTATATTGTAAAAAGTAGCTTGCTATTAGAATCTAATAACCCTAATTTGGCTCTAAAATACTTAGACCATTGTGAGAACATATCGCCATATGCTTTTGAAGTAAAAATACTTAAGGCAAAGGCTTATGCTATGAAGGGAGATATTGATATAGCCGGTAATTTATTAAATGAATTAAGATCTTTTTCTAACCTTAACTTCAATGTAGAGGTAAATATCATCAGGTCATATATATATGAACACCTTGGTGAATATGAAGATATGTTCAATGTTTTAAAAGAGACATTGGTAATAGATCCATTAAACAAAGAGGCTCTTAAAAGGATTAACACTGCAACTATATTCACAAAAAAATATGAAGAGAGTATTGACTTTCATAAAAAATTAATTGATAGCACACCTTACAACTATATGGCTTGGTTTAATATTGGTCAGATATATACCGTGCTTTCTGAATACGAAGAAGCTATTGATTCCTTAGAGTATTCTTTCCTGATAAATCCTGATTTTGAAGACGGCTATTTGGAATACTCTGATTTGTGCAATCAGATAGGGAAATATAATAAAGCTACAGTAGTATATGAAGAATACTTGGAATTATTTGATGGTGACTCTGAATTGTACGTAAATCTTATTTATGCTCATTTGAAATTGAAAAATTTTGATAAGGCAGAAAGATATGCTATTGAATCTATAAAAACCGATTCATACAATGACGAAGCATATTTTCTCCTAGGCAAAGTTTACAAAAGCAATAAAAGATGGGAAAAAGCTCTAAATGCATTTCATAAAGCTATAGAAATAGAAGATGAGCGTGAGGAATATTATGAAGCTCTTGCTGATATGTACATAAATCTTGGAGATAATAATAAAGCAGAAAAGTACTTTGATATAATTATGTCAATGGATACTCTTGAAGAGAAATACTATATAAGATATATTAGATTCTTATTGTCACACAAAAAGTATGATAAAGCATATCATATCATTAAAAAATCAGAGGATAACATTTATAGTCCGCTTTTTAATTATTTGAAATCAGTAATATATTTTAAAGTTGATAATAAGAAAGAAGCACTCCTGATTCTTGATTCAGCATTGGAAGATAACTATGATGAGCATAATATGCTTTTTGAATTGGCGCCCGAACTCAAATATGATAACGAAGTAGCTTCAATTATAAACTACTACAAAAGTTAAAAGAATACTCAGTTTTTTAACCAAAACTTGAAGCCTTTTCTGTTTTTATAGGAAAGGCTTTTTATATATTTTGTAACTTTTTTCCTTCATGCCCGTATTAGCATCAAACAACTTATTATTTAATAATCTAAAAAAACGAAGAAATGAAAAATATCATCTTATTAATTGTTATGGTTTTTACAGCATCACTTGTTAGCGCACAAAAAGAAAATACGGATGCAGATACTACAAAACTAAAATTGGGAAACAAAACAATTATGATAATTGAAAAAAATGAAGAAACAGGAGAAACTGTTTTAAAACAAAAAGAAATCACAGATGAAGAAAAAACAGTAACTATTGATGAGAAAAATAAGAAAGGAATGGATAAACCACATTACAGTTCTCGAAAATATTCCAGATGGGCAGGTCTGTATTTAGGTGTAAACCAACTAGGAGATATTGGAGATGGAGGTCCGCTATCTATTGATATGCAAGACTGGCAGATTAATCCATGGAAAAGTAGAATATGGAATATAAATTTTATGGAAATGAATCTTAGTATAATTAAAAAACATATCCTCTTAACTACAGGATTTGGACTTGAGTATAAAAACTACTCTTTCACGGAGAATATTGATTTGGTTGAAGATAAAGACAACAGAGTGAATCCTGAAGTTAACAATAATTTAAAATATAAAACGGATAAACTTCATGTGAGCTACTTTCAGATGCCAATATTATTAGAATTTAATACTTCATCCAAAGCAGGAAAAGGGATTTATTTGGCAGCAGGAGTTGTAGGAGGTCTTAGAATGTACTCCAAACTATACCAAAAATATGATTTAGGAGATAACACTATTAAAAGAAAAACTAAAAGCGATTTTAATTTGAATCCTTATCAACTCTATGCGACACTTAGATTGGGATTTAATAAAATAACATTTTTCGGTAATTTTGACTTGATTCCATTATTCAAAGAGGATAGAAGTCAAACAGGCGATAATTTGATGGCTATAAGTGCAGGGGTAAAACTAGTTGGCTTCTAAAATCATAAAGATTAAAACTCCCGCACAGAGTTTTTTCATATCACAAGTTGCACCTATAATTAACTTTATAGGTGTTTTTTATATTCTAATCAACCCAAATAACCAAAATAATATCCCGGCTCCTGCGATTCACGTTATTATGTTTCCTAAAAATCCATGGGCGTTTAACCCAAAGAGAGAAAACGCAAAGTTGCCAATAATACCACCTATTAAACCTATTAAGATATTAAGTATTATTCCAAAACCTTTGCCCTTGAAAAAAATACCGGCTAACCAACCGGAAAGACCACCTATAGACAGACACTAATGAGACTGTACAACATAATTTATAATTTTTCTCCAATATACATATAAAAATAATAGCAATCAAAATATTGCGATAAAAACAAATTTTTAATCTTCTAATGATAATATATACACAATAAAGTCATTATATAAGCAATAATATTTAGCTTTGTTTTTTTTTGAACTAGGTAATTTTTTAATTTTAATGAATGTAATAAAAAAACTATATTTTGTATCACTATCAACTTTGATATTGCTGTCTTGTGCTAAGCCGGTAAATCCATCAGGTGGTCCGCGAGATAAAACACCGCCAAAGTTGGTAAAAGAAAAATCAACACCTAATTACCAAACTAATTTTAACCCTAAACATTTAGTTTTATATTTTGATGAATGGATTACTCTAAAGAATAAAAATCAAATATTGATTTCACCGCCATTAGATAAAAAACCTAAAATTTCATATAGGGGAAAACATGTGACCTTTGATTTTGATGAAAATGATACTCTAAAGAAAAACACTACTTATACCATAAATTTTGGCAAATCTATAGTCGATTTTACTGAAGGAAATCCGGTTACCGATTTTACCTATATCTTTTCTACCGGAGATAAAATAGATTCTTTGGAAATCAATGGGAAAGTCATAGATGCATTTGACAATAAGCCAATAAAAGATGTTGTAGTCATGTTATATGACACTGATGAAGATTCTGTTGTAGTTAAATCAAAACCATATTATTTTGCAAATACCGATAAAAAAGGCTATTTCAAAATATCTCACATTAAAGAAGGATATTTTAAGGTTTTTGCATTAAAAGACGGTAATTCCAATTATCTTTATGACAAAGAAACTGAACAAATCGGCTATTTGGATAGTATGATTTATATCACAAACGATACATTGGAAAAAGACTTGAAGATAAAAATGTTTACACCAAGTCCGAAACTTATGATTACAGATAAAGCTGTCTCAGGTTACGGAAAAATAAAAATTGAATACAATAGAGAGCCTGACAGAGTTGAGGTATTGCACTCATCTGTAAACGTATTTGACAAAGAAATAATAAATGACAGCCTTTTGATTTGGTATGACAATTCAACTAAAAATGACAGCATCAATATTATTGTACAAAGTGAGGAAAGGATAGATACAATGATTTTCAAAATAAGAAAACAATTTAAAAACCCAATCCCTTTGGTTTTGCTCAATAAAGCCAAATCTATAAAGCAACATCCTGACAAGTTTGTTATATTAAAATTTAACCAATTATTTAGTTTTGAAGACTCTTCCAAAATATCACTCAATGAACGAATAATTAAAGAAAAAAAAGATACTTCAGGCACGACCAAATTTGATACATTATATTCAAATATTGAAAAAGAATACATGATTGATTCAACAAATAGCCATTTTTTCAAATTCAAAGGAAAATGGAAGGAAAATAAGGATTATAACTTATCTATTCTTCCGGGATTTTTTAAAAGCAAATATGGAGTACAAAATGACACAATAGAACTAAAAATACATACCAACAAAAGAGAAGCCTATTCAAATCTAATATGCCATATTGATAGCTTGTCAAAAAGCAAAGAGTATGTGGTAACTCTCTTTAACGGAAAAGATGTTGTAAAAACAAAAATAATTAAAAATAGTGTAAGGCAGGATATAAAATACAATGCTATACACCCCGGGAAATACACTCTTGAAGTCATTGTTGATATCAATAATAATGATAAATGGGATGAGGGAGACTATTTTAAAAAGCGCAAAGCTGAAAAAAGATATTCTTTTAAGCTAAATGAACTAAAAGCAAATTGGAATCAAGAAGAAAATATAAATCTAAACTCAAAAAAGAAAGATGATACTAAGAAGTGAAAATCTAGTTAAATTTTACGGTAAACGAAAAGTAGTAAACGATGTTTCTATTGAGGTTAAAAAAGGAGAAATAGTCGGATTGCTGGGGCCAAATGGGGCAGGTAAAACTACCACCTTTTACATGGTAGTTGGGTTTATCAAGCCCAATTCTGGAAAAGTATATCTAGATAATGATGAACTTACTCAACTTCCCATGTACAAACGAGCTCGTAAAGGTGTCGGATATCTGCCTCAAGAAGCATCTGTATTCAGAAAACTGAGTGTAGAGCAAAACATCTCTGCAATACTTGAGTTTCAGCCGTTATCAAAGAGAGAACAAAAAGAAAAATTAGAAAGTCTTATTGATGAATTTGGATTACAAAAAGTAAGAAAAACTCTTGCCGATTCTCTATCAGGTGGTGAAAGAAGACGAACAGAGATAGCAAGAGCATTGGCTTCTAACCCTAGCTTTATCCTGCTAGACGAACCTTTTGCAGGTATTGATCCGATAGCGGTAGAAGATATTCAGTCTATAGTATCAAGGTTAAAAGATAAAAACATTGGTATATTAATCACCGACCACAATGTCCGCGAGACTTTATCAATTACCAATAGAGCATATTTGATGTTTGAAGGGGCGATTTTAAGGAGTGGATCAGCAGAAGAATTGGCTAATGATGAATTGGTACGTAAAGTTTATTTAGGAAAGAATTTTGAATTGAAAAAACTAGTAACAGAAGATGAGAAGTAATAGAATAATTTTATTATTAGTTGTATTATTTTTTATGTTGAGTTTATTTCAGTTTTCATCATGTACGGACGACAATAGTTCTCTCACAGAGAAAGAATCAAATGCAATTGACTCATTGTACAATCTCAGGAAAAAAGAGATAAAGAGCAGATTAGATACGATTTGTGATTCGGTTTATCAAACGGAATTTCCTAATATCGTGGATTCAATCAAAGCTATAAGAAAAAAAGAAATACTTGATTTATTAGGTAAGTAATGCATATATTAAATAGTGTCTGTCTATAAAGTGCTTGATTTTTGAAAAATAAAGATTTTAGATGAGATTTTTGCCTCTCTGAGGATTAGTGATGCCTTAGCATCAGTAATTTGAATAAAGTAAAAATATTTTACCTTAAAGGCAACCATTTTTAGTTTAATACCATATAGTATTTATATCAATACTTAAAAATTGAATACAGAATTAAAATTAATAAGAAAAAGTCGTTTAGGTAATCGAAAAAGCCAAGAATCTTTATATTTGAAGTATAAGACCAAGTGGTTCATGATTTGTCTTAGGTATGCCATTGACAAAAGCCAAGCTGAAGATATGTTACAAGATAGTCTTGTCAATATTTTTAGTAAGATAAAACAATATGATTCCTCTAGAGGAAATTTTTCTCAATGGTCTTACCGAATTGTTGTTAATTCATGTTTAATATGTTTAAGAAAGTGGGAAAAACTCACTTTTGATGAAAACCATCAAAATTTTAATGAAAAAATCGATAATTTTACTAATGTTTATGATGTATTGGGAGCTGAAGAATTAATAAAATTAGTACAGAGTCTGCCTACGGGCTATAGATTGATTTTTAATATGTATGTACTGGAAGGATATAAACACAGAGAGATTGCAGAATTATTAGATATTAATATTGGGACTTCAAAATCTCAATTAGCTAAAGCAAAAAAAATACTTCGTTCTAAAATAGAACTATTATTTCAAACAGATATAATAAAATGAAAGACAATTTAGAATCATTTTTTAAAAAATATCTACTTAAAGAAGATCAACTCATAGAGGAATGGGTTGAGCCTTCTGTTGATGTATGGTTAAATGCAAGTAAAATCTTAGATGAAAAGAGTAAAGACAAAAAAATATTTTGGCTTTGGAATCTTGTTGGACTGCTATCATTAGGCTTAGTTGTCTTAGTTATATATATAAATAATATTGAATCAAAAAATAAATCCATCATTGATTCTCAAAAAAATAAATCCATTACGAAGATCTCTCCACCATTAAATAAAAATGCTACACGAAGTTTAATTACTTATAAAACGGAACAATCAATTTCTAACCCTGTTGAGACTATAAAAGTATTAAATTCTGGTAAAACCCCAAATAGTAAAACAAGTATGAAAGAGACTAAAACTCAAGTTAGGGGTATTGAAAATAACTTAAAAACACCAACCGTCAATAATTTTCACAAATCATATTTAACTCTAAGTAGTAAGAAATACAATTTCAGATCATATACAGAAAAAAACGAAAGATCAAAAAGAATAATCTATCCTGATGTAAATAATCCAACGATAATAGAGCAACTCCCATTATTAAAGATGCATAAATACAAATTGGTTGTGAATGAGGTGTTACCTGATCCGATTAAAGATTTATTGTCAATAATTAATGTAGTACCCAAGTCTAAAGCTCCTAATCCTCATAAACACGAAATCTCATTCTTTTATGGACCTTCTTTAACTTCAACACCAATGAAAGCAAGTAAAGAAATGGCGTTAAATGGCTATAAAAAATTGCAAGTATCAGCTAATTTGGGGTTAAAATACAAATATTTTTTCAATAATGAATATTATATGAATTTAGGGATGGAATATCTCACAGTTAAGAGTTGGTCATTCTCCAGAAATGAATACTATTACGATTCAAACGGTGAATATATCGATCTAAATGGTAATCTAATAAATATAATAACAGTTCCATTACCGAGTCCTATAGGTGAAATGTCTACTCAAATCACAATTAGACAATCTTCGAATAATACTATCAAAGAAGGTGATCTATTTATCGCAGACATGGAATCTCATCAAAAGTATCAGTTTGTAAATATTCCAATAGGACTAGGAATACAGAAAATAATTCATAATAAACACAACTTTAAACTTGGCGTGGATCTAAATATATCTTATATGCTAAATCAAGAAAATGAATTTGAAGCTTCATTTTCTTATAATGATAATAAATCGAAAATGAATTTAGTAAAATCAGATATTATTAACCTTCAGGAATTAAATAAAAAATTATTTAGTATTTCTGGTGAATTAGGATATTATTATAAACTAAAAGATAATATTTTTATAGGATTATCTACTTCTTATTTTAGGAGTTTAAACAATTTATATTCCCAAGAAAACATAAAAACTAAAATGCACGGTATAAAATTTAATGTGGGGTTTTCAATAAAAATTTAAAACTTAGGCAACCCTTTTCATTAATACTACATAGTAAGAATATGTTATTTAATTAATTAAAAAATAAAAAATAAGTATTATGAAATTAGTAAAAATTTTAACCATGTTTTTTTTAACTCTTGCATTTGTCACAACATCTTGTACAAAAGAAGAAGACAAAACTCAAAATATTAATTTAAATCTTGATGGACTTACAAATCTTGGACCTGATTTTGTATATGAAGGTTGGATTATTGTTGACGGTACTCCAATGACAACTGGTACTTTTACTGTAGATGACAATGGAGCTTTATCTAAATCCGTTTTTAGTCTAGACAAGACTAATTTAAATAAAGCTACGAAGTTTGTACTTACTATTGAACCAAAATCGGATAATGATCCGAAACCTTCTAATACAAAATACTTAGTTGGTGTTTTCAATGGTAATATTGCAAATGTAAACACGAGTATTGTTGGTGATTTTAGTAATGCAACTGGCAATTATATTTTAGCAACACCAACTAATGGAGCTTCGTCCAACGAAAAAAGTGGTATATGGTGGGTAAATCCTACAGGAATGACCCCTGTAGCAGGTCTTAACTTACCCAGCTTATCAAATGGATGGAAATATGAAGGATGGGTAGTTATTGATGGAATTCCGGTAAGTACCGGAACATTTACAAATACTTCTGCAACGGATGAGGCAGCTCCATATAGTGGATCATTACCTTTACCGGCTCCAAATGGCGATAATGGATTCTTTCCCGGAGAAGACTTTCTGAAAAATGCTCCTTCTGGCTTGTCATTCCCTTTAAATATCGCAGGTGGAACAGCTGTAATATCAATAGAACCATTTCCGGATAATAATTCAAAACCATTTAAATTAAAACCTTTAGTAGGTAAGATTCCATCAGATGCTGCTGACCATGCGTTATACAAGATGGATAATAAATCAAATTTTCCTAAGGGAACAATAAATAGATGATTATAATGTAAAATAGTTTCTCCATCTTATATAATCCCATTGTATTTATTTGTATAAATAAATACAATGGTTAGATGATTTTTTTAACGCGATAAACATTTTTATTAATCTCTGGTATAAGCATCAGCTAATACCAGAGATTTTTATAAATAATTTTATTTTTCTTATCTACGTATTATATGCCAAGCCATTATATTGTATTTGCAATTTATCCTTTGTTATTCGTTTTGGCTATTGATTAAAAATCTCAAATACTTAATTTTTCGACTATCTTCAAGATGCATTTTTTCATAATAAGTCTTTATGTCGAGGTCAGGGAAATCCAACTCATCCTTATAAATATCGTCTTTTGTATAGAGAATTTTACATTTTTTATCCGAAGCTATTGTTTCCAACGAATATTCATACAACTGAGGTGAATCTGTTTTAAGATTTATTACTCCATCTTGTTTTAATATATTTCTGTAATGGTTAATAAAATTAGGAGATGTTAGCCTCCGGTTAGATTTGCTTTTTCTTAAAAACGGATCGGGAAAAGTTATCCATATCTCATCAATCTCACCCCTTAGAAAAAAATCTGAAATTCTTTCAATTCTTGTCCGTAAAAATGCTATATTTTCTAATTTTTCATTCAATGCAAAGGTAGCTCCCTGCCAAATTCTAGCGCCTTTGATATCAACACCTATAAAATTTTTGTGGGGATATCTTCTAGCCAGTTCCAAAGAATACTCTCCTCTACCGCAGGCCAATTCAAGGACAATAGGATTACTATTGTTGAAAAACAGATCTCCCCAGCCATTCGAATAGTCAACTTCAGCACCATTTTTGCCAACAAGAATTTTATCTTTTGCATTAAAATTTTCAAATACATTTGGATAAGATAAGACCTCGGCAAATTTCTGTAATTTATTTCTAGTACTCATTTAATTTTACATTGGATGATGCAAAATTAAGTATAATTTATCTAATTAATGTTTTAATGCGGTTATATTTATTTCTGTTTGTCCTTGTCCCTTTACAAGACAGCTTGTTTTTCATAGCTTCTATATCTTTTACTCTTGATTTGGATGATGGGTGAGTACTTAGGAATTCAGGAGGAGAAGGCTGATTAAGCATTTTCTTAAAAAATCCGGCAGCGCCTGCTGCATTATAAGGTGTTGGGCATAGATATCTCACAGAATATTCATCTGCTTCCGCTTCATTGCTTCTGCTAAATTTAAGACCAATTATGCCTGCTACTACTTGCTCTAAAGCTTGTTTGTCTTTTAATATTGCACTTAAAAGAACAGAAATTCCCAGGTTTTTTGTCAATTGTCTGGTAGAATGCCTCATATCCGCATGCGCCATTTCATGTCCCATCACACCGAGCAATTGATCTTCTGAATCCAAAAACTTAATCAATCCTGTGTAGATATAGATATACCCCCCCGGTGTTGCAAATGCATTTAATGTTTTCTTATCATCAATAATCTTTACTTCCCAAGCAAATTTGTTTTTGTATTTTACTTTGCCACTATTTAAAACAACATCTCTTAATCCTCTTACATATCTATATAAATCCCGGTTTTTATGTTCATCAAGAATTGGAAATTTTTTGGAGTCAGATTCTATTTCTGCTTTCACTTGCTTACCTAGTTTAATATCTTCTTCAACAGAGAAAATATTCACTTTATTCAAAGCGGTTGTAGTGGATTTGTAGGCCTTTTTGGTAAAAGCGCAGCTAGAAGCGCTAAAAATCAGAATAAATAATAAACTATTGATAATAATATTTTTCATTTTATATCTTTTTTACTGAAACGCAAAGTTAGCATTATTTCTTATAGAAAAAATGTTAAATAGTGGTTAAACTTAACCAGCATATGATTTTGTAATATAAAATTTATATTTTTTAAATACAAAATTCTATCAAGGCTTGGTTTAAATCTTAAAATCCGTTTTTAATAAATCATTGCCCCAATTCCCCACAATGGTATCATCCTTGTTATTTTGTTTAATTAAGGCTAAGTAATCATCTCTTGACATTTCCACACATCCCATGTTATCCAAATGAGGATTTGGAATCTGACAGTCCAAGAGTCTGAAATTATTTAATTCTAAAATCATGCTTAGGCTTAAAAGCGCATATTTTGAAGCATTTGATACAGATGAAAACATCGATTCGCCAAAAAAAATTTTTCCTAAAGATATCCCATACAATCCTCCGACCAGCTTTCCTTCTTCCCAAGTTTCAAAAGAATGAGCAAAGCCTAAGTTGTGAAGTTCAATGTAAACATCTTTCATATCTTGTGTTATCCATGTACCATCCTGACCCCTTCGAGCAATATTTTGACAATTGTCTATCACTTGTTCAAAGTCTTTGTCAATTTTTAAATGGAATCTGCCTGATCTAAAATAAGACTTCATGGATTTTCTTATCTTGAGGTTTCCGGGGACAATAACAGATCTAGGATTAGGTGACCACCACATGATAGGGTCATTTTCATTAAACCAAGGGAATATTCCACACGAATAAGCTTCTAGCACCCAGTCAACATCTAGTTTACCTCCAATAGCTAAAAGCCCTGATTCGTCAGCCAAATCAGCCTTTGGAAATATTAGTCTGTGTTCATTAAGTGCAAATACTGCCATATTGGTAAAAACATTAATACTTCAATAAAAAAACCTTGCTGAAAAATCCTTTTCAACAAGGCAACGAAATAACAGACACCCTATGACTATTATGTCAGCAAAATTAGTTAATTATTTATATTAAACAAAATTTACATATATTTTTTTTCTGATTTGAAATAATAATTATTATTATTGATAATGATGATTACTATTTTTAGAATAATTCTTTATTGAAATATTTTTTTAAACATCTATCCCAATAAAGATATATTGGTTACCTTTGCCGCTTGTTTGATTTTAAAATATAATAATATAAAAAATGAAAAAAGTAGCAATTAACGGATTTGGAAGAATTGGTCGTCTTACTTTCAAAGCTTTATTGAATAAAAAAGATATTGAAGTAGTGGCAATCAATGATCTAACTGACAATAAAACTCTTGCTCATTTACTGAAATACGATTCAGTTCACGGTAAGTTTGACGGAACTATAGGTTCTGATGATAAATATTTGATTATTAATGGTGTGAAAATTAAGGCTTTTGCGGAAAGGAATCCATCCAATTTGCCATGGAAGGAGCTTGGTGTTGACGTTGTAGCGGAGTGTACAGGAGTTTTCAGAAAAAGAGAATTATTGAACAAACATTTGGAAGCAGGAGCGGGTAAGGTCGTGTTAAGCGTGCCTTCAGCAAAACCGGATGATGTTGATGCGACGATAGTATTGGGAGTAAATGATGACACATTGAAACCCGAACACAAACTAGTGTCCAATGCATCATGTACGACAAACTGTCTTGCACCAATCAGTAAAGTTTTAAATGACAATTTTGGTCTTGAGTATGGGTTGATGAATACTATTCACTCTTATACCAATGATCAGATAATTCTTGATGCGCCTCACAAAGATTTGAGGAGAGCTAGAGCGGCAGCTGTTTCGATTATACCTACTTCCACCGGAGCTGCAAAAGCTATTGGTTTAGTTATACCTGAATTGGATGGGAAACTACACGGTCTTGCGACGAGAGTCCCTACACCTGATGGCTCTGTAGTAGATTTAACAGTAAAGTTGAGAAAAAGGACTACTGTTGAAGAAATTAATGCATCCATGAAATCAGCGGCAGAAGGTTCGATGAAAGGGATTTTAAAATATGAAACAGATCCAATAGTTAGTTGTGATATTATTGGAAGTACTTATTCCTCTATTTTTGATTCAGAATTCACTATGGTCAAGGGAGGAGATTTAGTAAAAGTAGTTTCTTGGTACGACAACGAATTTGGTTATTCAAATAGATTGGCAGATCTTATAGAAAGGGTTTAAAATACAACTTTAAGCACTTTATGGACAGACACTAATCGTAAAAAATCCTCAGAACATAGCTCAAATCCGAGGATTTTTTTTACTTTTGATTTAACAAAACTGTATAAAATGAACGACAATTATAAAAACCACAAAGTGTTGGTCAGAGTAGATTTTAATGTTCCATTAAATGATGACTATTCTGTTTCCGATAATACAAGGATTTTGAAGGCTTTACCTACTTTGAAATATATTCTCAATCAAGGGGCATCTTTGATACTTATGTCCCATTTGGGAAGACCGTTGAGAAAATTGGACGACCAAGGAAAAATCCAAGTAGACAAGTTCTCTCTAAAAAATATAATTCCGGAATTAGAAAAGTTGTTGGGTAAGCCTGTTGGTTTTGCTCCTGATTGCATTGGGATGGACGCCAAGCAAAAGGCAAAAGCCTTAAATCCCGGACAAGTGTTGTTATTGGAGAATTTACGATTTTATAAGGAGGAGACTGATGGTGATGAAATATTTGCTAATCAATTAGCTGACCTTGGTACATACTATGTATTCAATGCATTTGGAACTGCACACCGAAAACACGCGTCAACTTATACCATCTCAAAATTCTTTGACAAATTTCACAAGGATTTAGGTCTATTGGTTAGTGATGAGTTAGAAAATGCTAATAAATTATTGGACAATCCCCAAAGACCATTTACTTCTGTTATAGGTGGGGCAAAGGTTTCGGATAAGATTAAATTACTTGACAAATTGATTCAGCAATCTGATAATATTTTGATTGGTGGAGGGATGTCATACACGTTTGTAAAAGCTTTGGGAGGAAATATTGGATTATCTTTATTTGAATCGGATTATGTTAAAACAGCCATGGATATATTGGAAAAGGCAAAAGAGAATAATGTTAATATTTATTTACCTGAGGACTCTACTATTTCAAATAAATTTTCAAATACAGGAGAAGTTCGGGTGGTTAAAAGCACAAAAATCCCTGAAGAGTGGATGGGATTGGATATAGGGCCAAAAGCTATAATGCAATATTGTGACATAATAAGTAAGTCCAAAAGCATAATGTGGAATGGCCCTTTGGGAGTTTTTGAATTTGAGAATTTTTCTAAAGGGACATTTGAAGTAGCCAAAGAGATTGCAAAATCTACAGGAAAAGGTGCATTTTCTTTAATTGGAGGAGGTGATTCGGTATCTGCGATCAATAAATCAGGGCTTGCAGACCAAGTAAGTTTTATTTCTACAGGAGGAGGTGCTATGCTCAAATATTTTGAAAACAAAGCACTCCCTTGTATTGAAGCTATAATGGAGAAATAAAAGTTACATGATATTCTAGTAACCGTAGGTGTTTATTATCAGGGGAAGTTCTTCAACAAGTGTCGCAAATTTATTTGAAACAAAGAAAACCCCGTAGGAGCTTGCCCAGATCTTGCCTCGGGGACTACATATTATAGCTCCGTATGTGTAAATTAACAACTTCGGGTTGAAAGAGCCCAAATCAATTCAACTCTAGTAGAATACCGAGTGCAATGACAATAAATATATATGTAGCTTTAAGATTTGGTACTATTTCAATAGATAATCTATATCATTTTTAGTTAAACTAATTGTTTTGGTATTTCCAAGAATATCTTCTGCTATTTGACTCTTGCGTTGTTGGAGTAATATGATTTTTTCTTCCAAAGTATTCCTTGTAATAAATTTTATTGCTATTACTTTTTGTTCTTGACCTATCCTGTGTGCCCTTGCTATTGCCTGTTGTTCTGTTGTCGGATTCCACCACGGATCAATGATGAAAACATAGTCAGCTTTTGTAAGATTAAGACCCACTCCACCTGCTTTAATGGAAATAAGAAATATATTTGTGTTATCGTCATTCTCAAATCTCTCTACCTGTTGTTTTCTTTGTCGAGAGGTTAAAGCTCCGGTCAAATAGGAAAAAGGGGTACGGTCTTCTTCAAATACATTTTTCAATAATTCAAGATGTTTTACATAGGAACTAAATATCAGTACTTTGTGACCAGAATGTTTGATTATTTTCAATTGTTCGAGGATATCATTGAATTTTCCGCTATCAAATGAATATGCTTTTTTTACTAAAACCGGATGATTGGCAATTTGCCTTAACCTGTTTAAAACTTGCAATATTTCCAGTTTTTGTTTGTTTTTATTTCTATCAAAAATTTTTAGTAAGTAATTGCGGGCAGCAGATTTTTCTTTCTCATAAATCTTTTCCTGCTCTTTTGTCATTTCAGAATAATAAGTTTTTATTTGCAATTCAGGCAAATGCTTTTCGACTTCTTGTTTTGTTCTTCTCAATAAAAATGGCCTAATCAATTGCTTGAGTTGAGAAACTTTCTCTTTATCAGAGTATTTCTCTATTGGCTTTAAAAATTCCCTTTCGAAAAATTTGTATTTTCCAAGTAATCCAGCATTGATAAATTGCATTTGAGACCATAAATCTGACAATGAATTTTCGATAGGAGTACCACTCAACGAAATTTTGTGATTAGCTTCTAATTGAGTTATAGCGTTAAAAATTTTGCTTCTCCTGTTTTTTATTTGTTGACTTTCATCCAGTACTACATATTCAAATTGCATCTCTTTTAGAAATTCAATATCTCTCAATGCTGTGTGATATGTTGTCAAGACGATATCAAAATTACGGAAATAATGGATATTTTTGACGCGATTAGCTCCTATAAAGCTATAGATTTTTAGAGATGGTGCAAATTTTATAATTTCGGATTTCCAATTAAAAATCAAGGAAGCGGGCATTATTATGAGTGCATTCAAAGAAGATGAATATACATTATTGACAGTAGAGAATAAATCCAATTGAATGATTTTGGGTTTTTCAATATTTATTTTGTTTTGATTTTGCTCTTTGGAATGTAGCAAAACAGTAATAGTCTGAAGAGTTTTGCCCAAACCCATATCATCAGCAAGACAAGCTCCAAGATTGTTATTGCGCAATTCGACCATCCATTTCACTCCTTCCAATTGATATTGCCTTAAAGTAGCATTTAATGATTTCGGGATTTTAAATTCATCTTTTTCTTTATATCGTTTTTTGGTAGGGACAATAATATCAATATCTTCTAATATTGTAAATTGACTTTTATCCATTTGCAGGTTATTTTCAGTCTGCCTAGCAAATTTGAAGAATTTATTGTATTTTATCATCCATTCATTCGGAATGACAAAAACTTCATTTGACGGTAATACATAATATGGATTATTATCAAGAATATTTTGTTTTAAGAATGAGAATGGAAATGAGATATTTCCAATTTTTACTATTGCATGGATATCAAACCAATCATTATCTTTTGAAGTATTTATTTTTAATTGCGGTTTTGTTAGGATGATCGGTTTCTTTTGAAATAGAGGGTTTATTATATTAAAACCTGATTTTTGGAGTTTTCTTTTATAATTAATCAGCCAATACAATGTATTATTTTGATCGATGGATTTGGTTTTATCAAAATCAATGACAAAAGAGTTGCCGGATATATTACTTAATCCGAATTCTTCTAATTTTAATATATATTTATTTTCAGCAATTCTGTCTCTTACTATTTTAGTTATTTTGATATCATCTTTCCAGAATTCAAAACCTATTTTATTTTCTTTTTTATCATTCCAAGTAAATTCAGCTTCCGGATAAATCATTCTTAAGGAAATTTCCCATTTTTTGTTAAATAAATTGCGAAAAAGAATAAGATTGCATTTTTGCAATTCATTTTTAGTTATTATTTCAAATCCACTCGCTTCAATATCTACTTTTTTTACCACTTTCAAGATGAATTTTTCAAAATATGTTTTGACTATTCTTTCAGGGATAAATAATTCTTGTTTTTCTCTAAACGGCTTCACCATATTGCCATTTATATGAGCTATTTTCATCAAAGAATTGTTAGCTACAATCCAAGCGGGATTGTTGCAAACCGGTATGACTTTTTTAGTGTTAATCTGCCATATATCTTCTTTCTCCTGAAGTTTTAATCTGTATATTATACCGTTATTTTTACGTATAAACTGCAATAATGGATCTATCGTTACTGTTTTGTAGTCAAGTAATGAATTACTGACTATACTGTCCTTTCTCAGATTAATGCAAAGCATGAGTTTGTTGTCAATAATCAATTGAATGAATTTATTCATCATTCTGTCAATAAAGTCAAGCACAAAAGTTTTTGTTGATATATTTTCAAGTAATCCATCAAGATTACTTATTTTTCTTTTATTGGTAATGAAGCGAGTTTCGATAGCTTCTATAGAAAGAGCTTCTATTATTTTGAATATCTGTCTATGTATTTCTTTTTGATTGTGATATTCAATTTGATCAAAATAAGCTTTCTGCTTGATATGAGTAGGTTCTCCACGGTTATCTACAGTTACCCAGTAAGCATTTGGTAAATAAATATCGCCTGTGTGTTTAGAAAGATTGTAAACTATTTCTCCCATCTTTTAAAAGCACTATTTAGTCGGTCTTGTGTTGCGGCCAAATCAAACTTTAAAGGATCAAATTCTTCTCCCTTTTCAATACCGCACCATCTCGCCATTTCTTCATATCTAGGATTGGCAGGATCCGAAAGAAGAAATTTTAAATCATCATAACCCCATACTCCTCCACAATCTTCAAAAGGTGCTCTTCCTTTACCGGCAATTAATTTAGGATATTCAATATCATCAGGCAAAATCTTTTCTAAAAGTATAGTATGATACCAATTATCACCAAAATCATAAATATATGTAAAGTACTGTTTTTCCTTTTTAAATATTTTAGACAAAAGGATATCTTCCGGATTTATCAAATCATCATCCTCATACTTATTATATTTGAATTTTATAAATGTGCTTGAGCGGTAACCTTTCAGTGAAAATAGAAAAAGATGAGAACTATCCCAGTCAAAAACTTTTTGAATAATCAAGTGTAAAAAATAAAAGTTGTAATTTGCAGGTACCAATACACGTCTCCATACGGGAGGATGGGTAATGCCTTTAATTTTTATTTTGAATTGAAATGTCATGATACAATAAATTTTGATGACATAAAGATAAGTTATCAGGACAAAAGTACAAAATATTAAAAGTATTTTTGCAAATTAAATTTTATTCGGGTATAAGCGTATTTCTTTCAATCACTTCAAATATGTATTTCTGTTTTATTAGACCTCCCAAGATTATTGGTAAAGCATCTAACAATGTATCTTTTGCTTTAAGGGTATCATGAAAAACTATTATAGAACCGGGCTTTATATTATTAAAAACATTGTTCACACAGGTTTTAACCGTTATATTTGGATCAAAATCTCCTGATAGTATATCCCACATTACAATTTTATAGCTCTGTTTTAAATACATTATTTGTGTTGGAGTGATTTTACCGTAAGGTGGTCTGAATATATTTGTGTTGAGTAATTCATTTGCTTTGTCAATATCCTCAAAATAGTTTTTGTTATTTGTTTGCCATCCATTGAGGTGATTGTACGAATGATTACCAATGGCGTGTCCCTCCTTCTTAATTGTATGAAATACATCTTTATTAGCTTCTATATTTTTACCCAAACAAAAGAATGTTGCTTTTACGTTGAATTGACTTAATATTTTCAATACCTTAGGTGTAATTTCAGGTGTTGGGCCATCATCAAATGTCAAATAGACTATCTTTTCACTTGATTTTATATCGTATACCAGTGAAGGAGTAAATATTTTGATTATCTTAGGGATTTTGACGGTATAGAACATTAAAAAGGGATATTCATTTTTATTAGGTTTAATTATATGATGACTTCAATATTGAATCACTTTCTATATAGATGTGAGTAAACTTAGGATTTGCTCTTCTTATTTCTTCTTTAATATTTTTAACAGTATTTTCAAGTTCAATTACAGGTATATTGTCTTTGAAATTCACTTCTATTCCCGCCATAATTTCATCCGGTCCTAAATGCATTGTTCTGATATTACCGAAATAATCAATTTGATTGTAAGATGAAATTATATTGTTAATAGATTCGATATCTTGATCTGAAGCGGATTCTCCAATCAATAGATGTTTTGTCTCCGAAGCCATGAAAAATGCAACATATACCAATAATATCCCTATAAGAATTGAAGCACTAGCATCATAAACGGGATTGTCCATGTAGTATGCAAGAGTTATGCCTATCAAGGCAATAATAAGACCTGTTACTGCTGCTCCATTTTCTATTATTATTGCAATCGATGCTGCGTCTTTACTTTCAATCAATGCAGATTTGTATCCGGTAGGATGTGCTTTTCTGAATTCCTTAAGGGCTACAATAAGACTTGCTCCTTCAAAAATAATAGCACCAATCAAAACGCCATAGTTCCATATTAAATTTAAATGATTAGCTTCTTTGACAGGAGCGATGATGTGTTGTATGCCTTCATAGATAGCAACGCCTCCACCAAGAGAGAAAACTAAAATTGATACAATAAAACTCCAGAAGTATATTTCTTTACCGTGACCAAAAGGATGTTGTTTGTCCGGACCTTGCTTGCTTTTTTTGATGCCTAATAAGAGCAATAGCCCATTTACAGTATCAATCAATGAGTGGATTCCCTCTGACAACATCGCTGAACTACCGGTAAATATAGAAGCAATAAATTTCATAACTGCAATCAATACATTTGCTAGAATTGATGCATAAATAACCAATTTTGAACCTCCTTTAGACATAAAAATATTTCTTTTTTGAAATTAATAATGCAAAGATAGTGTAAAATAACTATTTTTAAACCAATGTTGTATCTAAATTCATAAAACTGACCCGTTGGGAATTAAGATGACCTCAAACTTCCAAACTTTTGAACTTCTTACCTCAACAGCATCACCTGTCCCGTCTTCACCTCCTCCCCACATGGCGAATCTATCACTATCCGGTATAGATACACGCCGGGGGACTGCATTTTGCCCTGATATGTGCCATCCCAGTATTCATTTTGTCCACCGTTGAAAACTTTTTCGCCCCAGCGATCATATATCTCCGTCGATAATACATCAACATCTTTTGCTTGATATATTCGAAAGGTTTTATTTAGCTCTTCTTGTCCCGAAGGAAAAAATGCATTGGGTATCAGGTATGCTATCGAGTCGTCTACGGTATACTCATATTGATACTCGCATCCGCTTTTATCCGTGATTTTTACGGAATATACCCCTGATGACAGTCCCGATATATCTTCCATGGTCTCTCCACCACTCCACGAAAAAGCATAAGGCGGATTATTGACATTTTGCAATATAAGGTCTATTTTCCCGTTTTCACAACCGTAATCCGCCGTGATGCTATCCACAACTTCCAGACTTTCATAATCCAAATGCACCGTAACGATACTATCGCAACCAAATATATCCTTGAGTCTAATCTCATACGTTCCCACTTCCGTCAATATGCTATCTCCCACCTGCAGCATATCCCCTTTTTCACATAGCACCGTATCTATATCCACTCTTCCCTCAGGATGTACCGTGAGATATAGCTGCACCACACTATCCACTCCATACGAAGCCAGCAAGGTATCCGTATAATGCCCCTCATCATATATCACCGTATCATTGAATGTATAGCTCTGTCCCTGACATATCTCGGCACGAAGAGTATCACGGGCAGGAATTTGGAAGATGTAGGCGGCACCGTTGTATTCTTGATAAGTCAAATCGTATGAAGCCCCAGCTACCACCGTTTCACCCATTTGATCGATATTCACTCCAAATAAATCAAAATCAGTATTATTTTGAGGCTGTATCTTCGCTTTACGTACCCACTTGTTACCATCAAACTCATACTGAAATATCATTCCTGATTTATTTGATCCATAGCTACCAACTAGGAGTACTCCTTTTTCTAAACTTAAAGAATTACCATAAAATAAACCAGCTTCAGTCTCAGTTAGTGTCTGAAACAAATCAAAACCATTAACCCCGAGCTTATAAACATAAACTTTCGGTATTTTATCAATAGAATAATGAGCTCCAATAAACAAAAATTGATTGTCACTACTAATTTCAGTTCCCATACCAAAGAAATTCCCTCTGTCAAATACTTCTAGGTGATTAATCAATTGAAAGTGACTCCATTTATCATTATCATGTTTTGCATAAACATCTACTTTACCATTATTTTGACCTCTATCACTATCAACACCTTTATAAAAATAACCTATATCTCCTATTATTAAATATTTATCAGTCATATGAAATTTTTGTGTCGAAGGTATTCCAATATTTCCGTTTTGATAACTTTTACAATTTAATGAGTCTGTTAATTCCCAACCTCCACTATTCAATCTATAAAAATAGTCTTTAAATGTAATTGTATCATTTACTCCATACGAAGAAATTCTATACATAAACCAATCATCATACATACACATACCTACTAATGAATTGCGACTATCTCCAGCTAATAGAATCTTCAACTTAGTAATATAACTCCCATTTTCTTTTTTCTTTAAAAACAAGGTATCCGAAATATCTTTCTTATCTAAAAACTGAACATAACATAGATAATTATTGTCCAACCTGATGATATAATTACCAAAAACACCTTGATTAAATCCTGATCCTCTAATTTTTTCTGTTGATGAATATTTCCATATATTATTTTCTTTTACATAAAAACATAATAGTGTAGAATCATAGCCATCGTCATAATAAACAGGACAATCATCCCCTGAAATAAGAATTTTCTCTTCATCCACACCAACATAGCCTCCAAAGAAGCACGTACTATCTGCATTAGGTGCATAAATTTTCTGTATCTGTCCTGATAATGTCATAGTATCAAAACCAATGATAATAAAAATAATAAAGCTAAGTGAATATATATCCTTCATTAAAATATTATTTTATTATTAAAAATAAATATGGGAGCGTAAATTCTTGATTTCAATCCCTATTTTAAAAAATTACTGTCTCACAAACTTTCTAACTTCTTTTTCTATTAAATCATTAGAAAAAACCGTAATAAAATAAGTTCCACATTCAGCACCTACTATATGCTGCATCTCAAAATCACCATAAAAGCCTTCATATGGGTTATCTCCACAAGGTGGAAGTGGAAAAGGATCTACATTATGGAAAGAGACCTGATAATTATAAGTTTGCCCTCTCAATATCAATGGACTAAACACAATCAAAATGAGGGCGAAAGAGTGAGTGAGTGAAATTTAATAAAGTTTTTCATAATTACAAAGTTTTATAGGTTAAAAAAATAAAATAATCTACACTTCGGCTATATGGGGGAATACCAATTAGATACAAAGCTACTATAAAATAATTAATTATGCAAGAAGTTTTCAGTTTTTCCCGGTGATAAGTATTGTATTGGCTACATCATCAACAAAAAGGAGAAATACGGAGCGAGTATTATATCACACCTCCGGGACAGATTTTGTTTTTAAAAAAATAAATACAAAACATCTAACAAATTGTGAATATTTCAACCATTTACATGATTTTTGAGCTGTTCACACACCTTTTTATGATTATTTTACGTCTTAATAATAATTAAACATCTAAATCATATGTATAAAATACCATTTCTTCTGTCAATTCTGTTTTTTTTTACATCTTTTGCTTGCAATACCGGTAAAACCACAAATATGAATTATAAACATTCTGACTACAATTACAAATCTGCTTGGAATAAAGTTGATTCACTCGAAAAAAAGGGATTATACAAATCTGCAATTACGATTATTGAGGAAATATATAAATATGCCAATGAGGATAAAGACGGTGCGCAAAAAATAAAAGCCTTGTTCTATAAAGGTAAATATACCAATTACCTTCAAGAAGATAATCTGGAAAGATTTGAAAAAATACTAAGAAAAGAACTTGCCAAGGCTGAATTTCCGGATAAACAACTTTTGCAATCAATTTTAGCTGAATTTTATGATAAATATCTCAATGCGAGTATATGGAAAATCAAGAAAATGACAGAAACAACAGATACATCAAGTGATGATATTCAGACTTGGACATTAGGTAGATTTATCAAAGAATCCAATCGTCTTTTTAATGCATCTATTGAGACACCAAAACTAAAGGATATATCGTACAAACAGTATAACGAAATCTTTACCGAAGCAATAAATACGGGAAAAATGCGTGATAATCTTTACGAGATTCTCGCATACAGAGCTTTGGAACATTTTAAAAATGATAAAAACTACTTACCTTCCACAACAAAGTCTTTTAAAATTGACAATGGTGTTTTTTTAGCAACTCCAGCTGTTTTTACGACAATAGAATTAAAAAATAACGAAGAAAATGACCCAAAACTAAAGACATTAAAACTGTTTCAAGATATAGAAAGATATAACTTAGAAACCAAGGATTATGAAGAATTGCTTGATATCACTCTCAAAAGGTTGGATTTTGTATATAGCCAATATGTCAAACAAGACAAAGAAAAATTATACATTGATGCTCTTGACCTTTTAATTCACAAATACCCTTCTACAAAAACCGTGGCAGAAGTATTATATAAAAAAGCATATCTATACAATCAAATAGGTAATAGCTCAACTGACCCAAAATCAAGGTGGAAAATAAAAGCAGCAAGAGATATATGCCTAAAAGTCGAAAAAGAATATAAAAATACATTAGGAGCAATCCAATGTACAAGACTAAGATATGATATAGAGAAAAAACAACTCAGAGTTAATATAGAAAAAGTAAGTTTGCCAAAAGAGAATATTTTAGTTAATCTGAGCTACAAAAATATAGATAGAGTGTTTTTTAAAATTGCCGAAGTAAGTCTTGAACAATACAATAAATTTAAAAATTTAAGAGACCACAAGTACGAATTTTTAGCCAATCTTTCTTTTGTAAACAAATGGGATGTCAATATACCTAACGATGGCGAGTACAGATCCCATAGTGTAGAAACAGAAATTTCACCCCTAAATAAAGGAATTTATGTTTTGATTTCGTCAACCAATAACAGATTTATTCAAAATGATGGTATTTTAGCATATCAATTTATTCATATCTCCAATTTGTCTTATTGGACTCAATTTGCAGATTCTTACAATTATGTTTTTGTGGTAGATAGAAAGACAGGAAAAGCTATTGATAACGCTAATGTAAAATTGAGCTATCAAGAATGGGACAGAAAATACAAGGAAAGAAGAAAAATCGAATTTCTTAATGAAAAAACAAATTCTAAAGGATATATTCGATACAAAACCCATTCAAGACATAATGATTTTTCTGTTGTTATCACTAGAGATAGTGATGTTTTAAACATAGATGAGCATGTTTATGCTAATAGAAATTACGATCAAGGCTCATCCAATTCCATTATGTTTTTTACTGATAGAGCACTCTATCGACCCGGACAAACTGTTTATTACAAAGGATTGTATATTCATAATAATACGGATGGTATACCATCAATCATAAAGAATAAATCAGGACTTAGATTGGAATTTAAAGATGCAAATTGGCAAAAAATAAAGGAGGTTAATGTTTCGACTAATGAGTTTGGTACTTTCAATGGTAGTTTTACCATACCCCTAAAAGGTCTTACAGGTACTTTTAGGATTCAAGAGCAATCTACCGGCAATACGATATCTTTTAGAGTAGAAGAATACAAAAGACCAAAGTTTGAAGTGAAATTTGAAGACTATAAAGAGAGTTACAAAATCGGTGATAATATCAATCTAACAGGTATTGCAACAACATTTTCAGGATTCCCACTTCAAGACGCAAAAGTGATTTATACTGTAAAAAGGTCTGTCAGTTACCCCTATTTTTGGAGAAGATACAGTAGTTATTATCCAAACATAAGCAATGGTGTGGAAATAGCATATGGAGAAGTTAAAACAGATAAAAACGGTAAGTTCATTATTCCTGTAAAATTATTTGCCGGTGATCTTAACTTAAAAGAAGGTCTTCCCAATTTTATGTTTGAGATAAAAGTAGACGTAGTAGATATGACCGGAGAGACTCATTCAGCCAAAAAACAATTGAATGCAGGTGTGAACGATATAAATATTTCAATGAGCTTACCCAATTTAAGTAAAGTTGACAAACCATTTGAAATGATTGTTAATACAACAAACCATAGTGGGCAAAAGGTCGATGCTAAAGGGAAAATAAAGATTTACAAACTAGTAGAACCAAAAGTTAATTTCAGGAGAAGATATTGGGCAAAACCCGATACATTTTTATATAATCGTGAAAATTTCTACACTAAATTTCCATCTTATGCATATAAAAATGACGATGATAAACATTCTTGGAAGATTGAAAAATCTGTTGATATTATTGATTTTGACACTCATGAAAAAGAAAAATACACTTTGGCATTGCCCATTGGCGAATACAAGTTTGTTTTGGATTTTGACGATCCCAGTGGAAAAAAAATTCATTTGGAAAGTTATAGTTCAATCTTTTCTGAAACTAAAAACCCCGCAAATACCCTTTTGATGGTCGAAACAGATAGGGAATCATACAAAACACCGGCAGGTGCAAATATCAGATGGCATTCGTCCATACCGGATTTAAATGTATATTACAGCCTATGGAAAAGAAATAGAAAAAGATTTGGAAAAAATTGGCTTAAGCTATCTAACTCTGATAAAATCACGATAAAACTACTGGAAGAACACAAAGGTGGTGTAATTGTTGAAAATATCTTTGTGTATGATAACAGGTTTTATAATGACACAAAAACAATAAATATTCCTTGGTCTGAAAAAGAGTTAAAGTTTGAATACTTAAGTTTTAGAAGCAAATTATATCCCGGACATGATGAAGAATGGCATATAAAAATCAAAGGTGAAAATAACGATAAGATAATGGGAGAAATTCTTGCAAGTATTTACGATGAATCTTTGGACAAAATCTATAAACAAGATTGGGCTAAGGCTATCGGCTATCCTTCTGTAAATTGTAATTATTCAAAGTCTTACGGCTTTAATACTTCAAATGCACGATACTTTTATAATAGAGATAGGAAATATTTTAGTGACAAACAATATATAAAAATATTCAGGCACTTAAATTGGTTTGGCTTTTATGTAAATAGAGGGTATTATGGAGAATATAAAAGTGCGATGTATAGTGCTGAAGTAATGGTTCGTTCTGATAAAAGATTGATGAAGTCTGCTGCACCAACTCCTTCATTTGCTGAAGATGGAACTTCATTAGATGCTTATACTGCTGCTGCAAATGGTGTCATTTTGGAGAATGTGGAGAAAACTGAATATATGAGTGGTGGAAATGATAAAACAGAAGAATCTCACGAAGTCCAACTTAGAACTAATCTAAATGAAACTGTATTCTTCTATCCTGATATTATTACGGACAAAGAGGGAAATTTTGTATTAAAATTCAAAATGAATGATGCTTTGACAAAATGGAAATTGAGGATGTTTGCACATACCAAAGACCTTAAATTTGGATATGATGAGAAAGAGATTGTCACACAAAAGGAACTGATGATTACGCCCAACAATCCACGATTTGTTAGGGAAGGAGACAAGTTAACCTTCAAAGCAAGAATAGACAACCTTACTGAAAAATCTCTTAAAGGAAATGCTTGGGTAGAGTTGTACGATGCTGAAAGTATGAAAATATTGGAATCTACCTTTCTCAAGGACGATAAAAACAAAAGCTTTACTTTGGACGCAAGAGGATCTACATTGGTAAATTGGAAAATGAGTTTTCCGAAAAATCAAAGCAATTTGCTTATATATCGTTTTTATGCTAAAGCCGGAGATTTTAGTGATGCCGAGGAAGGTATATTACCGGTTTTGACAAATCAAAAACTCGTCACGGAGACAATGCCTCTTTGGGTAAAAGGCAACCAAACAAAGAATTTTACATTTGAAAGTCTTAAAAATTCTGTTGGTAAAGATTTAAAAAATATCAATTTTACCATTGAAGCAACATCACATCCGATATGGATAGCGATACAATCTCTTCCATATTTGAACAATGTAAGTTGTGAGAATTCTTTAAGTTTTACAAATGCACTTTTTTCAAATTTGTTGGCAAAAAAAATCACGGATGACAATCCAAAGATTAAAAGAGTATTTGAAAAATGGAAAAATACAAAGTCCAATATCGACAAAGATGCATTTCTCAGTAATCTCAGCAAAAATCAAGAATTGAAAAATATTCTTCTTGAAGAAACTCCATGGGTACTTGATGCCATTGATGAAGAGCAACAAAAAAGAAATATCGCATTATTGTTTGATCTAAACCAAGTAAAAAATGATAAAAAAGCATATGTCAGGAAACTAAATGGATTGCAAAATTCAGATGGTGGATTTCCTTGGTTTAAACAAGGCAAAAGCAGTAGATATATAACTCAGTACATCATGGAAACATTTGGTAGAATGAAACATCTTGGTATGCTTAAAGACGAAAGAGAGATTGATGGTTTTTTGACACAAGCTATAAATTATGTTAATAGGGACGTGGTGAAAAACTACAAAGAGCTGCTGAGATTGGCCGCTTTGGGAAAAATAGATCTCAAAGATAACCACCTAAGTTCATTGATGATTCACTATATGTATGCAATACAGTTTTATCCGGAAAAAATGAAAAATAAGGATCTCCAAGAAGCATTTTATTATTACTTTGGTCAGGCAAAAAAATATTGGTTGAATCGACCACTTTATCTCAAAGGAATGTTGGCTTTAGTATTGCACAGAGGACATGAAACTCAGATTGCAAAGGATGTATTGCGAGCTGCTGAAGGGCAATCAATAATCAGTGAAGAATCAGGTATGTATTGGAAGTCGTATCACGGATATCACTGGTGGCAATTGCCAATCGAAACCCAAGCATTGATGATCGAAGCATTTGATGAAATCAACAACGATACAGATATAGTAAGCCTATTGAAGATATGGTTGTTGAAAAATAAACAGACTAATAGATGGAAAACAGATAAAGCTACTGTTTCCGCTATATATTCATTGTTATTTGATCAGGGCGGCACTATCGGTGAGACAGCTTTGGTTAAGATATACGCTGGGGACAAAGACATCACAAAAGATATTTCAAAAAATGAAATTCAGTCCGGAACGGGATATTATAAGAAAAAATGGGCGGCAAATGAGATTGATTCATCATTGTCTCAAATAAAAATTGAAAATCCTAATAAGGATATAGCTTGGGGTGCTGTATATTGGCAATACCTTCAAGATCTTGATAAAATTGAGACTTTCGAAGATACTCCATTGAAGATAAAAAGATCCCTCTATTTGGTAAAAAACACAGATAGAGGTGAAAAGATGACTGAAATAAAACAAGGTGATATATTGCATCCCGGTAACTTAATCAGGGTCAAAATTCGTCTTGAGGTGGATAGAGAAATGGAATTTATCCATATCGCAGATCAAAGAGCAGCAACATTTGAACCTTTGCAACAATTGAGCGGTTACATGTGGCAAGGAGGATTGGGTTATTATCAAAATCCTAGAGATACAAAGATGAATTTCTTTATAGATTTTTTACCTAGAGGGGTATTTGTTTTAGAGTATTCATTGAGAGCAACTCAATCGGGAGTGTTTTCAAATGGTATTACCGAGCTGCAAAGCTATTATGCACCGGAGTTTAGCAGTCATAGCGAAGGTCTAAAAGTTGAGGTTAAATGATTTTGGTTTATCGCCCCATAAAGATTAATAAAACCGAGATATCAGAGGGTGACACTCCACTGATTCGGCTGGCTTGACCGATGGTATCAGGTTTTATTTTTATCAATTTTTCTCTTCCTTCATAGGAAAGGGATTGAAGTTTGTGGTAATCAAAATCAGGATGAATTTTAATCTCTTCCAATCTGTTCATCTTGTTAGCCATTTCCTTTTCTTTCTTGATATAGCCTTCATATTTTATACTAATCTCCGAATATTCAATATAATCTTCATTATAATCATTTAAAAGCATATCCAAATCAGGCAATGCACGCCGTAATTTATTAAAATTGATATGGGGTCTTAACAATATCTTGTTTAATTTAACCTTTTGAGTCAATGGTGAAGAAGATATTGATTCAAACAATTTATTTATTTCAGCAGGAGTGACACTAGTCTGATTGAGGTATGTTCTTATCTCCTGTTCCGTATTTAATTTTTCATTTACCTTAATCATTCTTTCTTCAGCACCTTTCACTCCCAACGCGTGGGCTAATGGAGTAAGGCGAATATCAGCATTATCTTGCCTCAATAATATTCTATATTCTGCCCTTGAGGTAAACATTCGATAAGGTTCGTCTGTGCCTTTATTGATTAGATCATCTATCAGTACACCGATATATGCTTCATCCCTTTTCAGTACAAATGAATCTCTCTTATTTATCTTGAGATGGGCGTTTATACCTGCGATTAGTCCTTGTCCGGCAGCCTCTTCATATCCGGTAGTTCCGTTTATTTGCCCTGCAAAAAACAAGTTTTTCACCCTTTTTGTTTCTAGGGTATGAGTCAATTGAGTCGGGGGAAAATAATCATATTCGATAGCGTAACCCGGTCTGAACATTTTAGCGTTTTCAAAACCTTTTAGATTTCTCACCGCTTTATATTGCACATCTTCCGGCAATGATGAAGAAAAGCCGTTTAAGTAAACTTCGTATGTATTTCTTCCTTCCGGCTCAATAAATAATTGGTGGCTGTCTTTTGAACTAAACCTTTCTATCTTGTCTTCTATAGAAGGGCAGTATCTTGGACCGACTCCTTGTATTCTACCGGTAAACATTGGTGATTTTAAAAACCCGGTTTTCAATATATCATGTACTTTAGTGTCAGTATAAGTTATGTGACACGATATCTGTTTTTCCAGTTCAGGTGTATTAGTAAAAGAAAATCGCTTGGGATTCTTATCACCCGGTTGCTCTTCAAGCACTTTATAGTTTATGGTTCGACCATCAATTCTAGGGGGAGTTCCTGTTTTCATTCTTCCTGCTTCAAAACCCAATTCTACTAGCTGTTCTGTAAGTCCTTTGGCTGCTCTTTCTTGAATTCTTCCGCCTCCAAATTGTTTTTCGCCGATATGAATTATTCCATTTAAAAAAGTACCATTTGTCAAGATTACTGATTTTGACTTGATTTGAACACCCAGTTGTGTATAAACGCCTTTGGCAACACCGTTTTTCACAATAATACCGGTCACCATATCTTGCCAAAAATCAATATTTTCCTGTAACTCCAGTGTTTTGCGCCATAGATTGGAAAACTCATGTCTATCACTCTGTGCTCTTGGACTCCACATTGCAGGACCTTTGGAAAGGTTGAGCATTCTAAATTGTATCATAGTATGATCAGTAATAATTCCTGAGTATCCACCAAGAGCGTCTATTTCCCTTATTATCTGACCTTTTGCGACACCTCCCATTGCGGGGTTACAAGACATTTGAGCAATGTTTTGCATATTCATTGTTATAAGTAAAACCTTTGATCCCATATTTGCAGCTGAGCTGGCAGCTTCACTACCTGCATGACCCGCTCCGACCACTATTACATCATATTCAGGAAACATATTGACTATTTAAAAAAATCTAAGTTTTATTATTACTGCAAATACTGCATATCATTAAACAAATCACTTTGAATAACAATCCAACTTAGGATAATAACAATAATTGTGCCGATTAGTTCTTGAATATTAAAACCATGAATTGCCAAAACCCCTAAAAGGCCACGGGATACTGATAATAATTATAAACAATGCTATCGCATAATAAAGTTTTATTGTTTTATTGCGTTTTGATAACAGTTGTTTTTTTGATTTTCTGAAACCTAATAACATTATAATAAACGCTAGAAGCATACCAAATGCATGTTCCACGGTAAAAAATCTAAGTTGGGAGTCTTTCATAAACCCTGATTCAAAACTAACATTGTGACTTATAAAATACAAGCCTAAGCCTAGGAGTATTTGCATACCGAAAACTATTAGTGTATAAAGAGGTATATCCATTGTTTTCTTGTCAGGAGCAGCGCTATTATCCCTAAGAAGAGCAAAGATTACCAGTAGGATAAAAATCCATCGTAGTCCGGAGTGTGTGTGTAGCAAAACTGATTCCATATATTATTTTTTAATTAATTTGATTGTTTTTGTAAATTTATTTGTAGTTACTCTAATAAAACAAGGCCGACAAATGAATTGTTTTATATCAAAAGATAATACTTTGCTATTTGGATATGACGCGACAGTTTTATTAAAAAGTATAGAGCCTGTTGCAGAAAGCAAATCAACATTTATTAGTTTAAACTTTTTATTTAGTTTAATTTTAAAAATATTATCACTTGGATTGGGGAAAACAAAAACAGTAGGTAGCATATTGTTTAAATCACTTACATCAACCGAATTGTCCAATATAAAATGAATCGGGTCAGACCATACCCCAAGCCCTCCAATATTTTTACCTGCTACTCGTGCGTACATCCATTTCTTCACCGGTGGATTATGATAAATATATTTAAGTCCGGTAAAAACATTGTCATCTTTTACCGGATTTGAAAAATCCTCATATTCTGAAATCTGAAATTTATAGTATGATGCATTCACGGCTTTTGTCCACAAAAAATCTACTTTATCACTATTTTCATCTATACCGGAATTATTTTTTGGCTGTACAATCTCTGTTTTTTCGGGTACAGGCATAAGTGTTTTGAATTTTATTACTTCACTCCAATTGCTGTATCCAAAGTCGTTTTTAGATCTTATCCTAACAAAATAAACAGAGTATTTATCCAATTTATCTACAAAAGTAAAAGCATCTGATTTTTTTAAAATAGTATCTACTTTAATATTTATTAATTCAAATTTTGAATTGATTTTTGACAATTGTAAATGAATAGAATCAGTACCGGAACTAGCGTTGTATTTTATTTCTAAATTCAGGGATATGTTTTTTTCATCGTACTCAGGATATGTAATATTTGGTGTTTTAGGAAAACCCGTTTTCATTTTTCTAATAGCGGAAAAGTCACTATAACCTGCAATATTTGATGCACGTACTCTCCAAAAATAATACTCTTCACCACTTAGGGTTAGCTTATCTGATTCTAATTCGGTCGCATTTCCGAAAAATGAATTTAATATATTATTAAATCCTATATCCTTTGAAAATTCAATTTCATAGCTACCGGCATATTTGCTAGATTTCCATCTAAAAACATCATCCCGGGTTAAGTTAATATAATTATCTGCCGGAAAAATAAGTTCCGGGATATCAGGCTTTGGGATATCAAAAGAAGTACTTATATCTCCTGTTTTCCAAAATCTATCAATCTTGACTATTCCGATTGACATTCCATCATAAACAGTATCAGAAGGAGGAATATAGTAATTATCAAATGTAATATCAAGAAGATTTTCCGGTTTAGCGATATCCGATATTTTAGTATTATAAATGGCATATCGACTCAATGTATCTCCATTATCCCATACTATTCTATAGAATGGTTTATTTGGGACTTTCTCATATCTGATATTGGTAACTTTCTCGGGTTTTGGCGAGTTTTTCCAATATTGATTTGGCAATAAAGTTTTATATTTGTAAGCATTTTTTACTATAAAATTTTTGAGACCGTATACTCTGTCAAAATCTTTAGCTCTGAAAAAAACACTTCCTTTAGCATTTTTGGCTCTATTTTGTCTTACGATATTAATTTGCTTTATCACTTCCTCCAAACTCCAGCCTCCAAGTCTTAACATTTCTGTTTTAGAGAGATTAAAATACTCTTTGTATTCATGAAGATTGAAATCATGAAATGAAGCAACCGGATAATCATCTAACCTGTAAATACCATGTCCTGCATAAACATCCCTGTTATATTGATCTGCCCAACCTGCCCACCAAGGAAGCAATTTTCCAAAATCCTGAAATCCTCCGGTAGTCCAATACAATTGAGGATTTATATAATCTACACTACCTTGTTTTAACCATTCTATAGGGTCGCAATAAATCACATTATAGGCGTCTAAACCCGTAATTCCGGAAGGATTCATACCGTTTCCATAAATCCCAAAAGGACTTACTCCATATCTTAAATATGGCTTTGTAGTATATATGGTATCCATTACATTTTGTATCATTTTATTTATGCTCCCACGTCTAAAATCTCCTATATTGGAATACTCTTCTCCATATGTAAGATATGTTTGTCTATCCAACTCTTCCGGAGTTCCTCCATATGCATAAAAGTAATCATCAAAATGAATACCGTCAATATCATATTTATTGATAATATCGCCTGCTACCTTTTTTATGTAAAGCTGAACCTGCGGTAAACCCGGATTTAAGATTTTTTTTCCATCGGAATATTCTATCGCCCATTCCGGATGTTTTTTGTATACATGTTTAGTGTCATAATAATTATCATTATCAAATTTTGAAGTATTTATACGATATGGATTGAGCCATACGTGTAGTTCAATGCCCCTATCATGACAGGCTTCTATTGCAAATTTCAAGGGGTCATATCCGGGATACTTGCCCTGTGTACCTGTCAAATATCTAGACCAAGGTTCGTAGTCAGAGTTGTAAAAAGCATCACATTCAGTTCTTACTTGAAAAAATATTGTGTTTATATTTACTTCCTGCAAAGACTCTATAAGATCAATAAATGATTGCTTTTGTGCATCAACATTTCCTTTATCCCACGAGTTTGGCCAATCGAGGTTTGATACCGTCGCTACCCAAGCAGACCTAAGCTCATCTGTAGGATTATTTTGTGAAACAAGCCCCGATGAAATTAAAAAAAGCAGTATAAAAAAATAAGCTCTAGCTATCATATAAATCAAAGATTATAAGGAAGTAATTAAACGATTTTAAAAATAAAAATATAATATAATATCAAATATAGCATTATTTAAACATAAAATTGCATAATTTCGTTTGTATTATAATAAGTACCTATGGATTTTTGTGTATAGAAAATATTTAGTTTCTGTCCATAAAGTGCTTGATTTGTAAAAAATGGTTGCTTAGCAATTTTTTTTTAAACAAGAAAAGATTATTATTCAAATGAGGAAGTTGTTTTTTCTTGTTATTTATACTTTAAAAACTATAACAAATGAAAATTTTTTTAATCTCGTTAATTGTTTTAATTTCTATATTTTCGTGTAAAAATGATAAGGAAAATAAAAAAGTAGTTATCTCATCCGACCCCACATTGGAACAGTTGAATAAACTTATAGAAGCTTCTCCCAACGATGTAAAGCTACTATATGAAAGAGCAAAATATTTTAACAAAAATGAAAAATACATCAAGGCTATTCTAGATATGAAAAAAGTATTAAAACTAGATTCTTTGAATCCTGTCTACTACCATTCTTTAGCTGATTATTATTTGGATAATGCAGAATCCAGATATGCTATCAACACTATGGAAAAAGTAGTAATGCTGTATCCCGAAAGAATTCCCAGTTTGTTGAAATTGTCCGAATTTTATTTCATTGTAAAAAATTATGAAAAATCTATAAACACAATTAACAGTATACTTTATCTATCTCCGGATAATCCGGAAGCATATTTTATGCTAGGTGTCAATTTTAAAGAAATGAATCAATTAGGTAAAGCAAAAAACAGTTTCCTTACTGCCGTTGAAAACAATCCGGAACATATTGATGCTTGGCTTCAATTGGGAAAAATGGCAGAGGAACAAAATGACAGCACCGCAGAAACCTATTATAAAAATGCATTATTGATAGACAAAGATAATGTAGAAGCCTTGCATTATCTTGCTTTTTACTACCAAAATAATGGTAAATTGCAACAAGCTTTGGACACATACAAGAAGATTATCCTAATTGATCATTCTTATATTGCATCTTATCTGAATTCGGGTATCATATACCTTAAGCAAGATTCATTAAAAAAAGCGTTTGACAATTTTAATATTACGGTAAATATTGCAAAAACTAACCCAAAGGGATATTATTACAGAGGTTTCACCCATTATTTGGAAAAAAATAATAAGGCTGCAAAACTTGATTTTGAACAAGCACTAAAGCTTAACCCAGACTATGAGGAAGCAAAACAAATGTTGAAGAAGATAGAAAATTAACTTATGTGTCTCCGGAGTTTAAAACAGGATACCATTTTGGGGTTTTTGCCGATTTACCTGTTAAAAATAATATCTATGTAAAAGCAGAATTAATTTATTCGGATAAAGGAAGTAGTTCATCGGCTACTACACTTACAGAATCTTATACACTTTTTCCGGATTATTTGAATATGTCGGTAATATTAGGATATAATCCGGTAAAAGGTCTGAATATTGAAATTGGTTTACAACCGGGCTATCTTGTTTTTGCCAGATCAATTTCAAAAGGTCAAAGTAGCTCATTTATCGATTTTTTCTATAAAAATTTTCAGGCATATATAGCTTATAAATTTTAAAAATTTCATTAAATTAAAAAGAATTACCCATAGTTATCTAATAACTATTTTTTCATTAGCTAATATCCTTTTTTTACTGCCTATTTTAACAAAATAAACTCCGGGATTTAATCCTTTCGTCATTATACTAATTCTATCATCTAAAATTGTAAAATTTGGGATAAGGACTATTCCATTCCGGTTAATAAGTTGAACTGTACATACTTCCGGAATTTTTTGTTTAAAATCAATTGTGAAATTTCCATTATTTGGATTTGGGTATACATCTATATCGGATTTATCACTATTTAATATATTTTTAATAGCGGTTGTTTTGGTACTATATACTTTAAGATTGCGAAGATAACCCTTAAATGCAATACCATTACCTCCGAAATAATTAAAAATTGCTTTTTCCGAATCATATCCTCCATAGTTTATAGCAAATTTTAAGGAATCTACCAATGTCCCGTCGAGATATATTTTACCAATGGAATCACTATAAATCAAATCCAATTTGTGCCAAGTATTTGATGATACATGTTTATAATTATCACCAAATTCATCATTATAAATCATTTCCATACCGTAATTATTAATCCATGCTCCAAAGCATCTGTATGAGCTACCAAAAACAATTACAGGACAACTAAAACTTGAATCTACAGTTTTAAACTCAATACTAGCTGCTATTTTACTATAATTCCAATCAGGCATTGAAGGAGTTGTAAGGTATTTATATCCAACGGAATCTGAATAATGTGCGCCATCGCTATAAATACCGTCTTCACCGTGAAAAGCAATATTTTCCAGAACAATATCTTCAGAATAGCCTGTTTTATCAGCCTTTGTGTTTATAAGTGTATAATGCGCAAGTAGGTCGAAACCACTATAGTCTTGTGAAATACCCTTTGAGGATATTATCAAAATAAATATTAATGCTAATGATAATTTACTTTTAGTTTTCATGTGTTTAAAGTTTTGTAATATATTAAAAATGAAGCTATTTCAAAATTCCCGTATATATGAAACCTCTTCGCTCTTATATGAATTTTTTATATTTACTCAGGTAGAGTTATTTTTTACCTCAAAATTACTCTACCTGAGAAGTTGCCATTTAGAAACTTTTATGATTTTTTTTAATCATATTTCTGTAAATTATATTGTTATTATCATACTTATGTGAAAATGTATTTCTTTTTATTTGTTTTTTATTAGAATGTAACCGGCTTTGTAGTTTATCTCTTATTACCTTAAAATTTTCCTGTCCCTTCCTAACACATTTAACTTCCCAATCAAATGAAAAACTTCCTTTTCCATCCATCAATTCTTCAACTCTAAAACCTTCCTCTGTTTTCTCGACAACCGCCAAACCAAATGTTTTAGAATATTGAGGCGTTAGAATCACAGTCATAGTTTTGGCATTTGCTATTAACCGGTAGTGCTCAGGAAATTTTACAAAAACCCTTCCGTTTTCCAGTTTTGCGGTACCTCTGATATAAGCAGCAGCTTCAGGACCTTCGAGGCTTGCATAAACTATATCTTTATCAGACCTTGTAGGGTAATCTACTCTGAAATTTTTAGTTGTTCCCCATATTACTCCATCGCCTGTTAA
>Ga0256833_1000152_pt1 | contig 54833 bp, 83 predicted proteins | sample 356284metaG_FD_190535 | JGI IMG/M metagenome (GOLD analysis project Ga0256833, IMG submission 190535) | Hydrothermal vent microbial communities from Mid Atlantic Ridge, Atlantic Ocean - 356-284 | ecosystem: Environmental > Aquatic > Marine > Hydrothermal vents | place: Atlantic Ocean: Mid... | reverse complement strand
CCGATCCACGAGCTGATATACCCCAGATTAAGGGATGTGCTTGAGGAGTTCATGAAGGCTAAGATAAAGTACGAGTTGGCGGAGGCGTGGAGGCGTAAGGCGTTCCTCGTTCTGGAGTACGAGTACAACCCAATAATTGGGGAGTACAGAAAATACATCCACCTACACGTCGAGGTCGGGGACAGGACTATGAACGTTGGGTTGAGCGACAAGGACATTGAGGAGATAATCATGAAGAAGGAGGAGAGGCGTAGGCATAAGGACAGGGACAGGTACTTAGACATGAACCCAGAGGATCTGATAATGTGGTACGTCCCAAACCTCCTGTGGGGTGGTTGAGTGATGTTTGGCAGTCTCAAGTCTTCACCTAATGAAGTGAGGAATATGGATGTAGATGTTAAGGAGTTCCTAAACCAGAGGAGGTTTATAGTGTTGTTTTCTGGGGGTAGAGATAGCTTAGCGACCCTTCTCTGGGTTCTTGACAATATAGATCATGATGATTGGAAGATACTATACATAGAGGTATCAGGTAATACCCATCCGTTGTGCACCGAGTACGTGAAGCGTGTGTGCGAAGCGCTCGGGGTTAAGTCCAAGTTGCTTATTGACGGTAGGGAGGATGCGGACTTCTTTACGTGCTTGAGGAAATGGGGAGTGCCACTAATAGGGAAGTACAGGTGGTGCCTGTACCAATTCAAGATAAAGGTGATTGAGAAATACAAGAGGTATAGCCTGATATACGTTAGCGGGGTGAGGAGGCGAGATTCGTGGCGGAGGAAGGGTATTGAGCCGATAGAATTCTTTAGGTCGTCTGAGACTGTCGTGGTTAACCCAATACTTAATTGGAGCAGGAGACAAGTAATTGAATACATTGCTCGGCACGGAGTGGATGTAAATCCCTGCTATAAGATATATGGTCACTCAGGCAACTGCATGTTCTGCCCCTACCACACGAAAGAAATGATAGTTTTAACGCTTAAGGATCCAGAATGGGGGGAGAAGATACTCAGCTCCCTTACCTTCAAGGGAAGGTTTTCCAAGAAGATAGCCGAGAAATGGGTTAAGTTGTCGAGGAAGGTCGAATTGCAACCACTAACATATTGGATTAGGGGTGGGTAAGTGATGCCTAGGACAGGGGTTGACTACGCAGACTACAACATCACGGTCTACCGTTCCTGTCCTTACAACTGTGCTTACTGCTGGGCTTGGCGTGTCCCAGTCATGGCTTCTAGGATACGTAGGGGTAGGTACGTGCCGAGCATTGAAGCCGAGAGGGTAGCCCTAAGGTGCAGGGCTGGTGAGCGTGTGGTAGTGTCCTTCACTTCCGATCCGTACCCGTTCGAGGAGGCGTGGAGGAACTGGACGAGGAACGTGTTGCTCACGCTTCGCAGGTACGGTGAGTGCACGGTCATGGTTCTAACCAAGAATCCGATCCTAGCCCTTAAGGACAGGGACGTGATGGTAGGCAACATAGCAGGTGCCTCTAGGTACGTGGAGTGCTGGTTAGGTACTACGGTAACGTCAACCGACGTTAATGAGGTCATGTCGGTTAAGTTGGAGCCTAACTCCCCTAGGACAGGCTTGAGGTTAAGGGCTTTGCGGGAGTTCCAGAGGGAGGGAGGATACGTGTGGGTCTCTGTCGAGCCGATAATCCCTGCGTACATGAAGTGCTTCAAACCAGAAGTCGTAGTCAAGAAGGTCGTTGACGTGCTGGATGCGGACAGGGTCAGGCTAGTGGTTCTGGGTAGGCTTAACTACATCAATCATGTCAAGAAGAACCTCCCGATACCGATACTGGATGGGGAGGAAGCAGAGGAGTGGTACAGGGAACACGTCCCTGAAGCCCTAGACATCCTCAAGGAGCACGGGATAAAATACCACGTAAAGAAGGAACTCGCAAAGACCATTGGAGGTGTGGTAAATGTCTGGTGAGTGTGAATGGTTTAGCAAGTACGTTGAGTTTGAGGTATGTATTTCTGAGTGCAACAAGAAATACGGTAATGAGCCAGACGAACTTAACTCATGTCTTAAAAAATGTAGTGAGGAATTATTTAGCGTGGAGTGATGAGTGATGGGTTCTGATGAGAGTTTGAGGTCGTTGGTTGACAGGCTTGTGCGTAGGTGTGTACGTCGTGCTAATGACGGTATAGGGACTATGTATTATGTTGGGTGGAGGTCTGTGGTGGTGTTCCTTGCGTGTTTGGGGATTAGTTTAGGTATCTATGCGATGACACGGGATTGGGTACTGGCTGGTGTTGTGTGGGTCATGCTCCCAGTATACGTTGTCTCTAGTTTGGTGCTGTATATGAGATGGGAAGGAAAGTTGTCGGAGGATGTTGAGGGTGCGTGTAGGGACGCAGTTGAGGATCTAGTCAATTACTTCACGGAGGGAATATACGTAAGTAAGTGCGTCTCGAAGGTTCGCATGTTAATGCGTAGGAAGAGGAAGTTGGAGGAGCTTATCAAGGAGGGCGTGTTGACGGGGGATGAGAGGGTGGAGATTGAGGGTAAGATACGCAGTATTGATGATGAAGTTAGCAGGGTGCTTGAGACGTGCGTTGATGAAGGAGTGAGGGAACTCGTGAGGCAGGTCATCATGGATATTATTGGGGGTGAGAGTGATATATGAAAATAATTGAGGGTGAACATGCATTAACTTACCGTGATTTAATAATAGTGGTTTTGCTTACAACCATGTTAATTGCTGTGACTTACGTGAGTATACAATACTTTAGTGGGTCACAAGCTAGTGGGTGCGGAGGTTGTGGTTTCCCGTCATGCGGGAACGGATCTGTGTTGGGCACCCGTGCGTGAAGTTCATTGAGATACAGAACTCGCTTAACCCGTATTGCTGGGTGCTTGACGGCAACATAAGTGTGTGTGAGTGGGTACCGCTCAACAAGGGGAAGTCCTTCATCGCAACGTACTGGGTGAACGGGACTGAGGCGACGCTAACGTGCGAGTGGAACGTCGTCACGAAGAGCTACTGGTGGTGGTTGAGGGTAAACGGGTCGTTGGTGGCGTCATGCATGTATGGTGATGAAGGGTGTTGTTACATCCACAACCAGTCGTTGCTTAAGTATCTGCCGTAAAAGTACATATGATGGTCGATATTGGCGGATATTAAACTTTTGGAAAAGAAAGGGTTTGATCCCCCTCATTCAACAGTCAGGGGATCCCGTTTAAAAACTGGTTGTCGGTTATACTGGGTGCTTACCCCTTAGGTACCTGCTCATACACTCCCTAAAGGCTCTGAGCCTCTCGCCCTTGGATAGCCCTGCGACTTGCTGTGAACACATCCTAGCTACCTGCCCGAAGTAGTGCCTCCATTCCTCCACCCTTACGCTGACCATGTTTTGCACCTCATGTACGTATACGTACTGGGTATATATATTTGTGACGGATGCGTCATGTTCTGGTATATATATACCCCCAGACTTCTACACCGTTCTTGGTCTTCTTTACATGTATGCCCTTATATCCGAGCTCCCCCATCATCTCCTTTACACGTCCTATGGCGGAGGGATCCCTGACCACAACCCTTGTGAGTATCTTCACGACACCGCCTTCCGATACATTACCAACGCTCATCAGCCTCTCTGGCTCTATATATGGAACAATATCCCTGTAGTTGCACAGGATACTGCTCAGCACACGATCCCTCTCTTTCTCGACGGCTTTTGCTAATAACAACTTGTCGAGTAGTGCATTATACACGTACGCTCACCAAATAAGAGAACCCGCAGATGTTATATATTTGTAACGATGAGAATTAATTATCCAGCCTCCACAGAATTTAATGGTGGAGAACGTGAGTGAGGTCAGGATCGAGCCAAAAGCCTCGATGGATTACTTCGGCATGCTCCAGACTCTCCTAAACCTGTCGTCGATAGCCAGAAAGGACATAGACTTCACGAAGATATCGCCAAACAGCCTGAAGAAGTACATAATAGCACTAGACAATCTGATAGGGTACATGTTGCCGAAGTGGCGTGAAGACATGAAACACAAAGTGGGGTTTACGATAGACGACGTCAAGATGAAGTACGTCGAGGGGATGAAAAAGTGGTCCTCTGGTGATGGAAGCGGTGCTAGGGAACTGTGGGGAGAGGCGTTCCAGATGGCTGACAAGATCAGGGACGCAATCCTCGATATACTACACGACAAGGGCGTCCTGTTCTACAGCAGGAAGGTGTCGGTGTACGACTCATCACACCTGTATAAAGAGACATAACCACAAGGGTGTGTAATAAAACAACACAAAATTTATTATTTTATATCGTGATTAATAATGTGGTGGTACTATGACAAATCAACGCCATCAATACTACAGGAGCGTGATACACGTAAGTATGCCACCACAGATGAGGGAATTAATCGAGAAACGTTGCAAGACATTGGGCATGACGGTCTCCGAGTACGTGAGGTGGCTGGTGCGGGAGGATCTGATCAAAGCTGGTATGATAGGTTACAAACAAATATCAAAATAGTTAATAATTACTGGTGAGACAGGATGTATTATGAGTTACCCGTGGGTAGAAAAAAGGTATTCCGATACTCAAATCGCCCGACGATAATTTTGGGTCGTGGGTGGGAGTGGCTCATTGGAAAATATGTATTAGTTAAAATCATTGTTCTCGATGAAGAAGAAAATAAAAGTTAAAGGTGGTGAGTAATGGATGGAGTCGTCACCTCATCCCCCCTTGAAAATAGGTTGGCGTCCATGTTTTGGTTACTACGCAGGTGGAGATACCATATATCTGGCGTCTATGTTTTGGTTGCTACTTGGCATCCCTTGTTTTTCCCCTTCATCCCTTCTTGGGTCTGCATCTGGTCGGGGGCGTTCAGGGGAACCACTTGCCAGCCACCCCCACATCTGATGTTTGAGGGGGTTCCGTTGTTTATGGTTTTTAGGGCTTTTAGTGCGATGTTCCATGCGGCTATTAGGTCTCTTGTTAGTGTGTGTCCGTTGGGTAGCTTTACGTGCCTGTAGTTTAGGAACTTTAGTTCCCCTCCTATTGGTGATGTTTTCGATGTGTTTCTTGGGTTTACCTTGATTGTTTTGAGTCCTTTCAGCGTTGCCTTGTACTGTATCTTTTCTTGGAGCTTCCTGAATGCCCACAGGGTTATTCTTTTCTTGAAGCCCCTTCCTTTCCCATTGCTCCTGACCCTTATGTTCTTCAGGTTCTCCATCGCTATGACCGCACCCTCCTCGACGGCTATCTCGATGACCTTGTTCGAGATGTGGTGGGTGGAGTCCTCCATAATGTTACGGATTCGCCTGCCCAATCGCTTAATGTGCTCCCTGAACCTCTTAACGTACCTCCACCCTCGATGTCTACGCTGGAACCTCTCCATCAACTCCTTCCTCCTAAGCACCCTCACCAGCCCCCTGAACGGTATTGTACCCATACGCAGTAACTCGCCGTCAAGGGACACAACGGCGTAAGCCACGCAACCGAAGTTCACGTCAATACCCATCACCGCCCTAGGCACGACCTCACTAACATCAACCTCGAACACTAGGGACACCCAGAAGGACTCACCGTCGAACGACACGGTGGTCGCCTTAAGCGTCCCGACCCTAAGGTAGCGCTCCAGCTTCCTACTCCACATCAGCACCAGCTCAACCCACCCCCCATCAAGCACAGGTAACCTAAGCACCAACCTATCAGCATCGAACCTGAAATCATACCTATCATCCCTAGCCGTCAGCCTCCTCAACACAGGCTTAGAACCCCTGTTCGACTTAACGGACTTCAGAACCTCCCTCGCACGGTTAATGATCATGGAGCAGTGCCTGCCCCTGAAACCCTGCCCCCTAAGCACGTGGTAGAACCTGTGGTGAAGCTCCTTAAGCGGGGGAACCCTAACCAAGCGACCGTCCTTACTGCATTCCCTCCACACCTCATCAATAACGAACTGCGTCCAGTCACGGAACCCCCTCAAGAACCTGACCAGCTCCTCACGGTGAGTGGGATCGGGGGTATCCGCACGAACCCTCACGGATACTCGAACCCTCATGCCCACCCACCACAAAACTATGAAATATTACGATGTTATAAGGACTCAGAAATATATACGTAAATTTCAACTCAATATAATCGGGTGTGTGATATGGCTCGGATACTGGTTCCACCAGAGCTTGAACCCATATTCAAGTCAGAGTACGCCAAGCTAAAGTCTAGGTTGCCGTCGTACGTTGAGCTGTTCATGACTAACAGGAACCCAGCGGTACCAGTCTCCCCAATAAGTTACTCGGAGGTTAAGAACAACGTAATAGGGATAACGGTGTTCCTGAAGAGTAACGTGCCAAGGGAAGAGGTAAGTAACATAGCAACAATACTTAGGGAAATGGGCTACAACGTCAGCGTCGTGAGGAAGTATAAGAACAGGATAGCGATTTGGGCGTGGAAGGATCTTGGGTGAGCAACTGTAGCACAAGTGCCAAACCAAATATATTATACTTAACGCATTTTTTCTCGGGAGGTATATATGGCAGTCATAAATATACACTACAAGGACGACTTCTTGAAGATAATTAGGGATGTGCCTCCTAAAGCGTATAGGGCAGTTACTGATGAGATGAGCTATGTGTGGCTCACTCCCAAGGTGACGTCTAGGCACAGGCACTACTACAAGCTCGACCTAGAGGATCCAAACGAATGGGAGGAGATCAAGAAGGTATTATCGGAGGTCGGTATAGAAATAATAAGGGGGCATGTTTCGTTCCCACCAAGTTCGTAACGTAATACCGTTTTATTTATTCGACATTGTTTTTTGGTTTTATAATAATTTAAATATTTGAAAGTCCTTAATCTAGGGTGATTAATTGAAGTACGGTATTGCCCTTGAGTCTAGGATAGCCTCTTGGGCTATATTTGGGGATAAGGTGTTTGTCCCGAAGCACGCCAAGATAATATTCAACAAGCTCTATCCAAAGGAGCTGGAGAAGCTCAGAAATAAGGTGTGCCCTTGGTGCGGGAAAACCTTCAGCTCTAGGAGAACATTGAAGTTGCACTTGAAGTCATTCAGGAGAAACAGGAGCTGTAATTTCGCATTCAACTCGATGGTGAAGGACGTAACTAACATATACATGGAGTTGTTATGGAGGAAGAACAAGGATAAGGCACTAGCGGAGTTGCTCGTCACTAAATAATCGTGAGGGGACATCCTATGGAAAATAGGCTCTTCCCGTATAGCATATCAAAGATAACCACACGACGTAGCATGTCTTTGTTCATGGTATTTATGTTGCTGGTGTTGTGGGCATCAAGTATATACGTGGTTGTTACCAAGTACAACGACGTCGCACGATCCATACCTAAGAATGCGAGTAACATAACAATTATGTACACGTTCATCAACCTCAACATCTTCATGGTGCTGTATTTGTCCATAGGCAACCTCCTGTCATCGATAATGCTGTTGTTGTGCGTGGAGTTTGTTTGGGAAGCGGTTAACGAGATAACTAAGAACCTGTCAGATTATGATGAGTACGAGAAGATATCTAAAGGCACCAACAGGATTCTAGTCAGTATGATGATAATCACGGTGCTGATGGTAATCATAATTATCTTCTTCACCAGATTATAGATCTGGTGAAGCGTATGAGTAATATCGCTGACCGTGTGGAGGACATCATTGTATCAGTAATCATCTTTATATCCTTACCGATACTGGTGGTTGTAACGATAATATTGTTGGTACTGTACACCATATTGGGTATGCTTCAGACGACGTGTTACGGAACAGCACTTAGTTATTTGTGCAGTAGATGATATTTTATTAGTAAAGGAAGCTATTACGTGAGGGTGCAGAGATTAAGTTACAGCCATGCTTAAATATCAGTAAGTAATATTTACTATTGCAGGTGATGCGAGTGTCTCCTAGAACGCCAAGCCTAAATACTCGTGAGGAGTATATATTATTAATGCAAAATTATTCGACCGATTTCATGAACGATGTTTGGAAGAATCGTAAAATACGTGTAAGTTGTGAGTCGTATGAAAATTATGGGGCAGATAGTGTTACAGAAGTTTTAATATGTGACACCAAAGACAGAGCCAATCGGGATAAGATGTTGAAAGCTTTGAGGGATTGGGGGTACGAGCTCTATCATATCGATAACACGCCTAAAGTATACAGTATCACGTTTGGAGTTCCAAGTTATGTTATAGTTGCAAGGAAGGAAATACCGTATGTGTGGTTGGAGGATCGCTATATTCGCAAGTCATTTATCAGATCTGGTAAAGAGCCATATAGATTAGTTCCAAAGATCCTTACTAATAAACGTAGTGTTTTACTAACTCACTAAGCTCCACTCCATACCCCCACAACGGTATTTCCTCCAACATCCTGTCGAAGTTATCCGAGTGTAACCTTAGTGCATCCCTAAACGACTTCTCATCGTACTTGACGTTGTAGTAATCCAAGACCACCTTCAGTAACAGATCCTTCCCCTTGCTCTTGAGTTGCGAGTAGTCTATCACCCTCTTATGTCTTACTGGCGGTATCTTGTTCCCTATGAATATTATCGGGGTCTTGGATATATTGTTGGCTAACACCATTCCCTTCTCGCTCATGTCATCTGTGCTTATTATTAGGACAGACCTGGATACCTCCGCAGTCATTAGAGCCTCATCAATAAACCGCTCATCGTTTATGAGCACGGGAGGCTTACCAACACCTAGGGAGTAGTTCACTGCAACAGCCTCACCAACCGCTGGTGGAAGGACGAAGTACAACCTAGCCCTCCTGCTCTTCAACACGAAGGGGGGTATTATATCCTTCAGCTTACTAACTAACTCGTCTGCGTGGAGCCTGTGGGGCATCGGTCTCACATATCCCCTGCCCTCGATATCCTCGATCATCGGCTCTTTTCCCATGAGAATATCCTCTGCATATCTCCGTATGTCCTTCATGTTTGCACCCAAGTTTATGAACTTCTTAGCGTACTCGGCGGTCTTGTCGCTACCCACTTTCTTTGGCAAGCCAAGTACTTTCAACATCTCAAGCACGGCTTCATAGTCTGGCAGGGGGACGAAGATCGGTCTTCCCGTCCTGCCAGATCTGAGGAGAGCTGATTCGAGCACCTTCGTGGGACTTGCGTTTGTAGATATACCTGCAAGTATCCTCCTCCTCTTCTTCCCCCAAGACTCTATCCTGTCGAGTATGATGTTCATCATGGCTAGTTGCACGTTCGACTCATCACCAGTACCGCTCAAATTGCGTGACCTAGTTATCCACTCGGCATCATCCATCAATACAAGCGAAGGCTCATAATCCTCCGCTTCCTTAAACTTATTGGACAACTTCTTCTCGCTCTCGCCTATATACTTAGACAGTATGGAGTCGGGTCTTATGGGGACTATGTGTAACCCCAACGCCTCACCGAGCAAGTTCAGCATAGACGTCTTCCCAGTACCAGGCGGTCCGTAAAGGAGCATACCAGGCTCTCGTGGAACGTCTCCCAGCCTTAATCTGTCAAAGTAGTCATCCCTAATAGTGTACCAAACTTTCTTTGGATATATCAAGTAGTCAACATTTCCTCCGTAGTCTAGAACGAGCATTATGTTGCTTGTAAGTTCCTTCGTTTTGATGCTGACCAGCCTGACATACTTGACATCGGTTGTTGGAGTTATGATACAGGGAATCGGTCTTGCAAAGATTATCTTACCGAGCTCACACTGCTGACCAGTTCTTGTCACGACCAACCCATACGGGTAGATCAAGGGCTTTTTATCATGACAAGCTATCCTAACGTTTATACATGGGGGTATCATTTCACATACCCCAGATCCTTAAGCGTTGCTAATCCCGCACAATGTATTATTGCGGAAACGAAGAGCTCCACCTTTTCCTCAAGATCCCTGTCCGTCCAAGACAGTATCTTCTTGCCGAATATCTCACGTTTGTATTTCTTAACATACTCCTTCAACTCCTCCCTCACGTTATCCTTAAGTTCTGGCTTCGGCAGGTTCCTAACCACAATATCGAGAGCCTTCATCATATAATTCATGAACAGGTTCCAAGTACTCTCGTCCCTTAATCTAAGTACCCTCATCTCATCCTCGATTATATATGCTGACAAGTTTTCATAGTCCTCCCTAGATATCTCCCCAGATGCGTACCTCTTTGCCACGGTCTGTAACTTTATCGTAACCAGAGGTCTCTCGACAATTTTACCAGCTTCGCCCTCTCTATAGGTGGACTCCTCAGACACGCTTACCCACCCTTTTCAGGTTTGCGATGTAAAACACATACCCGTACGATGTCTGCGGGTTGAAGTGCACGAACAGCATCTCCCTGTTTGGAGGTATTGGTATGCCCCTCTTGTTCCTAGGCAACGTATCAACAATTTTCTCATCATGTACCAACACCTCCACACCATCTCTGTTGGTCAACATATTGTAAATGCGTTTGCCAGGTATGAACGGATCCTCCCGCATCCTGACCTTAGCCTTCAACGGTTTTATGAGATCCTTCCTGAACTCAACGTATGCGACCATAGACTCTGTGTACGATTTTGCAAACAACAACCCATAAAATACTGTCAAGAGGAGATCTTTCGGTGCGGGGTAGGTTATGCGTATGCCCCTCGGCATGCTCCTGATGTAGTATACCCCCCTTGAACGCCTCCCCTTGAACTCCCTCTTCATAATCTTCCCCCCTCGGATTTTATCTATACTAATACCGAATGGGTGTCCGAACAGTAACCTCATGCCACTTACGTACACGATCTGTAACGTTATCGGGATGTTGTCCTCCTTCCTCCTCCAGAACCACACGCCCCTTCACCTCTAGTGTATTATTCCCAGCTGTTTCAATAGGATAACTATTACAGACACACCCATCATTATGACCAGCACCCAAACCAACCACTTCATCTCAGCCTTCGCCCTGAACTTCCTCCAAGTCTCAACTATACGCTGGAACCTGTCGGATTCCTGTAGCTGATCCATAACACCGTGAACTGATGCCGCCGCACCAGTAGCAGACAGACCTACGATAGCCATAGCAGTTTCTGGCACATCCACCTTTATCCCTATCCTGATGTCTGGGTTGACCTCCATATACCCCATATACTCTCCCTCCAAGTTCAACAGACTTAGGAGCATGTCCTCCAAGGTATATACGGATGGCTCCGTCAGGTTAATTATCTTGTCTTTAAGTACCAGCTCGGCTATTCCGAGCTTCCTCAGCATGTCTGGGTGAACCATTATACCGTATATACCGCTAGTGAATGCTATGTAAACGGGCTTCTTGAAGAACTTCATCGTAACGGGAACGGCGTTAGTCCCCTTAAACAGTATTAGCGGTGTGTATGGGTCTCCAGACATGTACGTGTTCAGCCCTATCCTGTTTAGACCCACCAAATCGACCTTGTTACTCTCAACGTCTATCGTTAGTGCAATCGCATCCTTGCCCCGCACCCTCTTGCCTATAATGTTGAACACTAAGTATCTGGCTCTCGCTATCAAGAAACCTATTATCAACCCGATAAATATACCTATCCCGAATCCTATGGCAACCATTTCTACGATATTAAAATTGAAGGGAGCCATCACAGCTTATTACCTCCCCCTCTTCTTCTCCCCCATATCGATTATGTCATACTGACCCAACATCATGTTGGCTATCGGGCTCCTGAGCTGTGCTGGTGCATTAACAGACAGTATCGAAAATATCTTCTGGGTGAGCAGGGACATCACGGCTGGTGTAACCTTCATCCTGTAGTAGAGGAGTCTGGAGGCGATGATCACCTTCCTCCTAGCCTTTGGATCCCCCCTGCTGTTGAACGCATCCTTTACCATTCCCACAGCATCGCTTATACTCTTCTCCAGACGTACCTTATACACCAACACCATCGACTTGAGCAACTGCTTCATCGTTGTTGATATGGCGTTGGGGGGTATTATTAGGGACTCGACCTTCGCATAGGTCTTCAACAAGCTATCTACCTCTAATATGGTCAGCCTCTCGACCAACTCATCAAACCTCTCGAACGACTCCTCCGTAACCTCTATATCTATACCGAACGACTCCCTAAGGGACTTTATGAACTCCTTCACGAGCTCTGGATCCGTCCTTATAACAGCCCTGTTGTTTAACATCGTCATTGGAACCTGTGACGGAACTGCTGACAATACCACCACCGCTAAAGAAGGGGGTTAAGGATAAGAAAAGGATTGAGGTTTAATTTATACGGGATCGATGTTGGGTGTCCTGCTCCTGATAGGGATATATTTGTTTGTGTGGAGCGTTGGCATTTACTTCGTTGTTGATGCAATAAAATCAACCCTCGTCGAGATCAAGTCCATCAAATCCCTCTGGCTCAGGTTCGTATTCACCGCCTTCCTCTGCCTCATAGTTGCCTTCCTCCTCGGCATGTACTCCGCTAGCGTTGTCTACGGTCTTGCCTCCGTGATCTACCTCTACATACTTGCTTATGAGACCGAGCTCGTGCGGAGACATAGGCTCCGTAAAAAACAGGTTGAGCGATGACATCCAATGCATCTTCCACCCGATAATCGCACACATGTCCATCTTATTAGCCTTCCTGTAACAATACCCTATAACAACAGCATACGTCTCGGCGTTCCCCCTAGTGCTACATCCCGCCTCCTTAACCTCTTCTGGGCTCAGCACATAAATGAACATGGGAACCGCATCGCTCGGCAGGGGGGATATATAATATGGGGGGCTCTGGGCGTTCCCCATCAATATGACCATTACGTTCACAGCCGTCCACAGGTCGCCGTTGGATACAGCCCTCTTCATTATCTCTATGCCCTTCTTCAGCTCAGTCGGCTCGACGTTGTACCTAAGACCGTACCTTATCAGATCCTCTATCCAAGGCTTCTGGACTGCACCGAAGTCTAGTGGTGCGGACATAAGGAAGCACCTAAACTGATTGTTGGTAAAGGATTAAAAAAGGAGTCGCTTATCACAACACCTTATATTATATCATAGAGCATAGTAATTGGGAAATGGGGAATGACGTGGTTGGCAAAAGTAATTAAGGCAAAGATGGAGAACGAAGGTTGCACTATTGCCTATATCTTTGGCGAGATAGGCGTGGGAAAGACCTCCTACGCACTTTACACAGCACACGAGATATATGGTAACTGGAAGGAGCCATTAGAGTGGCTCTTCTTCGACATAAAGGATCTGCTCCCTAGGCTTTCGGAGAGGTTCTTAAAGGGAGAGCGTGTGCCGTTAATAATAATAGATGATGCTGGTCTGTGGGCTAACAGGATGTACTGGTGGGAGTTGCCAGTAAAGGAGTTCACCAAGTTGTTCAACGTGATAAGGTCGATGGCGGGGGGCGTGATATTCACATCCCCAAGCGATGAAATACCGAGGCAGTTGATCAAGAAGGTGAAGTACAGGATATTCGTGAGCAGGGCTGGGAGCAAGGACGGAACTCCCCTCTCTAGGGCAATAATATACGACCAGTACATCCTGCCAGACTTCAGACCCGTTGTCAAGAAGGTTGCAGAGGAGATATTCCCGACCCACTACCCAGTATACGAGGAATATGCTAAGAAGAGGAATACTGCTATAACAACGAAGCTCAAGGAGATGGAGAGCATGATTGAGCTGTACAAGAAAGGAGTTAAGGTCAAGGGACAGTACACCCTCACTAGGGCGAAGTTCATAAAGTTGGTGATAGGGAAGGCAACGGAGATGGTTAAGGAGGGGAAGACCATAAGGGAAGTGAAGAAGTGGATAACATCGTTCGGGATACCAGACGGGACTGCCGACCACTGGGTAAAGCGTATAAAGATCTACTTGAAGAACGGTGTTGACCCAGTAGACGTCGCACTCTCTGGTGCGTGGCGTATTAAGGTCGGTCCTTGGATGCACTTAACGGAGAAGATTGAGAGGGCTGTGACAGACCACAGTTAAATATGTCCTTTGTTAACTTATTTTTGGTGGAGGGGATGACTAGGGCTATTTATGAAGGATCCAGATCCGTCTATGCACTTAGGGAGGGCATGTATGCTGAGGGTCACGGCGTCAACCTTAGGAGCGGTGTCACGATACTCTACTTCCTGTTGCGTGACCTGCGTAGAGGGTGGACGTACAACAAGTATGGTCAGAGGATACCTATGACGGAAGAGCTGTTTAGGGCAAGGGCTAGGTACCTCTACCCGCTCTGCGTTAAGCATACGAACACTAAGGAGTGTGACGTGCTGAAGCAGATAATAGAGTATGCGATAATGTACCACAGGTTGCCAGAATGGGCGAAGCACTATGTAAGCATCGGCTACGCTAAGAAGGTGCCTCTCAAAGTGCCGATAGTTGGGGTCGCACCAAGGGCATATGTGAACTTCAGGAGGCGTTTGCTGTATGCTTACGCTTAAGCGGAAAAGGAGGGAGGGCGTGGCATATATACCGCTACACTACATGAAGGTCGTCCTGCCTAATGGTAAGGTCGTTAGGGCACTACACGTAATCGATGAGGGGGGTAGGATAAGAATAGTTGATTTAAACGGGAAGGTGATAATAATAGGGGGAGGATGATATGAAGAGGATATTAGGAATTATTATGCTTACAATGATACTCCTCCCCCCGATACTATTGTTTAACTTCCAAGCAAATGCGTCTGTAACTTACGGATCAACAGAATCCAATTCTGGGATATCAATAAGCGGGTCATACCTAACAAAAGAAATAAGGCGAAACATAAAAACAATAACAATAAACCAAACAAACATAAACATCACCGCAGGAACAGCACTAGCACCACACCTATACGACTGGTACTTTAACGGCAAGAACAGCTACATGGTTCTGGACTACGGGGACGTTGTATGGTCGACAACCTCGGTATCTGCGGGTGCATATGCCAAGCTGGAACAACTCGGCTTCCTGTTCAGTTGGTCGAACACGTGGGCGACGCATAGGGGTTTCCAGCTGAAGACAGGTTATAATTTAGCATCATGGGTTGTCATAGGGAACGGAACTGTGATGGAAAACTACTACATATCGGCTAGCGATATACTGGGTCAGTGGCACCTCTACGCCTTCAGGTTCTACAATGGTGTACTGAGGATATTCTACGACGACCAGAACCAAACATATACGTTGAGCTTCACGAGTTACCAACCAACAAGCACCGACACAATGTACGTGGGTGCACTAGACCCGTACAACTACCACATCAAGGGAAAGGTGGCTTACCTCTTCGTGTCAAGTAGTGCATGGATAGGAATAAACAACTTAGCGACTGGTAACACAGTTATTGATAACGTACCGCACTTCTTCGACCCAACATGGTTCAACGGCACACACTACATGGACAGCAAGGGACAATTCTATCTCATACCTCACAACGTTGTGAGAATACTAGCGGAACACCCATTCCTTTGGGTAGTTAATGGGTTGTATAGTGATGGTTACGTGCACTTAAGGTACTTCCCCACAGGATCTTCTGTAATGTTCTATAATGCGACCAACCATGTGCTCGTTAAAAAGGTGGTCGTGACTTCCGATGACGTTAAGGTGGCTTTGCCTTCGGGTAAGTATGATGTTGTGGTGCACACGTTCATCAATAAGATATCCATACATATTATTGGTTCCCTAATTGACTGTGCTGAGATTGAAGTTATTAATGGCGGTTCAGCATTAACGAACTACCCGCTTAAGATAGAACTTAATGCATCGAACTTCGATTATTGGTCGCAACTATCAACGCAGAATATATATTTGACGGATGCGAACGGAAAACCGCTCCAGTACTGGATTGAGAAATTGGATGTTGTCAACAAAGAGGCTGTAATTTGGGTAAAAGCCAACCTGACTACTGGCGTGAACATTTTGTATCTCCACTACGGCTCTTCCAACCCATACTCAAGTTACAACTCCCCGAACGGAATGTTCTTTATATTTGAGAACTGGTCTGAGAGCGTGAACATATCCAGTACTGGTCCAGCAAATAACTTGCTCGTTGGCAACTGGAACAACACGATATCGGATAACTCAGCCGATGCGTTGTGGGTTACCACCATAAATACTACATCGTTATACATGTATGTCAAAGATACCTCGCTCGGCGACAACGCAGATCTAAACACGGTGTGGTACACACAGAAGATACCAGACCTCCCAGTAACAGTATACATAACGATAGACCCGCCGAGCTTTATAGCCTCAAGTAGTATATCAATAGGGTTTACTAATGAGACCCCTCTGACACAGAGCGGGTGGGCAAGTGTTGACTATGTCAAAGTGAGCTTCGCCTCTTGGATACCAGGCACTAGGATAGTTACAAATAACGGAACCACGAACGTGTACAATCAATACTCGTTTCTCCCACCGACGAATGCGTACACCAAGCTGATGCTTAAGCTCGACAAAACAAACCTTTATCTGTGGTATTATAACACAACGTTGTCTAGGTGGGTGTATGTAGGAAATGTGACATTAAACTTTGACCCGACCGCAGTCCCGCTATATTTCTTTATAACCGTAAGTGCATGGTCGGGCGGATCGCAATCCCTTTACGTAAAACCATACACGATCGTGTATTATGATCCAGCCACATCATTAAGCGAGAGCGTGGCTAGGTCTGGCTCATCGACGGTCGTGCTATACCCAAACATATATGACGTGTCGTATGTTAAGATAAGTGCCATTGACGGGATACAATATATAGATATAGCACCCACGTCATACAACGTCACATATAACGAACTGAACGTGTCTGGTTTGGGCAAGAGGGTTGATATTGATGTATTACTCACATCTGACTTCAACCCGATACTGTACCTCAATAGTTACAACAACTACACGTACTTCCCGTACGGTTACAACGTCTCGCTAACATCTGCGATGCTCAACAAGACGCTGTCGCCAGTTGCTGGGTACCCCATAAACTACACAATAGCAGAGACAGATCCGCATAGGATAATAGAGCAGAAAATAAGCATTGGGAAAGTGATCACGGTAGAAGCGAATATTATCGTAGGCACCACGTTAGCACCGCACCTGTACGACTGGTTCCTTGATGGGACTGGATATATTAGTTTGGGAAATGTGTGGAACCCATCATCATTCTTTGCTTTGAGAGCTATGGTCAAGTTACTTGACACTAGTACATTAGGACAGAGGATAATCGTTAAGGATAACGGGGCTGTTGGGTGGGCATTATCATGGAATGATGCGGGGACAGATAAGTTCAGGTTCTTTATTCGTGGCACGACATCGGTTGTACTGGATAGTAACACTATTGGTGAGTTGGGGAAGACGTACATCCTAAACGCTTTTGTAAACGGTAGCGGGAGGTACATATTCATTAACGGAACCTATAATGCAGGTGTCGCCGATAATCAGATTCCAGTAAGTAATACGAATCCGCTATGTGTTGGCGGATCACCATCAAGCGGTAATTCCTTCCACGGATACATCTACTATGCAATGATATATAACGCACCAATAGTAGAGACTAATAATATAGTGAACGGAACAGTACTAGCATTATTCCTTGATCCCACTTTCTTTAATGGTAGTGACTATTTTGATTTGGTTAATTCTTCGGTTGTTGGTGTGCCTTACGGCGGTGTCTATAGGGTGCCAGCTAATAAGACGTGGGTCTGGGTTGTTAACGGGCTGTATAACGATGGTTACGTACACCTTAGGTACTTCCCGAACGGCACAATAATAAAGGTGTATACTACTAGTGGGGAACTCGTTAGGGAGTTCACAATTACTGGCACACCAAATAAGGCTGGTCTTATCGATGACTTCAAAATAATCTTACCGAGTGGCACATACAAGATAATTGCTGAGATACCTAGTGGCAATATCTTGGCACCGCACCTATACGACTGGTACTTCAACGGCACGGGTCATATAAAATTACCCTTATTAAACCTATTCTTTTCTCCAAAGGCTACTATTGAAACATACATTAAACCTAATGGAAAGACAGGATATATCGAAGATGTGTTTAGAGCACAAACTATGTGGGTTAATGGTTGGACTAACGGATACCTATATCCATCATTTAGGGTTTACTTGTATTTTAATGCCTCATGGCATTATATTAATATAGGAAATATTGTTGGGTGGAGCAGTATTGGTCTTGGATATATAAATGGTAGTAATGGGTTGTTTGTTGGATATGTAAATGGTACTGAAATAGGTAGTATTACAGGTAATTTGATAATAACTCCATCTAGAGTGTATGTAGATATAGGTTCGGAAAATGGAATATATTATTATAAAGGGTGGATAGCATATATAAAATATTACACTAATTTTGATCCGTCAATATTTCAAAGTACTATATTAAGTGTAAACCGAAGTAAACTCGTATTGTTTGATCCTACTTTCTTTAATGGTTCTGTTTATTTTGATTTGGTTAATTCTTCGGTTGTTGGCGTGCCTTACGGCGGTGTCTACAGGGTGCCAACTAATAAGACGTGGATCTGGAATGTGATTACATACAATTATGGTCAACCTGTTGACCTGAAATGGTTCCCTGTGGGTTCAGTATTACAGTTTATCGACCCAACTACTGGGGATGTCGTTAAGGAGGTCGTTGTCACATCCATTAATGATAGCGTCGACATACCCGCTGGGACATATATTCTTAGGGTGTACGTCGGGATCAAGGATTACAGGGGTCAGTTGGTAACAGATTCCTCTGGTCAGATACACATATATCTGGTCACCCCATCGAACGACTCATTAATATTCATCCAAGTGCACTCCAGCGGGTACTACATGGGTCTGCAAACGCTTAGGATCGTCAGCACTAACGTGAGCTATACCGTTGACGTGCCAGACATGGTGAAGAAGAACGTACCGTTCAACTACACGGTAAAGGCGTTGTTGTCTGCAACTGGTTTGCCAGTTGTAAAGATTACGGTGAACGGGACGCTGTTCGACACATACATCAAGACCCTCTCGTTTAAGTACAACGAGTCTGGACACCACAACTTCACGTTACTGTTGACTGGGTCTAGGGATGCGGTCAATGTGAGCTACGTGTTCAGGAAGACCCTGTTCGTGGGAGGTCACGTCAACTGGATAGTCACGCTATCCCCCAACTACATCCCGTACCCGTTGAACTACTCGTTCAGGGCTTACCTAGACGTGAAGTACGACAACGGCGAGAGGGTAACGGTGCCCGTATCCGTGAATGTGACTCGGCTCGACACGATGAAGCTGGTGTACACCAACACATCCAAACCTGTAATAAACATGTCGTTGGTCGCCGTGTGGGATCTTAGGCTGACCGCCAAGATGACCGACCTGGATGGGGAGAGTTACACGTTCTCCTACACCATATGGACTGCGATACCGCACCAGTCTTTCTCAATAGTGGTTAAGGATCGTGGCTACGTCTTCCTCCTCAACACCACCATAAAGCACGTCTTCTTGGAGCATGAGCCAGACAAGTACAACCAGACCATCATCTTCTTGGACTTCTTCAACTTCTCCATAGACGTGTATAGGGACTACGTGCTCGTGTTGAGCCAGAATGCAACAAATCCGATGTACTTCAACGTGCCACAGGGGTACGAGGCTGACGTCTACTTCGATATGATAGGGAAGAAGATAGTCATGTACGTCTACCTCCCAGGGGCTGTCAGACCTGGCACGATGACCGTTATCAACGTCAACCCGCTAGTGGCGACGACGCCGAACATAGCACTTCCAGTTCCCTCGAACAACATGTTCTCCTCATACGGTCTAATAGGTTCGATACTATCAACGGCGATGATACTCGGTGTTGGTATAGGGTTTGCTAGGGCAGAAAGGGATCCAGTTACTGGCGTTGCCATAGCCTCAGCCATAATGGTGCCCGTGTCATTACTCATAGGAAACCAGACTGCATACTACATATCGTTAGCAATACTTGTTATCTCTCTAGGATATAAGATAATGAGGTGGCTCACGTCATGATGCGGGTCATGTATGTGGCGATCCCGTTGCTCGTGATCTGGTTGGCGATCTCGGCTGTGGTGACGTTAGGTGACGCCACCATTGTCTGGAACCAGACAGGCATATACGTGAAGTTACAACCGTTGACTGGGGAACAGTCGTTTGAGGGACTGGCGTTTAATGCATATTATCTAAACGGTAGCAACAGCACGTACAACGTTACGCTATTTGCTGTGAAGTACATAAGTTCATGCCCATACAACACGGTGGAGTTCACGTTATACGACTTCTATAATGGGACGCTGATAGGGAACTACACGCTTAACGTCAGCAAAGTCGGAAACGTCGTGAAGGAGGTCGTGCAAGTCCCGTCTAACATAACCGTCGTGTACGTAACTATGGGCAGTAACGTGCTCGGTCCGTACTACATATCATACATGCCAGTAGGAGTGTCGTTGCCTAGTGAGCTAAAGCCGTACGCCCCCCTAATACCGTTGGCGTTCCTGATAGCGATGTCTGCTAGGGGCAGGTCTAAGGATGTGGCGTTTGGTCTGCTCGCATACGCAGTAACAGTAATACCAATATGCTCAGCCTTCGGGTACGAGAACATGCTCGTCCCCTCCCTCTTCTCCATCACGGCGTTCCTCGCCTTTGTTGCACTCTACATCGCAAGCCACAGGTAGGTTATTTAGGATGTCGACGCTTATGTACCCCCTTTTAATGACCGAATCCACTATTGACGCTATCGGCTCCACATTATCTCTGTATAATGCGTACAGCACGTTGCGGATAATCATGGGCATCGAGGAGATACATATTATATCCGAGTGACCGAACTGATTGCAGAGCCTTAAGTACTTATCCAGAAGGTACTTGTCGTGCCTTATTGCCACGACGATCTTGCGTATCTTTATCTTATTCTTCCTCCCCAAAAACCTCGTTCTCCCCTCTCCTTTACATAGCATCCTGACGAACACCTCTGTCAAAAAAGATGCCCACTCCCGTTTCCTAGGCATGGATCATCAAGTATGTCCTTTTTACATTGATATAATAAGGTGTTAACTGGTGATCATGCTGTCGGAGGAAGAGGTAGAGGAGGGAGAGATAAGATATGAGGTCGAGCGAAAGATAGTGAAGTTGGTAGACATGCTGGAGGAAATGCACGTAAAGCTGAAGACCAACAAGACGTACTTCGAGATGGTGTCTGACGTCGTCAGGTTCTCCGACCTCTTCACGTTCCTGTACACCCTCCTCCCAGACCACGCTAGGGACAGCATAGATACGGCTGTGGGGAAGCCGATCCCCCAGTATCTATCGTATAAACTCACGGTGGTCAGGGGTGCTGGCGATAAGCTTATCTTCCAAGTGAAGGTGGGCAACAAGGAGGGGATTGAGGCACTAAACGAATTGATAGACAGGTGCACCAAAGCATTCTACGCACTAATGCAGTTCATACGTAACTGCGGGTATGAGTTCGGTATCTAACACTTTATTTTAATTCTCGGTGTGTTATATTAACTGGATGGTAGCGTGTTGGTAGAGGAGTTGTACATACTAACGGCATCGTTAATAATAATAGCCGTTAATATAGCCTTAATAGTTAAGCGTGTGAGACCGATGGAGGCAACGTTCATAGGGCTCTTCATGGTCATAGGAATACTGATGATATACGTCACGTTGAGGGTATCTGTGGTAGAGGTTGTTAGTGTGTACAACTCAACCACAAACACCACAGTAACGAAGGAGATATACGGAAACAACCCCTTTGTCACAATATTGTTGGCACCATTGATAGTAACGCTGGGGGTCATGTTCTACAATATAGGCAGGTGGATAATAAATACGGTTGAAAAAGTGATGTGAGTTACACAGAAATGCTTATGCTATATATTTTCTCCCTGTAGTTCGGGATCTCCCTCCTTATCTTCTCCACGCACTCCTTCATCGTCAATCCCTTGCAGAACTCGTTAAGGTTCACAACGTCTTCGGACTCGACTACGATTTTCTCTTGTCCCTTAGCGTACCTCTCAACAGCCTCCCTAACCATCTCCCTTATTGACTTCCCGCTCTCAACAGCCCTTATCTTAATTATCCTGTGGATCTCCTCAGGTATCTCGACCAGAACCTTCTTACCCATATTATCACCAAAATAACAAAGATAACTGGTGTAATAAGTGTTACTTCTGTTATGTTACTAATGTTATTTATATAAGTAACGTTAGTTATGTTAGTTATGTTACTAACGTTAGTAACGTTACTTATGTTAGTAACGTTATTAATGTTATTTATGTTAGTAACATTAGTAATATAAATAACGTTAGTAACGTTAATAACGTTACACTTGTTATATCTGTTACACCTCTAAAAGTACACTCGTTATATGTGAAGACTTATGGTACAGATGCACATGTTTTAGATACATGGTTTGTGTGCTCTTGTGTGTGCTTACGGCACTCTCGTGTTGTATATATGAACGGTTGTTTCTCTTATTTTGAGATTAACGTAAATGTGTAAACAGAAACATGCAGATGCATAGTTTTCTAGAGATGTTTGTACCGAAAAGTTTATATATAAGAGCACACATCTCTAGAAATATATAAAAATCTCTAGAGATCTAGTGATCATAGTGATTGAATGCCTAAGCTTGGTAAAGATAAAGTTGGATTGTATGTTTCTATTAGTAAGGAAACGGAAAAAGCCCTTAGAGAATTAATAATGAGGAAATACGGAGATTATAGAAAGGGATATCTTAGTTACGAAGTGGAGTGTGCTTTACAAGCTTGGATTGCAACACACAAGAGCACACAAACTGATTCTACTATTAATAGAATTAACCCGTTACCAAAGTATTACTTGGTGTGGCAGGATGTTAAACGGTAGGAAGTACTTATTCAGAAATAAATATCAGTTTTTCGGAAAGCTCTTTGGTGGAACATAAATGGCTGAGTTAGCGAACATAAAGCCTTGGATAGTGGCTCTGGTTGGGGGTATAATACTGCTAATAGTGGGTGCAGTGACTGGTACCATCACTATAGCCGTTGGTAACTACATGGTGAACACCCTTAATAGCACAGGGTCGCTGACGATATCCAACAACCAGAACTTCGTTAACTCGATAGCGACTACTGTAGCACCAGTGTTCACGATACTCGGCACTGCGTTGATAATCGTGGCTCTAGTGTTCATAATCAGGCAACTCCTAGGGATCACTGAGATCGCTGGAGAGTAAAGTCGAGCGACATACCCCCAACCCCCTACACAAAGACGAACTATTTTTCACAAACGTTCACAATTATATATTCTGACTCCGTTTCTAAATTAGGTGTTATCTGGTGATAGTAAGGCGTCCGTTTGAGAGATCGCCACATATAGGTTCTGACATGACAAGGACTTACGACACTCCAGAGAGTATAGCCAGATCCGTTGCACGTACCACGCAGACTAGTGCAAAACATAGTGAGACAAGTAACAGAAGTAAGAGATACGTTACCAGCACCATTACACGGAACAAGGAGAAGAAAGGAAAGTCCACAACCTTCGGGAACATCAAACAGAAAAGGATAGAGCGTAACATTGAGCCAAAGAGTATGCCTTCTGTAATACAGAAATCCAATAACATAGAGAAAAGTGCGGGATCTGGAACGTCAAAGAGTATTACCAATGCCCAAACAAGATCCCAGAACGTCAAGGATGCGATCAGATATGGAGGGAGCAAGGAGAAATTATATGTGACGTTACCAATAAAGAGCGTCCATGAAACCTACAGACAGAAGCTGATGGAGATGGCTAAAGAGGAGACGGGCATCACCCCCAACACAAAAAAGTCGAATATGTCCAAACGGAACGAGAATGGAGGAAGGAGCGGGAGGTACACGAAGAGGAATGGAGAGGAAAGCAAAACAAGAACCAATCAGAACATTATTAATGGGGGGACATCTATGAATCTACATACATCGTACCGCCAGAGGCTCATGAGCATGGCTAAGGAGGCGACTGGCGTCGGGGACAAGACCAGCATGCCGACGCCGCTTGTCGCCGACAGCGACGAAGTGGTCGTGAGGGGTCTGCCGAAGTCCGTTGCGGGGTCGGTGGCGTCCGCAGTCAAAAGGGAGTCCTCTGGGGGCGGGTCGGGTGAGGCTCGCTTGGACGTCTCAGGCATCGCCCAAGGCACCCAGCCGCAGATAGGTACCAAGACCCAAGCCCTCCTTAGTGCATCCAAGTCCATGAAGAACGCTAAGGGCGTTAAGGAACGCAGGGAGGTTAAGGAGCAGGTCGTGAAGCAACTCTCCTCCTCGGAGGCGACCCCCTCCATCACGCCGAAGGGGATGCCGTCACCGCACCTTGTTACTGGAAGCGGGAAATCCGAGATCATCACAACCCCGTCGGGCACCAGTTCGAAGGCTGGAAAGTCTGGGGAGCGTGTCAGAGGAATAAACATGAACGCCACCGTACCGAACGGCGTCAAGGAGAGGGTGTATAAGGAGGTCAAGAGGTGGCTCCACTCCCTGCCAGAGTGGGTGCAGGACAAGGTCGATGCGGACAGCCTGGTCGAGACCATACGCCTTGCCTCGACCTACGGCGACCTGATGAGGACTGTCAGCATGATAAACTCCACCGTGAAGTCGGTGGTGCTGAGCAGGGCTAAGGAGAAGGCTCTGAAGTACATGGAGTCACTGCCCAGCAACGTCAAGGAGATACTCAGGACGACTGGCGGGATCTACGACGAGTACATCAAGAAGATAAAGGGTGCGAAGAGCGTCGAGGAGCTGAACAAGATAATGGAGGACTTCGTCAGGGAGGCGAACGACTACATAAAGAGTGCGTACGCTAGGGTCATGAACTGGCAGAAGGGGCGTGAGGGGAGCATACTGCTCAAGTGGGAGCAGTACAGGGACTTCGAGCTGAACAAGGAGAAGGTGCTCAAGTGGCTTGAGTCTCTACCAGACCAAGTGAAGAACGCTATGGGCAAGGAGTACAAGGAGGTCGAGGAACGGGTAAGGAATGCGACGAGCTACAAGGAGCTCAAGGAGGCGGTGAAGGAGGCGAACGAGCAGGTGAGGGAGGCGTGGCTGAAGTCCAAGGTCGTGCTGGGCAGATCGCTGGAGATGCTGTACCCAGAGCTGAGCAGGTCGGTAATTGCCAAGTTCGAGCAGTACAAGGACTTCGAGTCGGCAAAGGAGAAGGTGCTTGACTACCTAAGGTCGCTCCCCGAGCAGGTGAAGTCATCACTAGACATAACCAAGCTGGAGCAGGAGGTGAGGAAGGCTAAGGACTGGAAAGAGCTTGAGGAGACGGTCAAGGACATCAACGAGCAGGTGAAGGGGGCGTACAGGAATGCCGTTAAAGGAGAAATCATGCATGTGAGGGCAATCGCCACGACAATACCATCATCAGTACGCATAGGGCATACTGTGAGTAAAGGAACGAAGGAAGTGATAAGCGAGAAGAGCAGGAAGGAGATCAGGGACTGGATCAACAAGGTCGGGGATACGCTAATAAGGGCTGGCGTGTGGAACGAGTTCTTCGACAAGTACGGGAAGTACGTCAAGGAGCTGGAGAGGACGGACGACCCCAAGAGGGCTAGGGAGCTGATAGAGAAGATAAGGGAGGGTGCGGAGCAGGTGCTCCTGAAGCACTACAAGAGTAAGATAATAAGTGATCTGGAGAAGTACAAGAAGGAGCTTAAACCGTATGAAAGAACCGTTATCGGGAACACCGTCGACGAGTTCGTGAGTGCGGTCAAGAGGGCAAAGGACTTAGATCAGCTTAGGGACGTTGTTAAGAAGTACAGGAAGGAATTGTTGGAGGATGTGGTTATAGTAGGTAGTGGTCTGAAGAATTTGGAGTTCCCCAACTTTGCAGAGTTCCCGACAGCACCACAGAACATAGGAATTGGTGAGGAGGAGGCGACGTCACTAGCATCGTACGCTATGAGTGGTGCGGACGTCACGAACATATCGTTGAACCCGCAGGAGTGGCAGACTGGGAACATAGAGTTGTTCAAGGCATATCACCCGACATCGCTAAGCGATGCGATCATGCGGGAGGCGGCACGTTCAAACAACCTGTGGGATCGGGCACTTGGTGCGTTCCTCTCTGGCTTCACTGGAGCTACTGTGGGCATGTTCAACCCAGAGAACTACTACAGCATGTACAAACTGATCACAAACCCAAAGTACAGATCTGAATACTTTAAGGAGATGGATCAGCTGAGGGTGAAGCACCCAGAGCTGTTCTGGGGGTCAATAGCAGGGACGGCGGTCGGCATGGGACTGATGGCTGGGCTCGGCAGGGTGGCTGGGGGCAAGGAGCTGGCGGTTCAGGAGTTCGAGCCGATCCTCCAGATAAGGAGGGGGAACTTGGCAAAGGGGAGCATCACCGAGATAGGGTACTGGAAGACCTTGGCTAAGTTGCCGAAGGATGAAGTGCTGGAGTTCGGGAAGGGAGGCATGTTCATGAAGGGAGCCGAGGGAGGCTTCTCGATAGAGTCCTTCAAGACGCCGACGATGGAGGAGGTAAGGTTTGGTGTTAAGGGTATAGAGCTACCCAAGGAGGCATGGAGTTCCTCAGTAAATCTAGGCAAGGTCGGGTCAGTCGAGATGAAGTGGATACTGCCCAAGATAGGGGAGCCGATAGCGACAGAGATAAAGGGCTTCGAGATATCCTCGACCCCAGAGACGGTAAAGTTCTCAGCAATCGAGGCAGGGAAGCCCACAGGGATGCTGGGGAAGACCCTTGGAGGCAAGGTATTCAGATATGCGGAAGTGGAGGGCGAGGTTCCCTACGACTTCTACAGGTCGCTTGAGATGAGCGGGTGGAAGTTCGGTAAGCTCGGCATCACTAGGGCGAAGTGGGGCGAGTTTGAGGGTAAGTTGCCGACGTTTAAGGTGGAGTTCGGTGGAGGGAAGGGGTTCAAGGGCTTTGAGGTAAGAACTCCAGAGGTAGGGACTGGCTCTAAGACACCAACAACCTTTGAGGAAGAGGGTATTGAGATACCCATAGAGGGTGGAGAGGAGACTACTGGTACTGAAACACCAGAGGTCAACGTACCGATACAGCTGGGAACCGAGGAGACGGGAGCTGTTAGGGCTGAGCTTGGGGAGGTTGAGAGGGGAATTGGTGAGGGGGCAGGAAAGGAGATCGAGGCTAGGGGAGGCAAGGGTCAGGCGGTCAAGCTGGTCGAGAAGACCGAGGGGGCGGGTAAAGCTAGGGAGGCTGGTGCGTTCAGGATGCCAATGATGCGAATAGTGGAGGAGGGTCCGTCGTGGGTGAGCTCTGTCGAGCTGGGTGCACCAGCCTCTATGGCTGGCATCGGGAGCTTGGGCACCAACACTAGCGAACTAAATGAGATGCTGGTCATCCCCAAGGACATAACAAAGCTTGTGAGGGGGCTTAGGCTCAGTAACATCGGGGGGATTATTGTCGAGGAGGAGCGTGTCAGGAAAGGTATGAAGGGGTTGGAGAAGTTACCCATGCCGACATTTAGGATGGGGAAGGGTATAACAACTACTGGGACAAGCAAGGAGGGTGCTGGGATGGGGATGAAGCTCGTCGAGCCGATCACGTACAGGTTCATGCTCCCACCAACTATAGTGCCCAGAGGGCTGATGTTCGAGCGTATTAGGATGGGCAACATGATGAGTCCCGTGCCTATGGAGAGGGGCAAGACAGTCAAAGTACCGTTTGAGGTACCGCAGACACCCAAGGTAGAGGGGTTCAGATATGAGCCAAGGTTTAAGTACGTCACGCCATCAATCGAGACCTCACCAGCCACAGTATCGCTCAACACGCCCAGCGTGAGCACCTTAGACACGGCATCACAAGTTGAAAGTACTATAACCCCTCCGCCAGAGGGTACAGGCGAGGGGATTAGCGATATAAACATACAAGGTGTTATACCTGTAACACCACCACCGCCCAACACGACACCACCACCCAACAACCGACCAAACCCGCCACAGATTGCCATCAACCCGCCAACCGCTTGGTCACCCAAGTGGAGGTTACCGATGTGGTGGTACCCGCTGTGGTGGAGGAGGAGGTACGCCAAGAGACCTAGGTATGTCTTGGAAGTGTTAACGCTATGAGGTCGTTTTTATACACCTGCCTCACCTTCCACATTCCATCAACCTTGGCTATCATGTAGTACTCGTTGTCGTCGATGTACCCCCACCAAGCATTGGGTTGCCACTTAATCCAGTCTCTGAGGTACAAGTTGTACCACTCGTCAAAGAACAGTATGTCGTTACCCACCTTCACACCAGCCGTTGCGTGGTTCCCGTGTTGCGTGATGACAAGAAATACTGGGGAGTAGTTTAGATACATCATGGTGCCGATGAACAACTCGGCGTAGTCTATGCAGACCCCGTACCCACGCCTGAACAGCACATCTGGTAACTCGACCCATAAATATGGGTGTTCTTTGTACTTTATGTGCCTCTTTATCCACCCACGCATGTACTCCACTAGTGCCGTCACGTTGTGTTTAAACTCTTCGATCTGCTTCGGCGTTGTCTCGTTCAGCACCGTAGTCCCTATGTACTTAACCGCCGTCTGGTTTAGGGCTAGGTATAGTGCGAGACCCCAGCCATCGGTCGGGTTTTTGGGTATTGACATCAGACCGAGCTTTATCTGGTAGTAATCTAGGTCAAAAGTTGCGTATGGGTCAATAGCACAGAACACGAGCATCCCAACCATGGATAACCCAGCCAATATTAACACCATTACACATAACTTTGCTACCCAATCCACTCCCGTATCACCCGATATACAACGTGCGTTACGAAAAAATATGTGCTAAAACCTAATACTAGTGGGGAGACATGGTGGTGTTCGGATTAGTTGGGGGGAGATTGTTCAGGATGTTCCTTTTCTTAATACTGGTGATTGTGCTAGGGTACATCGTGGATGTGATATTCGGTATAGTCAACTACATCTACTCAACATTAATGTACATAGGTATAAGCGTAACGAAAATTAGCGTCAGCAATTACATAACGTATGCCCTATGGGCTGTGGCAATCGGGTCAGTAATAGGTCTGATAATTATACTGTTGACGTCAATTAGGGAGGGTGGTGTGTATTGAGAGTCCTTGCCTACTTCATATCGCTATTCTTCATAGTCGTGTTCATGTTGGGGACGTTGTACTTCATAGACCCAGCGTTTAGGGAGTTCCACAAAATAGATGCAATTATAGCGTCTGAGATGCCGCAGTACGGTCCATTTAAGGCGGAGCCGAACACGTTAATAATACCAGACGTGAACGGTACAGACTATACTGCTAACGTGATAGACTATTATGGTGCAGATCCAACATCAAAGGTGTATGACGTACACTCTAGGGTATGGATGTTCCACGCAAACCTGAGCGGTAAGTGTCTTTTTATCGTGCCATATAAGTACGATATAGGCATAAGGAACATAAGTACGGTTATGTACTTCTACAATTCTGGTGTATATGGGTACAAGACCTACCAACCTTGGGAGGAGGTTTGGCTCACGCCGAACAGTATATATGCTTGGGGATTGATGGAGCACCCAAGACCAGGATCGACTGTGGTTTCGTTCATGATAACGGTATCGCCTTGGTTGTTGTTAATAATGTTTTTTGGAATGATTGCGGTATTTATATACACGAGGTACAGGTGATAGTAGATGGTGCTGATGAAAATAGGTAGGGCATCATTTGCTTTTATACTAGGAGTGTCAATAATAGCATCCATAGTAGTAGCCGCAACAACTGCATCTGGTCTACAACCACCATCTGTACTGTACTTTGCGTCACTAAACATAAACAACATAGTTTCCGCAGAGAACTCTACCATACCTACAAACACCACCCCAACGAGCGTCGGCTTGGCACCAGTAGCGATGTTCTTCTACAACTTCGGGATAGGCATGATTGCTGGAATACCGATACTGATGTACAAACTGGCATCATTAATTGGTGTTCCCAGTCTAGCCCCAGCCGCAGTAGTGTTGGGCAGTATAATACAGGTGTTTGCGATATACTACGTGAGTAAGGTGTTCTGGTCGTTTATTGTTGGGGGTGAGACGGAGTGAGGGTAAACAGGGCTACTATAGGCACAATAATAGTTGTGGGCGTCGTATCGATAGTGTTCTTCTCGCTTTTAGCGTCGCTAATATCAAACATAATAAACATAGGCGATATGGTTGTGGGTTCGCAACCCAAGGAACCAGTCCTATCAGCCATGTACACCCCATTATATAAGATGTTCGTATACATGAAATCCGTGTTGACAAACAACATAACTATAGCGGTATTGCTTGCTGTGAGCATATTGTTGATGGCACTAGAGATGCGTTGGGTAGAAGAGTAAGCTCACAAATATATACAATAAACACCAATTAGTTTTTGGTGGACAGTTGTGTCGCAGGTACAGGAAGAAGAGAAGATAAGGCTAGTTCCTCCAAGGGTAAAGAAAAGGGTGAAGAAGGAGATACCGACAAACGTTATAAAGAAGGGGCAACTGAAGGTGAAGAAGATAACCAATATAGGGTACGTGCCATCAATAATTTATTCAAATGGTGAGGAGGTAGTTCTAGGACCAGTTGACTACGTTATTGTATACGATCCAAACGGTACCCGAAAAATAATGTCGGTTGATGAGTTTGAAAGGTTTATAAATGGTAGGATAGTCGTCCCCATAAGCTCTAAGGACTTTGCCCAACGTGTGTTCATACTGGCAGAGCTGAGCAGAATGCGTAACAGAATAATTAGGTACTACTTCTTGGTTAGACCAGAGATATTAAAAAGTAAAAACGATTAAAGACTTTCAGCATATTTTGATAGAACCGCATACACCACATCTATCTTATCCGCACCAAACTCACGGGCTACCAACTCTATTGTCCCCATAATAACAGCCGTTGGGTCGCTCTCCATCATTATGACGTTCTCCACCTCGTATTTGAAGTCCTCCACCATTTCCCTGTCTAAAGCCTTCATGAAGGACTCGTAACTCTTCTCCAGAGACTCTTCATCGACATCCCTTTTCAGAAGCTTCACGGCATTCCTCTTCCCAGCAAACTGTACCAACAACTCCGTCAGCCCAGCCAACGATATTGCCCTTGGGTATGACTTGATCCTAGCGAGGATCAGATCCACGTACCTACCCAACGTCCCAATACCTTCTCCATCATCCATCTGTTTACCCTCCACGAAATTTACGTATGTATATCTTCTTTTAACCGATTCGCCAAACATAACTGCCCTCTTTTCCTCTGATTTAGTCGACTTCTTAACACGCCTCCGTTTCTTCAACATCGAAGACACTATCGACTCTGCGGATACCACCCCTATTAAGATATATATCAACCCCATCATCACGTTCATAGATAGCGACAACATTGACCTACTGTACGATGATGCTACTATACCGATCACAGAGCCTATAAGGCAATAGATCAACACTACCCTAGTAGTCTTCAGATATGATTTTAGTTTAAACATATCCATATCGCCGTCACCTCAGTTCTCCTGTACTATTTCCTCAAGCTCCCTAAGCACGTAGTACCTGTTGGTGTCTGGGTTCCAGAACACGAAGTCAACGCCCCTTTCCTTTATTACAGCCAACACTAATAACTTACCTAAGGTTGGGTGAATTATGTACATACCCTCATCCATTCCAGACCACCCGACCGTGAAAAATGTATGTTTAATGTTTTTAGACTTCATGTATCACCCTCCTCATGGCTTCAGCCTTACGCATCCTCTTCCTTAGAACCTGTGGGTCGGTTGGTAAGTACATCCCCATTTCATTCTGTATCTTCTGCCTCACCCTCCTGATCGTCTCAAAGGATACCGCCTTCTTCAACACGTCATACGGTATGAACTTTATATACTTCGAGAGCTCTGGCTCAAACGTCCTGACGTAAATCAACCATAAGTACAAATCATTGTTTCTAGTCTCTGGGTACTTGCTGAGTATGTACATTACCCTATCCTTGACCGTTTTCAGTTCTACGAGCAACCTATCCTCATATTCTGCATCCATATGCCCACCCGAATTACAGTTTCTGTTAAAAATTTGAAATATGGTGAATTGGTATTATAGGTTGTGGGTTACATTATAATACATTAATGGCTAGATGGTGGCTGAAAATTATCCCATGAAAAATGTCCCATTATTTATATGGGATGTGAGGTACATAGTGTGAGATGATCCTCACCAACCTAGTGGGTTGGGTCATAGGATTTCCATCACTTATCCTGTTTGGTCGATGTTAAACTTTACCGAGAACTTGCCGAACCCCTTCTTAGTCCTGCTCATAAGCCCTATCCTGCCAGCAACGACTAGGGCATCCATGAACATCTTTGGGTATTTGGTGAGCACCGTGAACCTTATATCGAATGTGCTGTCTATGTATTCAAACGTCTCCGTGCTGGGCTTCTCGTTCAGTATTACCCTCCTGTAGACCAATGGCTTGTCTGGTATGACTATGTACTCGACCTCAAGACCCCTCTCATCAAGTATGTGGTAGTCGAGCACCTTCCTAGTGTAGTTCAGCTTCGCTAGTGCTTTCTTCATGGGCGAGTCCAGCCACATCTTGAATATTATAGGCTTACCTTCGGAGTTCCTAGGGAAAGCCCTGTCTAAGTGCTCCGCCAACGTCTTGTCTATCCATCCCTTCCTAGCGTACCTGAGCAACTGCTCCTTGGGCATGACTGGTGCTATTATCCAAGTCTCGGGTGTTAGGGTCACGTGGATTTTTATCATGTCCTTCTTGGACATGGGCACCACCCGAAGAAAAAGGTTTGGTTAAAAAGAGGTTATCTTGTTTATGGTTTCCTCAAGCCCCTTCACATAGTCCCTTGGCGACCCACCGCTCAGAACCCACACCGTGAATCCGCTCACCTTGTCTATGGGGACGTTCCCAGCACTAACATCCATCAGGTACCGTACCACATCCTCCTTCTTGAAGGACTTCGGCACGAACACCACAGTATATGTGTGTGGCGTATCAGCAAATATTAAGGTGTCGAGACCTAGCCTACCTACACGTTCCTTTACTGCGTTGATGTACTCGAAGCACTTTGCTTCCCCATACCTTTCAACGCACTCTTGAATTGAGTCGTGTAACACCAGCGACTTAGTTTCAGTCATCTCTTTCTTGACCAACATCAGGAAGTCCTTCATACCGACATCACCTTCTTCACGAGCTTATCTAGGTCTATCCCCCACTCCTCAGCCTCCTTAGTTATCTCATCGATTAATTCCTTCCTCTCACGATCCTCATTTATCTTGACAGCCTTATTGTACAACTTGTCTATCACATCCATCCACTCCCCCATACACACCTTCTCCACATCCCCCAAGTGGGCGTAGAACACCCTCTTGCCTTTATAGTACACATCGGCATTACGACCGTAGTCGTCGAATATGATTGTTAGGTGTGCATCATTAACGAGTTTCATAACATCGTTCGTGGTCTTCGCCTTAGACATTAGTGTCTCTGGTTCCATGTATACCCAATAACTGCCGTAGTTCTTTGAAAACCGAACGCCTAATGCAGTAACTATATCTACAACCTTACCTAGTATGTTCCTATCCTTAGCCATCATAATAACACGCTTCTTCTCGGCATCGACGAGTTGCCTGAGTATGAGCAATTCACTTAACGACAACCTGTTCAGGTCGACCATGTCCCCCACCTCACTCCACGTACCACACGATCCAGTACTCTAGGTCTTCTGGCTTGACCTCAACCTCGCTCACTCCCCTAGGTAGTCTCTTCGTGAGCCTCACCACTATAGCGACGTCACCAACCATAGGCGTGTACGTACCACGCTCACACTTGATGGTGTACCCTGCTAAGTCGCTCACGACCTCAGCCGTCTGTGGGTGCCCTATGTAACAAGCGTCGGGCTTCCTGACCTTCAGCACCTCCTGAACGACCTCGTGGTGCTCCTTCCCCATAACCACCAAGCCGTCGAACGGCACGACGACGTTAAGGAGCACTAGTCTCTTAGCCTTATTTATATCAGCCATGAACGCCTCTGGGCGACCGCAGAAGGCTATCCAACCAAAACCACTAACGTGATCGCCCACTATCCAAGGCATCTTGTAACACTTTTCTTGGTCTTTAATGCTTAGACCGTAGGTTTTGGGCATTATATCACCCGAACGCTTCAGTTGAAAAATAAAATTTAATTATTCTTCAGTCAACCCATCATAGTGTCATTATTACCTTGCATGTACACCATCTATATTATCTTTGTATCTCCCTTTCCGCCATAACTTCCGAGTTGTTTAAGATTTCCTGCATTAAATTTAAGACAGTATCAACCAAACTATCCGTAACTGGTAACGAAATTACATTCCCAGCGACCGTAGATATGAATATATTCTCTCTACCACATTTATATAATGTGTATTCAACCACCCTTTCACCGAAGTTCTCGTCTATTGTAATGGATGTACTCATATCATCCTCATAAATAACCACCCTATATATAGTGTAGAAATCCGTCACAATATACTCCCTTTCCATATACCCACCCGAGGAAAGGGTTTCGTTTAAAAACCTATTTCTTGGGCTTGACCTTCGGGTTCTCATAAGCCTTTCCTGCCGTGATAACCATATCTGGATTGATGAACTTTATAGTGTCCTTCTCAACCTTAAGGTCATCAACCTCTATGAACCAGTTGAACTCGTCTATAACCTCATTGGTTATATCCTTAAACGTCTCCTCTATGTGGTCGAAGCTCGGACCATTGTAGTTGGTGGCGTCATCTGCATAGTCGCCCACGACTGCAATCCTGTCCCCACACCACCTTCCGAAGTACTTCAACTTAGACTCGACCATAGTGTAACCCCACTCCTCCGAGTGGTAGACTACCTCGCACTCCCTACCGCTCTCCTCCTCGCACTTTCTCTTAGCCTCCTCTGGGGGGAGGTCGTAGAACTTTATAATTCCAGTTCCCTCTGGGTTGTTGGTGGCAAGTAGGTATGGTAACATCCTCACGTCGTTGTTAGCACATATCTCCCACAGTTTCAGTAACCTAGGTCTTATGTACTCCCTCTTGTCTAGGTTCACAATTAGGAAGTACTGACCCATATATACCCACCCGAATAAAAAGGCTTTGTGGTAAAAATAGGGTGTTGATTTTAGCCGTAGGTCTCGAACAGGCTTGCGACTTCCTTCAACCCCTCAGACTCGCTGTGCTCTATCTTAATCCTAACATCGATGTAGTTCTCATCTAGCGTCAACATATCCTGCATTATTTGGTATATCACGCTTACTGCGTCGATGAAGTCAACCTCATCACCATCAATAGCTTTCTTGATAGGCTCAGTAAGCTCAATCAGCTTACTTATCTTGCCCTGCGGAATAACGATTTCCACAGCTTTGCTGTGCCTACCGAACTCCATATAAACACCTGTAAGCTCATTATCTACTGTATCTACGCTGACAGTATGGGGCGAAGTCCCAGCAATCCTCCTAGCGAACTCCTCGACCTCCCTATAACCTCCGTAGTCGTGGACTTCCCTAACCTTTCTGTCGTATATGTGTAAACTAATCTTTATCATTTCATGACCACCCGAAAAGTGCTTCGGTTTAAAAATACGTTTTGGGTTTAGGATTTTACTCCTCGCCTAGGTACTCCTCCCTAAGCTCCTCCTCAAGTTCCTCCTCACGCTTCTCCTTCAACCACTCTATGAACTCGTCCTCAAGCCCTCTCTCGACCACGAACTCCTTGAACTCCCTAAGCCTCTCTACCTCCTCCTCAAGCTCATCAACCCTATCCTTAAGTCTACTGATTTTGTTTGCAAGTTCGCTAACCTTGCTCTTTAACCTTCTAACCCCTTCCTCACACACCTCAAGCTCACTAGACTTTCTATATACTGAGATGCCATATTCATCCACTCCAAGCTTCTTCACGTACTCCTTCAACCTCTCCTCAATCCTCCTCCTCTCCTCCTCCCTCCTCCTTTCCTCCAACTTCTCCTCAATCTCCTTCTCTACCTTATCCTTGACCTCCTTGAACGCCTTAACTAGGTCATCTACGCTAGGCTCCATCACTAGGTTGCCGTGTTGCTCGTCATATCTTACTTTGTTAATGTTGTTAGATACCATCTTGACCATAACGTCGTTTGGGAATATGTATTTGCTTATCCCTTCCTTCCTCACCACCATCTCATAGCATATCACGCTATTGTCGTACAGTATCTTGCACCTGAATCCCAGCTCTGTCAACTTTTTCACGAACTCTGGCGATGCTAATACGTATACTGTATGCCTAGCCACCCCAGTTTTTTCGTATAGCTTAGTTACTAACTCATCTGGTATTGAGACCGATATGTGTACCTTCTTCATCTGACCACCCGAGGAAAGCTAGGTTAAAAACTACTTAGGTTTAAGTATGTATATGCGGAATCCGTACTCAAAGCCCACCACCTCATTCATTACCTTTACTGGAACCTCGAACATCTGCCACACTATGAGTATGTTATTTCCCTCATAGACGTAGTTACGCCAACAACCGTAGTCGCAGTCACTTGCTGGTATGTAGTCATGTATATCCCTATCTGGGTCATAGTACTCTATCCTGTCCTCACAGTACTTAAACTTCATAGTATCTGGGAATATACCGAAGTACTTTTCGGCGTCTGGGTCTCTAACACGGCAATTAACGTCGCTGAAGTTACACTCCTCGGAGTACTCCAGCATATCTACTAATATATATTCTTTTTTCTCGGGCACGTGAACCACCCGAAAAGCGAGTTGGGTTGAAAAATAAGATTATTTCCTTTTCTTGACGTCATAACCCACTTGGTGCTCTAAACAATAATCCTCTTCACATTTTGTACAGATAACGCTTACGAATGTAAATTAAAAATAAACGTTATATTTTAGGTCGAATAAGTTTTACTTCACCAACTTTGTTTTTTACGGAGAGAAGGTAAAGATATGGTGGGTCATATAATTCGCCCTCGAACTCGCTAACTTCTTTGAACTCTAATGATACTTTCTTTCCCAGTAACACTATGGTTTTCTTACCGATACCAGAAGGTATTAGTATATTATTTAATGACATGGTCTCTACTTCGTCTCTTACCGCCCACCCCCAAGAAACGGGGGTGAAGGGGGTGGGCGGTACGCCTCCAATCACTATGTGTGTCTCACCCCACCTAGGTTCGGTGGGGCGTACCAGTTTGATAATTCTCTGAACATAGTAAGATTCTGAATTATCAGTAAACACTATCTTCACTAGTTTCCCCCACCCTACCACCTTGGGTGGGGTCTTCTCCCCCACCCAGAGGATTGGTAGAGTGGGAGATATTTTGATAGTTGTTATTTTGTCAACTACAGTATCAAGTTGATATTGATTTAGCTCGGACATTTGACCACCCGAGTTTTGTTTTAAAGAAAAAGAATTGAATTAAGCGTTGAAGTAGTTCTTTTTGAGCCAATTATAAAAGATATTATAGATAAGCTTAGTTTCATCAACATCCTCTGGAATTTCGAACTCGTCAAGAATTTCTAAGGACTCGATATCCAATCTCTCAATGTCGTCGGGAACACACTCTGGACAGTCGGTACTAGTATGACTGTAGTACTCCACTATTGTCACTTTATTCCCTTTCCTTACTATTCCTACAGTTCTACCTCTTACTATGTTACTATTCCAACACTCTTCTAAGCTATTACAGTAGTCAATATTAATACCAAAGATAACGTTGTTATACAACTCCATTTTCTCTTTAAAGCTTTCCATATACCCACCCGAAAAAAGGTGAAAATATGGGCAAAAAATGGCTATTGTTTTGGCAGGAATTGCACTCCCCCCGAGGGGGAGAGGACTACGTACGCCCTCTCCCCCTCCTTCAGGAGGGGTAACAACAGTCGTCCTTGAGGTAGGTGGGCTACCACCACCCACCTACCCCTAATACGTTTCTTCTCTATTTTCATTTGGTCACCCGAACTTCCGCCCGCAGGTTCATCGTTCCCCTTACTTCCCCCCTAGGGGTGTTGAAATCCCCCAGGGAGTGAGTAGGGGTAACCGAGGGGTAGGTGTGTTGGCTGTGCCTACCCCCCTCCCTCCGACCCCTAGCCCACCTTTGTGGGCTAGGAGCCAGAGGAGCCTATCGGGTGGTTCTCCCCCACCCCAGAGCCTCCCCTACCTTATCCCCTAAGGGGGTTTCAGTAGGGGAGGATGGGGTGGGGTTAGGCTTACTCCCCTGCGGACGGGCACCTCCACCCCCACCCCCGAGGGGCGGAAGGTGGGGGCTCTCATCGGTGCAGTCGCTGAGATACTCAGCCCCCCATAGTGGGGACTAAGGAGCCTTCGGGACGGCTGGCGGGTCCCGCATCTCCCCTAGGGGGCTTAGGGCAGTGCCTACCGCCCCCATTAAGGGGCAAAAAGTGGTAGGCACCCCCCTCCGCCTTTGCCGCCCTATGCCCAACTGGGGTGGGCGTAGCCCTAGGCACCCACCCCAGCGGGTGCCCCAACCCCCCACCCTAAAGTAAAGGGTGGATGGCTGGGGGGCACGACTCCCTAGCCCCCACTATGGGGGGCTTGGCTAGGGTTGGGGATACCCCCTTGGGTACCCTACCGCCTCTCCCCCCGAGTTTAGGGAAAAAGTTAGGGTTTGGATTTGAGTAAGTGGTTTTCCCGCATATACGTTATAAGTTGCTTGTGTGTTTGGGGATTATTATATAGTTCGTATAATATTTTATTGGTGGTGAAATTTATCGTACCATATTCCCCTAAATCGATAGTGGTTCTACTTATTCTCCTCATGATAAATCCCTCCTTGTGCGAGTACACTATATGTAGTTGAACACTATCGTAAACATCATATAAACTCTTGGCCATCACTAGCCAACCGCATTTTGGACATTTCCATATGTACGGCATTACTCACTTCCCTCCTTGCGGCACTCTTAGCTCTTCTGGAATCTGTTCTACTTCCGTTATTGTTTTCAAGTTTGGTTTAACCGTTGGATTATTTACAATCAGAGTATCGAGATACCTTATTTGCTTGTTAAGTTGTCTGATTTTGATGTTATAAGGTTCAGTTTTCTCTTTGTAAACTTCTAATATACTGTTATACTGTTTCCTTAGATTCCTAAGTTTGTTAATGTCTAACTTTCCAGTCTCTTCTGCTTTTTTGAATAGTTCCCCTATTTCCTTTTTAACCCTCCGTAACCTTTGCAATTCACTTTTTGTCTTCTGCATTTTTTGTGATAACAACAGTTTCTTTCCTAGCCACACTGAATATCGTATCACAACAATTTTCTGTAAATTTTTTAGTTGTTCTAATTCTTTTAATTCTCCCTTTTGAATTGTTATTTGTTTAGATTTGGATTTTGATTTGGAACCCGAACCTGACATTTCACGACCTCCGCCCCGCCGTCTAGGCGGGGCTTGGGGGGCGGTGGGCACCTTTCCCCGCCCCGCACCCCCACCTAAGGGTTTAGGGGGTGTACAAAACACCCCTAGGTGTTATAACGACCTCGGGGGCGATTTTTTCAAGCCCCCGAGCGTATTTGGGGAGGGGGACTTTAACCCCCTCCTGTACTATGGGGGGGAGGTAGATTATGCCTCCCCCTCTCGTGTAAATGTATATGCCAACCGTGTTATCGGGAAAAATTATGTAATCTACTTTTTTAATCCACACCGCCCTTCTCGGGCGGTGCGGGGATTGGTAACGAATACGTATGGGCTTTAACCGAGACATTTTCCCACCCACCTAAAATGGTGGGTGGGGGTGCGGGGGTTGGGGGGTACCCAACCCCACTCGAGACCCTTTCCCCTCACACCCCCACACGAAAAAAAGAGGGGGTGTCCCCCCTCAGCCCCCGCCCCACGTATGTGGGGTTGGGGGGAGTCCCACGCCCCCTCGGTCTTTGGGTGGGGGCGTGAGACGACTCGCCCCCTCGGTCCCCACCCTTACCCACCCCAAGGGGGGTGAGGGGGTGGGTGTTTTTCTGGGGGCTCACCGCCATGATATTATGTGTTACAATCCTAATAAATATTATCACCAAAAAATCAAGAGAAAAGTTTTTAAACCTTAACAAAATTAATCAAAATTATGATAATTTTTATCAAATTTTTTATCTTTTTTAACAATTTTTGTTAAAAAACCTAACATCTTTGGTTAGGAAACCACCATGAAACCCCCTAAATCATTTTTTGATTTTTAAAAATTTTATGAAGAGAATTGTTTTTATTTCAAAAAATTTCATATGAGATTTTCTTCTTTTTTCTCCCCCTCTTTTTCTCTTTTTTGAAATTTAGGACCTCCTTGTGCCTGAGGGGTTTGATTTTTTAACCCATTTTGTTTGATTTTCTAACAAAAATATTTTGTTTTTTGAAACAATTCTCTCAGGCAAAAAAGTTTTTCATATGAGAAATTTTTCAATCATTATCCCCTATTCCTGATAATAAATAATAAAAAATATCACTCTCAATTCTTTTTCATATGAAGTATTTTTTGTTGTTTGAAAATTTTCTCATTTGAAAGTGTTTTCATTTTTCAACAATTTTATTTCAAGATTTTTTCATCTTTTTTCTCTGGCGTTTTTTCCTCTTGGGTTTTTCCGCTTTCCGAAAGTTCCTTGGGGATTTCTGTCACGGTTTTCACCTCGTCGAACAGGTCTAGACTGCTGAAGTCCACGTAGTCAGCCGTTGAGTAGGTCTTTATGAGCACCAGCCTATCGTATTCGTGCTTCTTGACAATCCTCTTGAAGAGCTCTAGGGCTTCTCTGGTTATCGGTCTCTGTCTGACCCAAGCTATCGCTGTCTTATCCCCATCCCTGTACTTGATAATTACGTGACCGTCCCTCCTAGACACGAACTCCCCTTTAAGCGAACCCAGCAACTCAAGTGCTGTGCGTTCAGCCCTGCTCACTCCACGCACGGTACCACCCACATATGGTTGTGGATAACGTTCTGATAAGGTTTGCTCTGGTTGGGCTTGGTTGTGGTCTTTTGCTGTGCTTCTAGCATATATCTCACTTTGTCCCGAAGTCCTTAATAAAAAGTTGTTGTATATTTTTCATGGTCGGTTTAAATGAAAGGGGTCGCCTACATACGTGTCTCTACTAAGGAGCAGGATGAGGAGGTTCAGAGGAAAGCCATAGACAAGTTCGCTAGGGAGAGGGGGATAGAGATAGTGAAGTACTACGTGGATAAGGGGGAGTCGGGCGGTAAGGTGTTTAGGGAGAGACCTAGTGCTAAGGAGTTGTTGGAGGAGCTCGATTCGATCAGACCAGACGTCGTTGTGGCGTGGGCACTAGACAGGTTCGGCAGGACAATGATGGATACCCTGAACATGATACTTGAGCTTGAGAGGCGTGGGTATAAAGTAGTGACCGTGAAGGAGGAGTGGCTACAGACCCTAGACACCAACGTGCGTAAGCTGATACTCTCGATACTCGCTTGGATGGCTGAGTTCGAGCGTCGCAGGATTCGGGAGAGACAGGAGGAGGCATGGAGGCAGGGGAAGCAGAAGGGGAGACCGCCTAAAATAACCTTAGAGGAGATCGAGAGGTACCTAAAGAAGTACCCGACCCTAGCACTAACGGATATAGTGGATCTCATAAACGCAGATAGGGCTAGGAAGGGTCTGCCGACGGTCAGTTATGATACGGTCAGGAGGAAGCTCAAGAAGGCTGGATACAGGAGGAGACTCAGCAAGTAGGTGCTTTTAACATGGTAACCCCATGTAGTGTGGTGGGGGGATCTTGAGGAGGATCTACAAGATATACAGGTCGAGCACGGCTAGGTTGCTCAACGTGTCTAGGATAGTGCCAGAGGACTGGGAAGAGGTGCTGGTAGAGGTCGTTGATGCTGGTGTTGACTACATCGTCCTTAAGTTGACAAAGGTGGTCTAAGTGGGCAAGAGGAAGAGAGATAGGAAGATGTATATTGATAGGGAAGGGAAGGTGTGCGTCATTGTCTGTAAAAGGATAAACAAGTGCGGGAAGGTGTGCAAGAAGTACAGTATATGGAGCAACAGGGGGTATTGTATCTTATGTGTAAATCAGGCTGATGATGTCGGGAGAGAAGCACTCTTAACTGAGGCGAGAAGGGTGTGCAATAGTGTGCGTAGGCTTATGTCCAGAACGGCTGTGGGTTCTGATAGCGATTGATAATATCTTTGCCGTAGCATTCACATTTGTAATGGTGTATGGGCTCGGGAACATCAGAAGGTATTTATGGCTAGCCCCGATGATCTACATGATGTTTAGATCGTTATTCTCCATTTTCTTGTTCACTCCGACTGTTGCAATAATTGTCAACTTTATCTTAGGGTTGTCGCTCCTTATATCATTATTGTTTCTCATGTGTCGGTTAGATGTGAAGCTGTTTAATGACACAAGCATAGTCTTTTCTGTTTGCACGATATTGTGGCTGTGGATGGTTGGGCACTTGACTTGGATCGCCACTATCACGTATATGGTGTTCTTCGTGGTCTTGTGGGTCATGTATAGGGACTTGCCAACTGGTCTGTTTTTCATTACCCTGATCTTCTCGCTGTCGTGGTTCACCGATGTCCGTGAGCTCGTTATAATATGTTGGTATATGTTCTGGTTCCACTTTCCAGTATCTTTCTTGGTCATTGGGAAGTATTTTATATGGTTAGCCCTAATACCAGTTTTATATAAGTTCGGTCTACTCGCCAGAAGTAAATATGACATACTGGTCGGACTCATGTATACATTACTTGCTAATATCATGCAACTCAAGGTCGGTGGGAAACCGTTGCTTTTCGGTTTCCCTCTACTGCCCTACGAGTTGATTGTCAGGATGTTGCCGTTAGGAACAATATTGTTGCTGATTAGCTCTCCTGAAGGTCGTAGAAGTCCCTATACCCGACGACGACGTCCCCAACGTATGTATGTATAGTCCTGACCCCCTCGAAGTTCAATCCTCTGAGCATACGCTCTATTCTGTACCTGTACTTAGGATCCTTAGGTATGACATAAACATAGAACCTGATGTGCCACCCGACTGGGCTCATCCCGAGCTTAACTTCCTTGAACCTCATGGCTTTACTGTACTTGGCGATAGTGCGAAGCCCCTCCGTTATCCTCTTGTTATATTCATATCCGAGCCTCTTCATCCTATCATCCTTAGAATATAATCGTGTGAGTATATTTATCTGTGACCAATGTGTGTTGAAAAATCATTCTTCAGGTTCGATATCCGCTTCCACAGTCCTCCCAGCTATTGGGGCATTAAACCCAGCGAACTTGCCCCAGTATGATACATTTATCTTAAGCTTTGAGCCACCCTTCTTGGCTATCCTGTTAACGAAGTACTTGGGCAATACCTTAAGCACATCGACCGTTATGGTTCCATCGGGCTCAACATGTATGTATTTCTTGAGTGTTGGGGGTATGTATATGTGACCGTTCTTATCCACCCAGACGTTCACCACCGCCCTATTATTCCCTATGTTTATTGATATCGCAACCTTCCCTCCCTTAGCCAACATTGCATACTGCTTCACTACATCCATGTTCGCCTTTATGACCAACTTATTATCTCCGATCTCCACATCTGGCGGTATCGACTTCACGTACTTATCTCCAACCTTCTGATACATCTGACCGTCTGGGGTGACTATCCCAACGAAGGAACCACCTAACTGTTCCAACACCTTCTTCACGCTCTTAGGCACGTCGAATATGTTCTCTTCCTTTTCCTCCTCTTTAGTTTTACTTTCACCCATCTCTGTCATAGGCATTCCCTTTGGCTCGACCTCCTTATTTCCGCCATGTTCCTCTACAGCCGAACCTGCACCTTGCTCGGTCTCATTTGGCGGTGTTAGAGATGGCTCGCCGACTGTCGTGTACTTCTCCGTTACTGTGCCGACGCCCTCCTCTTCCCCCATCCTCTCAAGCTTCTCCTCTATAGCCTCCTGCTTCGTTACCCTCCTGCTCTTTTTCCTGCGTTTCTTGTTACGTCTTTTTGTCTTTTTGATCTCTTGTGCTTCCCCATTTACGTTATGTTCCTCCTCTGTAATACCTATCTCCTCTTTAGCCATCTCCATCAGCTTCTGTTGGTATGTCATGTGCGGATTAGTTACAAGCCTTCTCTGGATGTGAGCCACTCCTCCCCTCCTTCTCGTAGAGACTTCCTCGTTCTGTGTTACCAGCACACGCACCATTAACACCATATATAAAATGTCGGTTGTCCTATTTATCTGTGGTTTTGTTACCTACCAGAAAACACCTTCTATATTTTATCCAAACATATATGGTTGTGCTTACTATTAAAGTGGGTATGACAAATAATACAACACTAACTTTTCCGAAGATCTCCGATACTGTGATGGCACAAGCGTACATCACGACAGTTAAGAGCACCTCCCTTTTAAAGAAACGCTTATTGATAAGCTTAGTTAGCTCATCACAACTCATCTGCTCCGCTTCTCTAATTCCTAAGAACACGAGGTACATGTACATTACGGTCGCAACATATAAAGCATAACTCATGTAATCCAAGCTATCACCTGTATAACTGTCTCAGTATGTTGTCAACCAATATATTAACCAGATCCTTATGTACCCTCACAACGTGATAGGTCGGTGAGTAATGTATCAACTTATTACATAAGTTACATAATGGCACACCACACCCATTCGAAGTTATTATTGGTGATATGCCGACCGCCATTGTCATATTGTATGCCGATATGTATATATGTTCCCACATGTACAGACCGCATGACCTCCTTATCCTGTCCACTATCCCCTTCAGACGTAACTTGTCTATGTTAAACTTAGCCGACGCCTCAGACAGAGAGGCTCCTGTAGCTATGAACGCCACAGCATCAACCACATCACGCTCGTTCGCTAACAACCTAGATACCACTTGCACCAATGCGTTCCTGACACGTATGTCGTTTAATAGTTCCTGAAAGCCCATTCCACCACCTCCTTGGTTTTATCCTTGTTACCGTCTCCCAAGCGTATGTATCTAACACGTATTGGAGGCTCGTTCCGCACATCCTCCACATTTTTCATATATGCTTTTATTGCCCTGCGTATTACTTCTGATCTGGACACATTCGCTCTACGACAGTACTCATCGAGCTCCCGCAAATCCGATAATGGTATTTTGAATGTGACTATAACTAATTCGTTGGATGTGCTCATTAACATTTCACCCCCTTATTCCTTTGAACATGACCACAACGCAGTCATCCTTGTACTCCAGTACCTTTACCTTAACACCAATCCAATCCTTTGGGAAGAGCTTACTCACGTTCATTACCCGTGAGTTTCCTAGGGAGTATATACGCACGAACCGTTCCATGCTTACCACCAATATACTGTAGGGGAGGGGTTAATAAATATTAAACCATTTAATGATTTAATATGCTTGGGAAGTTGGTTAATTATCCTAACTATAATTATATTAAAATAAACAACCTAGGTAAGGAAGAACAAGTGATTTTGTTAACAATATTAACCGAAACATTCACATTCTTATTACAATCGTTGTTAAAAAATAAAACGTTACTTGCTTGGATAATTAAATACTTTAGTTCGGGAAAATAAGTGTTTATATGGGACATAGTTATACAAATTAATATGATGAGATATCTGGGAATGACCTATTGAAATAGGGAAAGTCGAAGTCCTTCGGATTTGGATCTCTGGTTCTGAGTCCCAGTAACTTGCCTATATGCACAGCCAACCTGTAAGCCATTATAGGTGGGACGGCTTCGCCTACCAGCTTGTACTTCCTGCTTATGCTGATGTTACTTGGGAAGGACCACCAGTCTGGGAACGACTGGAGCCTCATACACTCCCTCACCATGAGCCTCCTGTACTTCCCCTGAACTATGATGGAGTTGTGTGCCCACTTGACGTTCTTTCCCGTGTTGGAGGCTATCGTGTTGCTGGGCCACTCGGCACTAGGGATCTCCACGAGTTGACCGCTCATGTGCTTACTCGTTATTGTGAAGCTCGGTCTGTCCTCAGGCATGACCCTAGAACCCCAGTCTGATCTTGGGTTGCTCCATCCCCCCTTCTCGGTCATCACGTGCTCCGTTATCGGTATTACTATGGTCTCACGCTTGGTTCCCTCCACCGTGTGGCTGGATACCGTCCTGCTCGGCTTGTCTAGGGGGTCTGGGAACTCCATAGGTGCCCTATGCCTGACCGTATCCATACGTTCCCTAATAATACGTTCAACTTGTTCTGGTGTTAGAGGTACCAATATGGTGTCAAATGTAAAGTCTCCTCCCCTACCGTCTACCTTAACCACCCTAGACGGTTTATTAATGTCTATGGGTTTTCCGTGTCTGGGGTTGGTCTGGATAAGTTTCTTGGGATAATTTAGTGGCGGTATCAACAATAAATCACCTATCGCCTCCCTAACGGTCACCCATTTATACAGCTTCCCCTCCAGAGTCACCCGCTCTTCCTCTGCGTGGGTAGGTGTGGGGAAGCTCGGCTTTATCCCCAGATCCTTTCTGATACCTAATACGAACACCCTCTCCCTACGCTGGGGAACCCCATAGTACGCCGAGTTGAGCACCCTCCAAGCTATCCTGTACTCCCCCCTAACCCTGTCGAGTTGCTCCTCAAGTAGGTGGATGTGCCTCCTCATGACCAAGCCCTTCACGTTCTCCATGAGGAACGCCTTAGGCTCAAGCTCCAATACGATGTCGAAGAACCTAGGTAGAGTTGGGTACAGCGGGTGATCCTTTCCACGCTTTTTCGTGTTGGCTAGGCTGTAGGGCTGACAGTTATGTACAGTTATACCCCATACTTCATAAGAGTTATCCTCCTCTACTTCCAAATTATATACTACACCATCATAATCAATATATTCTTTATATAACACTTCAAGTACAATATGATCTCCTTGAAACCAATACCGCCCTACTCTTTCATAACTTTGTCTCTTTATTTCACGAACTTTATATAGGTATGGTGACTGATTCATAATCCTACCTTCTATCTCCTTCTTATCTCTCATTCTTACTCGTGAAAGAGATGCTGGTCTCCCTAATGAAAGGGCTAATAACCACACCATGAACGCTATGTTCGGGTTTACTGTGGTTACATATTTCTCCTTATCCCCATCCCCATCCCTAACCCCTTCTAGAAATGCTTCTCTACACTCCTTTGGTAAGTTCAGAACCCATATAGGTATTCTCTTCCCCTTAGCATATTTTCCAAAAATAGAAAAAACTAGTTCATATAGTTTCTTACTATAGACTACAACTCTAATAGTGTTTCGTGTATGTTCTCTAACTCTAGGATTAAATCCAAGTCTCCTAAGAACTCTAACCAGTTTGTTTATCAAATCTGTTTCGTGTTTACCGAGACTGAAGTAAACCATATAAGAAACTCTCTTAATATTTTTTCCTTTATCTCTCTTATTCTTGTAGACATATTTAACATATGGTGTTCCCTCAGCGACATATAACCCGAAGATATACCACCAACCCCATTCTAGTGGAATATTACTTGGTGGTTTAATACCTTTAGGTAAAGTCACTATTACAAATGTTCGACGAGGTTCTAGTTGTTCGGCTTCAACCCATTCAGGCTTATATTTATCATAATATCTCTTACATTCCCTAACATATTCATACATACCTCTCCCATAGTTTCGGTAATGTATCACGTTCCTACTCTCACCTTTATGACTACATGTTGGTGTACATGGCATATTTATACCTAGCGAACAAGGTCTTGTTTTTAACACAAAGAATGGATGATCTGGTGTCACAAGAATTGGTATCCTTAATAGAGATAGCCTCAACTTAACTAACTTGCCTTTATAATACCTACACATAACCTTGGTAACTTTCTTTAGTCTACCTCTATGGGTTAAAACCATATCATTTTCTTTCATATCTTTGATTTCCTTTAGCCCACTAGTTGTTACAACCATAGTTTCTGGCAAGAAACAAGGAACACCACCAATGACCAAATCGTACTCCACATTAGGTTCCCACTTAAGCACATCCTGCACTACAGCCCTACAACCGTACCTATTTAGGTTCATGTTGTACGTGCTTACTGCGTACCTATCTATATCCAGACCCAGTATCTCAGCATTTTCAATCCCTAATGCGAAACCGAGGGACAGACCGCCCATACCGCAGTACAGGTCAAGTACCCTGATCACTACCCACTCATCTCCTCATACAGTTCTCTGGTGATGGAGAATTGCTCACCTTTGTATATTACGTAACAGTCCTCATAATATTCACCAAGTTCACCAAAGTCCTTCTCATCACAATAGAATTCTACCCCAATTTCCCTCAACTTACTGACAAGTTCATCAAGGAGTTTCTTCTTGTACTTTTCCCTCTCCTCTCTTGGCATACTTACCTCCATCTCAAGAGTCTCTTCAGCCATTCTTTCCATTATCTTAAAGCACTCTTCATCTTCCATACAAGCATCAGCCCAATCCTTCCCCATCAATTCCTTAAGCTCTTCATACACTTTTAATGTCTCGAACCCAACGGTAATTGTATTAATAACATGATTGATTATCCCGAGACCTATTAAACCACTCACTAACCCACCAAGACCTGCTAAGTTCTTTACCAACTTACTAGTTGACTCAGTCCTTTCTTGTTCACTCATCCATCCATCACCTCCTTCACTATTCGGTACGCCTCCTCGACCTTCCTCATGGTATTACAATCCACTATGTTTTTGTACTTGTGAATCATCTTCCCTAAGAGACTGAGTATTACACCCATATCCATAATGAACTCCTTCTTGTACCCCTTCTTCACACGGATCATTCATACCACTCTCCTAAGCTCAAGCTCACCACCTATGAGGTTTAGAGTGCCCTCGTATAGTTTATTGTCCTTCCTCCTAACAACTTTGACGGCTATCTCACCAACACCACCAATCTTTATGTCTAAGATCTCCCAAGCCTCTGGAGGAAGCCTGTCCTTTATCACCTTAACTATATCGCTTGGGATGTTGTGGCTTGAAACGTTTCTGGATCCGTACCTTGATGGGGGGTTTGTAACCATATATATCACCATTTATACTAAAGTAAATATAAAATATATAAACTTTATCATTCTTTAGTCCACTTCTTAAGGTGAGCAATCGCTTCCTCCCTCCTCCCCTCACATAACAATATCATAGCACTTGAGATATCCCTAACCCAAGGGTTCACTCTAGTCGACAGCTCGACCTCTGTGGGCACAGTCCCCTTCCTGTAATCCCACCTACCGATAACTATACATATCACCGTGTAACAGATACCGAACACTACGGCATATCCCGCAAAGTACAGAGGATCCCTCGGAAAGTGGAATAGAGGTATCAATAACAACGTGTAGGTTATGGTGATGAAGTTGAAGAACGAGAGTGCGTACACGAAGTACACGTTATGTGCCCTCTTGAAGTACACCCACAGGCGGATTATCCTCCTTCTCAACAATGCCCACCACCTTCTTTATCAGTTCATAAGGAGAGCTTAGGCTGAAATCATGTATCGTCGATGCCCAGTACCCGTATTTCGTGTGCGTACCAGTCACACCATCGCCCGAATCCGTCATGCCGTGATCTGACAGTATGATTACGTCGTAGCCCCTCCTCCTGCACGAGACTAGCAACCTGCTCACCCGCCTACATGTGTGCATGTAGGCGTTCAATACTAATTTAGGTCTCTTAACCCAATACAGGTGACCGACAATATCCAGTAAGTTGTTGTAGGAAAATATCAACCTGTAATGCCCAGCCTTAACGGCACGGATTGTCTGGGCAAACACACCATCTGCCACAGAATACGCTATCTTAACTGCCTCATCGAATAAGCCCTTATCTATCATCTCAGGTATCATGTAGAACTCGCTACTTAAGTTAACGCCTGGCACGTTTATCGGTAAGCTGTCTTTAACTACATCGAATATTGTGGTTCCCCTAATCATATAAGGTTTAAATACGTTAATCCCAAGCCTCTTCAACAGCTTCTTCTTCCCCCTAATAAGCCTTAAGGGCGTGATCCTGATCGCCTTTTTGAGCAATACCACCCACCTAGGCTCTTCGTAAATGTGGTGGATGCCTAAATCCCTCGGGTTACGACCAGTTAGGTAGGCCGTCCACACGAGTGGTGTGTAGGGGACGCCGTCATGATACAGTTCTGGCGGTATCGACACTACCCCATACTTGCTTAACATCAACGGTTTTAGATTGTGCTTAACGACGTACTCGTACTCTAACGCATCAATGCCCACGATCACTACCTTCCGCATAAACCACCGACCTCCAGCATTCTCCTCATGAACTTCTCCGCCGAGAACGTAGACTCCACATACTTTCTCAGCACCATAACCCTAGGTCTAAGTTCTTTGTAAGGTGTACGTGACAACGCCCTAATCATTATTTCCATTTCCTCTCTGTTCATGAACCATTGATCTTCGAACGGCACAACCTCCTTCAATCCGCCCGACCCGTGCACTATCGGGAACACGCCGCCGCAGACCCCCTCGGCTGGTGTGAGCCCTAGATCCTCGTTCCTCAACGCATGTACAAGGATCTTGCTCTCCCCTACCAGCTCGACAAGCTTCCTGAGGGGCACGTTCACGTAGAGCTCCACGTTCTTCAGATCGTACAACTCGACTAGGTGCTTCACGTAGTTGTAGTACTTTTGATAGTATAACGTATTGGCGTTACCAACGAGCCTGAAGGTCACGTCGGGCATCCTCCTAGCCACCTCGACCAGCTCGTGATGCCTCTTCTCTGGGGTATACCTACCTATTAGTATGACGCCGTCCCTCTTCATGTTGTCCCACGCCACAGAGAACTTCTTCACGTCTACTGGCGGGTACACGGTAATTGCCTTTATGCCCCAGTACCTCTCAACCTTCTTCTTGGTGTAATCCGAGACTGCACATATCACTACATTACTCTTCTTTAGGTTGGCAATGCTCCTCTTCATTATCCACTTAAACGGCTTGAAGTACAACTTCCAGAACCCTTTGGTGTACTTCTCAGCCCCAGCCGTATCCTCAATGAACGAGCCGTCTTGGCTGACCATCGGGTTGTAGACGTACAACACGTACCTGCACTTCGGTATCTTCGTGGGAGAAAATATGCCCGTTGTGTTGTATATGAGGTCATACCCGTCTATGTTTAAAGAGAAGTACCCAGCGAATATTCTCTGATACAGACCAAACATGTTAACCTTAGGGAAAAATACCTTCCTCAACACGAAGTCTATGTCGACACCGAAGATCTCTGATATCCTACTCGGCTCCTCGGGATCGGTGGCGTATACATCAGGAACTATACCTCTTTTATTCAGAGCGTGAACCAAGAACGTAAACACCCGCTCCCCTCCGCCAAGGGATGAGAGGGTATGATGCACAACAGCAACCCTCATAAACCGAGCACCTCCCTCCATTCTTCAACTGCTTTCCTGACACCATCTCTCAAATTCCATTTAGGTTCCCATCCCAAGACCTCTGAGGATTTGGTGTAGTCAACGACTATCTTCATTGTCTCAGATGGTCTCTGAAATGCGTTCCAGACCAACTCTCCCCTCCACCCTACCACTTCAGAGACGACCTTTGCAGTGTCCCTAGTAGTGTACCCGACCCCTGTTCCGAAGTAAAACCTGTTGCCGATGACCCCATCCTTATTGCTCATTATTGTCTGCAATATCCTGATGTATGCATCTACATGATCTTCCCTAAACATCCAATCCCTAACACAGTCTGGTGAGCCAAGCTCTATTCTCCTCTTGCCTAAGAGCATGTTTACTATGAGTTTTTCGATGAAGAAGTGGTGTTGTCTCACGAACGCTCTCCCATATGTGTTCGTCGGGATCACCACAACTGTGGGCATGTTGTAAGCCCTGTACACGTATTCGGCATACAACACCGATGCCACCTTGGATATCGCATACGGACTCTCTGGTCTGAAGGGGATGCCGTTCCTTATCTTGTAGGGTGTGTTGTACATCTCCGTAGTACCCGCAACTGCTACCAATACTAGTGATTCATGGGAATGCCTCCTTAACGCTTCGAGCAAGTTTACGGTCCCCAAGTAGTTGACCTCTGCATATACCCTAGGTTGGTCATATGACAAAGAAACTGGTGTTAATGCACCGACATGAAACACCACTTCTGGTCTGACCGACCTTACCACGCTCACCAAGGAATGGTAATCCGTTAGGTCTCCGAAGACTTTCATAACACCACTTGGCACGTTCCTGCCACTAGATGTGTGTCTGACCAATCCATACACCTTGTAACCCATCTCCACCAGTCTTGAGGCTAAGGAACTGCCTATAAACCCCGTAACCCCAGTTATTAACACCCGCACACTCTCTCCTCATGATATTTGGTAATAGTACACCTTGTTATATTCGTGAGTTACCAACATCTTAATGTTGGGCTTTATAGGTAGCAGTTTTTATAAAACTTGTTACGACTCAAAATGCCTCACAACCTCTGGGTGGTGCCTCAAGAATTTCTCCAGCTCCTTCCACCCAACAAACTTATACTTCTTTCCGTTCACCGTTAACACAATGTTCCTTTTCCAACAGTTCATGCTCATCCTCATATTCTTGTACGTGTTCACTATATGCATTATGAGCTCCTTGAACAGGAAGGGACACGGGTTGGTTGGGTACACCTCACTCCTGACTGGGTAGTCAATGCCGTACGAAGGGATTTTGACGGTCTTCCACCCAGTAATACTCAAGTGTGAAGCCAACGACGCCTTGGTTCTGAACCTCCTACCGCAGAACGGGCACGTCTTGTTCCTCAACTTCTCCATCTCCTCACGGGCTAACGTGTCAACGACTGCGTATATGAGCCTAAACCTCCCGTTGCCCGTGCCTAATAAGTACCTCCTCACTATGGAGTAGTGGTACACATATCCCATCCTCTTGCACCACCACAGAACATTAAACGATTCAACCATTTAAAAAATATGGTGCTTAATTTAATTAAAGAGTGTGTCTCTCAAAATTAAAAATTAAATTAATAAAATTAACCTCCATTTCCTGTGGAAAAAGAGAGCAGAGAGTGACTCTCTTTTTGTTGTAGAGATCTTGTTTACAAATGTAAACTGTAAACAGACCGCTTTCTAAGTGATCGTTTCAGTTTTCTGGAATCTTACTCCAGATGATCCACAGGAAACTTAGGTTATATAAACCTTTCGGCGGTTTGTCTAATATTTGAGTGGGAGAAAAGTGGGTTCCACAGGAAGCACAGGAAATGGAGGTTCACGGGTGGGGAAATCTCCACAGGAAATGGAGGTTAGGATTCCTAACTCATCAACTTATTATAAAAGCTTATAAGTAAGGTCGTATGACATTCTTTGGTGGAAACTTGTCAGAAAGGGGCAAGTACATCTGGGTAAAGGTTCCTCGTGATGTGTACGAGATCTGGTACAACTACATACCCAGAAAGGTGAGGAGGGAGATCTACAAAAAGGTAGCCGAGATGATCATGGAGTACGCTAAGAAGTTGGGGTTGGGTGGGCTTCGTGGAGAGGAATGACGAGTTAATAGAAGCCTTGAAGAACGTTAAGGAGACCTCAGTCATATCGTTCAGGGTCCCCTTGTACGTAAAGGTCATGTACAGGAGGTTACCGACAGACACAAAGGAACTTGTTAGGGACGTGATCGTGGGCTTAATAACTAAGGGTAATCTGGTCAACGTGGAGCAGAAGGTGATAAACCTAAACATAAACATAAACAAGAACGAGGTAAACCCGACGTTCAACAACACAAACTCAACAAGCTCTGAAATAGCGAGGGAGTACGTCAAGACGCTTGAGGACGACCTGAGGAGGGCTAGGGAGATTATAAGGAGGAAGAACGAGGAGATCAGACAACTAAGGAAGTTGTTGGATAAGGTTAGGTCGTTGGCTAGGGCTGGGGACATACGTAATATCAGGCGGGTTCTGGGGGTGTGAGCCGTGCCAGTTGAGGCTGACCTGATACCTTTAGAGGATCACGACTCGATTGATGAGTGTCTAGCGTCGTGTGAACTACCTGATGTCGAGCTATGTCTGTATGTGTGTCTTGACGTAGTTGAGGATGAGGTGGTTGAATGATATTCAATAGAAACAGGAAGTGTAAGTTGGAGGAGAGGGTTGCGTTGCTGGAAGCCAAGTACGAGCAGTTGGCTAAGGAGGTGAGGAGGATGGAGAAGGACATAGTTAAGATACTTCGTGAAATTGAGATGCTTAAGTTCAGTAGGTGATTGGAATATGGATAATGGGGATGTGCTTCGTGGGGCGGTTGAGTGATGGGTAAGATATTGACGTGTAAAGACTGTGTGTTCTACGACTCACCCAAGCATTCGAGGAGGCGTAGGCTTGGATACTGTCGAAGACATGACAAGGAAGTCTCACCATACGATCCTAAGTGCGGGAAGTTCATGAGGAAGATAATGGTTCACAGAGGGGTGTAATCCGTGACTTGGTGCCTGTATATATACAAGGACTACTTCACGGGTGAGCCTATCGTTGAGCGTTGCGTTGACGGGTGGGAGGAGTACATATTGATTAAGCGTGACGCCTACCACCACCTTAAGTACATCAAGGAGCTGTTCGACAAGAAGCACCACGTCATAACCTACCTATCCTCGATTCTCGTGGGCGACCTAGCGATGCTTAGGGGGACGCACACTAGGAAGAACAGGGTTATCGCTAGGTTGAAGAAGTTCCTGAGGGTCGTTAATGAGTTGGGGTTCAAGGGCTACTACAACGAGGAGGCGAGTAAGCTCAAGGAGATTATTAGGGTGCTGGAAGCCGTTAAGGACGAGTTCCACCGTGTCAGGGATCCGATCCACGAGCTGATATACCCCAGATTAAGGGATGTGCTTGAGGAGTTCATGAAGGCTAAGATAAAGTACGAGTTGGCGGAGGCGTGGAGGCGTAAGGCGTTCCTCGTTCTGGAGTACGAGTACGACCCAATAATTGGGGAGTAC
>Ga0256833_1000151_pt1 | contig 54835 bp, 55 predicted proteins | sample 356284metaG_FD_190535 | JGI IMG/M metagenome (GOLD analysis project Ga0256833, IMG submission 190535) | Hydrothermal vent microbial communities from Mid Atlantic Ridge, Atlantic Ocean - 356-284 | ecosystem: Environmental > Aquatic > Marine > Hydrothermal vents | place: Atlantic Ocean: Mid... | reverse complement strand
GTTTTAAAAGAGGGGGAGAAGCTGGATAAAGACCCCCTTACCCAGATAAAGGAAAAGAGATACTTTGAGAAGTATAGGGATAAGGCAAATGAGATTTATCTTATTGGCATTGTTTTCAGTGAGGAAGAAAGAAATATAGTCAAACATAAGTTTGAGAGGTGTTAGGCTTCAGTCCCGCACCATGCTCCATGAGTTTTGGAGCAATTCCATTTCTGAAATGGCAGAAGAGGGCTTGTCAATTGCCTATAAGAGTTTCATTATGGTGCGGGATGGATTATGAATTTTAGATTTTGGATTATGGATTTGAGGAAAAATACCTTTTTTAATTCAAAATTTGGAATTTATAAGTTCAAACCTGACACCTGATACCCGGTGCCTAAAGCCCGGTACCTACTTTCAACTTTTCATACATTTTTATTGTGTATTGTTCTATGTCTTGTGCTTTTAGTATTGCTGATATGACGGCAATACTGGTTATTCCTGTTTCTGTCAATTTTTCCAAATTGTTAAGATCTATACCCCCTATGGGGATAACAGGCTTTTTGGTTTTTGATAACACTTTTTTGACAAATTCAATTCCGCAAGGGGTACCTGCATCTTTTTTTGTTGTGCTTCCAAATACAGGGCCGGGGGATATGTAGTCAATGTCCTGTTTCAAAGCATATTCAAATTCTCTCTCGTTTCCCGCAGAAATGCCTATAATCTTATTCTTCCCAAGGATTTTCCTTGCATATTCAACAGGCAGGTCCTCCTGTCCAAGGTGAACCCCATCTGCATCTGATGCAAAAGCTATATCAACCCTGTCATTAACAATAAAGATAACATTATTTTCTTCACATACTTTTTTTATTTCTTTTGCTGTTTCAAGGTATCTTCTCGTCGATATGTTCTTCTCTCTTAACTGCACCATTTTTACCCCGTTTTTCGCAGTTTTTTCTATTATCTCTCGGTAGGTTCTGTTGCCTGCAAGTTTTTTATCAAGTATGAGATATATTCCCTTTTTTTGCAAAATATCTTTTTTAATAGTCAAGGCTTATCCCAGTTAAACCTGATATGTAATCCTGTCTTTGAATAATCTCTCCGTTTTCCTCTGCTTTCAAATTTCCAGTCAGTTCAAATCCACAAATGGGCAAACTGGAGCTAACAATAATGTAAGCTGTATGTTCCGCCACATCCCCTGAAAAAACATCTTTCACCAAAAAGACCTTTTTCTCGTTATGGTTTATATTTAAGTCCACTGATTGAAGTGGGTTTCCGTCATCACTGTAAGCGGCAAGTGTTATTGTTCCATCTGTTTGAGATGCATTTATTATCGCAATACCTGTCCAGAAATCTTCCCCTGACAGTATGTGCGGAAAGAGTACCGTATTTGAGGGATTTGTAACTGAATTTATACCAGAAAGTAACCTTGCTCCTTTTTCAGGCAATGTGCCGAATAGTTGATATCCTATTAGTGAGGGAGAGTTTGATTTAATCTTTATCCACGCTGTGTCATTGGGGAATTGCCTTCCGTTGTCCTCCCAAAGATTCTGCACAAGACAAACTGTTTTTTTGTAAGGCTCAAGGTTTATAGAAAAAGAATCAAGAAGATTGCCATCTCTATCATAGCCATAAATGGTTGCTTCTGTCTCAGCATCTGAGGTGTTTACAAAAACTATTCCTGTCCACCAGTAATTACCTTTAACATGTATGTGAGGGAAGAAAAGGGTATCAGACGGTTCAAAATCAAGGGTTAATCCGGAAAACTGTTTTACATCCTTCCTTTTGAAAAACTGGTATGCCGAAAGAGTGGATTGGTCTGAATTTACTGTCACCCAGTTATGTTGAGGGATAATATTGTTTTGATTATAAAAATCTCTGTACCATTCAAAGTGGTTCATAGTGAACGGTTTGTCCGGACTCGAAAGGGGAAGAATTTGCCCTTCATGTGTATCGACAGTAACATTCACCTGCTGATTTTTGCAATTCGCAATTGCCGAATAACTCTCCCAGTAATTCGTTTCAGGGGCAATATGCGGGACAAATATTTTATCTTTCAGATTGTGGAGTCCTTTCACCATTGCACTTTCGCTTTTGTCTGTTGAGATTATGTATAAAAATCCTTCAAAGTGATTGTTTGATATTGCCATTATCCAGAAATCTGTATCAATTTCGTCATTGTTAACTTTTTGATAGTGTCTCTGATACGGTTCAAGGGTTATTGTTTTCTCCTTCAAAACAAGTGCCCCCTCTTTTGCAATGTACTGCAATGTTATCGTTTCTTCTTCGTTTGATGTATTAATAAGACCAATGTATGAATTGAATCCCTCTTTTTCAATTGAATATGGAAAATACAGTTTTTCACCACTCTGTTCCGATGGGAGAGTGAGGTAGCTTTCAGGTAATATCCCTCTTTTGTAAAAAAAATAACCTATCGCTTCCTTGAAATCTCCTCCGTTTAAAACATCCGCTGAGTAAAGGGACATTGCAGCAGATTGATAACTTGTAGAAGTTGAAAGATGATAAAGGAATTCAATAAAGTCTCTGTCAAACTCTCTGCCAACCGCTTTTCTTACCTGCCACAGTGTGGAAGAAAATATGACACCGTCCCAGTGAATGTTTGGCTGCCCTGTAAGGTAATAAGGCTCTCTCATATCTTCAGGGTAATGCCTGTTTGTTTTTATTGGTCTTAAATTTGGGGGATTTCCGGGATTATAGGTAGTTGCATCCCATTCCCCTATGTAGTCTCTAAAGTTTTCGTCTTTTGAGAATGTTGCAGCAAAGTAATCGCTTAGCCCTTCGTCAAGAGATGATGCCTCCCAGGAATCTCCCATACCTGGAATTATGTAATGGGTTACAGCATGCATAAACTCATGAAGCACAATCTCTGCATCCTCTGCATCATCAACCCCTCCATCTCCAAAATGCAATCCATGGTCTGTTTCTGAATAAAAAGAGTTATCATCAACCATGAAATGCACATTAACCGGTACTGGGTTCGGAAGGATATTAAAACCAAGGGATTCTATGTATTTTCTTGCTTCCGTTATCCAGTAGTAAACATTAACCTCTTCAAAGGCAAAATCGTCTCTTGTGTAAAAGTAATGCCCATTTGTTTCCATCGCACTTCCAGGTGTATATTCAGCAACAGGATAAGTACCAAACTGTGTGGCCGAAAGTAATCCAGATCCTGTCAGGTCAACAAATCTGTTTTTTAAGATCCCTGATGGATCAATATCTGTAAGGGTGACAATTTTATAGCAATTATTCAATACAGGATAATTTGTATCATCTTTATCTGTCAGGTTTATGTTCATAGAGGTTGCAACCGGGTTTGGATAGAACACCTTGCCCTGAGCATCAAAGTTTATTATGAGACTTTTTTCCTTTAAAATCTTCCCATTTCTTGAATCCATGTATATAAGTTTTCTATCATTTTTCATTATCACGGTGAAGCAATAACACGGTACTGTTTTGAAGTACCCTCTGTCTATTCTTACAATTTTTTGTATAAATTGATTACTTTTGATTAGTTTTTTCTTTGCAATTTCCTCAGGCATGAAAACCGGGGGGCGAAAATTTCTGTATGTGTTATTTACAAATTTCAACACATTCCCTTTATAGATCACAGCCATCAGCTCACTGTTAAAAACAGGATAACCTGAATGAACCTGAATATACCTTAAAGTCTTTGTGTGTGAATTGGATATTTCCTGTTTTTTTTGAAGATCTTTCATTTTTATCCGCAATTTGTTTTTTGAGAGAAAATCCCTTAAAACATTCTCCGCTGAATTTTTCTTATTTTTCCCAGAAAGTCTGCTCGGATTGAATATGACCTCTTTCAATTCTCCATTATAAACCTTTCTATAAAGAATTCTCCCATTTCCAAAGATAAACAACGGAAATAGAAGAAAAACAAAAAGCATTGTTTTTTTCATTTTCACCTCACGATAACATTGTCAATGTGAAATGTTTGCTGAAATTTTGATTTTATCTCAAATATTATTCTTACCTTTTCCCCTGCAAAAGAGGATATATCAATCGTCTCTTTCTTCCATACCGTGAAATCATTTACCTCAGGTGAAGAGTCAAGGGATTTAATGTAAGAGGGTGTGTACTCCTTTAAAAGAGTTGTCTGCGAAAAGTCTATACCATCGCTCATATTCAGATCTTCAGTTATATAAACTTTGCATGGGTAAACTGCGGTTGATGGCCATCCAAACTGGTAGTAATAAGTCAGGGTAGATGTGTTTGATGACAGATCCAGTTGGGGAGAAACAAGGTACTGATGATTTAATGCGCTTGTTGAACCATAAAATCCAACAACATAATCACTTCCCTGAGGGGGGGTTTGAGGATAAAGTTCACTCCAGTAGTTATACCCATTTGACAGGTATGAAGCAACCTGCCAGCCATATTGAGAATATTGATTATCCTTAGCCTTTATAATTTTCCAGTTACTATCTGTTATCAGATTTCTTTCAAACCCTTCTTTCAGAGCAGGAGAACCAAATGGAATTGCCAGCATACCGGAAATGTAATCCTGTTCAGGGGTAAGATTCCCCCAAAGTTCAAAACCAACCAGCCTGTAACCTGAACTTACTTTAATGTAAGTGGTACCATCAGGCACACTATTATCAAACATGTCTTTCACCGTTGACACATACTTTTCACCCGGTTTAAAAGAGTCTGATATGGTTATTTTTTTCAAAAGTTTTCCACTATCGTTATAGGCAGATGCCTCAACCGTTGTTTGATGACCGGATATGTTTACGAATGCTATACCTGTCCAGAAATCAGAATTTGATTGCACATGTGGAAACACAATTTCTTTATAACCCTCAATCGGTGAATTTAACCCTGCAAGAAGCCTTCTTCCCTGACTTTCAAGGGTTCCAAACAGTTCATATCCTATAATCTTTTTCTCTGTTGTGGTTACCTTCAACCATGCAGTATCCGATGGAAAATCCCTGTCCTTATCGTTCCACAGGTCCTGAGCCAGTTTAACCAACTTTGTGTATGGTGCAATGGTCCATATTACAGAATCAAGCTCCGTCCCATCTGCCTTCATTGCATGTATTGTAACAGGGATCGTTATTTCTGAAGCATTGTTAATCGCAATTCCTGTCCACCAGTAATTTCCCTTAACATGAATGTGAGGGAAATAAAGGGTGTCTGTTAATTGCGTAGGTAACGAAAGCCCCGCAACATTGTAAATACCGTCAGCCTTAACCTTGAATGCTTCCATACCGGATAAAGTTGCATTGGCAGTGGTGTAAATCTTCCCCCATCCCCTCATATTATCAGGGAAGGAACCATTGAAGATATCGGTTACCCATTCAAAAAAGTTTTGTTCAAGTGGATTTGAGGGTTTTTGAAGCGACACAAAGTTTGAAAAATAAGTAAAATAAGGGTAACACCTGTTTGAGAAATCACCGTTTATTATGGATGTGTAAGTGTACCAGTAATTTGTTTCAGGTGCAATGTGGGGGACATAGAGTGATTTAGAAAGTTCAGTATCTGGAAGGTAAAAGTATGATTCATCAAGGTTGTTTGATACTGTATTCATGTAACCTGCAAGGTACTCATTGCTGCTCACCATAACCCAGCATGGAGAATTCAATTCTGTGTCACATATCTCTCTGTAAACTCTCTGCCCGCTTTCAAGGGTTCCATAAATGTCATTCACCAGCCTCTCCCCATTGCTGTTTATTATGTGAATAACATAGTTTGCATTGTCGTCGTTGAAATTTAAAAGCCCTATATAAGATGTGTAAGTGGAATCATGATAAGCAAGGGGGAAGTACAGGTGAAATTTGTAAGAGTCTGAAAACGATTTAGAGTTTCTGGGAAAAACTGTAATAGTTAAAAGAAATGTTAAAAATGAAAGAATAAACCTTTTGCACATATTCCCCTCCTGATTTTTTCTAAATTGATTATACAATATTTTAAATCAGGAGGGGTGATTTATCTCATAAATTAACCATCTGCTTGCTCATCTCTTCAAGTTTTTTTATTCTCTCTTCAATTGGTGGGTGGGTTGAGAAAAGTTTTGCAATTGCTTTACCGCTTAGAGGGTTAACTATAAACATGTGTGCAGTCTGGGGATTTGCCTGTGGCATGGGCAGTTCTTTTGAGTATGCGTCCAGTTTTCTCAAAGCATTTGCAAGATAAAGCGGGTTGCCGGATAACTCCGCTCCTTTTTTGTCCGCAAGGTACTCCCTTGACCTTGATATTGCAAGTTGTACAAGGGTTGCTGCAAGGGGTGCCAGTATTGAAATTATTAGTAACCCTAAAATTCCCCCTGCATCGTCGTCATCTCTGGAAAAGCCGCCGAATATTGCAGCCCATCTTGCCATTGATGCAAGCACCATTATTGCCCCGGCAATGGTTGCAGCAATGGACTGAATAAGAATGTCCCTATGAATAATATGTCCCAATTCGTGCCCTAAAACACCCTTCAATTCGTTTCTGTCAAGCAGTTGAAGTATTCCGGTTGTAACCGCCACAGCTGCATGCTCCGGGTTTCTTCCCGTTGCAAAAGCGTTAGGCTGGGGTGATGGGACAATGTACACCTTTGGCATTGGAATTCCCGCCTTTGTTGCAAGCTCTCTCACTATTGAGTAAAGTTCAGGTGCTTCTTCTTCGCTTACAGGCTTTGCCCTGTATGCGGCAAGGACAATTTTATCTGAAAACCAGTATGAAAAGAAATTCATCAAAAATGCAAGGAAGAAAGCAATTATCATTCCAGATTGGCCTCCTATCATTCCTCCAATCCACACAAACAGCAGGGTTAATACCGTCAAAAAAGCAAAACTCTTTATTTGATTGAGCATTTTCTCCTCCTTAACTTTTTCTTTCATTTTAAATATAAGTGTAAATCAACAACAAGTCAACCATATTTTTAAAATTTTAGTATATCATTATCAGATTTCTTTATAATTTTTTTATAAATTTTTGTTGACAGATTTTGTTTCTGGATTATATTTAGAATGGAAATGAAAATTTTAGGAGGTAAGTATGAATCTTGATAGATTTACCATAAAGGCAAGGGATGCAATAGCAGATGCCTTTGAAAAAGCAGAGTTATTTCAAAACCCTGAAATAACCGAATTGCACCTTATGAAATCCCTTCTTGAACAGGAAGGGGGAATTGTAAAACCGCTTCTTCAAAAAGCGGGGGTGCTTGTTGATTTGCTTGAAAAAGAGGTGGATGCAAAATTAAATGCCCTTCCGAAAGCAGAGGGGGTTCAAAGGTATCCGTCGCCTAATTTTCAGGCTATTTTAGTTAAATCAAAACAGATTGCAGACAGCATGGGTGACGAGTACACATCATCGGAACACCTTTTGCTTGCAATTGTGGAAAAGCCTGGAATGCTTGCTGATTTTTTCAAAAATCACAATGTAACCAAAGGAAGTTTGTTGCAGGCTATAAAGGATATAAGAGGGGGGCAGAAGGTTACCGACCAGAGTGCAGAGGACAGGTATCAGGCTATTGAAAAGTACTGTATAGATTACACAAAACTGGCAGAAGAGGGAAAACTTGACCCGGTTATTGGAAGGGACGAGGAAATCAGAAGGGTAATGCAGGTTTTAACAAGGAGAACAAAGAATAACCCTGTTTTAATCGGGGAGCCTGGTGTTGGAAAAACAGCAATAGTTGAGGGTATTGCCCAGAGAATTGTAAAAGGGGATGTCCCTGAAAACCTGAAGGATAAAAGGCTTGTTGCACTTGATCTGGCTGCTTTGGTTGCAGGTGCCAAGTTCAGGGGAGAGTTTGAGGAAAGGCTGAAAGCTGTTGTTAACGAGATTGAAAAGTCTGACGGGCAGATTATCCTCTTTATAGATGAGTTGCATACCCTTGTCGGGGCAGGGGCATCCGAAGGCTCAATGGATGCAGCTAATATTTTAAAGCCAGCCCTTGCAAGGGGAATGCTCAGGTGTATTGGGGCAACAACATTAAACGAGTATCAGAAATATATTGAGAAAGATGCTGCACTGGAGAGAAGGTTTCAGCCTGTTTTAGTTAAGGAGCCCACAGTTGAGGATACTATATCCATTTTAAGGGGATTGAAGGAGAGGTACGAGGTTCATCACGGAATAAAGATTGCTGACAGCGCAATTGTTGCGGCTGCAACCCTCTCTCACAGATACATTACAGACAGGTTTTTACCGGACAAAGCAATTGACCTTATTGATGAGGCATGCTCCAAGTTAAAGATTGAAATCGATTCTGTTCCTGCAGAGATCGACCAGTTGCAAAGGCAGATTATGCAGTTAGAGATTGAAAAGCAGGCTTTGAAGAAGGAAACGGATGCCGCATCAAAGAAAAGGCTTGAAGAGATTGAGAAACATCTGTCCGAATTGAAGGAAAAAGAAAAGGCTTTGCTTGCAAGGTGGCAACTGGAAAAAGAGAAGATTAAAAAGGTCAGAGAACTAAAAGAAAAGATTGAAGAGCTTGAGAGAAAGCTTGATGAGGCAACAAGAAAGGGAGATTTTGAAGAGGCTGCAAGGATACAGTACGGAGAATTGCCTGAAACAAGAAAAAAACTTGAAGAGGCAAACCTTGAATTGCAGAGGATTCAGTCTGAATCAAAGTTATTAAAAGAGCAGGTTGACGATGAGGATATTGCAGAGATTGTTTCAAGATGGACAGGGATTCCTGTATCCAGGATGCTTGAAAGCGAAAGAGAGAAACTCCTAAAACTTGAAGATATATTGAGACAGAGGGTTGTCGGGCAGGATGAGGCTATAAAACTCCTTGCCGAAACAATCAGAAGGTCAAGGGCTGGATTACAGGATCCTTCAAAGCCGATTGGCTCATTTATCTTTATGGGGCCAACCGGTGTTGGTAAAACCGAGCTGGCAAAGGCGCTTGCAGAGTTTCTATTTGACACAGAGGACGCTCTAATAAGGATTGATATGTCAGAGTTTATGGAGAAACACTCTGTCGCAAGGCTGATCGGTGCGCCTCCCGGATATGTTGGATACGATGAAGGGGGTGTTTTAACCGAAAAGGTCAGGAGACAGCCTTACTCTGTAATCCTGTTTGACGAGATTGAAAAGGCACACCCGGATGTTTTAAATGTTTTATTGCAGGTTTTAGATGACGGAAGGTTAACTGATGGAAAGGGAAGGACTGTTAACTTCAAAAACACTGTTTTGATTATGACCTCAAACATAGGAAGCGATTTAATCCTTTCAATGAACGAGAACAACAGAGATGAGATTTTGAAGCAACTTGATTCAATGTTGAAAGTAACATTCAGGCCTGAATTTTTAAACAGGGTTGACGAGATCGTCGTATTCAACAGGCTTGGAAAAGAGCAGATGAGAGAGATTGTTAAAATTCAATTGAGGTTGAGTGAAGAAAGGCTGAAAGAGCAGGAGATTTCACTTGATCTTGATGACAGTGCTTACGAATTCCTGATAAACAAAGGATATGATCCTCAGTTTGGTGCAAGGCCTTTAAAGAGGGTTATTCAGAAGTATCTGCTTAATCCCCTTGCAACAAAGATGCTTGCAGGGGAGATTTTGCCGGGAAGTACCGTTAAGGTTGTTAAAAAAGGAGATGCCCTTGAATTTCAGGTTTAATTTGAAAAATGTTGACTTTAGATTGTTCAATTGATAATATTTTAACCGTGCCCGGGTGGTGGAATTGGCAGACACACAGGACTTAAAATCCTGCGGACCTTTTGGCTCCGTGCCGGTTCGAGTCCGGCCCCGGGCACCAGATGGTGCCCTTTAAAAGATTGAAAATAAAAAAGCCCCCTTTTTAAGGGGGCTTAAATTTTTATCTGAACTAAAATTTAAAACTGATAACTTATCTCTTCAAGTTTTACAAGCCTTTTCCAGTTTGAATCAACCTGAGCCTGAATCTCCTTCAAAGCATCCTTTGCCTCTTCTTTGAATAGATGCCTGAACCTTCCCTGAAGTTTTAAGCATTCTTCAACAGGCACATCCTTTTTAGGAAAGTAGTTTATCTTAACCCTGTGATGTTCAACCTCAAACAATGGAAACAGTTTTGTTTCAACTGCAAGCCTTGCAATCGATATTGATTGAGAGGGGTCTGTTTTGTGCCCTGGAGGGCATGGCCCATCAATCATAAGGAACCTGAACCCCTTTGTGTTTTGGGCCTTTTCTATCTTTTTTCTAAAATCCTGGATATAGGCAAGTGAGCATGTTGCGGCATAAGGGATATTGTGTGAAGAAACTATACCCATTAAATCCTTTGGCCAGGTCTTTTTGTAACTTGGATTGGGGTTGGTTGTTGTTACAGCCCCGTAAGGGGTTGCAGTACTCGTTTGAATACCAGTGTTCATGTATGCACCGTTGTTATTACAAACATAGATTATATTCTCTCCCCTTGAGGCAGCCCCTGATAGTGACTGCAAACCTATGTCAAATGTCCCTCCATCTCCTGCAAGCACAACAACATTTGCATCTCTATTCCCCATTCTATCAAGGGCAGCCCTTATCCCTGTTGCAGTTGCAGGGGCTGCTGCAAAAACCGTGTGAACAATGCTTCCCCTGACATGGCTTAATCCAAACGGGCCAGCGATTATTGAATAGCATGAAGCGGGGACAACATAAACAGTGTTTTCACCTAAAATGCTTGCAATGTGTCTCACAAGAAGTGCCCAGCCACAACCTCTGCAACTTAATGCTCCCGGATAAACCTTTTCCTCTTCTATTAAAAATTTATGAGCAAGTTCAGCCATGCTCTCCTCCTTAATCAAAGTCAATCCAGATAACTTCATCCGGATTGGAGTTTATTTTCTCAATCATTTTCTCAATAGTGGTCGGGGACACATCCTTGCCCCCCATCCCTGCATATATGTCATACATTTTGAAGTTTCTTTTTCCGTAAAGCGCCCTCTTCATCTCCTGAATTATGGCACCCTCTTTCCCCCCTAAAAAGTTTCTCTCAATAGGTGCAATTACGGTATCGTCCGACACAATGCTTAATGCTTTAACCACACTTTTCTCAGGAAATGGTTTTATTAACCTTAATTTTAAAATACCTACCTCAGGATGAGTGTCAAGTATTCCCCTTACCGTTGTTGTTATGGTTGATGTTGTTACAAATACAATTTTTGTGTTTTCATTTATGTTTACAGATTCGACAGCCTGATAGCTTCTTCCAAACTTTTCTCCAAACTCCTTCCCAACCCTGTTAACAAGGTCTTCCACCTTTAACACATCCTTCCACCACGCATACTCAAATGTTTCGTATTGATCCGGTGGAATAAGTCCCCCTATAACCTTTGGGTTGTATCCATCAACTTCAACCCCCTTTTTCTTTTTCGGAGGCAAAAATTCATCAACAAGCGATTGTTCAGGCACCCAGACATTTTCACTGGTATGGCTCAAATAAAAGGCATCTAAAACAACCATAACCGGAATGTCAAGGGTTTCGGTAATTATGTATCCCTGAATAATAGTATCAAGAACCTCCTGAGAGGTTTCTGTGTAAAGTTGAATCCAGCCTGTGTCTCTCTGTGCCAGTGAATCGCTTTGATCCGCCCAGATATTCCAGGGTATTGACGGTCTTCCCACATTGCATACAACCATTGGAAGTCGGAAATGGGCAATTGCGTGCAGAACCTCGTGTGCATAGAAAAGCCCCTGCCCGCTTGTTGCAGTAAAGACCCTCTCCCCGGATATGGCCGCCCCCATTGCAGCAGCAAAAACAGAGTGCTCACTGTCCATATTTACATAGGTTGCATCCATTTCTCCAGTTGCAACCTTTCTTGACAGTTCTTCAACAATGGTGGTCTGTGGGGTTATGGGGTATGCAGGTATGAAACCTGCCTTGCATAGTTTTGCTGCCTCAGACGCAGCAAAGTTCCCCTTTAATATTTTCGGGGTATGCCTTTCAAACGAGATCTTTTCATTTAAAGTCCTTGTATCAGTCATTTTCCACCTCGCCTAAAGTGAAATCAATTGCAGAGCACGGGCATTCGAAAAAACAGATACCACAGCCCTTGCAATAATCATAATTTATATTAAGCCTCCCTTTTTCATCAAGGTAAATAGCCGCATCAGGACAGAAGTTAAAGCAGTTTCCACACTCAAAACAATCTCCACAGTGCAGACACCTTCCACTTTCTCTAACAACCTCTTCTTCGCTTAAGCCTTCAACAACCTCCTCAAAGTTCATGTAAAGGCTTTCGTCAAAGTGGGTTTTGTTTTTTATTCTGGGGGTTGCAGGGTAGTATTCAAACTTGATATCTTTTGGAGTAACAGCCCTGTGCAAAACCTCACTCTTTTTATCATAGGGTTTGTTCTGCAAGAAAGCATCAACCTCTTTTGCAACAAGGTTTCCGCTTCCAATTGCCTCAACTACAGTACCTCCCCATGCCATATCCCCTGCACAGAATACAGGAATTTTTGAGTTAAAATCAATTCTCCCCTGTTTGGTTTTAATTTTCTCACCGAATACATATTCGTCGTATTCCTGACCTATTGCTTTAATTAGATGGTTGACTCTGACAGTGTATTCGGAGCCATTGATTGGAATTGGCCTTCTTCTTCCGGAGGAATCAGGTTCCCCAAGTTTCATCTTGATAAAGGTTACCTCAATCTCATTGTCGTTTAGTTTCTTCAATGCTATTGGAGCAGTGAGAAACTCAAAGTTCACACCCTCTTCAATTGCCTCTTCAACCTCAATGTGTATTGCAGGCATCTCGTTTCTTGTCCTTCTGTAATAAACAGTAGGAATCGCCCCAAGCCTCAATGCTGTCCTTGAAACATCTATTGCTGTGTTTCCTCCACCTATTATTGCAACCTTATCTCCCTTTTTTATCCCCGATGTTTTCTCGTTCAGTTTAAATTCTCTTAAAAAGTCAATCCCGTCAAGGGCCAACTCCTCATTTTCCATTCCCATTGTGTACCCTTTGTGTGAACCAACAGCAACAATGACTGCGTCAAAGTCGTTTTCAATCTCTTTTACGCTCACCTTTTTGTTTGTTATGATTTCAACCCCGCTTGCTTCAATTCTTTTAATTTCTCTGTCAAGCACTTCATCTGGAAGCCTGAATTTTGGGATTCCCGCTCTCATCATTCCCCCTGCTTTTGGGAGTGCTTCAAAAACAGTGACACTGTACCCTGCATTTCTCAACCTCAAAGCAGCGGTTAAGCCAGCAGGCCCGCTACCTATAATTGCAATCTTTTCTTTATTTGTGATTTCAACAGGGGTTGGGGTGTAATCCTTCATCCAGTCCCCTAAAAACCTTTCGATTGAACCAATGTTCAGGCTGTCATCGTACTCTTTTCTATTGCAGTTTTGCTCGCAGTAATGGGGGCATACCCTTCCACATATTGCAGGAAAGGGGTTGTGTTCAAGGATCAATTTAAACCCCTCTTCAAAACTCTTTTCACCGGCAAGTTTAACAAATTCCCTGACCGCTGTTCCGGCAGGGCAATTTAAAGAGCAGGGTGCTTCATTGGTGTGGTATTCGGGGGTTAGCACCCTCCAGTTTCCGGTTTTATTCTTTGACATTGGTCCGTACCACTCAGGGTACCTTGGTATTTCTTCAATGTGTTTTTTCTCAAGTTTGCTTCTCTCTTCAAAAGAAAGGCTCATAACCTTTGGTTTGTTGGAGTTTATTGCATCAACTATATAAGTGTAAGTTTCATCAGGCCCTGTAACATTCTCGTAAGCCATTTTTGCAGCCTCAACATTCTCCTCAGGTTTTGTCGGCACATTGTCTGCAATTATCTTTTCAGCAATGTCAAGTTTTTCTCCCATAACCTTTAAAATTGCCCCTATCATTGCCGAGTTAACAATAGGAAGCGCTTTGCTTCCAAGCCCCTTTTCAAGGGAAATTCTTGTTGCAGGAACCGTGAAAATGTTTTCAGTGAAGTTTTTAAACCTTTCAACTGGTTTTTCCGTGTTTAAAAGCGCAGCACCGTTTTTCTCTAATCCGTCAAAAATCGGTACCTGATCAAGCAGTGTTTCGTCAAACACCACAATAAGGTCAGGAGTGTAAATTTTGCTCCTATTGAGGATTGGGGTTCTCGAAACTCTTAAAAAAGCCTGAATTGGTGCTCCTGTCCTTTCAACCCCAAATGCAGGGAAGGCCTGCACATAATAGCCTTCCATTTGCCCAAATATTTTGGCAAGGATCTCAAAAGCGGTAACCATTCCCTGACCGCCACGGGCATGTCCTCTGATCTCTAACATATCTCCTCCTCTTTTATATCAACCATAAATTTTGCCAAGTTAAAACTCACGCACATGCAAATTTAAAGTAATCCAAAAGTTTTTTAGAGAGAATTACTCCCTTTTCAATTCTATATCTTTGTTTAAAACAAAGTCAAGGCTTTAGCAATTGAAGGCCATAAATGGGAAAAACATTTTGAACTTATCTTTTTAAGCATTCCTTAATGAACCAACAAGTAAAGAAACAGATGATTGAAAATGTATCGCTTATTCAACCTGTTCCACCTCTTGTGCATTCACAATGTATTCCTTTTTGCAGTACTGGCATACAACCTTATAGGTGTTGTCTTCTAACTTCAAAGATTGCTTTTCTTCCTCGCTCAAAGCCTTTAAAACCTTTAAAACCTTATCCCTTGAGCAGGTGCACCTGAAAACTATATGCCTTTCGCCTATAAGTTTTAATTTGTAATCCGGAAATAAAAGCATTGCCGCCTGATTTAAATTGTCAACTGTTTTCAAAACCTCACTGAAAGGGGGTAATTTTTCAATCTCTTTTTCCATTTTTTCAACTTCTTTATCAGTTGCATCAGGCATTGGCTGAACAAGAAAACCACCGCACTTTTCAACAGAACCGTCAGGTTTCAAAAAGTTTGAAATAAAAATTGCGCTGTTTATCTGCTCCGACCTTTTCAAATACTCTGCAAATAGAAGGGCAAGGGAGCCCCCATTGTATTCAATATTTGAGGTAAAGGGAGTTTTTCCCCTTTTTAAAATTCTTGTTACATTGAGAATACCTGTACCAAGAAGCTGGTTTAAGTCCATAACATAGTTTTTATCAAACTCATCAACACCTGCATCGGGGTTTATAGCGTAAGATTTTATGTGCCCGTATGAGTTTGCTTCACACCTTATTCCCCCTATCGGGCCGTTAACATCAAGGTAACAACCCAACACATCCCCGCTCTTCAGATTACCGGAAATTAGAACAGCCCCTGTAATAAACCTTGAAACCGCATTTGTGACAGGGTAACTCATATTGTGTATTTTCCTTACCCTGTTTACAACATTCAAAGTGTCACAAAACAGAAACCTGAACTTCCCGTTTTTAGAAAGAAAAAATTGAATAATATCCATTATTGCCCTCTATTTTTCTATTTTCCGCAACTTACTCAATAAAAGTAATTTTATTTTCTTCAAACCGTTCAGGCATTCCCTTTTCTTCGTCAGGATAGCCAACGGCAAGCAACGCAATCGGAAGATGATGTTCTGGAAGGGAAAAGATCTCTGAAATCAATTTTATTCTTTCTTCCCTCGGATAAACGGCAATCCAGCATGTGCCCAATCCAGATTCAAGTGCCCCAAGCATTATGTTTTCACAGGCATTGGCACAGTTTAAAGCAAGATAGCCTTCCATTGGCTCAATGCTTTTATCCCCGCAAACTAAAATTGCAGCACCTGCAGATTTCAGCATCTTTGCATAGGGGTGTTTTTCAGCAACTTCGTTTAATTTCTCCCTGTCTGAAATAATGTAAAAGTGCCAGCTTCTTGTATTTCTTGCAGATGGAGCATACATACCGAACTTTACAAGTTCAACTAAAACATTCTTTTCAACATTTTGACTTCTGTATTTCCTTATGCTTCTTCTATTGAAGATTGCATCTTTTAACTCCATAAAACCCCCTCACGAAGTTTTATTATAAAGCCTTATCAAGTTTTTCAAAACAGGAATCACAAAAATAAAATAAAAAAATGGTTTTTACTCTTTTGCCCCAAAGAGATAAGCAACTAAAATTCCGAGTATGTAAAGCAGCAGCATTGGAACGGCAAAAACAGTCTGAGTAATGGGGTCACCGGATGGAGTTACAATTGCTGCAATTAAAAATACAATAAAGATTGCATACTTAAACTTGGATATAAGGAATTTATAATCAACAAGCCCCATAAGTGATAGAAACAAAATAAGGATAGGGGTTTCAAAAACTATGCCCATACCTACAATAACCGTTGTGGCAAGGGAAAAATATCCCTCCATTGTAAGGACAGGGACAAGGCCTTTTGCCTCACTTAAAAAAAAGGAAATCATATACTTCAAGCCTATAAAATAACCGAATGCACCTCCCGCCAGAAAAAGCATGGTTGAAAAAAAGATAAATGGAATAGCGTATCTTTTTTCCTCTTTGTAAAGTGCAGGAGATATAAAAAGCCATAGTTGGTGAAGGATAAAGGGAGAGGCCATAAAAATCCCTGCATAAAAAGAAAGCCTTAAATAGGTGAAAAAAGGCTCGCTTAAATGGTGAAAAGCAAATATGCTTTTGTACTGCTTTGGTGCAAGTTGAAGCAGGGGAAGAGCCACAAGGTGGAATATCTTTTTGTGGAAGATATATGCAACAACAAACCCTGCAATTAAATAACCTATGCTGTAAACAAGCCTTTTTCTCAACTCGAAAAGGTGTTCAAAAAAACTCTGAACAGGTCTCTCATCTCTGCTTTCATTCATCTTACACCTTCATCATCATTGTGGCCGGAAACTTCTTCCCTTTTCTTTTTCAGTTTTTCAAGCACTTCCCTTTTTCTTTTTTCAACCTCTTCGGAGGGAAGAACAATATTCTTTATGTCTTCCGGAATATCATTTATTCTTTTTAATTCCTCTAAATTCAATTCCCTTTCAACAGTCTCTTTCAATGTATCCGTGTAATCCTTAAACTGTCTGTAATACTTACCCAGAGTTTTTGCCACCTCCGGAAGTTTCTCAGGTCCAAATATAATTAAAGCAAGTACAAGTAATAAAACTAACTCACCAAACCCAATCCCAAACATTTTTTATTCTTTTTTGTCGCCCTCTGATTTCGGCTTTTTTTCATCCTCTTCATCCTCCATTGCAGCCTTTCTAAAATTTTTCACCGCCTTTCCCAGCCCCTCTGCAAGCTCCGGCAACTTCTTCCCGCCAAAAAGGAGGAAAAGTATGAGGAGTAATAGTAAAGCTTCGCCCATTCCAATGTTCATAGCATACTCCTTTTCCAAAAACTTCCATTCAATTGTAGCACAATGAAAAAAAGCAAATTAAAATTTGACTTATGATAGTTTAATTTTAGATTATTAAAATGAAAGTTTAACGGAGGTTGTATGGGCAAAGAGTACAGGGGGATAATAATTTCAAAAGAGGGGCTTGGCACTTTCGGATATATCCCCGAATTGAAAGAAAGATACCTTGCCTATGCAAGGGGAAGCCTTATAAAGAAAAAGATGAAAAAGATATTTGTGGGGGATTACTTTAAAGGGGAATTAACAGAGGATAAAAAAATAATTATTGAGGAGATACTTCCAAGAAAAAACCAATTGTTCAGGCCTAAAATAGCAAATGTTGACAAGGTGTTGCTAATAACAACCATCAAAAATCCCCCCTTAAATACAGGTATGCTTGACAAACTCCTTGTTGCATACGATTACTATCAGGTTGAGCCTGTAATTGTTTTCAACAAAATAGACCTTCTTGAAAGTGAAGAGGACAAAAAGGAACTAAAGAAGTGGGAAACAATTTACACAAATGCAGGATATTCTGTTTTAAAGGTTTCTGCAAAGGATAAAAAAAATATTGAAGATTTGATACATTTCCTCCACGATAATATATGCGTATTTGCAGGGGCATCGGGGGTTGGGAAATCATCTTTGATAACCACCATTACCGGGATTGAAATTAAAACACAGGAGGTAAGCAAAAAAACAAAAAGGGGAAGGCATACCACAGTGGGGGCAAGGCTTATACCGTTTGGTGAAAACTCTTTTATAGGGGATACACCGGGATTTTCAAAGGTTGACCTATCATATATTATGGATGCAGGGGAATTATCCGGTTTTTTCAGGGAATTTGCAGATTACTCCTGCAAGTTCAACGACTGTATGCATATAACCGAGCCACAATGCGGGGTTAAAGAGGCATTGGAGAATGGTGATATCTCAAAAGAAAGGTACAACTCTTATTTAAAGATTCTTGAAGAGGATTTTGGAGTAAACATAAGCAAGATTAAATGAAGAAAGTAGCAATTGTCATTCCCCCAATTACAGACTTTTACTACACTCCCCACAGGGGGGCATTTTTGGGGGCATGGATTGTCAAAAAGATAATTGAAGAGAAGGGATATATCACTACGCTTTTTGACTTCCCGAATAAAAAAAGCAGGGTTATATCATTACCCAAAGAACTGTATTATCTCGAAAATAACATCATCCCTGATGAAAGAGGACCCATCGCTTTTTTTTCCTCATACAAACGGTTCGGGTATTCTTTTGATAAATGCCTGAGACTTATAAAAGAATTTTCCCCCGATGCTGTAATTTTATCACTGTTTGCATTTGCATATTCTCAAGAGTTTATTGACTTTTCAAAAAAATTAAGGGATTGTTTCAAGAAATTACCTTTTATTGCAGGGGGAAGCGGTGTGACCTGCTTCCCGGAATACTTTGAAAAAACTGGAATCTTTGATACCCTGCTGTGCGGAGAGATTGAATGTCTAAAAGATGACCTGTTTAAGGCTATTGAGGGGAAAACAAGCGGAACCATAAGAACCAATAGAAAAACTGATAAAAACAACATTGAATTTAAAATAGTCAAAACAATAAAGATAAAAGGTCAAACCCACTTTTCAACCATCTTGTCCAGAGGTTGCCCTAAAAATTGCGCTTTCTGCTCAAACTTTTTAATTCAGGGGAGAAACTTCAGGACTGTGAAACTGGAAAGTGTCGAAAGAGAATTCAAACAATATTCCACAAACTCAGCAGTACACTTCAATTTTGAAGACGATAACATACTTTTGGACAAGGATTATCTGATAGAGGTATTAAAATTATTAAAAAAATACTTCCCCAATTCAACCTTCTCCTTTGAAAACGGTATAGATTACCTCTTTTTAAACGATTCCCTGGTGGCAAAACTCATAAGGCATGGTATATCCCACTTCAATCTATCAATTGGCAGCATTAAATCTGAAATCTTAAAAGAGAACAAAAGACCTTTAAGCATTGAAAAACTCACCGAGATACTTCACACAATAAAAAAATATGGCACAAAATCAATAGTGTACTTCATCTCAGGGCTAAAAAACGATTCATTTGAAAACACCATATCAACCCTCATTTTTCTTAAAAATTTGCCATGTATTACAGGCATATCCCCCTTCTATCCTGTACCAGGGATAAAAGGGTTCGAGGATAGGGGTGTTTTTGAAAAAACTTCCCCTCTTTTAACAAAAGGCTCCTCATTCTACCCCTGGAACAGAAGCCTTAAAACAGGTGAGATGATCGAGGCATTCAGGCTTGCAAGGTTATCAAATCTGACAAAGAAAAAAGACAAAAAACAGTTCGAACTTGAACTCCTTGAGAGGATAAAAAAGGATAATTCACTCTTTACAATTTTAAAAAACGGGTCACTTGTTAAAGTTAAAACAAAAACAAATTTAAGAGAGTTTTTTGAACCATTAAAAGTTACTCTTTGATAACGGTTAGAGCAAGAAGAACAGTTACAATCCCGGCAAAAAATAACACTCCACCAATTATTGTCAACCAGGATAAACCTGTCTCCGGTTTCAATGTGTACCTTAAAACACTTTTACTAAACTCATTCTGGGTCAACTTAACATCCTCTGCCCCTTTAGGAAGAGAAATAGATAGATCATATTCGTAAAGGACATTACCATTTGTTTCAGAATTGGTAAAAAACCACTTTGTTTCTGTAATCTTTTTGGGTGTATATTTTTTGTCATATTCAAACTCCCATCTTCCATCACCAAGGTATTTAACCACACCCCTTGCATCGAAAGAAAAAATCATGGTTCTGTTCATATCGTCTCTTTTAAAAGAAAAATTCTCAAGTTTGTATGAGGGAAGAGAGGCAATAATCTCCCTTTTTAAAAGAGATGGGTTGTTTCCATAAACCCTTACCATGTTTTTCCACTGCATGGCAGTTGCCTTCTGGGTGTAAACAATTTTAGCATCACCCACTTTGTTCACTGTAACATCAAGGTTTATAACTATTTTTTCCCCAAAAGACAAAGAACAAACAAACACAAACAAAAGAAAAGTAAATGCTATCTTTTTCATCTCATCACCCTGAAACTATTTCTTATGGTTAATAAATCAGGTGTGTTTAAAGAATTTGAAACAGAACCTATCACAAAACCAACAACACCCTGAGAGGATGTGGTAAAGTACGCTGTCCAGTAAATAGCACCCATGTTTGAAGAAGACATACCGGCTATCCTTGCATACTGCCTCCCATTTATAGTTACTGTCCCTGCAGGTTGATATTGCACCCGGGTACCCATTTGAGTAAGAGTGTTATAAATACTTGAAAAAGCATAATTTATGTCTGAAACACCTGGAAAGAAATAAACTTCAACATCCTTGCCCGAAGATGGACTTACAGCGGCGAGCTGCAATGAAGGAAGGTATGGATTTGGTGACCTCATTATCCTCCATCCTGCAGGGTATGAGAAACCATAAATTCCATTTGGGTCAGAGTATCTGACAAATCCTCCATTACCTCCATTACCACCTCTTCCACCATTGTAATTCCTGCGCCCGGTAAATCCAGGCTCGTTAACTCTCACTCCATTATGCCGCATATTGTCATGCCCAAGATCTGCAAACATCTTGTCTATCTTCTTTTTTAAATCAGGGTCATCTTTCAAATCTGGAGGTCTTAATCCCTGCCCCTGTAATTGACCGATGGGCAAAAACTTAATGGCAACGCCTATTTGAGGGCTGCCACCCTGAAAAAACATCTGTGCTTCTTTCATCCCGGTTTCAAGAGCCTTTTTGAAGCTCATTCTTCCACCAAGCCCTTCCCCACCAATACCCGTTGCTTCAAGTGGAATAATGTTGCCATTTGCAATTATTGCAGGGAAGGCATGCCGTGAGGTACAGAATATCCCACTATTTAAACCAGCGGATTGAGCAACACTGCAAAAAAGGAGAGATAGTTCCACACACAATCCAGCTCCTCCGGTCAACACCTCTCTTGGCAGTCTTATGTGCTGAACCATTGTATAGTGATCTCCAACCTTTTCAGGCAAACCCAATGTTCCGCCATACACAAGTTTAGAAGCCAGTTCAAACTCATACAACGCCTGCATAAACCTGATTATTTCCTTTTGAGAGCCGCCGACTCCGGCACCTTTCATCACATTTTTCTGTAATTGCTGGGTAAAGTATTTAATTACAGGGTCTTCAGGTGTTACAAAACAGGCAAGCAAATCAACATTTGTGTACAGATCTCTTATATCCACTATCTCCTCTTCTGGAATATCGGTGTAAAGAAGTTCATTTCTTCCCCTTATCTGGAAATCAGCCCGCCTTATCTCCTCCCTGTCCCTTTTACCGTCATTGTAAGTTATCTTCATCTCTACACTTGCAGGGGTGACATTGAGAACATCAAGTATCTTTGAAGGAAATTTTGGATAGAAAAGATCAACCACTGTTTGACCGGGAAGAATCTCTGTGTATTCCATCGGAGTTGTCCATTCAATGTATCCGGGGATACGATAAGAGACCTTTAAATCCCTGACTGTGCCTTTACCATCATTGGTAAAAACTATCTTTGAAAGGTAATACTTTCCGTCTTCAACCTCCCGGTTTCCATAAACCTTGTAAGCCATTGGCATAACAGCAGGCCTTGTTTTAATCTTTATGTCCAGTTGTCCGCACTTTCTAAATACAGTGAGACCAAGAACCATCATTATTAAACCAATCCCGCCATAAAACAGGCCAAGTAAAATCACCTTTTTACGCATATTCAACCTCGTGTTAAAGAAATTTGGACTTTTAATTAAATTTTAAACCCGATTCAATTTTTTTTCAAGAAAACTTTAAAGCAAATAATAAATGACAAAAAACTATTGAATTGTCCCAACATTTTCCGTTTCAAGTGGCTTTAAGAGCAAACCATCGTAAGGGCAATAAATAAAGTCAGTATTCCTGAATATGTGGCCAAGCGGGCAGATCTTATCACATTTATGGGTGGTGAACTTAATTGATTTTATTTCGGACAGAGAGACAATAAGGTCCCTGCCATTGCCATCATTAAACCTGAACCTTAAATCGTCGATTTTTTTAACCTTTTCAGCCCCTGTTCTTATCTTTACCAGGTAGATACCATCTTTAGAATTCCTTATCTCAACAAGATCGTGAAAGGTAACATCAGTATAAAACCCGTCCTTATCCGTGTACCAGAACCTGTCAGGTTCAGCACTTCCAACAATGTACAGTTTTTTTATCCGGTAAATATCACCATTTTTTAAAATCACTGTTATGGGTTTTTTAAGATTTATAGAGAACAAAAATATTGACAGGAATAAAATGCTAAATATAAAAAAAACCTTCTGCCACATAGGATACCTCCCCCCTGACATACACTATATTTCCTTTTTTCTCAACAAAAACAGGGATTTTAGACGGAGGGTAAAATATTGCTCTTTCAGTATTGAATGCGAAAACAAATGCAGCACACGCGGATCCACACGCTAAAGTAAAACCCTCAACCCCTCGTTCGTATGTTGCTATTTCAAAGGTATTATCTTTAATTTTTTTAAAAAAACTTATGTTAGCACCCTTTTTAAATTCAGGAGAATTTCTCAATTTTTTTGCAACTGAAACATCTGGTATTATATCTTCAACAAAGAAATGCGGGTTCCCTATGTCTATGTAAGTACCGATCATTCCTTTAACATTTAACAAAATCCCTTTTGTTTTACCGATTTTAAATGATATTGCCGCTTCATCTTTACTCACTTTTTCAACATTTATCCTTACTCCGTTTAAATGAAAAAAATTTTTAATATACCCGGTTTTTTCACCGAAAAAAGCAAGACAAAGGCTTCCGTTTACACAAAAAGATTCACTTCCATCAGGGTCAAAGTGTTTAACCACACCGTTTTCAAAAACAAAAAAAACTCCATCAGCACCAACCCCGCAGTGTCTGTCACATAGAGATGAAATGAACTCGCTGTTTACAAAGTTGTTTAAATCACGGTTTTCCTGTCCGACTATTATTAAAAAATCATTGCCTGAAGAGTGAAGTTTGTGAAATTTTACTGCCATTTTTCCTTTGAAAATCCCTTTTTAGAAAACCTGAAAATTGAATCTTTAATCAATGAATTGATCTTCACATCAGAAAGTATTATTGTTGTAATATTGCCGTTTTTTTCCTCAAAATGTAACTTTTTAATCAAAAGTGTTTTTCTGTCAAGCCACATCTCAACCAGTTTAAACCTTTTTCTAACTCTTCTTTTTCTGGGGAAGAAAATAAGGTAAAGGTCTTTTCCTTTAGTATCTATCTTCTTAATCACAAAGTATTTTGATAGAAAATAAAAAGCCTTCGGTATGTTTAAAAAATTTAAAGCATTCTCTTTATGCCTTCTGATGTTTAAAACAGCATACCTCTTATTCTTAAAATCAAACCTGTAAATCCTGTTTTTTTTATAAAATATGCCTATATCGTAAGGGTCGGTAAACCTTAAAAGAAGTTTATCCGGTTTTTTAAAGTAAAACTTCCCATAGGTCACAGCAGGTTTTCTCAACAACGGAGACTTTTTCACCTGCCTGAAATAGGCATATAGGGTGTCTATCTTTGAATAGTGAGCCTTTAACTGTTTTAAAAGTTCAATTATCTCCCTGTCTTTATTACCCTTCGCACCAGCAAAAAATGAAACAAAAAACAAAAGGGAAAAAACCACAAGCTTTTTCATTTTATCCCCTGCTTAAAGATTCAAGAAATTCCCTGTTTGTCTTGTATTTGGAGAGTCTCTCAATTAGTAATTCCATTTTCTCGACTGTTGATAATGGGGCAAGAACCTTTCTCAACACCCACACTCTGTTCAATTCAAAGTCATCGCAGAGCAACTCTTCCTTTCTCGTACCTGATTTATCAATATCAATTGCAGGGAAAATCCTCTTGTCTGCAAGCCTCCTATCAAGCACAAGTTCCATATTACCCGTTCCCTTAAACTCCTCAAAGATAACATCGTCCATACGGGAACCTGTTTCTATAAGAGCAGTTGCAATAATGGTCAAACTTCCCCCCTCTTCAATATTCCTTGCAGCACCAAAAAACCTTTTAGGCCTCTGCAAAGCATTCGAATCAACCCCTCCTGATAAAACCTTGCCAGAGGGAGGCACAATTGCATTGTAAGCCCTTGCAAGCCTTGTAATACTGTCAAGCAGGATAACAACATCTCTTTTGTATTCAACAAGCCTCTTTGCCTTTTCAATTACCATCTCGGCAACATGGACATGCCTGTCAGCAGGTTCATCAAATGTGGAACTTATCACCTCACCCTTAACAGACCTTTCCATATCTGTGACCTCTTCCGGCCTTTCGTCTATAAGCAAAACTATAAGGTAAACTTCAGGGTGATTTGTTGTAATTGAATTTGCAATTGATTGAAGAAGCATTGTCTTACCTGTTCTCGGCGGTGCAACTATCAAACCTCTTTGCCCTTTACCAATTGGGGTTAAAAGATCCATGATCCTTGGAGACATGTTTTTTGGGTCTTCTGTTTCAAGTCTTATTCTCTCCATAGGGTAAAGTGGAGTAAGACTATCAAAATTGGCTTCCCTTTTGATTGAAGGTGGTTCAAAGTTTATAGCCTCAACCTTTATCAGTGCAAAAAACCTTTCTCCATCTTTAGGCGGTCTTACCTGACCTGATATGGTGTCACCTGTTTTCAATTCAAACTTCTTTATCTGCGAGGGTGAAACATAGATGTCATCAGGACCTGGCAGATAATTGTATTCAGGTGCCCTCAAAAAACCAAAACCTTCAGGCAATATCTCAAGCACTCCCTCTGAAAAAATAAGCCCATTCTTTTCTGTTTGTGCCTTCAAAATCTGAAATACAAGATCAACAGAACCAACCCCTTTCGGAACATCAATCCCCATTTCTTTTGCCACCTTTTTCAACTCTCTGTCCTTCATTTGTTTTAAATCTGCAAGACTGTAATCCATACCATCACTCCTTATAAAAATTGTCTATGGTAAGTTTTAAATAATTTTCAAGAGAACCGATACCTTCACCTGTTTTAGAGGAAACAGCAAAAAATCGATAATCAGGAATTTTGAACTCTTTTTTAAGCAATGCAATGTTTGTCCTCAATTGATTTTTAGATAATTTATCAATCTTTGTAGCAGCAATTACAAACTCTATATCATTGTATAACAAAAATTGGTACAATTCTCTATCTTTTTTTTGGGGCTCATGCCTTGAATCAATCAAAAAGACAAGAATCATTCTGTCTCTTGTTGCAATCAGGTAGTCTTCTATCATTCTTTTCCATTGCATTTGCACTTCCTTTTTAACTTTAGCAAAACCGTAACCAGGTAGATCCACAAGCAAAAACCTATCGTCAACATTAAAAATATTCAACAATCTTGTTTTCCCGGGGGTCTGGCTTACCTTTGCAAGTTTCCTTGTGTTTGCAAGTTTATTTATAAGGGAAGATTTTCCCACATTTGACCTTCCTGCAAAAGCAAGATGAGGAAGATCTGAGGGTGGAAAATCCCTGACCCCAACAGCACTCTTAACAAATTTAAACCTTTTTCCTATCATAACACCTTAAAAAGTTTATTCAAAGTCTCTTAACTCTTCAACATGAGAATTAGAGGAATGGGCAATACCTCTTTTTCTTTCATCAGAATTGAAAAAAAGAATGTCTATCACCTGGTCCATGGTTTTAACAAAATGAAAAACCATTGCATTCTTCACCTCTTCGGGAACCTCTTTGAGGTCTTTTTCATTCTCCATGGGAAGTATTATTTCAAATATACCAGCCCTGTGTGCTGCAAGCAGTTTTTCCTTAATTCCGCCCACAGGCAATACCCTTCCCCTCAAGGTTATCTCCCCTGTCATGGCTATTCTGTTTGGAACCTGTTTACCGGTCAAAGCGGAAAAAATTGCAGAAGCAATGGTTATTCCAGCCGAAGGGCCATCTTTAGGGATAGCCCCCTCAGGAATGTGCACATGTATATCAGTGTTTTTCACCTTCTCAATATTTATACCAAACCTCTTGTAATTTGCTTTAATGAATGAAAAGGCAGCCTTAACAGACTCTTTCATAACATCTCCCAATTGACCGGTGATGTCAATCCTCTCATTTCCAGGCATTGTCATCACCTCTATGAAAAGCACATCTCCACCTGCAGGTGTCCATGCGAGACCCGTTGCAACTCCCACCTGCGGTTTTTCTTCGGCAATACTTACTTTGAATACCGGTATCCCGAGTTTTTCATAAACAAGGTCTTCCGTTATTACAAAATCCTTTGAAAACCTTTTTTTCTCAACTATATCAACGGCACACTTCCTTAAAAGTTTTTCAATAGTTCTTTCAAGGGTTCTAACACCTGCCTCTCTCGTGTACTTTTCAATTATCACCTCGATTGCATCCTCTTTAAAAACAGGAGAAAACCTCTTCAAACCTGTTTCTTTTAACTTCTTTGGGATGAGATGCCTTTTTGCAATTTCGACCTTTTCGCTAAATGTGTATCCCGGGATTCTTATTATTTCAAACCTGTCTTTCAAAGGGGCAGGTATTGTATCAAGTATATTAGCGGTGAGGATAAAAAACACATTGGAAAGGTCATAATCCACATCAAGGTAATGGTCAACAAAGTGAGCATTCTGCTCAGGGTCCAACGCTTCAAGCAATGCACTTGAAGGATCTCCCCTGAAATCTGAAGACAGTTTGTCAATTTCATCAAGCAGCATCAAAGGGTTTACTGTACCCGCTTTCTTCATGAGATAGATTATTCTTCCTGGAATTGCACCAATGTAAGTTCTTCTATGACCCCTTATTTCAGCCTCATCTCTGACTCCCCCAAGAGACATTCTAACAAATCTTCTCCCTATAGATTCCGCAATCGCTTTTGCAAGAGAGGTTTTTCCAACTCCTGGAGGTCCAACAAAGCATATTATTGGATTTCTTTTGGTTCTATTTAGTTTTCTAACGGCGAGAAATTCAATTATTCTTTCTTTCACTTCTTTTAATCCGTAATGGTCTCTATCCAGTATTTTTCTTGCTCTTGGGATATTCAGGTTATCTCTCGTTCTCTTCTTCCATGGAACATCTATCAACCATTGAACATAGGTTCTTGCAACAGAGGCTTCCGCAGAAGCAGGGTTCATTGTCTCCAATCTTTTTATCTCCTCCATTGCTTTTTTAAAAGCCTCTTCACTTAACCCTGCATTTTTAACATCCTCTTTCAACTTTTCAATCTCATTTTCCCCTGTGTAACCCAGTTCTTCTTTAATTGCCTTCAACTTTTCGTTCAGAAAAAACTTCCTCTGCCCCTCTTCTATATTTTTCCTCACCCTTTTATCAAGATCTTTCTCATATTTAAAGGTTCTAACCTTTTCTTTTATGTAATCGTATATCTTTTTCAATTTAAATTCTGTATTTACTGTTTCCAGTAAAATTTGCTTCTCTTCAGGTGAAATTTTAAGTGCATAGGCTATGTTATTTGCAAAAGCAACTGGGTTTGATGTTTTTCTCGAAGCCTTGTCAAGGTGTTTTATAATGAGGATATTCCTCGCAACATTGGGATTCCTTTTTATCAACTTCTTTATCTCATTTATATACTCAAGTGCTTTTACAACATCATAGCCATCTTTTATGTCAAGGTCTTCCCCGACACACACAAAAAAACCATCCCTTTCCTCAATCTGTTTAACATTGAATAGAGAAACACCCTTGACACTTATCAGGGTATTTTCCCCACCTGACTCTGTCAGGGAGTTTAAGATTTTTGCTTTAGTACCAATCAAATAAAAGTCAGTGGGAGACGGGAAAAATGCTCCCTCTTTCATGAGAAGGAAAACAGGTTCAATACCACTTTCAACCGCATATTCAAAAGCCTTTTTATTGTAATCTCTTTCCAGAAGAATATCCTCTTCCACATAAGGGAAAAACACATTTTTCTCTCTAACTAAAACAGGGTAAATCAATTGTTCCATACATTAACCTATTTTTTTTCTTTCGAGAAGTGCTTTGATATGAGAGGAATCAACAACAATCTTTTTTATGTCATCTCTTGAAGGTGCCTCAAACATAAACTCAAACATAACATCTTCCATAATCTGCCTCAATCCCCTTGCACCCAATTTACTTCTAATTGCTTCATCAATTATCGCTTCAATTGCATCCTCTTTGAATTCAAGTTCTATACCATCCATCTTAAACATTTTTCTGTACTGCTTTATCAACGAGTTTTCCGGCTCAATAAGTATCCTTTTTAATGCCTCCCTGTCAAGGTCATGCAGGACGGTTATAACAGGCAATCTACCAACAAGTTCAGGTATGAGACCGTACTTTATCAAATCCTCACTCATAACATACCTTGTTATGTTGTTTTTAGAAATTTCTGTTGTTTTTTCACTTTCCATGGGTTTAAAACCAACAACCTTTTTCCCCATTCTTGATGCAATTATCTTTTCAAGCCCCACAAATGCTCCACCGCAAATAAAGAGAATGTTTTTGGTGTTTATCTGTATAAACTCCTGATAGGGGTGTTTTCTTCCCCCCTGGGGCGGAACATTTGCAACTGTTCCCTCAACTATCTTTAAAAGAGCCTGCTGAACCCCTTCCCCTGAAACATCTCTGGTAATTGAGGGATTTTCACTCTTTCTTCCTATCTTATCTATTTCATCAATAAAAATTATTCCCCTTTCAGCCTTTTTAACATCAAAATCAGCAGCCTGAATAAGCCTTAAAAGTATGTTTTCAACATCCTCACCAACATATCCTGCCTCTGTCAATGTGGTTGCGTCGGCTATTGCAAAAGGCACATCCAAAAATTTTGCAAGGGTCTGGGCAAGAAGGGTTTTACCTGTTCCCGTTGGCCCAATCATCAAAATATTACTTTTTTCTAACTCTACCTCGTCCCCTTTCTCCTTTGTCTCCTCATAAAGTATCCTCTTATAGTGATTGTAAACTGCTACGGATAATTTCTTTTTTGCCTCTTCCTGTCCGATCACATACTTATCAAGAAAAGCTTTAATCTCAACAGGCCTGGGTAAATCTTTTTTCTTTTTTCTGAATATTTTATTTTTCTCCTTAGATATCAATTCATTGCACAGTTCAACACATCTGTCACATATAAAGGAGTTTTCTCCCTGAATAAGTTTATCAACCTCTCTTTCGCTCCTTCCACAGAAAGAGCATACAGCTTTTGTTCTGTAATACTTTGTTTTGTCTCCCATTACTCGTTCCTTGTAATAATTTTGTCAATAATGCCGTATTCAACAGCCTCGTTTGCACTCATAATGTAATCCCTGTCAGTATCCTTTTCAATCTTTTCAATAGGCTGGCCTGTGTGCTTCGACAGAATCTCGTTTAATAGTTTTTTTATTCTTATAATCTCGTTTGCATGTATCTCAATATCTGAAGCCTGTCCCTGCATACCACCCATTGGCTGATGGATAAGTATCCTTGAATTGGGAAGGGCAAATCTCTTTCCCTTTGTTCCCCCTGCAAGCAAAATAGCAGCCATTGAAGCAGCCTGGCCAATACAGATGGTTGTAACATCAGGTTTTATAAACTGCATTGTATCATAAATAGCAAGCCCTGCGGAAACAGAACCGCCGGGTGAGTTTATGTAAAGGTAAACATCCTTGTCAGGGTTTTCAGCCTCTAAAAAAAGCAACTGTGCTATGACAAGGTTTGCAACATTGTCATCAATCGGAGTACCTAAAAATATTATGTTGTCTTTAAGCAAACGGGAGTATATATCGTAAGCCCTCTCTCCTCTTCCTGTTTGCTCAATTACCATTGGTATAAGCATTATTTAGCCTCCTCTTCCCCTTTTTCGGAAGATTCTTCTTTTCCCAATTCATCTTCTTTATGTTCAGCCTCTTCCCTTTCCCTTTTCATCTCTTCTGTTTTCTCCTCAAGCATTTTCTTCATCTTCTCAATCCTTGCATTATGCTCTTCCTCATACTCCTTTTCATCAACCTCAACAAAATTTGCTTTATTAACAATTAAATCAAGAGCCTTTTCCCTTTTCAAGGATTCTTTTATGTCTTCCAGCTGTCCTTCCTCGTCAAGTTTGAATTTCACAGTCTCAAGGGTTGCATTCTCACCGAATTGAGGAACGAATGGTTTTAGAAAATCATCAAGTTCATCTTCGCTAACTTCAATATTGTTCATTTCGGCAATTTTGGAAAGAACTATCATTCTCTTAACATTGTCAACAGCAGCCATATAGTATTGAGGCATCAGAGAATTTATAATGTTTTCGTCTGCCTTATTATACCCCAAATTTTTAAGGTAATCCTGAATCATTCTCTTTGCCTCTTCCCTTGCATAAACAGGTGGCACAGGGATATCCCTTTCGGAAAATAGTTTTTCAAAGAAATTGTGTATCTTTTCCTCCCGTCTAACCTTTTTTAGCCTCTTTTCAATACTCTCTTTTATATCCTTTTTCAACGCTTCCACAGTATCAAAATTCAATGTCTTTGCAAACTCATCGTTAACTTCCGGTAATTCCTTCTCACTGATTGATTTAACGGTTAGTGTAAATTTAACCTTTTTACCCTTAAACCCATTGAACTTTTCTTCATCCGGGAACTCTATTTCAAATTCGTTTTCTGCTCCCGTTTTTAAACCTATTATTTTTTCAACAATCGGTTTCCACATATCGTCTGTTTCAGGGTTTGCCTCAATCTCAAAATTTTCATTGTCAAAAAGTGTTTTCTCCTCTTCATCTTCGGCATAAATTTTGAGCACAACAAGGTCTTTCTCCTGAACAGTATCCCTTCCCTCAACAGGCTTCACCTTTCCATATTTCTGCCTTAAATCTTCAATGACCTTTTCAACCTCTTCATCTATGTTGACATCTTTCTCCTTTTTAATCTTCACTTCAAATTCTTCAAAGGAAATATCCTCAATCTCCGGCATAACCTCAAAGTAGAATTTCAACTCTGCTCCATCCTTTTTGTTGAAATTGTAAGAACTCAGATGCTCATAGACAGTTTTCCCTGCCTCTTCCTTAATTTCCTGGTAGTACTTCTCAACAATGTACTTTAGCAATTCCCTTTCAATTTCATACTTAAACCTGCCTTCTATAAGTGAAACGGGGGCTTTCCCCTTTCTAAACCCTGGAATGCTTGCCGCTTTTCTGTATTCGTTTACAATGCTGTTGTACTCACCTTCCAATTCATTAAAAGGAAGATTTAAAACACCCTCTTTTACAACATCATTTTTTTTCTCAATCTTTTTATCCATCTAATTCTCCTTAAAGTTAGTTTTTATCAGGATTTGGTGCGGAAGGGGGGACTCGAACCCCCACACCGAAAGGCACTAGATCCTAAGTCTAGCGCGTCTGCCAATTCCGCCACTTCCGCAATTTATGGTGCATACACCCTCTTTATCCCAAAGAGATTTTAAAGGTTTTTACATTTTTGTCAAGAAAAAGGGTAATAATAATGGAGGTGCTGGGTGCTGGGTTTAGACAAGGAATAAAGATTTTCATTTTAAATAAATAGTTTTCTTCCTCAGCCCAAACCTAAAACCTGATACCCAGAACCTAATACCTAATAACTAATACCTATAAACCCAAAAAGCCCCGTTTTCACGGGGCTTGATTATTCCGATATCGTTTAAATTACCAGGTTCTCTTTTCTTTAATCCTTGCCTTCTTACCGATTTTCTCTCTGATATAGTAAAGTTTTGCCCTTCTAACCTTACCAACCCTTACAACCTCAATCTTCTCAATAAAAGGTGAGTGAAGAGGGAAGATCCTTTCAACACCGACACCCTGAGAGATCTTTCTAACTGTAAAGGTTTCTCTTAATCCACCGTGCTTTCTTGCAATGCAAAGACCCTGAAAAACCTGAATTCTCTCCTTTTCCCCCTCTTTTACCTTTACATAAACCTTTAAGGTATCTCCAGGTTTAAACTGGGGGATGTCTGTTCTCAACTGCTTCTTTTCAAATTCCTGAATGATGTCCATTTCATCTCTCCTTATATAAAAGTTTTCTAATTATTCTATCAACCGTAATGGTTACTGCACTTCTAACAGAAAGGTGGTTGTAATCTCCAACACCTTCTATAGGCTCAAGGAAGTAATGGCACTTATTTGCCGCTTCCTCGTGAAGCCCCCAGCCTGTGCCGAATACAAGAAGCACAGGAAAGCCAGCGGATAGCATTTTATCACATAGTTCGGAATAATCAATAATTTTATGAAATATTTTCTTTGCAGCAGTGCCAACAACAAAAGGCTCTCTCCCGGTATCCTTTTTAATAAAAGAAATGCAATCCTCCAGAGTGTCAATAATTTCAACCTTTTCAAAAGCCCTTCTTCTAAATTCATTGTAATTTGAGCCGAATCCCTTTGTCCAGTGATCAACAATTGTTCCTGCATGCTCTTTTTGAGACTCAACAGGGGAAACAACAAAGAATTTGCCCAATTCAAAGGTTTTTGAAAGCCTTGCTATATCGTGAATATCAAGGTTTGTAATTGATGTAAACCCGAGACTGCCGTCCCTCTTTTTTATCAAATAGTGAAGAAGGGCAATGTAAATCAGGTTAGTTTTCTCAATTGCTCCTTTATCTCTTTGAGCAGTTTCTTTTGAGTTTCCGTCAACCTTGCCCTTTCCAGTAAGTCCGGCCTCTTTGTTAATGTCTCCACCAATTTCATCTTTTCTCGCCATAATTCAATCCTTTTATGGTCTCCGCTTAACAAAACTGCGGGTACTCTCAGCCCATTGTATGTTTCAGGCCTTGTGTAATGGGGATAATCAAGCAAACCGTCGTAAAAAGAATCCTTTACAACTGAATCCATCTCCTTGACAACGCCTTCTACCTGCCTTGCAATTGCATCAATAACAATCATTGCAGCAGGCTCTCCACCTGAAATAACATAATCCCCTATTGAAACCTCATAATCAACATAAAGGTCAACAATTCTCTGGTCAATACCCTCATACCTTCCGCATATAAATACAAGATCTTTCTCTTTTGCAAGCTCTTTCGCCAGATCCGAATTAAAAAGTTTCCCAGAAGGAGTAAGATACACAACCTTTGTTTTTTTCTCACTCTTTGCCTTTTTAATAGCCTTGCCAAGAGGAACCGGCTTGAAAACCATTCCGCTTCCCCCGCCGTAGGGCTCATCGTCTATAGACCTATAATTATCGGTTGCAAAATCCCTTAAATCTATAGTTTCAAAACCAATCAACCCCTTTTTGTAAGCCCGTGAAAATATGCCAAATTCAAGCATAGGCTTAAAAAACTCAGGGAAAATGGTTATTACTTTAAATTTTACAACCGGATTTTTTTCGTTATCCTGCATTTTCAATCGGATTATGACTTTCGTTTAGTCTTTCTTTTAAAAATTTTCCTTTTTTCCTTGTCTTTAAAAAAGTTTGCCTCTTTTAAACCCTCGGGCATATCAACCTTTATCAGATTTTCTTCCATTTTCACAGTAACGCAGATCTCTTTAACGAAGGGAATTAAAATCTCCTTACCCTCTTCAGTTTCAACCTCCAAAACATCGTGGTTACCTTCAATTACAAGAATAGATTTTACAACTCCAAGCTCTTCCCCATAAACCGTTTCAACCTTCATTCCCTCAAGGTCGTGATAATAGTAAAAATCCTCTTCCTCCATCTTCTCGCTTGCAGGGATAATTATTTCAGCGTCTCTCAAAGTTTCAGCATCGTTAATAGAGTTATAGCCTTCAAATTTAAGCACAACCCTGCCTTTATGGTTTCTTGCATTCAAAACCTTGAGCTTCAGGGTTTCGGTTTCGGTTTTAACAAGGAGAAAATCTGCCTCAAAAAAACGAGAGGGGAAGTCAGTCTCAATATTGACTATAACTTCCCCTTTATTTCCCTGCGGTCTTGCAATCTTGCCTATGGTAAGGTAATCAACCTTCATTTACATATTATTCAAGGATTTCAAGAACAAATCTTTTCTTAACTTTCATTCCTGCGGCATTCAAGATTGTCCTGATTGCCCTGGCAGTTCTTCCCTGCTTGCCAATAACCTTACCTAAATCCTCAGGAGCAACTTTAAGTTCAAGTACGGTTGTCTGTGCTCCTTCAACCTCGTTTACCTCTACCTTATCCGGATGATCAACCAAAGCCTTAGCAATTGCTAACAACAAATCTTTCATATCCTTCCTCCTTAACTTTTAACAGGGCACCTTACCTAAGGCAAAATCAATAAACCTTGTGTTTTTTAAACAAAGTGTGAACAGTATGGGAAACCCTGGCTCCCTCTTTGAGCCACTTTCTTGCCTTTTCCACATCAATCTTAACATCCGCAGGTTCAGTCATCGGGTTGTAATACCCGATCTCCTCAACAAACCTGCCTGTAGGTCTGTAATCGTCCTCTGACACAACAATTCTGTAGAACGGCTTTTTCTTCTTCCCCATTCTCTTCAGTCTAATTGAAATCATTAGCATCCACCTCCATTATTGAAAAGGAAAATTCATATTCCTCAATTTCTTCAGGTTTTTCATTTTACCAAGAAAGGAAGGGTTTGACAACTGTTTCATCATCTTTTTCATCTGAACAAACTGCTTCAACAACTGATTAACCTCCTGAACAGGTCTTCCGCTTCCCCTCGCAATCCTCTTTCTTCTTTTGCCATTTATTATCTGATGGTTTCTCCTTTCTTCAGGAGTCATTGAATTAATAATTGCAATAAGATGCGCAATCTTTTTATCGTCCATCATTTTCTTTGCATTTTTAATCTGGCTCATTCCAGGTATCATTCCGAGAATCTTCTCCATTGAGCCCATCTTTGTCAACTGAAGCAATTGTTCTCTGAAATCCTCAAGGGTAAACTGATCCTTTTTTATCTTTTTTTGTAAGGCTTCAGCCTTTTTCTTATCAACAACCTCTTCCGCCTTCTCAATAAGAGAGAGAACATCCCCCATTCCAAGAATCCTTGACGCCATTCTGTCGGGATAAAACTGCTCAAACTCATCGTACTTTTCACCTATACCAACAAACTTAATAGGCTTACCCGTCACATACTTAACGGACAAAGCAGCTCCGCCCCTTGCATCACCGTCAAGTTTGGTGAGAACAACTCCTGTCAAAGGCAACTCTCTATCAAATGCAGCCGCAGATTTAACAGCATCCTGACCTGTCATAGCATCAACTGTAAAAAGAATCTCATCAGGCTTCACCTTTTCCTCAATCCTTTTCAACTCCTTCATCAACTCATCATCAATGTGAAGCCTTCCTGCGGTATCTATAATAACAACATTAAACCCCTTATCCATTGCTTCCTTTACAGCCTTTTCAGCAATAGAAATAGGGTTTCTGTCCTCTCCTATATCAAAAACAGGGGCATTAACAGCCTTTCCGACAACCTTCAACTGCTCAATAGCAGCAGGCCTGTAAACATCGGCAGGAACAAGAATTGGGAAAAAACCCTTCTTTTTCAAATAAAGGGCAAGTTTGCCTGAAGATGTTGTTTTACCTGACCCCTGCAAACCAACCATCATAATAACATTGGTTTTCTTTGGTTCAAGTTTTAAGCCTTCAGACTTCTCGCCTAAAACCCTGACAAGTTCCTCATGAACGATCTTTACAAACTGCTGCCCCGGATTTAAAGCCTTTGAAACATCTGCCCCTAAAGCCTTTTCCTTAACATTTGAAGTAAATTCCTTAACGATTCTGTAATTAACATCCGCCTCAAGGAGAGCCATCCTTATCTCTCTCAAAGGCTCTTCAATATTTCTCTCTGTAATCCTTGCAACGCCTTTTATCTTCCTGAAAGCATTGTTAAGTTTATCGGTTAATTGATCAAACATAAATATAGCCCTTAAAAAAATTTTTCCTGTAAAAGTATAACAACAAAAGTAAATGTGTCAATATCAATTGTAAAAAATATGGTGCGTGCCAGTATATACTGACCCACCCTGTTAACAAGAAAAGCCCTTTTATCGAGGATATGCTTTGGATCATCCTGCAATTCCTGAAAAAGAAGAAGATGCTCATAATTATAAAAAGGCCTAATTCTGTAATATGTCGTTTTTATGGTGGGCCCTCGCCTTTGAATTTGAAGTTACTTCAATTTCCCTTTCTCCTGCGCATTCAAGGGAGTTGGATGAATTGTATTCATCTTTTCTTTCTCCCATTTTCCTTTTCTCCTTTCTTCTTTTTAATTTATCTTCCCCACTTTTTCCCTCATAGGGGTCAATATGTTTATATCCATTTATGTAACCTATTTATTTTTTGTTGATATTTTCAACTTAACTGATATAATTTTTCTGTGGTTATTTGAAAATAGGGGCCCGTAGCTCAACTGGTAGAGCTTCCGGCTCATAACCGGACGGTAGCAGGTTCGAGTCCTGCCGGGCCCACCATCTTATGGGAAGTGGGAGTGGATATAACGGATTTACTGGTGTTAAAAATCAATTTAATTAAATATAAGGGTGTTCTTCTTTAAAGGAGAACACCTTTTTTTTATGGAGGTCGCATTGAGAACGATTATTTCCAAGCTCTGGGATTACCAGCAGGCAATACTTGAGATAGCAAGGTTAAACAGGGAATTGAAGACCTATCCGGATTCAATTAAATCCCTTGAAAAGTCTGTGTCAGTTATCGAAGAGAGTTTAAAAAGGACGAAGAGTGAATTGGATGTGAACAAAGCCAATCAAAAGAAGAAAGAAGAGTACCTTGAACTTTGTAAAAGTAACCTTGAAAAATCTGAAAGCAAACTTATGGAAGTTACCAACCAGAAGGATTATTCTGCCGTTTTGAATGAGATTGATTACGCCAAAAAGGAGATCCTTGAAACGGAAGAGAAGTTAATTGCAATACTTGAGTCGATTGAAAGAAATGAAAAGAATATTGAGCAGTTTGAGAAAAGCCTTAAAGAGAAACAGGAAGAATTGTCAAAGGCTCTTGAAGAGTTTAACACCACTAAAAAGGGCCAGATTGAAAAAAGGGAGAATCTTCTTGAGAAAAAGAAAAAACTTGAGCAGGACATACCTGTACGCTATTTGAAGAGATTTTACGAAATAGCAAAGAAGAGGAATGGTGTTGGTGTTGCAATGGTTGAGAAAGATGAAACATGTTCTGCCTGTCACATGAAGATAAGGCCTCAGAAAATTAATGAAATGAAAAAGAATCCGGATCACATTTACACCTGTGAAAATTGTCAGAGAATATTGGTTATTATTGACGATGAAAATATCTGATAATGTGCAGCAAATAAGATTGAGAATAGAAAAAGCCTGCGCAAGGACTGGCAGGAATATAAAGAGTGTAAATTTAATCGCAGTTTCAAAAACCCATTCGGTTGAGAAGATTAAAGAGGCTTACAAAAGTGGATTAAAAAAGTTTGGTGAAAACAGGGTTCAGGAAGCAAGAGAAAAGTACTCTGCTTTAAAACAACTTCCACTTGAATGGCACCTGATAGGGCACCTTCAGAAAAACAAAGTAAAGTACGCAGTTGAGATATTTGATTATATCCATTCCATAGACAGCATTGAACTTGCTGAAAAGATTGAAAAAAGACTTGAGCAAACAGGGAAAAATCTAAAAGGATTTATTGAGGTGAAGTTGTCACCTGAAGAAACCAAACATGGGGTTCGGGAAAATAACCTTCACTCCCTTGCAAGGTTCTGTCACGGGTTAAAACACCTGAAGATAATTGGTTTGATGACTGTTCCTCCTTACTTTGAAGATGTTGAGATGGTAAGGCCCTACTTCATTAAATTGAGAAAACTTAAAGACAGGTTAAACAAAGATATTTTCAATGGAAAACTCACAGAGTTATCAATGGGAATGACCCATGATTTTGAGGTTGCAATTGAAGAGGGAGCGACTTATGTTAGAATAGGGACAGGAATTTTTGGGGAAAGGAATTACCATGGTGATTAATGCTTTTTTAATAGCTTTATTTTCAGTTATATTTATGCTTATAGACCTCTATGTGTGGATTGTAATTATCAGAGCCCTTGTAACCTGGGTGAATGCAGACCCATACAATCCAATTGTCAGGATTCTATCTCAATTGGTTGATCCGATAACATACAGAATAAGGAGATGGTTTCCTTTTGTGAGGGTTGGGATGGTTGATCTGTCTCCTTTAATACTGGTTTTTTTCCTTTATTTTGTGAAAGTTTTTTTGAAAATGCTTTTAATCAATATGGGTATAATGTGAGGTTTGTATGAAGTTTACTCCAATGGACATAATAAACAGGGAATTTTCCAGAGAAATGAGGGGTTTTAACAAAGAAGAGGTGAAAAACTTTTTATCCATGGTTTCCGAAGACTTTGAAGAGCTGATTGATGAAAATGTGCAGTTGAAAAAGAAATTGCAGATTCTGGAAAGGGATTATACTGACTTAAAGAAGAAGGAAGAGATTTTAAGGGATACATTGTTGATGGCGCAGCAAACCAAGGAGGATATAAAAAATAACGCCCTGAAAGAAGCGGAGATGATAGTTAAAGAAAGTGAACTGCAGGCAGAAAAGATAATAAACAATGCCTATAAAAAAGTTGAGGAGATCAAAGGGGAGATTGAGGAATTGAGAAGAGAAAAATTCAGGTTAATATCTGAATTGAAAAGGGTTATATCCTACACAAAAAGATTCCTTGATGCCATTGAAAGGGAAGAAAAAGATGAGAATATTGATTAAAAACATAAAACAGCTAATATCCCCTGTTAATGAAGATTATGCAATATTTTCAGATTTTAAAAGGTTAAATGTTTACCACAATGTTTCTATCCTGGTTAACAATGGGGTTATTGATGAAATAGTGAATGAACCGGCTCCTGAACTTGATGTTGACGGAGTGATAAATGCAAAAAATCAGGTTGTAATGCCTGCCTTTGTTGACCCCCACACCCACCTTGTCTTTGCAGGGACGAGAGAAGATGAATTCAATATGCGTATTCAGGGAAAAACCTATATGGAGATAGCAAAAAAAGGTGGTGGGATAAACAGTACAGTGAAGGAAACAAGACAGGCAGGTGAAGAAGAACTTTTTTTCACTGCAAAGAAAAATATGCAAAAGATGATTGAGCACGGTGTTGCCACATTTGAAATAAAAAGCGGATACGGGTTAAACACTGAAACAGAGTTGAAGCAGTTGAGGGTTATTGAAAGACTGAAGCAATCCTTTCCTGTTGACATTAAAGCAACATTTTTGGGTGCCCATGAGGTACCCCCTGAATACAGAAACAATAAAGAAAAGTACATAGACATTGTTATAAATGAGATGCTTCCTGCGGTTAAAGAACAGGGTATAGCGGAATACTGCGATATCTTTTGCGAAGAGGGTGTTTTCAATATAGAGGAATCAAGAAGGATTCTAAATAAAGCAAAGGAGATGGGTTTTCAATTAAGGCTTCATGCAGATGAGCTCACCCCCCTCGGAGGTGCAGAGCTTGCAGCAGAAGTGGGTGCAAAGAGTGCAGACCACCTTGTTTATATTTCGGATAGTGGAATAGATGCAATGGTTTCTAAAAATGTGGTTTTTATAATGCTTCCCGGTACCTCATTCTTTTTAATGTCTGAAAAGTATGCCCCCGCAAAAAAGATAGCGGAAAAGGGCGGGATAATTGCCCTATCAACAGACTTTAACCCTGGAAGTTCTTACACCCATTCAATGCAGATGATAATCACCCTTGCGTGTTTAAAGATGGGTTTAACCATTGAACAGGCAATAAATGCAGCAACAATAAATGCAGCCTACTCCCTTGACCTGCACCATAAAACAGGCTCAATTCACAAAGGGAAGCAGGCTGACCTTATTTTTCTCAATATACCCTCTTACAAATTCCTCGTTTACAATTACGGGGTTAACCACATAACAACTGTTTTGAAAAAGGGTATAGTGATTTTCCAAAAATAATCAAACTTAAATTTAATAATCTAACATTTTATACGCAAATAATTCTTTATCAACAACTGTTGAAAATGATGTATCATACCCAAATGTCTTGTACTGATAAGATGAGATAATGAAATAAGCGTCTTCCCCGTATGCTGAGAGTATATGATAAGGTAGGTCCCTTGTAACTATAGAGGCAGAATATCCTCCCCCATCATTATTCTTGATATTTATGATAAATGAAGTGCTTGTGGATGCTGTATAGTAAGGGGAGGTATAAAGTATCCATGCAAAATCATATCCATTTTCAAATTCAGGGGTTATTAATGAAAATGCAATTGACCCTTTTCTGAGAAATAGGTTTAGTGGTATAAGCATTGATGGGTTTGATAAATCAGAATTGGAATAGGGTATAATCATGATGAAGGTTGAATAGTACCAGTAATTGGTATTGCTCCCATCGTTGATTTCTGTTCCAAAGCAGCAGAAAATATTGTCTCCATTTTGAAAAGCATCATAGATAATATTTTCATTATCTGGCGTAATAGGGGATTGACCATAAATGTGTTTTACCATTGCCCCTGTGCTATCAAGGAACATAAATTGCAGATAGTATTTGTTATTTGAAGAGTAAGTACAGGCTATTCCAACATTATTCCCTGATACAAAGGATTTGTAAAACCTCCCTGTTGATGTAAAGTTTATTGTATTTATAATGCTGCCGTCGGATTCATTGATTGCTTTAATTTGACCTTGATTTAAATTATAATCGTGAAAGGCAACAATCAATGTTCCGTTGGTTGCACCTCCCACTATGTTAAGTAAATCAGGGTCAAAAAAAGGACCTGAAGCACAGATGCCAAGTGTTGCTTCCCATATGGTGTTCCCTGATGTGTCTATTTTGCGAGCAATAAAGTGGTTTGAATTATCTGTTCCGAGAATTATAAGACTGTCATTATTTGATGAATTAACAAGGCTTTTACAATATATATTTCCGCCTAATTCTATTTCATCAAAACCATTCTCGGTATTACCAAAAATTCTTTTTAAATAATTCTTGCCTCCATGGTGAATTACTGCAAAGTAGTCCTCTCTATTGGAAACAAAGTTTGTCTGATGGACATAGCCTTCATAGTGTCTTGTAATGTTGATTATTTGATTAAATTCAGTGTTTCTACATGGTGAAAAGAGCAATTTGTCGTTTTCTTTACCTGAGATTACTATTCCGGTTAGAGCAGGAAACATACTTTGAAATACAACTGTGTCAATGTCTGTAAAACTGTTAAGGTTAAAGAATGAATCAAAGTAATCAACTATTTTTGTTTTTGGGTCCATATTAAACCCTTTTGATACAATTTCTTCTCCATTCTTATACCCGGTTGCTGTTACATGGACTGTTTTGTCAGAGCCATTGAACAAGGCAAAACCACTCCATGTAAGTTTGTCATAGTAATTTGACAGGCTGAAAATTGCCTGTGATGTTAAAGATGATGGGAGTTGAAACTCTGCTGTCCCTCCTCCGAGATCGTCCTTTGCAATATAGCCAACTCTTACATTTATCGATTCTTCATTGGTTTCAAATATTCCGCTGACCCCTCCAAGATTTCTCAAAGGGATTACTACCTGTTTTCCCGTAGGGATCTTGTCTATTTGAGTTGACACAATGTTTCCGTTTTCATCATACAGTGTTAATTTGTACAATGCCCCTCCATAAACTGGATTTTCAATGATTAAGTAGGTTTCCCACGCATCTGAACCTGTGTGTATGTGTGGTAAGTAAAAGGTTCTGGTAAATGAAAAAAGGCTAAAAATAACAAAAAACATACTTAACAATAGTCTTTTGGCAGGAAATAGATCTTTTTTCATTTTTTACCTCCTGGATTTTCTTTTTTTATTTTAAAAGTAATAATTATAAATTTTTGTGATTTAAGTCACTTTTTGTCATTAAAACTTACCTGTTGACCATGCTACAAGACCGCATTATATTGTTAGAAAAAAGGAAGGGTTAAAAATGGACCTTTATGAGATGGATTTTTTTGTAAAAGAATTTGGCAAAAATGGCAAATACAGGATTTTAAAGAAATTAGGTGTGGGCGGTCACGGAGAGGTGTATCTCGCTCAGGATACTGTTTAAAAAAGAGAGGTTGCAGTTAAGTTTATCCTTAACTTTGACGAAGAATCAAAAGACAGGTTTTTAAGGGAAGCAAGGATTCAGGCACAGTTAAACCATGAAGACATCTGCAAGGTTTATGAAGTTGGGGAAGTAATCGGCATTCCTTACATAGTCATGGAGTACATTGAAGGCACTCCATTACAGGAATTTTATCAGAGATTAAATCTTGAAGAGAAGGTGAGTGTAATAGCAAAAATTGCAAATGCCCTGAAGGAGGCCCATAGAAATGGCATTGTTCATAGGGATATAAAGCCCTCAAATATAATGGTTGTGAAAAAGGGTGATGGAACATTAAAACCGTATCTTTTGGATTTCGGTATAGCCAGGGCTCCGGAAAGTAAAGATAAAACCATGACCGGTTCAATAATTGGAAGCCCCGGATATATGTCTCCAGAGCAGGCCTTTGGAGAGGTTCATAAGATTGATAGAAGATCTGACATCTACTCTCTCGGGGCAACTCTGTACTTCCTTTTATGTGGAAGACCTCCATTCGAAGGGGATAATCTTGCGACTTTGATATATAAAGCAATGAATGAGGATCCACTTCCACCTTCAAGATTTAATAAAAGTATCCCTTCAGATCTTGAAGCAATTGTTTTAAAGTGTCTTGAAAAGGAGCCTGCAAGAAGGTATCAATCTGCAAAGGAGTTTGAGGAGGATCTGATCCGTTATCTGGAGGGGGAACCTGTAAAGGCCAGGGTTCCCTCACTTTCATACAGGATATACAAGAAAATTAAAAAAAACAAAGCATTTTACTCCCTTCTGGCGATTTCAACTTTGATTGTTGTTTTTATTTTGGGTTTTTATATCTCAAATATCATCCATGAGAAAGAGAGGAGGAAACTCGCACTTGAATTTGGGAGAATGGCTGAGGATATCGCAAACAAAATGATTATTGCATATCTTTTACCCCCGCACAACATTGAGGAGGAAAAGAAACAGATAAAAAAGAAGATTGAATCTCTGAAGAAAAAAACCGAAAGGCTTGAGAAAGATGAGGCTGGTATAGGATATTTTGCAATCGGCAAAGCATACTATTATCTTGAAGAGGAAAAATCAAGCATTAAATACCTTGAAATGGCTCACAAAACTTACAGAAATGAAGATTTAAAAAGATTTCTAATTCTCCTTTACCTTAAAAGGTATGCTGACCTTTACAGACAGTACAACAAGTACTCTGATAATGTATTAAAAAAAGAGAAGTTGAAAGAAATTGAAGTCAGATACCTGAACAAGGCGAAAAATCTAATAAAAGAGGTGAAAGGAGATTGGCCTGAGGGGGATAACTTTAAAAAAGGAATACTTGCTTTTATCAAAAGAGATTATAAAAGTGCAGCGGGTTTTTTTGAAAAAACCTGTGTTGATAACCCTTCTTTTTACAGATCTTACCTGTATGCAGGTATGTGCTATGGGCATCTGTACGATAATAATCCCGACAAAAGGGATTTTTAATAAAGAGGTGAATGTTTACGAAAAAGCAATAAGAATAGGAGAAAGCGATCCAACCATTTACGCAAAATTGGGACTTGCCTGCATAGCAAGAAGCGCTGACCTTTATTATGCGGGTAAGAAGCCATCTTTTTTGTTTAAAAAGGCTTCAAGGGTTCTGAACACCAGTTTACAGATAGATAAAAACAACAGACTTGTGGCTTATGCATTTGGTCTTCTATTCTTTAGAATGGCTGAGTACTATGCAATTGTTGACAACAGGGCTAAAGCAAGATTGTTCACATTTAAAGGAATTGAATTTGCAAAAAGATCGTACAATAGATTCCCTTATAATCGCAATATCTTTTTTTCTTTGATTAACCTATACACAGTTGCCTTTGGTATCACAATAACTTTAAGCAGGAAGAATTGAAAAAGTATCTAACAGAATCAATTGATCTCATTTACGAAGCAAAGAGCAATTTCCCTGAAAGTGTGGATTTTCTTTACAGAGAGGCCCATTTATACCATGCTATCTCAATTTATTTGCAGGACAACGGGATAAGCCCTGTATCTTATTTAAGAAAAGTAATAAACATATACACAGAGATTATTGATAAGTTTTCAAACTCTTCTGATATTGGACTTGCAATTTTTGATAGAGGGGTAAACCGGTTTTACCTTGCATGGAACCTTTACATTTTTGAGGGGAAAAACCCTCATAATATTCTGGGCCAGGCGATATCTGATTTCAAGACAAGGTTAAAAATTGATGGTAAAAATCTGTCTTCTTTTCTTGGGCTTATAAACGCTTATCTTTTCAAGGTTAACTTCTTATTGTGGAATGGGGGCAATATTGAGGAAAATTTAAAGCAACTTGATAACTGGATTGAAAATGCAAACACTTTACACCCCGTTTACTCGCTTTTTTACTATTTCAGATTTGATCTTTGTTTCAGAAAAGTCATCTTCCATAAAATGTTCAGGACGGATCCGTCCAAAAACTTTAAAGAATGCGAGGCAATTATTAAATCCTATAAAAAATTGTTTAAAAAAAGGGGATATTACAATGATTTCAACGGCAGGCTGAAACTTTTAAGGTGTTACCTTGATGTTGAAAGATACGGCAGGCTTTCAAATGTGAAAAATGGATATTTTGAATTTTTGAAAAATTATCTAAAAAGGGTGAAGAAAGGTGAAGAGGATTTAAACGGGGAGTTGTTCCCCCTGTTTTTGTACATGGAAAAAAACAACATTTCTTACAATAAGGAGGTTGTATCTGATCTTGAGTATGTCATTAGTGAATTGAAAGATTGTTCCACAAAATCAATTTTAACTGACAGAGAACTTGCCATATCCCTTCTTTATCTTGCAGCCTGTTATGAAAGGACTGGAGATAAAAAAAAGCCAATTAAATCTCTTGAACTTGCAGATACTTTTTTAAAAAAGTACAATTACAATCTTCTGGAAGTAAGGTTTTTAAAGTCAATAATTCAATATGCAGAAGGATATGATGTTAAAAAAAACAGAGAATTTTTAAAGAATTTATTGAAAGAAAACAGATTTTACCGTATGTATTTTGGTAATCTGATCAGGTATTACCTTAAAAATCATGTTGTTTTATCGCAATAAATGATACAAAATTTGCCCATTGAAAAAAGGTGCTTATGTGTGAAAATCCTGCCTTTTTCATCAGTTCAATGTTTTCTCCAATGGTAAATGGGATGAGCACATTTTCAAGTGCTTCCCTTTTTCTGGATATTTCAAGTTCAGAGTATCCCTGCTCTTTTTTGAAGTTATGGTAAATATCAATTACTTTTCTGTTAAATTCGGGATGTTCAAATACAACCTTTTCGCTTAATATGAATATTCCGTTTTTTTTCAAACCGTTGTATATCTTTTTTATCAATTTTTCTCTTTTCAGGGGCCTTATAAACTGAAGGGTATAGTTCATTATAATAGCATCGGCACTTTCAATCTCTGCTTCCTCAATATTCTGAATTTGAAATCTTATACTTTTACCGTATGCCCTGGATTTTTCTTCTGCCTTTTCAATCATGTGTTTTGAGTTGTCTATGCCATACAACTCCGGCTCTTTATCTTTTAACGCTGAGGCGAGAAAGATAAGGGTGTTTCCTGTGGAGCACCCAAGATCATATATCTTCGGGGTTTCTTTTAAAAGATTTTGGAGAATAAGTGCAGTTAATTTTATAACCTCTCTGTAAAAGGGGATTGAACGCTCAAGCATATCATCAAAGATCTGTGCAACATCCCTGTCAAATGTGAAGTCCTTTTTTAAACGATTTACTTTGAACAATTCGTCTCTCTTTTCCATTTCAAAATTATAATTTAAGTGTAATATCCCTGTAAAAAAGCCTTTTTCTTGCAAAAAGCAATGCAACCATACTCCCTGTTCCCACAGCTGCTGCTATCATGTACATAATTACCAGTTGAAACATTGCTGCTTCCATTGGAGATGCTCCTGCCACAAGCATACCTGTCATTGCTCCCGGTAATTGAATCAAACCAACTATCTTTAATGTGTTTATTATGGGGGTCATTGCAGCCCTTATCGCTTTTCTTATGTAAAACAAAGATGCATCTTTTGTGCTCATTCCAAGAGAAAGAGCAAACAGTATTTTGGGCGTGTTGTTTTTTAACTCATGGTAAAACCTGTCAAGTGCAAGTGCTGATGCATTCATTGTGTTCCCTATAACCATTCCACCAAGTGGGATAAGGTATCTCGGTTCAGGTTTAATTATGCCAAGAATTAAAAGGACGCCAATTGATGTTATTGTTCCTGCCATGATACCAAAAAAAGCAAGTAATCCAGAGTTTTTCACCTCTTTCGCTCTTCCTTTTGCCGTGTGAGAGGCAATTAAAGTCATGATAAATAGAAGAAGCAATTGGCTCCCTATTGTATTTAGAGAAAATATGTAGTTTAGAACATATCCTATCAGGATTAACTGAATTGCAGCCCTTATACCCCCCACAATAAGATCCTTCTCTGCCTTTAACCTGTTAAAGTAGGATACCAACACTGCAATTAAAAGAAGGATAACGGAGTAAATCACCTTTGATTGCATTGTTCATCACCCTTTTCAAAGCACTGGATAAGTTCCTCTATTTTCCCCTGTCTGGTAATTCTTCCATTTTGTAAAAATATCCCTCTCTCACCCACACTTACCGCATTTTCCATATTGTGCGTTATACAGATAATGGTTTTACCATTTTTTTGAAGGTGTTTCATTTTTTCCCTGACCTCTGCTCCCCTTGTTATTGAGAGAGACGATGTTACCTCGTCCAAAAGAAGCACATCAGGGTTTCTTGCCACTGCAAGACCTATTGCTATAAGCTGTCCCTCTCCACCTGAGAGTTCTTCTGTATTTTTTTCAAGGTTTTCGTATGAAAGTGACATAATATCAAGTATATCTTCCGGTGTCTGTTTTAACCCAAGTTTTTCAATGTAAATTTCAAGTATTCTTCTTACATTTCCTTCAAAAAGAGTTGCTCCCTGCATAACCATTACCACTTTATCCCTCAATGATTTCACAGGTATCTCATCCAACTTTTCATTGTTGAAAAAGATATTCCCCCTCGTGTTGATTTCAAGCCTGTTAAAAAGTTTTAAAAGAGATGACTTCCCGCTCCCATTTTCCCCTAAAATTACGAAAAATTCACCCCTTTTTACACTAAAATTTATGTTTTTTAATATGCTTTTCCCGTTTTTTTCAAGCCAGACATCTTCAAAACGGAAGATGATACTCATTTTATCTCCAGAGAGTTTACAAAATCCCTGTTTTCAATATACCATTTGACCGTTTTTTCTATCCCATTTTCAAGGGAGATTTCTGCATTCCAGTTCAATATTCTTCTTGCTTTTTCGACACTTGCCCATGTGTCTTTCATATCAGCCCTGTGGAATGCTTTGTAATCAATCTTTGCCTTTTTCTTCAAGTTTTCTTCAATAAGTTTTATCATGTAATTTAATTTCCTGGGGTTGTCATTGCCAAGGTTTATTATTTCAAACCCGGTTTGTGTATTTGTCGCAATGAAAGTTCCCCTTGCTATATCCGAAATGAAAGTGAAATCTCTGCTCTGGCTCCCATCCCCAAACACCGTAATGGGAATATCGTTGTCAATCCAGTAAATAAACCTGAAGTACGCCATATCCGGTCTTCCTGCCGGCCCATAGACAGTGAAGTACCTCAATATTGTTGTGTCAATACCATAAAGGTGGAAGTAGGAATAGCACAATGCCTCTGCTCCCTTTTTGGATGCAGCATAGGGAGAAATGGGCTCATTAACAGGTAAGTCTTCCTTAAAAGGCATTTTTTGTCCTGCATATAGGGATGAAGTTGAGGCAAGAACAAACTTTTTTATTCCGTGATTTTTGCCTGCTTCAAGGAGGTTTAGCGTTCCAAAGGTATTTGTCAGGGTATAAACATAGGGGTTTTCAATTGAATACCTCACTCCAGCCCTTGCCGCAAGGTTTACCACCCTTTCAATCCTGTAATTTTCAAAAACCTGGTTTACTTTTTTAGTATTTTCAATGTCAATTTTCAGGAACCTGAAGTTTTTATAATTTTTTAACCTCTCAAGTCTGTACTTCTTCAACAGGGGATCGTAATAGTCATTCAGGTTGTCTATCCCGATTACATTGAAACCATTTTCAAGAAAGTGTCTTGCCGTTTCGCTTCCAATAAACCCTGCAACCCCGGTTATCAATATCTCACTCATTTAAACTTTCCTCAACTGAAGGTTTTTGCCCGGTTATGATCTGGTTTTTTGAATAATCGAACTCGGAACCCCACACAGAGTGAGGAATGAGGTAAATGAGGAACATAACTGTCACAGCAATTCCCGTTGCAACAACACTCCTTTTTGAGTATTCTCTTCTGGTAAAAGCAATTGCAATGAGCCAGAAAAGGAATGCTATCAGGGTTTTGTTATCGGTTAGATCCCAGCCAAAGGGAATTCCTGTCCACAATTGTCCAAAGGCAAACTTCTGAACAACAGGTCCCAGTATCAACCCCCCTACAAAAAGAGTTCCGGTGCAGATCAGCATCAGATTTTTATAAGGTTCTTTGAAAATCAGGGCAAGCCCTATTCTCACTGCAATCAATATTGATACAAACATAAAGATTATGTGGGGAAGCAAAATGTATATTGGAACGCCTCCCTTAAACCTCGTTACCACGGATTTGGCAGGTAAACTATAAAATTTATCACCAACTTTGACCTTTACATAGTACTCAATCTTTCCGGCAGGTGGTTGATGCGGCAAAAATGCAGTGAGGTTTTTACCTATTTTCCTCATCTTTATTTCTGTCCACTTTTCCTTAACTTTAAATCTTTTAAAAACAAGGTATGCCTCCACATCTCTGTTTCCCTCAACATAGATGGAAACCTCCTGGTCTCCTGGTCCACCATGACTTCTTTCAAATGTGTAATCAATTATGGTTCCATTGATGTTTATGTGCCCTGAAACAGGGTAGGTAGGCCCGGTTCTTTTCTGATAGATTGCAAGTGTAACAGTGATAATGAGTGCAATAATCCATAGAATACTCTTTTTCATTTACAACCCCTTCGTGAAAAAAATGGCGGAAGCGCGTGGGAATCGAACCCACCGACCTGCACTCCCGTACAGGCCCACCGGTTTTGAAGACCGGGAGGGACACCAGCCCCTATTCGCTTCCACAAGCCACTTTGCCTTCAAGAAATTATATTATAAACCGCTTTTTCCTGCAATTATCTTTGCTGTGTCCATAAATGCCCTGGAAACATCTGAATCAGGGTATGCAACAACCACGGGGAGTCCTCTGTCACCTCCCTCTCTTATTGAGGTGTCTATTGGTATTCTGCCAAGAACAGGAACCCCAAGTTTGTCCCCTGTGTCCATTTCGTTTCCACTAAATATATAATGCTTTGTACCACAGTTATGACAAACAAAGTAACTCATATTCTCAACCACTCCCATTACAGGAATGTTAAGTTTTTCAAACATTGAGATCGCTTTTTTTACATCAAGGAGTGCAACATCCTGCGGGGTGGTTACCGCAATCGCTCCTTTGACTTTTACATTCTGTGCAAGAGAGATTTGAATATCTCCTGTTCCGGGAGGAAGGTCAATTAAAAGAAAGTCAAGGTTTCCCCATTCAACATCCTCAAGAAATTGATTTAAAGCCTTCATCAGGAGGGGTCCTCTCCATATAACAGGGGTATCGTCTTCAAGCAAAAAACCCAGAGACATCACACTGACCCCGTGTTTTTCAATTGGAATGAGTTTCTCCTTCTCATTGACAACTGGCTCTTTTTTGATTCCGAACATCATTGGGATACTTGGTCCATAGAAGTCTGCATCAAGGAGACCTACTTTATACCCATGCCTGGATAATGCAATTGCCAGGTTAGTTGATACAGTGGATTTTCCAACTCCACCCTTGCCACTTCCAATCAGGATGGGGAACTTTACCTGAGGGATAAGGTTTTTAAATTCCACTGTTCCGTAAGGCTTTTCGTTAACAGAAACAGTTACATTTACTGATTTTACATTCTCCACTGTTTTTATTGCATTCTCAACATCCTTTTTTATTTTATCCGTTTTCCCTTCAGCCTGCTTTGGCACCTCTATCCTTATGTCAACATTACCATCTTTATCTATTTCCAGTCCCCTGATCCCCTTGTACTTTACAAGCGAAACATTTGCTTCAGGTATTATTATTCTGTCAAGTTTTTCATATATCTCAATCCTTGAAACCTTTGCCATATCAGACCTCCGCCATCTTTTTCTATGGGATTATAGCATAATTATTTGAAAAAAAATTGATTATGGGCAATTTTTACTTTTTTTTAATGATTGTTTTCTTCCCAGATTGAGTTTTTATGTCTTCCCAAAAGATGGTCTGCAACATCTATAATTGCAAAATAATTTAAAATTGCCCCTGTCAAAATAAAAGAGGTTCCATATTCAAAGGTGAAGGATTTTACAACACCTGCTCTCAAAGGGGTGGCAGAAAGAATAAAGTACAGAGGCCCCATTCCAAGTTCAAAAAGTGATCCGAGTTTGAAAAGTTGAAGCTGATCAGAGGGGGTATATATGTGTCCATGCAGGTACAACCCGTAAAGGATCATGAAAATGATTATTCCGCCAATAATAAAGGCTTTTCTTTTAAAACCAAGCATAAAGTGCCCAGCTCCCGGAAAAAGCCATGCAAAAAAAAGGTATTTATAGTCTGAAGGCTCAAGGAAATTTCTGTTAATATCTTTCATTTTTTCTTCTTTTTAATTATGTATTTAATCTGAGATTTGCCTATTTCAGGGTGCTCCCCCTCAATAAGGAGGGTGAAAACACCATCAGGAAGTTTTGGTATCCTGAACTTTGTACTAAATCTGCCACTGTTGTCTGTGTATCCCTCGCTTAAAACAGCAGGATTGGTGTCAAGGCTCAGTATTTTAACCATTATCTTTGTTTTTGGGATTCCATTATAAGACTCTCTGTTATAAGCATTGACAGTGATTTCAACATCCGAATCATCATAAAACTCCATTCCCTCTTCATCAAGAAGAAGAACAAGGTCGTCTTTAAAGGTAGTTGCAAGAAGGTACTCCAGTACGACATCATCCAGGTTTTTATTGGAGATGAGATTTTCAATATCTTCATTGTCCGTATCGTATTTCCCGGTTTTTATATCCCTTATTACCCTCTGGTGCTGATCCTCCATCAATTGAGTTATAAGTGCTTCATCGTAGCCATCTTTTATCTTTTCGGAGTAATCCTGTCTTACAGAATCAATAATCTGTCCTCCCACATAGATAAGGGTTTCAATCTTTGGATTATTCACACCCTTATCTTCAGTCTGGACATGAAAAACCTTCCCTGCATGCTTTACATCTGTGTTAAAACCTGTAATCATCTTCCACCTTCAACCAATACTTCTTTTGTTATTATAGAATCATTTGACTTTTATGTAAACACTTTTAAAAGCCGGAAGCAAGGTATCTGAATTTTAACATTTAAAAACACCTGATTATTTTTTTTGACGAGGATTTAAGCCATTTAAAGTTCAAAAGCGGTGAATATAAGATCGGTTCAACAATTATTCAATATTTTTCACTCTTTTAAAGGGATTAAAACCTTTTTTACTTCCAGTTTCACCTTTCTTTTTAGAGAAAGACATGTTTCATTACCGATATTACTTATATCAAATCCCCTTCTCAAAAACTCTCTGTGAAGTGAAGCAAGGTATGTCCCCCTTGCTCCTGTCCATCCGGGATTCCCAACCTCTCTGTTAAATGCCTCTACAAGCTCGCAATCGCCCATCTCTTTGAACCTTTCGCTGAACTCCTCAAAAAGGTTCTCATAATAACTTTTTTTCTGCATTTTAACCTCCGTTTTTTGAAAAAAAGGGTTAATAAAAAGACCCGCGCTCCAATTTTTGAAACGCGGGTCTTTAAACAAAAAAAATCACCGCTTTAGCACCCTGTTCGTTCCTTTAAAGGAACAGGCCGGGGCAAGTTGGAGATTAAATCCTCGCCTCAAAACAAAGTATAAAATCTCTTTCATAATAATGCAAGCAAAGGTTTTTTTTAATAATTTTTTTAACAAAATTTAAAATCTGGTTTTTTTGTTTGCTCCTGTATTCTAAATTGTGTCAAAGAGTCTCCATTTGAATGTAAATCCATTTATAGCCATGCAGAGAAAACCCTTTTATAATGAGATTATCTTGTTTATTGTTTTCATAAATTAAAGAAGCAGTACAAGAAGTTATATTGTGGTACTGTAATATGAAATGATTTTGCCATTCAGTTTCTGACACAATTAAGTTGGCATTGTCCTCAATACCCAATACCTAAATCCTGTTGAATTTAAAAGAAATTTTATTAAAATATTCTTTGAAGTACAGTTTTGAGACTGGGAACATAAAGGCATGTTTTCGGTACTCATACTGAACACTGACAATTCCTACCTTGAACAGAAAAATCTACTGAAAAAGGGGAAGATTTTTGATTTAACAGAAATTCCCGAAAAAAAGTATATGGCATCACCAGATACAATTAGAAAGATAGAAAAACTCATCCCTGAAAAAGGCAGATTTATATCTTTTTTAGGCTCAGGAGATTACCATTACATCACCTATCTCTTTTTGAAAAAGGTTAAAAGAGAAACAACCCTTGTTGTTTTAGACAACCATATAGATTGTAAGCCTGTTTTTGATGAAACCTTTATATCCTGCGGCTCATGGATAAAAAATGCACTTGAACTGCCGACTATAGAAAAGGTTGTTGTTGTAACAAACGAAGGAGGAGAATTCCATTATCCTGACCTTAAAATAGTGAAACCTGAAATAGAAGAATTGAAAAAAGAGATAAAGAATGCATCAAGCATTTACCTTTCAATTGATAAGGATATTTTAAGCAAAGAAACCCTCAACACAAACTGGGATCAGGGAAATTTAACCGTTGAATTGCTTGGAAAAATTATTGATACCATTCCTATTGGAAAACTTACAGGGGTTGATATTTGCGGAGAGCCAGAGCCTTTAAACATTTTTGAGATAAAAAAGAGTGAGAAAATAAACCTTAAAATTATAGAAAAAATAGCGGAAAGAGAGGCCTTTGCCCCTGCCGGTTAAACCTTTAAATTAAAATACTCTATTAAAAATTTTGCCACCCCATCGTTAAATCCGGCATCAACAACCCTGTCGGCAACCTTTTTTACATCTTCAGGCGCACCATTCACAACAACTGATAAACCAACTATTTTCAACAGTTCAATATCATTGTAGTTGTCCCCGCAGTACATTGCATCCTTTAAATCTATATTCAAATAATCAAGAAGTTTCTTAAAAGCAATGTGTTTCTTTGCCGCCGGATTGTTAAACTCAAGCCATTGATGGGTACCGTAAAGAAGCGGCCCTTCCACAACAATATCCCCGAATCTCTCATAAGCCTCTTTTTTTACCCTGTTAATCTTTTCCAGTTTTTCAAAAAAACCTATCTGAATAACATCGGCTGGCAACTCATCAACCCCTTTTTCAAAAACCCTGTAAATGGGGGTATCCCATCTCAATCTTTCTTCGGTGTATCCTTCCGGCACAAAACAGTAAACATTGTTGTCTGTGCAAAAGACCCGGGCTATGCAGTTATTCTTTAAACCAAAATCAACAATCTCTTTCACAAACCTTCTATCAAGAAGGGAATACATTAAAAGTTTTTTTCCCTGATAAACAAACGCCCCGTTTTGGGCAATCATAAAGGCATCTTCTTTGCCAACCATATCAAAGTATTTGAAAGCAATGTATCTGTTAAACCCTGTAATGAAACAAAAAGGCACAGGAAGGGAATGGATAACCTTTTTTGTCAAGGGAGAAATTCTATTTTCTTTATTTGTAAGGGTGCCGCCAATATCGCTTCCAACAATCTTCACCATAAACCAAATAATACAATAAAACCTCAAATAAAAAAAGAGAGATTTAATAAAATCAGGTGCAGAACTGACGCCCAGTATCTGAATTATGCTATAATTTAAAAAAACACTTTTAAGGAGCAGATCCATGAAAAAACTTCCCATAGGGTTAAACAGCCTTGAAAAAATTGTTAAAGAAAATAAGATCTATGTTGATAAAACAAGGTATTTACTTCAATTGATTGAAAACGGAGATTACTATTTTCTATCCCGCCCAAGGAGATTTGGTAAAACATTAACAGTTGATGTTTTAATGCACCTTTTTGAGGGGCATAAGGAACTCTTTGAAGGGCTTTACATCCATGATAAGTGGAACTGGGATAAAACCTATCCGGTTATCAGGATTGACTTTTCTGCGGGGCTATTTGATAGTAGAGAGGGATTTATTGAAAGGGCAAATACTGTTTTAAAAATGCATCAGGAAAAATTGGGGATAAATTGCGAATCAAAAGATTTTGTAACCTGTTTTTACGAACTTATTTCAAAGGCTTATAAAAAGTTTAACTCCAAGGTTGTTGTCTTGATTGACGAGTACGATAAACCCATCCTGGATAACATTGAAAAGCAGGAGCTGGCTGAGGAGTTAAGGGATCTTCTTTCAAACTTCTACGGTGTATTAAAGGGCCTTGATGAGAATTTAAGGTTTGTGCTTCTAACAGGGGTATCAAAGTTTTCAAAGGTGAATCTCTTTTCTAAATTGAATAACCTTGAAGATATAACACTTGATGAAAGGTACTCTTCCATCTGCGGATACACAGAGGATGAACTTGATGTTT
>Ga0256833_1000150_pt1 | contig 54847 bp, 50 predicted proteins | sample 356284metaG_FD_190535 | JGI IMG/M metagenome (GOLD analysis project Ga0256833, IMG submission 190535) | Hydrothermal vent microbial communities from Mid Atlantic Ridge, Atlantic Ocean - 356-284 | ecosystem: Environmental > Aquatic > Marine > Hydrothermal vents | place: Atlantic Ocean: Mid... | reverse complement strand
AGACTTGGTATGCTTTTGCTAAAATCCCGGTTTAGACTTACCAAGTTTTGGAAACTTGGCAAGTCGGGGGACATTATATACATGCACTATTTCAGCACTTTCAAACTATGAACTTTTCCTGCCAAGCTACCCTCTGACTTCCCATTTCTTCGCTGCGCTACGAAATCGGGAGAACCGCATCCCGCAACATCCTAAAAACAATACGTTCACGGTTCACATCTTTTTATCAACCATTTTTATGAGACCTCATAATGCATCTAATATATGAAACGCTGCAAGGAGGTGATAATAATACCGCCCCTGAGCCAAAGAACCCCCGACCTCTTGCCAGGTTACTCCAGCCCTGGATCTTTTTCTACTTTTTTATAATCTTTTGGCCCCTTTTTGAAAACTGACAAATTGAAGTATCTACCCGGATATAGTCGCAAATCTTGTAACAAGAGGTTAGTATGTTTCACCGTAAGATTGAGTTCATTATATAGTTTTTCATCTTTCAGCAATTTACCCAGAGTACCATCACCTTTATTTACTTTTTTCATTATTCCATCAAAACTATTTATTGAGGAATCTGCTTTAGCCAAAATGCTTTTTATGTCTTTTATTGATTTTGTTAGTTGGACAATAGCATCGTCACCTTTTATTATCAATGAGTCAACATGAGCGTTTTGCAGACTTAAAGTTAATTGATCAAGATTATTCAAAATACTGGCTATTTTCACATCACTAGCTTTCAATGATTTGGTCATTGCAGCGACATTAGCAATTGAAGCTTCGATATTTTTATCAGTTTTGCTTAGAATTTTATCCAATTTTTCAGTTATTGCAGCAAAGTTTTTAACAATAGCCTTACTCTGATTTACTATTTCATTGCCACCTGTGGAATCAAGAGTACCTTTAAATCCGGATTTAATCCTTTTCATGTACATATCAAGTTCTGTTTCCGGTACCATAGAACTAAGCATTCCTCTCATTCCACCGGGCAAATAGTCTCCTGACTGAGCACAATCCTTACCTTCACAGTTTCTATTAATATCTAAAATAATCGCCTTACCTCCAACTAACCCTAGGCTAATAATGGTAGCCTGAGTATTTTTCGGTACTTTCACACTCCCTTTAACATCGATATCAACCAATACTTTAGAGTAGTCATCAGGATCCATTTTTATTTTTGTTACCGCTCCCACTTTGTATCCATTAACCAACACTTGTGATGCAACTTCCAATTGCTCCACATTTTCATATTTTACATGAAACTGTTGGATATCAGCAAAAAGATTCTTTCCTTTTAAAAACTTAAAGCCCCATATCAACACTACTAAAACAACAAGAGCCAATATTCCTATTTTAACTTCTTTTGACATATTATAATTAATTAAGTCTATCAATATTTCATTAAAACGGCAAATCTACATATTAATTTTAAACTGGAAATATTTATACGGAACAAATATGATTGAAAGTAATAAAAGCTGCCCCAAATATCATTAAACTCTAAACTGTGATATATGCGACAGCCAACAAAAAACAACTATTATTAATAAAAAAATTAATGATCATTACTCAAGGGAGAGTCTAAGCCCCTAATAAAGTATCTATAAAACCACTTGATATTATAACGAATAAATAATAAAAATGTGTCAATTAAATTTCAATATAGCTAAATAAATGTTAAAATTGTAACAAAATTTATAAACAAAACGTCAAACCAACAATGATATGGAAGACTTTTTACTAGCATATAAAGATAAATTTTATCGCTTTGCTTTGAGATTAACAGGCAATGGGTATGATGCTGAGGATATAATGCAGGAACTGGCAATCAAAATATGGAAAAAAGGTGAAGATTTTGAAAAATTAGATAATAAGGAGGCATGGTGCATGTCAGTAACACGGAATATGGCTATAGATAAGATAAGACACAATAATATTAGAAGGTATGAAAATATTGAAACTGTCTACAACGTGAGCTCCAACACTAAAAACCCGGAAAAGCAACTTGAAAGTAGTGATATTATGCAAGGTATAAAGGACTTGATTAATAAAATGCCGGAAAAATATAAAACTGTTATACAGCTTAGGGAAATAGAAGAAATGACATATAAAGAGATCGCAAAAATAATGAACATTGAATTGGACAAAGTAAAAATATACATTTTTAGAGCAAGAAAAATGCTTCAAAAAATGATTGTCAAAGCAAATCTTAAAGTACAGTATTAAAGCATATTAAAAATGGATAATATAAATAAATTATTGGAAAAGTATTGGGACGGAGTGACTAGTTTGGAAGAAGAAAGAATTATCAAAGAGTATTACTTACACAATACTCACGAAGGCAAAAACAACAATATATCACAGCTATTTTCTTTTTTTAATGAAGAAAAAAACATAAAATTCAATCGTGAAATTTCAATCCTGACCCAAAATAAAAAGGGAGCAATAGTTGCAAGAATAAAATTGATTACAAAAATTGCTGTCGCAGCTTCAATTTTATTAGCAGTTGGCTTTGCAACATTTCAGAGTGAAAATATTTTTACAAATGACAATTCTTATGCAAAAATTGAGATAAAAGATCAAAAAGAAGCTAGGGAAATAGCTGAAAGAGCCATAGCCATGCTAGCAAGTAATTATGCAAAAGGAGAAAAGACATTAACTAAAAGTATGAAAAACCTAGAAAAGGTAAATATTATAAATTCATTAATCAAAACAAATTAAAAATAATTAATAATGAAAAAAATAAAATTAGTAATCGTTGCGATACTGTTTTTTAGCTTAAATTTATTCGGACAAAACAATGCTGTTGACAATTTATTTGAAAAATATACGGAAAGTGATGACTTTACTTCAGTATACATCAGTGGTAAAATGTTTAGCTCAATCACTAAATCAAATAATACTAGCAAGGTAGACGATGTCTTATCTTCTCTAAAAGGAATGAATATATTGACAACTGAAAAAAATCCACAATCATTCTTTAAAGAAGCTAAATCTGCACTTTATAACAATGGATACGATGAATTGATGAGAGTAAAAGAAAAAGGATCAAATGTCTTCTTTTTTGTAAAAGACTCTGATGGTAATATAGCAAAAGAGCTAGTATTGCTGGTTGGAGAAAATAATAAAACTGTGTTAATTAGTTTTGGAGGGACTATCAATCTTGACAAAATATCAGAACTGGGTAAGACTATCAATATCAAAGGTGCAGATAAATTGGAAAATCTCAAGAATCGTTAAAACAGCTGATTTTATTGTAATTGGATAAGTCACTTTGGTTCTGAAATAATAATCATTGCATTCTTATCGGCTTAAACTGGATAGCTCGGGGGAAGCAGCAGTCTTTTTGTTCAAAGTAATTCCATTTTAATTTGATATTAGTATCTTCAGATAAACAATATGCTCAAATATTTGGTTATACACTTGGGCATAAAATCAACAAAATATTTGTTATAAAGTATCAAGTATTTTATTGTCAGACACTAAATCAAAATAATAATGATGAATATAAAAGTAATTAATATAATATCTGTAATAATACCCGTTACTGTCTTAATCCTTTTTCAGATAAAACTACCGGGAAATTTTTCATACCTTCCACATATATATGCTCCGATTAATGGCATCGTCGCCATACTTTTAATATCTGCCATAATCGCTATTAAAAAAGGAAATATTTCTATTCATAAAACATTGATAAGAATATCAATAATTTTATCCATTATCTTTTTAGTTTTATACATTCTTTATCACGGTACTACTGAAGAAACCAAATTTCCGGCACAAGGATTAATAAAATACATATATTACTTTATACTCTCTACCCATATCATGCTATCCATTTTCGCTATTCCCTTAGTACTCAGAGCATATTATTACGCCTCAATAAAAGATTTTAAACGCCATAAAAGCATAGCTAAATATGCTTTCCCAATTTGGTTGTATGTTGCTACTACGGGCGTGATTGTTTATCTTATTATTTCTCCATATTATCCAAATTAATGTCATTTGGCGACAAAACTATCAATATTTAGACTAATTATATATTAAAAGCAAAAGCTTAATTTATATTTGCTATAAATAAAAATTAAGAGTTTTTTATACATGCAAATATTAAAAGATTTTAGCAATCTGATTAAATTCAGGGTAAATATAATTGTTGTAATTTCATCCATCTTTGGTTATCTAATTGGAGCTGAAGGTACTAACATATATTTTCCTCAGATAATAGGATTGAGCTTAGGAGGATTTTTCACTACAGGAGCTGCACATGCAATCAATCAAATCTACGAAAGAAAATTTGATGGACTGATGCAAAGGACTATGAATCGCCCATTACCTACCGGAAGGATGACAAAGAGAGAAGTAATTGTTTACGCGGTACTAATGACATCATTGGGAGCTTTTTTCTTTGCATATTTTAATAATAGGCTGACTCTTGTTATTGGTATGGCATCATTGTTTTTATATTCGTTTTTATATACACCACTCAAAAGAAAAAGTCCGGTTGCTGTTTTGGTTGGTGCAATACCTGGTGCTTTACCTCCTTCAATTGGATATATTGCAGCTTCAGGGCAAATAGACAATTTGGCTTTAATACTTTTTACTTTTCAGTTTGTATGGCAATTCCCTCACTTTTGGTCGATTGCATGGATATATAATGATGAATACACCAAAGCGGGCTATGATTTATTACCCACCAAAAACGGAAGGACAAACAGAAATGCATTTTTAACTTTTATATCTTCTTTGACTTTAATACCATCTGTATTATTATTTTACATATTTGGTTTTATCAACATATTTATATTAATTACTATTTTTATTTTTACTTTTTGGTTTATTTTTAAAGCATATAGCTTTTATACCAATCAAAATATGAGTTTAGCAAAAAAAATGATGTATAGTTCAATAATATATCTACCGATAGTCCAATTAATTTTTGTATTTGCATTTTGGAACAGATAACACAAAACGATAAATAAAATAACTTAACAAAATTTTTTTACAATGAATGTATTTCCCGAAAGTATAAGTCAAATTGGTTCAGAAATGGATAATTTGTTTTGGATAATAACAGCGGTTGTTGGGATTGCCAGTATTATTACGCTATTCTTGTTTGTATATCCTATAGTCACAAGAAAAAAGAAAAAAACTAAAGAAGAAATGTATATGGTAGGCAATAATCACAGCAAAAGAAAATGGATATACATTGGAATGTTATTACTTTTTCTAGGTGATATATACATTCTTATAAAAGAACATCCTGTTTGGGAAAGCGTGGAGCAATCACTACCTGAGCCGGATTTCAAGATAGCCATTATAGGCAAACAATGGATGTGGAATATAATCTATCCGGGGCCTGATGGCAAATTATATACTGATGATGATGTAATGGCATACAATGAATTACACGTCCCCGTAGATAAAGTTATACACCTAGACATAAAAGCATTGGATGTAGTACATAGTGTCTTTTTACCACAGGCTAGATTCAAACAAGATGCGCTCCCCGGCAGAACGATTACGAGGTGGATAAAATTGAACAAAACCGGTGAATATGATATTTCCTGTGCAGAGATATGTGGTACAGGTCATTCTATTATGCGGGGAATAATGTATGTTGAAGATGATAAAACATGGGAATCAACCATGGCAAAAATATATAAAAAATAAACAAACTCTAACTAATAAAGTAAAACAATCTATTGATATGGACACACATAAAAAGCATGGATTTTGGCATAGATATTTTTTCTCTTTAGACCATAAAGACATAGGATTTCAGTATTTACTTACTGCAATGTTTATGGCAGCATTTGGAGGATTTTTTGTCTATGTATTTAGGTATAATTTAGCTTTTGGCCCAAACGACATCCCTCTTTACGGAGATCTAGCTGCCAAACAATACAATCAATTAGTGACTAATCACGGTGCTATTATGATTTTTTGGGTAGGAATGCCGATTTTGTTGGCAGTAATCGGCAATTTCTTAATCCCCATAATGATTGGTACAGATGACATGGCATTTCCGACTCTAAATAAGATATCGTATTGGATATTTCTATTGAGTTGTGTGGTGTTATTGTTGGGTTTTATGATGCCAACAGGTGCATTTGGTGGAGGATGGACAATGTACCCTCCCCTATCGGTTTCTGATTTTGGCTACAACAACCCCAACACAACATTTTGGTCCAACTTTTTTACAGGCAATACATTTTTCCTCCTTGCAGTTGCTTTGGAGTTTGTTTCAATGCTTATGGGAGGGATTAACTTTGTTGTGACGACATTAAACAAAAGAGCAAAGGGAATGACTTTAATGAGATTGCCCATTGTCGTTTGGATGGTTAATATAGCTAATCTGCTATTCATGTTTTCTGTTGGTCCTCTAATTGCCGGAGCTTTTATGTTATTAATGGATATTTTGGTAGGAACAGGATTTTTTGATGCATATAGAGGTGGTGATCCAATATTATGGCAACATTTATTTTGGTTTTTTGGTCATCCCGAAGTATATGTTTTATTGCTTCCATCCATAGGTGCAGTAGGTGAAATCATTTCAACATTTTCAAGAAAGCCGTTATTTGGATACAAAATGGTAATTCTCATGGTATTAATCGCTGCAATTTTATCTCTTGTAGTATGGGCTCATCACCAATTTGTATCTGGTATAGATCCGGGTGCGGCAAATATATTCAGTTTGTTAACTATAATCATTTCGATTCCTTTTGCCGGTATGGTTTTGTCCTACCTTGGCACTCTATGGAATGGCGATATAAAACTTGAAATCCCCATGTTATGGGCTCTTGGAATGTTGGCAACTTTTACATTCTTCGGAGGATTTACCGGCTTGCATTTAGGGTCTAATGTTTTTGATATATACGCTCATGACACCTATTTCGTAATCGCGCATTTCCATTACACTTTGTTTCCAACGGTTTTCTTAGGTGGATTTGCAGCTTTTTATTATTGGTATCCTAAGTTTAGTGGTAAAATGATGAACAAAACATTAGGTTTGATTCATTTTTGGGGAACATTTATATTTTTCAACACTATATTTATTCCTCTTTTTTGGCTGGGGTTACAAGGACAGCACAGGAGGATATACAATTATAGTCAGTGGAATGATTTACTAATGCAACCGGAGCATATAATGGCTAGACAAATTGCAACTGTCAGTTTGATTTTTCTACTCTTAGTTCAATTTGTGTTTTTATTTAATTTCTTTTATTCGCTAAAAAAAGGGAAAAAAGCAAGCAAAAATCCATGGCATGCCAATACATTGGAATGGCAAACTGATTCCCCACCATCTCATGGTAACTTTAATCCTTACCCCATAGTTCAGAGATGGCCATATGACTATAACCATCCGGATAAGGAATTGGACTATTGCCCACAGACAGAAAGTTGATTTTTAAAATAGATAATAATAAAACAATGGATAAAAAATCATTAACAAAGCCAACTATAAAAGATATTCCTCAAGGAAGACTGGGAATGTGGCTATTAATTGCAGGAGAATTTGTTATTTTTGGAGGACTGATGGTTGCCTATTTACTCTATAGAATCAGATATGAAGAATGGGCGGAAATGGCATCACATACAAATGTAGTATTAGGTGCTACCAATACATTTGTATTACTTACGAGTAGTTATTTTGTAGTCAAAGCACATCAAGCAGCACAGCACAAAGATTCAAAGAAAATAACAATATATATTTCTTTAACGATTCTTTGTGCGCTAATATTCCTAATTGTAAAAATAACAGAATATTCTCAAAAATTGCATCATGGATTCACATTCAGCGGCAAAGAATTAGCTGCCAGCGGCAAGGCAATTGAAAGTTCTTATTGGGGGTTTTACTTCCTTATGACCGGATTACACGCTACCCATGTCATAGTAGGAGCTATCGTATTATTCATCGTAATGCAAGGAACAAGAAAAGGTAAAAACTTCCATCGAATCGAAGTAGCAGGGTTATATTGGCATATGGTGGATTTGATATGGATATTTCTATTTCCTCTTTTATATATCGCTAACTAATAAAATCATACATCATGGAAAACAAAATACATATAAACGAAGGCTTAGCTCATGAGGTAGTATATCCGTCTGATCAAGATTATCACGGTCACCCAAACTATCTGCGTATATATCTTGCATTGCTATTTCTATTTACAATAAGTTTAATCGCATCATTTATTGATAATTTTATGCTAATGGTCAGCATTGTCTTTTTGGCTTCTACTTTAAAAGCTTTATTGGTTATAAACTTTTTTATGCACTTAAAATGGGAACCAAGGATTCTTCAAATAATGATTTACTTGGCATTATTTACACTTTCAGCATTGATTATAGGCGTTTATTCTGATATCCCTATGGTCGCTCACGATGTTTACAAACCGTAAAAGTCAAAATAAATGGATACTACGATAAATAAAAAAATACCGGGCATTTCAATTGCTTTTGCTATAATTATCATTACTGAAATAATGTTCTTTGGAGGACTAATTAGTGCTTACGTAATTGCAAATGCTAGAGCGGCTACCTGGCCACCTTTGGATCAGCCACGGCTACCACAGTACATTACTTTACTTAATATACTGATACTTTTATTTAGTGGATTGTTTTTCTACCTTTTCGAGAAACAAGCAAAATCGGGTCAAAACAAAAAAAAACTAATTTTAATTTCAATAGGATTAGCATCTATTTTCTTGATAATTCAGGGCTCAGAATGGATAAATCTAATTAATTTCGGTATTCAATCGTCTACTGGATTGTATGCATCATACTTCTATAGCTTGATAGCATTGCACGGGATTCACGTTTTGGTCGGCATTTCTTTGCTCTTTATCCTTTTGACAAAAGTTAGCAATAAACAGAATATTATAGAGTTCATTAATACGACTTCTGCATTTGGTATGTTTTGGTATTTTGTAGTGCTTTTATGGCCTATTTTATATTTTCTATTATATCTATATTAAAATTGATGTATAATAATATGAATAGATTCAATTACAAATCTTCAGGTTTGTTTCTCATATTTGCTTTGATTTATCAATCAGGCTATGGGTGTTCTGTATGTCGAGGCAATCTTACTGACAATGAAATAGTCGCATATACATTTTCAATTATATTATTGATATCAATAATGTCTATTTTCATAATTATTATTTACAAAAAAATCAAAAACAATTATGGTATTAATTAATAGATTTAATTTAATTGCATTGTTTTGCTTCTTAATACTCGTCTCATGTAGCGAGCAAAAAACAAAAACTCTTCCATATTTGGGCATTCATACTGTTGAAAACGGGGATTCTGTATATTTCAAACTACCTGTTTTTGAATTTCACAAACAAGACAGTACAATTTTCGGCACAAAAGAATTGAGTGGGAAACCATATATTGCATATTTCTTTTTCACTTCATGTCCTTCTATCTGTCCAAGGATGACACAGGGAGCAAAAAGAATTCAAAACGGACTTGAGAAATATAAAAACAAATATAATATCGTTGCTTTTTCGATTGATCCGGACAGAGACAACTTTAAGAAATTGCAACAATATGCCATAAAATACGATGCAGATTTGACTAATTGGCATTTTATCAGAGGAGAAGAAAAAGATATTTATGCTATTGGCAAACAAGGATTTTACCTAGGGATGTCTAAAGATAAAAACGAACCCGGAGGATATATGCATTCGGAAAAAATGGTACTTGTCGATGATCAAGGGCATCTTAGAGGCTATTACGCCGGAACAGATCCAAATGAAGTAAAGTCACTTATTAATGATATGAAGCTATTGATTAAAGAAAATGATTAACAAAGCAAAAAGTTCAACCCCTGTAATTAATTGGCTTTTTCTCGGAGTCATTCTGATTATACTTATGGTGGGTGTCGGAGGCTCTGTCAGGCTTACCAACTCCGGATTGTCTATCGTGCATTGGAATCCGATAACAGGAGTAATACCTCCAATGAATAAAACAGAATGGAAAAATGAATTTGAACTATACAAAAAAATACCTGAATACAAACAAGAGCACAATCAGTTTGAGTTAAAAGATTTTAAAAGGATATTCCTGTGGGAATACTTCCACCGTTTAATCGCAAGATTGGTTGGATTTGTTTTTTTATTGCCATTTATTTTCTTTTGGGTAAAAGGATACTTCAATGACAAGCGATTACTATACAAAGTTATTCTGATATTCCTATTTGCTTCATTTCAAGCTTGGCTAGGATGGTTTATGGTGCGTAGTGGTTTTGCAGACAGGATAGATGTTAGTCATTATCGTTTAGCGATTCACCTCTTAGTAGCTACTTTTCTAGTAGGATTTGTATTTTGGACAGCATTGAGCTTAAAACACAAAGCATATATAACCGATATTTCTTTTATTCCAAAACTAAGAACTTGGACCATAGGAATTATTATCATATTTTTAACTCAAGAATTTTATGGTGCATTGACAGCGGGATTAAATGCAGGTTATTATTATACAGACTATCCCAAAATGGGAGGAGAATGGTTTCCTCAATTAGCAGCTAACTCATGGCATACATCGCGTATTGCCAGTATATTTGAAGATCCGTCAATGGTATATTTTATTCATAGATGGCTAGGGTTAAGCTTATTTTCAGCAATTGTAATATTTTATTTCAAATTCAAATTACAAAAGATAACAGTAATTATTAAAAACATTCTCAACTTACTTATTATCCTTATCACATTGCAAGTCACTTTGGGTATAATGACTGTGTATACCAATATGTCAATTCCCATTGCTGTATGGCATCAAGTTAATGCAATTTTAATATTTCTCACTTTGCTAAGTATCTTATTTTTTTCAAATAAAAGTTCTATAATTCAATCTTAACTTTCAGAATACTAATAAGTGACAAAATTGGTTCAATATCCCATGTATTTTACCTAAAACTTCTTAATGACTCTCTTGTAAATCATTTTGCCATGAATCGCTATAATCCTTTATTTAATAAAAAAACATAAGGTTTTTCATTAATATATATTATTTTTGTGTTTTATACCAAACTGCTACCAATATGTTGATTATAAAATCTAATTCTTTTTCTATTTCACCATCTTGATAACGGTTTGGTATTACCACCTAATCATTAATCATTTTAATCCTAACACAATGAAAACAAAAATATTCAACTACTCATTTATTTTAATCATGATTTTCATAACTGCTTGTAGTGGAGCTAAAAAAATCTCAAATCCAAACACTTTGATGTTAGGATCTATAACAAAGAAGGAATTTAAAAAGTCTCCATATAAAAAATGGTTCAATGATGAATATGTCTCTTATAAAATAGACAAGCAGAATTTGGACAAAATAAAAGATGAAATTTCTAACAAAGATTTCTTGATATACTTTGGCAGTTGGTGTAGTGATAGTCGCCGAGAAGTACCAAGATTCATAAAAATAATGGATTATCTTGACATTAATTATAAAAATGTACATTTTACTGCTTTAGATAGATCAAAATCAGCTCCTAATTACGACAAAAACAAATGGAACATTCTCTATGTCCCTACATTTATTATTCTCTCAAATGGAAGAGAAATAGGTAGGATTATAGAAACGCCGGAAGAGTCATTAGAATTGGATTTAGTAAAAATATTACAATAGTTGATTTTTTAAACTATATTTGTAGCCTAATTAGAAAATTTTGACCTTTAATAGTATATGAAAATAGAATATGGCAATTTTAAAAAGTGGATAAAAAAATTATTAATCTACTTTTTTATATTAGCAACTGTCGTTTTTTTATCGTTGCTATACCCTACACGTGCGCATTTTAACTATGAGTATTCGCAAGGAACCAAATGGACTTATGATAATTTAAAAGCGGATTTTGACTTCCCAATACTCAGAAGCGAGCAAGAGATAAAAGCAGAGAAAGCTAAAATTAAAAATGAATATGTTCCACGATTTAAGAAAGTTGACCAAAACTCCCTATCCATAATTGATAACCTATCTCTAGACTCTTTAGATTATAATCAAGCTACTATATTTAAAGCTTTTTTGAAAAAAGAAATATCAAGAATATACAAAACGGGAGTTATTTCCGATAAGGAAGCGACCAAAATAGGTGTTAACGGATTGATCCTTGATGACGGCAAAAAGACGATAAAAAAGGATTTAAAAAATATAATTACTTCAACAAAAGCAAAAGATGAACTATTAAATAAAACCGGCATTAAATTTCCATCTTTACTGAAAGAAATAATCAATTTGAACATTAAACCAAATTATTATTTTGATGAGGATTTAAATAAAAAAATATTACAAGAACAAACTGACAAGGTCTCTTCAAATGCAGGTTTTTTCAAGAAAGGAGACATAATAATTGATAAAAATGAAATCGTCACAAAACAAAAAAATAAAGTTTTAAATTCATACAAGACAGCTTTCACTAAGGAATTAGGTTCAGGAAAGAATTATTACTTACAATTTGGATATTTCATTTTAAGTCTATTGATTTTAGCAATTTTACTTTATTTTCTTTTTGTAGAGAAAAAAGAGATTTTTAATCAACCTAGAAAATTTCTATTCCTATTGATTTGGATTGTACTTTTTGCATATATCGTATTCCTAATTGACAATAAAGGTGAAGTTTTTGTTTACGCAATACCTTTTGCAATTGTACCGATTATCGTAATGAATTTTTTCAAGAGGTATTTAGCATTATATATTCATATTGTCATTATTTTGATTGCCAGTTTAATCACAAAATTAGGTTATGAGTTTACGGTTTTACAGCTGATAGTAGGTATGGTCACAATTCTAATTTTTTCTGAATTGAGATTTTGGAACACTTTTTTCAGAGGTATTTTTATTATATTTGCAACATATATTATTGGATATCTATCATTATCTTTTATCAATTCGGGTACACTAAGTGATATAAACTGGATGGTATTAGTATCTTTTATTTTTAATGCTTTATTAATTTTATTAGCATATCCACTAATACCATTAATCGAAAAACCCTTTGGATTTATCTCCCAAATCACTATTTCGGAACTCGGAGATTTAAACAAACCGTTACTAAAAGAATTATCATTAAAAGCTCCAGGAACACTTCAACATTCTCTTCAAGTTGCCAATCTTTGCGAGGCTGCTGCTGACAAAATAGGAGCAAATTCACTATTGATAAAAGTGGGAGCCATGTACCATGACATAGGCAAGACATATGCTCCTGAATTCTTTATAGAAAACCAAAGAAAAGGTGAAACACCTTATAAAGACATGGATTATTTTGAAAGTGCAAAACGAATAATTAAACATGTAACACTAGGTGAAAAAATAGCTATTAAAAGCGGTTTACCTAAGGTACTTCAACGTTTTATAATAACTCACCATGGAACTACAAGGGTTGAATACTTTTTCAGAAAACAAGTAAATGACTTTCCGGAAAAAGAATTTGATGAATCATTATTCAGATATCCCGGTCCAAAACCAAAAACAAAAGAAGAATCTATTATGATGATTGCTGATTCGATAGAAGCAGCAGCCAAAAGCCTAGACAAGCCTGCAAGCGACGATATTAATAAATTGGTAGAAAGTATTGCCAAATTCAAAATTGATGAAGGTCAGCTGGAAGAATCCGAATTAACATTTGAAGAATTAGATATTGTAAAAGAAGTCTTTAAAACAATGTTAAAAAACATACACCATATCCGTATAGAATATCCAAAACTACATAATAAACAAAAATAAACATATGAAATTTTATATAATAACCCTATCGTTCATTATCGCAGCATCATCTTTTTTAGGATGTAATAACGATAATATAAAAGATGCTAAAGTAGAAACCAAAGTGAAAAATTCAAATAATTCAAATGAGGAATTTAAATGGCAAGTTGATACATTTGCCGACCTTAGAGTTTTGAAATACCAGATTCCCGGATTTGACAAATTAAGTCTAAGACAAAAAACATTGGTATATTATCTTACACAAGCAGGTTACGAAGGTAGAGACATATCTTATGATCAAAACTTTAAATACAATCTACCTATTCGCAAGGCTCTTGAAAATATTTATAAAACTTACAAAGGAGATAAAACGGTGGATAATTGGAAAAAATTTGTAGTATACTTAAAACGAATATGGTTTTCAAATGGTATACATCACCATTATTCCAATGACAAAATAATGCCAAAATTCTCTAGAGAATATTTCGAGACATTGCTTTCTCAAACGAAAATAAACGTGGATAACAATATTAAAAATATTATATTTGATCCTAATATTGCACATAAAAAAGTAAGTTTAGATCCTTCGAAAGATTTACTTCTCAGCTCTTCCGTAAATTTTTATGCAGAAGATGTAAACCAAAATGAGGTTGAGTCATTTTACAAAAATATTATAAATAAAAAGGACAAAACTCCTATATCATATGGATTAAACTCTAGAATTCACAAAGATAAAAATGGTAATATAATAGAAGATGTATATAAATTAAATGGATTGTATGGTAATGCAATAAAACGAATTGTATACTGGCTTGAGAAAGCAAAAACCGTAGCTGAAAACGAAAAGCAAAAGCAGGGTTTTGATTTACTTATCAAGTATTATAAAACAGGAGACTTAAATGTATGGGACGAATATAATGTTCACTGGGTTCAGAATACAAATGTTGACATCGATTATATAAACTCTTTCATTGAGGTGTACAACGACCCTTTGGGTTACAGAGGTTCTTATGAAAATATTGTCGAAATCAGGGATTTTGAGGCGACTGCAAGAATGAAGATACTTGGCGAAAATGCCCAATGGTTTGAAGACAATTCACCCATAATGGATGAGCACAAAAAGGAAAAAGTAGTAGGAATAACGTATAAAGTTGTAAATACAGCCGGCGAGAGTGGAGATGCCTCTCCTTCAACACCAATAGGCGTAAATCTTCCGAATGCAAATTGGATAAGGTCAAGGTACGGTTCAAAATCAGTTAGCTTAGGTAACCTTATTGCAGCTTACTTTAATGCGCCTGGAGGTGGCATGCTAGAAGAATTTGCCAACAGCAAAGAAGAGATAGAACTGGAAAAAAAATATGGAAATCTTGCTGACAAATTGACTACTGCTTTGCATGAGGTCATTGGGCATGCATCTGGAAAAATAAATCCGGGGATAGGAACACCAAAAGAAACCCTGAAAAATTATGCCTCAACTTTGGAAGAAGCTAGAGCAGATATCGTCGCATTGTACTATGTTATGGATCCATATATGATAAAACTTGGATTGATGGATAATTTAGATGTCGGAAAGGCAGCATACGACGGGTATATAAGCAATGGATTATTAAAACAACTCAAACGTATTAAACCGGGAAATGATCTAGAGGAAGCTCATATGAGAAACAGACAATTGATTTGTAACTGGGCATTTGAAAAAGGAGCAAAAGAAAATATCATTGAAAAATACACTGAAAATGGAAAAACGCATTTCAAAGTGAATGACTATAAAAAATTAAGAGAATTATTTGGAGTACTTCTACGCAAGATTCAAAAAATCAAGTCTGAAGGTGATTATGAAGCAGGCAAAAGACTAGTTGAAACTTATGGTGTAAAAGTTGATAAAGAACTACACAAAGAAGTATTGGCTAGAGTAAAAAAACTCAACACTAAGCCTTATTCAGGTTTTGTCAACCCTTATTTGATTCCCCAAAAGGATAAAGATGGTAAGATTACTAATATAAAAATTGAATATCCAAAAACTTTTGCAGAACAAATGTTGAAATACAGTAACGAATACGGAAACCTTTGATTATTTAGTATCTGTCTTTAAAGTACTTGATTTTTCATCATGCTCCAAAACAGGTACAGCACCATACCGAACACTTTTCCAGAATATAGCCAATTTTTCTGAAATTATTATTTCAGATTATAAACTATATAGCTTTTTGTTTTTAAAAGTATTTTTAGATTCAATCTAACATCAGCATACTGTACGATATAATCTATACCCTTTGATTTGAATACTTTTATATCATCAATTCCCATATTTTTATAGAAGGCTATTGCTTTTTGCTTCACACCACCATTTTCTCTACGAGTATTAATATCAATTCCATAGATTAATTTGATTCTTTTATACCACTCTCTAAGAACACTTCCCCTATGAACTACCGATTTATAATCCACAAATGCTCCTCTTTCCGAATAAAATTTGAATCCTGAAAAATCAATCGGCCATACAAAAATATCGTCTTTTTTTGTTGCTTCTCTAACTAAGTTACCCAACTTCTCTTCCTCATATAAATCATTATTTTGACAAAACTGGTATGGCTTCTGAGAAAAGTAAGAATTACCTGCTACTATTAAAATCCATACAAAAATACAAAGGCCAATAATCAAGGTAAAAGCGACTTGATTAAGAATCTCACTTAATACAATTGCCTTATCTATTGAGGCCACAATCGCGATTAATGAAAACAGTTCAAGCCAAATCGTAGCTTTAAACCATTGCGTATTGAGCACAAAAGGCATTTTAAAAACAAATATCCCAATAATATAAATGAAAATGCCTATTACTAATGTTAAACTTATTGTTAGCATTTCAGTCATTTTAGACTTTACCATAAAAAATCCACCGACTGAATAAAGAATTATTTCAATAATATAACTTTTCAAAGGAAAATACTGCGGGAAGAAATGATGAGGCACTCTAAATTCAAATATATCAAAGTACAACCCTTTGTCAATTCCAAAATCATGAACAGCTCTAAGTAAGTAAAAAATATAACCACCTCCTATGGCAAGGTACAAAACAATACTTAAAATCTCTTGCGCACCAAGAGATCCTTTGCCTCTATAGGTATAATTAAATATCATAACCAAAACAACAATTATGAATAATTGAGATCCAACAGTTGGATGAATTATTGTAGCAATCAAAATCAGTATGATTGCAATTGCTTTTTTTGAGGATAAATATGAATAAAATGCCCAAACCCCAAAAACCTTAGCAACAAAACTCGAAATCAACATATTGTAATACAACTCATTCCCCCCTAAATTAATTTTGTACAACGGCCCAAACAAAATCAAAATTGTAAGCCACCTAAAAACTTTTTGCTTTATATATATTGAACTAATCAGATAAAGCCCTATCAACATAGTGATAGTCAATAAAAAATGAACAGCGAATATAGAATACTTAAAATTGCCAATCAACATTTTAAGGACACTTGAAAATACAACTCTTTCATTTGGAAGAACTTTTGATATATTGCTAACATAAAAATCATTACTAAACAAGTCCGAATGAATCATATGTTTTGAATAATTAATCACTTCAACCATATCACTTGAAGCAAACACGAATCCTCTAAAAGCCAGTAACAACATATAAATGGCTATCAAATACAAAATAAATGTGATATTTCGACTATGTAATTTCATTTATCGTATTTACTATCTGACAACTAACAACACCTGCTGTTTCAGTTCTCAATCTACTCGAACCTAGAGTTACCGGTTTAACCCCTTTGGAAAACGCATATTCAAGTTCCTTTTTAGTAAAATCCCCTTCCGGCCCAATCAAAACTATTATTTCAGACTTAGGTTTTATCAACTTTCCCAAATACTCCGAATAGTCATTTAAATGAGCAATATATACTTCCTTGCTTTCATTTGAATCCAGAAAATCTTTAAATTTTATAGGCGAATCCAGATAAGGAAACTTTGCCTTAAGAGATTGTTTTGATGCCGAAATAAGAATATTACTTAGCCTTTTTTCTTTAATATTTCTCTTTTCTGTTCTCTCGCAAATGAGAGGTACTATTCTGGAGATGCCAATCTCAACAGCCTTTTCTACAAACCATTCAAATCTGGATATATTTTTTACTAATGATATACCAATTGTCAACTTGTAATCTAAAACATCCCCATCCCACTTATCCTTGACAAGCAATTTGCATTCATCTTTTGTGATTCCTATGACTTCTGCATCATAGAACCTACCTTTACCGTCTGTAAGCCTCAATCTATCTCCCACTCTTTTTCTCAACACTTTAGAACAATGCCTTGCCTCGTCTTCTTTCAGAATAGCGATATTATCAATTATCTCATTGGAATAAAATATAATCATAGTGCATTAAAGACTTTAATTAAAAAAAGCCAAAATACATAATATTAGAGACAAACGAAAAAAATAAGGACTATTTTACTTTTCTATAAAGTCATTAAAATTTAAAAATACTTTTTATTTTTCAAAAATTAAGCACTTTATACACAGACACTATTTAATTTTAATTTCTTTGCTATATTTGGAATAACCTGCAAAGATACCCGAACCATTCACAATATTGGAATTTACAACAGAACCTCCATCAAGAGCTTTAAAATAATCATAATACTCTTTAGTTACCTTTTTAATTATAAAACTTAAATTTATTTTCGAGTAATTATTCTTTACTCTAAAATTAATATGCAAACTATCCGTTTCCAAATCTCGATAATCTATTAATATTGAATTTAATTTCTCATTCCATGTTAGACCATAAGGTAATTTCAAATCATTCAACAATGAAATATCTTCTACTTTAGTAGGCATTTCACTATTAATGTCAGAGTAGTTTAAGCTTCTTAAATTTATTTCGTAAAAACCTTTTATATCTGAAGAATCCTTAAGATTAATATCAAGACTATTCAAAATTGAGCCATTTTCGTATGATGATTTTAAAACCGGATCAGAAAAAAGAGGGGGGGCTGGTATAATCGTTTCGCCTTTTACCGTATCAAAATCAGAATCCGGTATCCATGAAATAAACCTCAGGGTATCTCCTTCTGCCGAATTCTCTAGTCTTCTGGTATAATAGTACCCTCTGTATGGAGATTTGGGATCAATTCTATATTTAAGATTTTTTTCCAAACCCTGATTTACTCTAAGTTTCACTACTGCATCATTCCTATATTGAGCTTTATCACCGCTATTCAGTCCTGAAGTATTTCCTATATATATTCTAACAGTATCATTTACCCCAACTATTGCATTCACCCATATCTTTGAATCAGTAGCCCTAATAGTATTAGATAAATCAACTTCACAAGAATGCAAAATCAATATTAAAAAAACTAATATGGTAACATTAAATATATGTATAAACTTACCTTTCAATTACGTATATTTTATCTTCTAAAAAACACAATATTAACAATACAAATATATAATTAAACTTTTAAATATAAAACAAATCAGCGCTTTAATTAATTACATACATTCTAAATTAAGACCATTAGTAAGACGGTTAAACAATTAAAGGTAACATAAAAATCTTAAAAATTTACTTTATATTTTATCGAAGGAAAAATAGGAAACACATAAACTTCTTTAAAATCAGCTTTTAACAACTTCCCTTCATTTCCCTTGAATGTAACATAAAATGGATTTCTTCGTGATAATAAATTATATATTCCCAATTTAAGCTCTTGATTAATTCCTTTGACTTTAAATTTACTTACTACACCAATATCTATACGGTGGTAAAAAGGCAATTTGTAGTTATTTGACACTTCATAAAGCATCTCCCCTTCCGGAGTTAACTGAGTAGGTAATGTATAGGGATTTCCCGATCCAAAAACAGAAGAAAATGAAAAAATCATCTTATCCGTCATCTTAAAAAATGCTAGCAAATTAATATAATGAGTTCTTGAAAATCTATAATCTAAATATTTTCCATTTAATATATGCCTGTAAGATCTTTTAGACTTAGAGTATGTATAATTCAACATTAATTTAAACTTTGGCAAGCTGTAGTTAAGCTCGGTCTCAATTCCATACATCTTACCTTTCCCTCCGGGAATATAATCTTCCCAATTTGAATTCTTAGATACTATAAAATTGCTTCCATTTTTCTGTTCCACAACATTTGTAGCATACTTGTAGTAAGTTTTGATAGAGAAATTTAGATTTGCCCTTATATTAAATATCATCCCAGCACCAAAATGCCAAATACTTTCGGGATGCAGTCTTTTTGAAGAAGGCAACAATATTTCAGAAGGTAGCCCCAAGCCATTATTGGTCAATAGGTGCATAAACTGGCTCATTCTTGCAATTGAAGTTGAAAATACAATCTTCCTGTTTAAAATTGTTCTAAATATAATCCTAGGTTCAAATGATTGATATAATTTATCTTGTGTATCAAACAAAGCATAATGCAACCCGATATTTAAAACAGAGCTATTTCTTATATTAATCTTATCTTCAAAATAAATTCTGTGCTCCAAACTATTATTTTCATACCCGATTATAGAACTTTTAATATCTTCAATTTTCGGAATATCGCTTATTTTAGGTATAATTTTAGTGTTTACATACACGAAGGGGTTAATATTGTGCTTCAAACTTTGAATCCCAAATTTACAATAATTTGAAGTATTTGCTGCATAATCAAAATCAATCTTTATTCCCAAATCATTTATCTCCGATTCTAGAATTCGTCCACTATAAAAATACTTATCAGACTCATTTGGCAATATTGACACATGGCTGGTATTAGAGTTAAGGTTATATCCACTATAAAATAATGAAGTATTAACAAAAGCCTTTTTCCCAATCTGAGAATTCCATTGTAAAGAAATTAAAGTATTTCCCCATTCCCATTTATCTTTATTATTAATTATTTCCAGCTCTTTATCTTTTGATTTATACTCAAGCGAGTTGTTTAGAAAATCATCCTTGCCTTTATAAAAATTGAAGTGTATTCGATTCTTGTTATTTATTTCAAAATTCATTTTCATATTCAAATCATAAAAATAATATGAAAAGTCTTTTGTCCTTACTTCATTACTAAGAACATTTGAGAATGCTTTGCTCCAAATATCCAAATATGTCCTTCTAAAACTTACTAGCATCGAGCTTTTACCATCAGTTATCGGACCCTCCAAAACGCCCTTTATCGTGAATACGCCCAAGTCAAACTCACCTCCCAGTTTCTTTTTATTTCCATCTCTTGTCCTAATGTCCAATACTGATTCCAAACTCCCTCCATATCTAGCTGGAAAATCGCCTTTTAAAAATCTTGCATTTTTTATAATACTCGAGTTAAATACAGAAAAAAGTCCTACAGCATGTTGAGCATTATACACAGGCACACCATCCAGCAAAATCATATTACCTCCTGAGTTACCGCCTCGTACATGCATCCCACCGAATCCATCAGCTCCCGTAAGAACACCTGCTTTTACATAGTTGTAACGCATTATATCATCTTCTCCTGCTATATGCACCATTTTCTCTAAGCTTGCAATATTAATCTTTTCGGGTTCAAAAAAATCAAGCCTTTTATTGTAAGATTTGTTATCAGTAATAATAATCTCCCTTAGCACAGTACTGGGTTCTTTTACCAATTGTGCGTCAAGTCTTCCAATATTGAAATTTGATAATTTCACAGTTTTTGACCTGTAACCTAGATATGAGAATACTACGATTGTATCTGTTTTAGAAATATTCAAGCTATAAAAACCATAATCATTTGATACTGTACCTGTATTTGTAACTGGTAAATATACTGTTGTATACACCAATTTTTCTCCTGATTGCTCATCTGTTGTATAACCATTTAATATATACTCAATATCTTTTTCTTTTTTCGGAACATAAACAACTACTTGCTTATTCACTACCGTATATTTCAAATCTGTACCTTTTAAAAGGTATTCAATTATTTCTTTTAAAGTATATCCAGGAGCATAGAGATTAACTCTTTTTTCTGGCACATCTATAATATTAAAAACTATATTGATTTTTGATACCTTACTTAGATCAACAAGTGCATTCGACAAATCGCGATTGGCTATTCTAAATTTAACTTTATGCATAAGCAAAGAGTCCTGCGAATACATATTCCCAAGTGATAAGATTATAATAAAGAAAACAGCCCCTATTATTTTTTTCATAGCCTAATTATTCAATTAACCAAACATCAAAAATAATACCAACTTATAATAATTCTTATTTATTCGTATTTTTTAACAAAAAAAAAACAATAGCATTTGTAAAATGCTATTGTTTTAAACTTCATTAATAATTAATATAGTATCTGTAATATAATTAGTGTCTGTCTATAAAGTGCTTGATTTTTGAAAAAAGTAAAAATATCGCAAAAAGAATATTTTTAAATTTTAATGACTATAGAGACAGACACTAATTAGTCACAAGTTACTGTAAAATCTCCATTATCTGATTTTTTAATCGACAAATCATATAGTTTTTTAATAGTTGAGAAATAGTCTTCAATATCATTTCCAGCAAACCTAGGAGAAGTAAATCCGCCTAAATCATCAATAGACTTACAATCAATATTTATTTTTACCTCATAGAAATTGGACAATTTAGTCAATACTTCCTTTAAAGTATTCCCCTTAAATACTAAATACGACTCTTTAGTGTTGATCCTAAAGTCCTCTCTATTAATTTTTACAAAACGTTGCAAACTATTATCAAATAGTGCTCCTTCACCTGCTTGGAGCAACATCTTATTATATTTTTTATTTAAAAACTCAACGACACCACTATATACATCTACTTCTACACCATTGTCACCTGTAACAATCTGGAATGAAGTTCCCAGAACTTTAACCTCAAATCCTTTCATCTCAATAGTAAAAGGATGCTTTTTATCTTTTGATACATCAAAAAATGCCGTTCCATCCAATTTCACTACTCTTTCCTCTTTGCTAAATCCATCATTAACAGATATTTTTGTATCTATGTCAGTCCAAACTTTCGTAAAATCAGACAATTTGTACATTTTAATGGAATTAATGTTTTTTGACAATTCAGGTAATGCTTTTATATTTGTCACAAGATGATCACCTGTAAAAGAACTATTACTATTATATTTTTGAAAAACAAATAATGCTGCAATAACAATAACAAATATTGCTGCAATTGACATTAACCTCTTAATATTAAAGATCTTTACTTCCTGAGGCTCTTCAACTTTTTTTAACGTATCCATCTCTATACTAGCAAATAACTTAGCCTTTGCATTCTCTTTGTGGAATTTATCTGAAGTTCCTTTCTTGTGTTTCCACAAATAAGTAATATCATTAACCAACTTAGCGTCTTCGATCCCATTGCTTTTTAGTCTATCGAACAGCCGCTTCTCTTCCGGAGTAGCTACTCCGGTAATAATTTTGTGAATTAATAATATTTTCTTTTCTTCTTTCATAACCTATACATATTCAAGACAAGATTTTTCGCTCCCCCCCCTACTCATATAAAACTTTTTTTCTAAGGATTTTCAAAGCCTTGGAAATTTGGTTTTCAACTGTTTTTATTGATATATTCAATTCTATCGAAATTTCTTTATATGATTTCTCATGCTCTCTACTTAATACAAAGACCTCTTTGCATCTAGGCGGCAGCTCTGCTATACCATCTGCAATTCTTTCTTCCAACTCAGATATCTCTGTTAGATTAGGTTGCATGATGCTTTTACCTAGTTCTAATTCAGCATCATAATCAAAAAAGTCTTTTCTTTTTTTAATCTTATTCAATGCCCTATTTATAGCAGCCCTTTTCAAATAGCTCTTCAAAGAAGAATTGATACTGTTTAGATGTTCATGTTTTTTCCACAATTCCATAAATAATTCCTGAATAACATCCTCTGACTCATCTACATCTTTCAAGATATAATAAACCTGTCCTGACAAGTAATCATAATACTTATCAAAAAGTGCGCCAAGACCCTCTTTTGGTTTATTCTCAAACAGAGATAAAATCATATTATCATCCAAAATACTCCGTTTTATTTATTCCCTTTTAATATTTCAGTTTTCTCTCCAAAATATTTTACGAAATTTTGCATTTCATTTGCCAATTCTGTATTTTTCGTAGCTCGGTGATACATATTAGTTATAGAATTCAATGTTTGAAATACAAATCTATCCATTTCTATCACCTGCATATCCTTTGTCCATAAATCCAACTCAACAGTATCTCTACTCTCTTTGTCAAACAAACTTAGAAAAAATGCCTTTGAACTATTATAGTTATTATCATTTTTACTATTCTCTGCCGTCCATCTTATATCTTCAGGGTATTTTTTTTCATCCAATACCGTTTCTATCACAATTCTATTATTCTTCACCAATGAATATATTTTAATTAAAAAAAACAAATACACGTCATCCTATAATCCATCCAAATATTCATAAGTCTAAAGCTTCCTAAAGAAAAATCAAAATATAAGGCTATAGAATTCAAACACAAATATATTTAAAACAATTAAAAATCCGTAATTTTTACGGGTTTTAACAAATATTTTTTTAGATTTACGTCATTTCAGGACAAAAAAGATACAATGGACAGCTTCTTTAAAGACAATAACAGCTTTATAAACTATACAACGGAACATTATTTATCAGTAATAATTTTCATTATTCTAGGCATATTATTCAACTTAATCGGTAAATATAAACTAAAGGGAAAGAACAAATATACTTTTATTATTTCGATATTATCATTTGTATTCTTTTTTCAAGTTCTAAAAGTTTTCATAATGCAGTACAAGGGAGTATTTGATCCAAAAACAGACCTCCCTTTACATTTATGCAATATGTCACCACTTTTTTTGCTTACTGCATATTATTTTAGAAGTAGACTTGCCTGGAGTATATTTTTTTTATGGATTATGTCGGGGACTTTCCAATCATTAATCACTCCTACTCTTCATCAGTCATTTCCCAATTATGAATGGTGGAGATACTGGATTATTCATGCTTGGTTGGTAACCGGAGCTTTTTATGGTATAGTTGTCTTAGGTTATAGATTAGAGTTTAAGGATATCTTCAAAGCTTTAATCTGGCTAAACACACTTGCATTTATCGTTTTTGTTATAAATACACAATTGGGCTCCAACTACATGTATATGCAAGGGAAACCAGATGGCAAAACTCTGTACAATGCTTTACTTGATTGGCCCTTTTACATAATTCAATTGGAATTTCTTGCATTATTCTTTTTCTCTTTGATATATTTGCCATTTCATTTCATCAATAATAAAAACAAATGAAGGTTTTTAAATCAGAATTTATTAACGATTATAACACATATACGTTTAGCTATGCCGAATATGCTGTAATGGAAAACAGTAGTGATATCACAAACATATATAGCAATGGATTTCTGCCTTATACTGCTAATGTAAAAATAAATTATCCGGTATTTTATCTTGCTAGAAGTTTACGAGTTAACACTAGTGAATTTAAAGATTCATCAGAAAACAGGCGAGTAGACAGGAAGTCAGGTATTTTGGATACGGTAATTAGCAGAACACCTCTAGCTGAATTTGATATCACTAGTAATGAATTTATTGATTTTTGTTTAAATTATGCTGGAGAAAGGTTTTCAGGAAATGCCATGAATCCGGACAGATTTAAATATATATTAAGTTGTGGTATTGCAACAGATATTTTTGAATTCAGAAAAGACAACGCTCTTTTGGGATATGTAATAGCTGTGATATATGAAAATACATTCCATTATTGGTTTTCATTTTTCGACTCTGAATATTTAAATATTTTTCCCATTGGAAAATGGATGATGTGGAAAATGATAAAATGGAGTAAAGAAAATGGGATTAAATATGTATATTTGGGAACAACTTATGGCAAGAAAGCTCTGTACAAAATAAGAGATTTTAAAGGACTTGAGTTTTTTAATGGAAATAATTGGGATAATGATCTTAAAAGATTGAAACTATTGTGCAAAAAAGATGATGAACACAGGGATACGGATTATTTTAAATCATTGGACAATCCCAATGAGTATCTTGATAAAATAAAATAACTAACTATGGAACACAGCTATGGATTTTTAGCAATATTGCCACCGATAATAGCAATTATTGTTGCTATTAGAACAAAGCAAGTATATTTATCACTATTGCTTGGTATTTTTTTTGGATTTCTAATAATTGAAGATTGGAATATCTGGAATAGCTTATTGAGTACAATAGAAAGCATGGTAACGGTCTTCAAAAGCGCAGGTAACACCCGCACGATAATGTTTAGTGCTCTAGTAGGTGCTTTAATACTTTTGGTCCAAAAATCCGGAGGAGTTGACGGATTTGTTATTTTGATGGACAAATTGCTTGAAAAAATCGAACATAAAAGTATTGGAACACGACAAAAACTTGTTCAGATATTGGCATGGATGGTAGGAATACTGGTATTTGTGGAAACAAGTATTTCATCCTTGACAGTAGGAACTATTTTCAGACCGGTTTTTGACAAGCTGAAAATACCAAGAGAAAAACTAGCATATATCGCTGATTCAAGTTCCGCTCCGACATCTATATTAATACCACTAAATGCATGGGGTGTTTTCATTATGGGCTTATTGATGGCACAAGGGTTCAATCAACCCATTAACGTATTACTGAAAAGCATGATTTACAATTTCTATCCTATTTTCGCTTTATTGCTTGTTCCTTTCTTGATTCTTACAGGCATTGATTTTGGCCCAATGCTTAAAGCAGAGCAAAGAACAAAAAAAACAGGAAAGTTAATGAATGACAATGCTAAACCGATGGTATCAAAAGAATTGACTGAGGCTAAACCTGCTTCAGGAATAAGGTTACGCGCATTTAATATGATAATCCCTATACTCACAATGGTTCTTATGATGCCGATTATGCTTTCTATCACAGGCAGATTAAAAGGAAATACATTAATAAAAGCTCTACATAAAGAAGATAATTTTTTTAACCATTTCATTTATTCAATGATAAATGGTGATGGATCAAAGTCTGTATTAACGGCAGTTATTGTAGCAATATTAATCGCAGCAATTATGTACAGAGCACAAAATATCTTCAAAACAAACCAGCTAGTCGATTTAATTCTAAAAGGAATATCTGAATTAATACCATTAGCCTTATTGATGCTTCTAGCATTTTCAATCAGCTCGGTTGCTAAGCAATTACATATTGGTGAGTATATTGCTCAAGTCACCGAAAGTTGGCTTTCTCCAGGATTTTTGCCCTTTTTAATATTCATCATTAGTGGGTTCATAGCTTTCTCGACAGGTACTTCTTGGGGCACATTTGGTATAATGATACCTATTGCTGTACCTATGGCTCAATCAATGGGAGCAGATGTCTACATGACAATAGCTGCTGTATTGGGAGGTGGTGTATTTGGAGACCACAGTTCGCCAATCTCTGACACAACGATCATTTCATCCATGGCTTCGGCAAGTGACCATATTGACCATGTCAAAACCCAACTTCCTTACGCTTTAGCAGCCGGGAGCATAGCAGCTTTATTTTATTTAATAATAGGATTAACCACATAAATTTTAATATGATAAACATATCAAATCTATCACTTTACTTTGGTGATAGAATTATTTTTGACAATATCGGAATTACGATTAAAGACAATGATAAAATTGGAATTGTCGGAAGAAACGGTGCAGGAAAAACGACATTATTTAAGATTATTTTGAAAGAACTATTGCCTGACAACGGTCAAATTTTAATTCCAAACAATCAAACGATAGGATATCTAAAACAGGAATTGAATCTCAATACTAACAATACGGTAATCGAAGAGACTTTAAAGGCATTTGACGAGATTCATGCAATGGAAGACGAGATAAAATCAATAGAAAATAAATTGGCTGAAAGAGAAGATTACGAGTCAAAAACCTATCTGCAATTGGTAGAAGATCTGATTTCTCTTGGAGATATAATTAAAAATCACGATGTCGGAGCTCTTCAAGGCAATGTAGAAAAAGTGCTAAAAGGGCTTGGATTTGAAGATCGAGACTTCAAAAGAAAAGTGAATGAATTTAGCGGCGGATGGCAAATAAGAATCGAGTTGGCCAAACTACTACTCCGCCAACCTGATTATATATTACTAGATGAGCCAACAAACCATCTGGATATAGAGGCGATTATTTGGCTTGAAGACTACCTTCAATATTATCCGGGTGCTGTTCTATTAATTTCTCACGATCAAAGATTTTTGGACAATGTCACAAAAAGGACAATTGAAATTGAAAATGCAAAGATTTTTGATTATGCTGCTCCTTACAGTAAATTTGTTGAACTACGCAAAGACCGACGCAAAAAACTAATCGCTGCTTACTCCAATCAACAAGCAATAATAAAGCAAAAAGAAAAAACTATTGCCAGATTTATGGCCAAAGCTACAAAAACGAAATTGGCACAATCTATGCAAAAGCAACTTGACAAAATGGAAAGAATTCAAGTTGATGAATTTGATACTAAAACAATGAAACTGAAATTTCCTCCGGCAGAAAGATCTGGTTTAGTCGTAGTCAAAGCGGACAAATTAACAAAGCATTTTGGGGAAGTCCAAGTCCTTAATGAAGTCGATTTAATCTTAGAAAGAGGAGAGAAAATTTCTTTTGTCGGTCAAAACGGTCAAGGAAAAACAACTTTGGCTAAAATAATAATAAATAAACTCAATTATGACAAAGGGGAATTAAAACTTGGACACAATGTAAGAATAGGATATTATGCCCAAAACCAATCAGATCAACTTGATACCGGACTTACTGTTCTTGAAACTATGGAAAATAACTCTTCAATTGAGACAAGAACTAAAATAAGAAAGATATTAGGTGCATTTCTATTCAGTGGTGAAGATGTAGAGAAAAAAGTTTTTGTATTAAGCGGTGGCGAAAAAGCAAGATTAGCATTGGCTGTAATGCTTTTAAGACCTTTTAATTTCTTAGTCTTGGACGAACCCACAAATCATTTGGACATACTATCAAAGGAAGTTTTAAAACAAGCTTTAATGGATTATGACGGGTCGATGATCGTGGTATCTCACGATCGTGAATTCCTAACTAATCTGACAGAAAAAACAGTTGAATTTAGAAATCATAAGTTGAAAACTTTTCTTGGAGATATCAATTACTTCTTAGAAAAAAGAAAAATAGATGATATAAGAAATATTGAATTCAGAACTAAAAACAAAGATAAAGAAGAAAAGAAAAGCGAAAATAAACTCAGCTATGAAGAAAGAAAATCAATCAAAAGAGAATTGAGCAAAGTTGAAAAAAAAATAGAAAAAATAGAAAAAGAAATAGAGGCGCTTGAAGTAGAAATGCTAAATCCCGACTTCCATAAAAATGTTGATGCTAATGATAAATTCAAAAAACACAATAATTTGAAATCCGAACTTGATATAGAAATGAGCAACTGGGAAAAGATACAGGAACAGATTGACAAATACTATTAGTGTCTGTCCACAAAGTCATTAAAATTTAAAAATATTCTTTTTGCGATATTTTTTAATAAATTTAGCATTTTCAACAATAATTTTTTGTACATTCACGTTGTAATATTGATTTTTAATTTCTCAATTTGAAATAATTTGACATATGGCAAGAGCAATCTTTGAATACACAAAAACTATACTGGAAAAGGTAAGTTTCGATAAAAACATATTTAAAAGAGAGCTGGCAAAAGCGAACAAGTTATTACTACCTCATGAAAGACAGGAATTGATTATTTGGTTCAAAAAGTTTACAAAAGCTAAACCGGAGTTAATGGATTTAGAATTTATCCTTGTATAATCTTCAATTAATATTTCATTAATTATTTGCAAACAAAAATTTTTGTTTGTATTATTGCAATGCAAGACGTATTATGTAACGATTTTAACTCAATTTATGAATATAAACACTACAAACAGCCCATTGGATTTGAAGCCAAAATGTAAAATAGTAAACATAGATTTACCAAAAGACAAAGTAATCAAAACCATTCAAGACAATCTGATAAAAGGCAATGATATTGCCGTTGGATTTTTAGATACTGAAGACAATCATATCGAGCTGAAAGTTCCTACAAGTCAAAGACACTTTTGGTCTCCTAAAATGCATGTTTGGATAGAAGACGAAAGAGGAAAAACATCATTATCATGTGTAGTTGGTCCAAATAAAGGTATTTGGAATATCTTTATATTATTTTATTTTATTGCGATAGTTTTAACCATAATAGGAATCATATTAGGTTTTATTCAAAAATACAACCATGAAACAGCTTATTATTTTTGGGCAGTACCAATTGGCTTGATGTTTCTTTTTGGCATAAACTTAGCTGCAAGAATAGGACAGTATTGGGGAAAAACTCAAGTTAGCCAATTAAAAAGTTTCTTATCCATGTGTATTGATAAAAAAATATAGCTTTTATTTTTTTACTTCTCATAAAAAATTAATTCAAATAGTTTTTTAGCAAATCTACACCTCTTTAATAATAATATTTATTACTTTTACATTTTAATAATTAAACAAATTAATATGTCATATAAATATACGGTTAAAGATAGATTTTTGAGATATGTACAGATTGACACCCAATCTGACCCTGAGGCAACAAGCACCCCCTCAACAGAGAAACAAAAAAACCTTGGAGAGATCCTTGTCAAAGAATTACATGAAATAGGTATAGATAATGCCCATATGGATGAGTATGGCTATGTTTACGCTTCTTTACCTTCAAATACAAATAAAAAAAACGTCCATAAAATATTCTTTGCAGCACATATGGATACTGCACCCGATGCGAGTGGAACAAATGTAAAACCAATAGTTCACGAAAATTATCAAGGTCAAGATATTGTATTGCCTGATGACAATAGTGTAGTAATAAACCATAAAGAATTTCCTATGCTCAAAGATAAAATTGGGCAAGACATCATAACTGCTAGCGGCAAAACTCTATTAGGCGCAGACGACAAGTCAGGAGTTGCGGCTATAATGGATGCAGCTAACTATCTCATTCAACATCCGGATATCAAACACGGAGACCTTACTTTTTTATTCACTCCTGACGAAGAAGTTGGTAGAGGTACTGAAAAAATAGATTTAAAAAAGCTTAATTCAGACTTTGGATACACCTTGGATAGTGGTGAAATAGGTCATTTCGAATATGAAAATTTCTCAGCAGATTCTGTAACTATTGAGATAAAAGGAGTAAGTGCTCATCCCGGTTACGCTAAAGATAAAATGGAAAATGCCTTAAAGATAGCTGCTGAAATAGTTGCCAGATTACCAAAATACACATTAACACCTGAAGTGACTACCGGAGCACAAGGGTTCATTCATCCGGTAAAAATAGATGGAGCATTAGAAGAAGCTTCGATTATTTTTATCATTAGAGACTTTGAATCAGAGAATCTACCAAAACATGAAAATCTTTTAAAATCAATAATGGAAGATGTACTAGCAGGTTATCCTAATTCTAAAGCAGAGTTTATAGTGAAAAAACAATACAGAAACATGAAAGACCACTTGGTTAAACACCCTCAAATTATCGAGTTTGCGGTAGAGGCAATCAAAGCATCAGGAATAACTCCGGTCGTAGGTAAAATAAGAGGAGGTACCGATGGTGCAATGCTTTCCGAAATGGGAATGCCAACACCTAATATGTTTTCAGGACAATATGGTATTCACTCAAAAAAAGAGTGGACCACAGTTCAAGAACTGCAAAAAGCAGTTGATGTGGTCATAAATATAATTAAGATAGCTGAAAACAAAGGCAAATAACTATTTGATACCATAAAGCGTTTAGAACTATCTATTCAATATTGTCCTATTAGTTTGTCCACTAACTCAAATTCATAATCAGGTTTGATGTAGGTGAGTTCAATGCGAAGATAGGACATTATTGATTTGAAGAATTTGAGATAGATAATATTTAACAATATATTTGCCATAGAGAAAACACAGTGATAGTTGTCTTTCCGTTATTCAAAGATAAAATACCATTTACCTTTTAGTATTCTTTTTAAATGACTTCTTTTTTCTACCTAAAAAAGTTCTTTTTTTATAAGAATCATCATTTTTAAAAAGTTTCGATTTCCTTGTAAAAAATCTTTCAATTAGATCTTCTCTATTAAGTTTATGGAGTTTAGCTATAAGTTTTCCTTTATTTTCATGCTTATACCAAAAGAAAAATAGATTCTGCTCTTTTTTCTCATTTAATGATTTTGGCGTATACACGGGTTTCAAGGTGTAAGGGTGAAATCCAGAATAATAGATAACTGTGGCAACCGTCATAGGTGTAGGAGTAAAGCCCTGAACTTGTTCTAACCGGAATCCCATATCTTTTGTTTCAGCTGCCAATTCAGCCATCGCCTCATCTGTGCTTCCGGGATGAGCAGAAATAAAATATGGTATCAAGGGTTGTTTCAGACCATGTTTTCTATTGAAAAAATCATATTTCTCTTTAAACTTTTTAAAGTTTGAAAAAGATGGTTTTCTCATTATTTTCAATACTTTATCAGATGTATGTTCAGGTGCTACTTTAAGCCGTCCGGACGTATGCCTCAGCACAACTTTCTCCAGATATTCGTCGGCTGTCTTTTTATTTGTTTTTTTATTAAAGTCCTCAACCAATAAATCATATCTTATACCACTACCTATAAATGCTTTCTTTACTTTCGGATTAGCATCAACAGCATCATATATCTCTATAATTGATTTGTGATCAGTATCCAAGTTATCACAGACAACAGGAGATATACAGGAAGCAGCTGAGCATTTGGCACATATCGAAAGATCTTTACCTTTCATCTTATACATATTGGCAGAAGGGCCACCCAAATCAGACAGATAACCTTTGAACCCATCCATCTTTGTCACTTCCTCAACTTCTCTCAAAATTGATTCTTTAGATCTACTAGCTACAAATTTTCCCTGATGCGCAGAAATCGTACAAAAACTACAGCCACCAAAGCATCCCCTATGCATATTAACTGAAAACTTAATCATTTCCCACGCAGGAATAGTTCCTCTCTTATTATATTTAGGATGAGGCATTCTTGTAAATGGCAAGTCAAATGAAGCATCCAGGTCTTGTTCAGACATTGGTGGGAAAGGAGGGTTAACCACAATTATATCATCCTCTACTTTCTGTATTATTCTTTTAGCATGCATCTTATTAGACTCTTTCTCAATAAATTTAAAGTTTCGTGCAAAAGATTTTTTGTCATTTATACAGTCATCGTGGGAAGACAATACTGTCTCATCCCAAATTTTACAATGATCATAGTTGATTTTAGAATCTAGAAATGCTGTTTGAGGAATACAATCCAAAGATTTGATATCATACCCTGAATCAAGAAAATCCAACAATGTAAGCAAAGCCCTTTCAGCCATTCCATACAATAAGATATCAGCCTTAGCATCAAACAATATCCCGGGTTTTAAACTATCTGACCAATAATCATAATGGGTTAACCGACGCAATGAAGCTTCAATACCTCCTAAAACCACAGGCACATCCGGATATAAATCCTTTAGTATTTTTGTATATACAACACTCGCATAATCAGGACGGTATCCTTTTTCGCCTCCCGGTGTATAAGCATCATTCGAGCGAAGGCGTTTATTTGCTGTATAATGATTGACCATCGAGTCCATATTACCAGCAGTAACTCCAAAGAAAAGCCTAGGGTTTCCCATTTTCTTAAAATCCCTTAAGTCATCTCTCCAATTAGGTTGAGGCACAATAGCGACTCTATAGCCACGAGACTCAATAAGCCTCCCGACAACAGCAGCTCCAAAGGCAGGATGATCAACATATGCATCTCCGGAGAAAATAATAACGTCCAGTTGCTCCCAGCCACGCGACTTCACTTCTTTCATTGTGATTGGAAGCCAATCGGATAGTTCCCTCCTTGTATTCATATATTGACAAATTTAGAATTACTCTTATTTAGCGCCTATAAAAAATGGTGCAAGTTTTAAATTAATTACTTCCAAAAAGCTACTATTTACTTACTAATTAACAAGATATTCCACTATTTGTTTATTTAGTGTCCGTCTATGAAGTGCTTAATTTATTAAAAATAAAGATTTTTGGTGAGATTTTAATGACTTTATAGACAGACACTATTTATAGACAGACATTATTTATACTATGACATTATAGGATTTTGTAATATGAACTACATCATAGCAATGGCTAAAAATAAGAAATATAACAGATGAGATGCAGCTTATCGCCATATTTTTACCATTTTCATTTATTTTTCCTATTTTTGGGAAATATTAAAATAAATAATAAATAGAAATGATAAAACTTACAAATATATCAACAAGGGCACCACAGCATTTAAATAAAAAGGATATAAAGAAAAAAACAATAAAAACAGTTAATAAAATCGGTAAATTAAGTCGTGTATATGAAGCAGATAAAACACATGCATTATTGGTTGTATTTCAAGGAATGGATTCAAGTGGAAAGGATGGTACTACAAGAGAAGTCTTCAAATTTGTAAGCCCTTCTATTGCCTGTGCTCATTCATTTAAGAAGCCTACAGATGAAGAGATGTCTCATGATTTTTTGTGGAGAGTTCACAAACTTGTTCCCGGCAAAGGTCAGATTCGTATCTTTAATCGATCTCATTACGAAGACGTATTAATTCAAAAGGTACATCATTGGATTGATGATAATACGGTCGAAGATAGGATTGTGTCGATAAATAATTTTGAAAACCTACTGAAATCAGATAACAACACAACTATTTTAAAGTTTTACTTACATCTCTCACATGAAAAGCAAAAAGAAAAACTTCAAGAAAGAATAGAATTATTAGAAAAAAACTGGAAGCATAACCCCAATGATTTGAAGGAATCCAAACTTTGGGAACAATATATGGAAGCCTATGAGAATGTACTAAATAAAAGCAAAATACCTTGGCATATTATTCCTGCTGATCAAAGGTGGTATAGAAATTATGCAGTTGCCCAAATAGTATTGGAGACATTGCAAAATATGAATTTAAAATATCCAAAACTAACAGATTGATTATGTCTAAAGTAAGGGTTGACAAATGGCTTTGGAGTGTTCGAATATTCAAAACAAGATCTATCTCGACTAAATATTGCAAAGCAGGGTATGTAAGAACATTCGAAGGACGAGTCCTAAAAGCTTCTAGTGAAATAAGTGTTGGTGACACACTAATAGTAAGAAAAAACGGAATTAATTTCAGAATAAGTGTTCTAAAATTAATTTCAAAAAGAGTGTCTTATTCCTTAGCTATTGAATGCTATAAAGACACAACTCCAAAAGAAGAATTACAAAAATTTGAAAGTTGGTATATCAATGCGAAAGGTACTGAATACAGGGAAAAAGGACATGGTAGACCGACAAAAAAGGACAGGAGAATACTAGAATCGTTCAAAGAAGCCATTCCCAACCCTCTTGAATTTGATAATGAAGCCAACAATTTCTAATTAAAAACACAACGCTATTTTATCACAGTAAACTTATCAACAAAATATTTCTCCCCATCATTTAATTTAATAACATAGTTTCCTTGAATCAGACTAGATATATTAAATGAAAGCTTTTTGGTTTTAAAATCTACATTTTCATTGAGCACATTTGCACCTAACATATTGTAAATAGATATATTAGTTTTATTCTTAAAATCTCTACTTTCAATATTCAAAACCCCTTGAGTTACGGGAACGGGATAAACCTTTGTTTTCTTTGCAAAACCTTTTGGTATTTCATTCACCGCAGTAGAAAGTTTCCGGTTGCCATCGGAAAACCAAATCGGCCATTTTATCTCATAATAATTCGAAAAAAACTTTTCCGTACCTGAAACAGCTAGGATTTTTGTATTATCAACTTCCACTACCCCAACATATTTTTTAGAAGTATTATCAGTATATTCAAATAGTACTTTTTTATCATCATTTGAAAATGAAGGGTAATTCAAAGCAGTATTCTCGTAGATAAGTGAAGCTTTACCTGTCTGTATATTAGCCCCTAAGCAATAATATTTATCTCCTTCGATATAATCAAAGGCAATAATATATGGTGAAATCTTGGAAAATGTCGGATTTCCAATGCTAATATCATTTGAAAGCCCTGAAAACAATTTATTGGTTCTCCCCTCTCCAAAATTATTGACATTATTATCCCAAACTTTAATAAAACCAATATCCCAATATTTAATATTGTCTCCAACTTCATTTTCACAATCATACATTACCCATTCTCCCGAGTAATCAAATTCCATTGCATCAGCAAAATTGACGTTGCCCAATTCAACACCTTGTGCTGATGTAGGGTTTTTCAACTGGAAAGCTTTCCATGTCTTCAATTGTGTACTGTATATATTTATCTTTGAATCTATTTCATCAGTAAGAGCCGCTATAAGGCTACCATCTTTTGAGATAATGACATTTCTCCAAATCGGTTGATCCTGAATAATGTCATCTTTTACGTTATTAGTTTTCCATTCGGTAACAAGGTGAATTTTTTTATCATTTCCTACATATACAATAATTTGTGCATCGTCCGAAATACTTGGCTTGCTCTTAATACCGGCAGGTGTATTTAAAAGTGGGTTTCTTAGTATTTCTCCACTTCCGTCAAATAGATAAAGTGCTTCGCCTTGCTCTCCCGTTACCAAAACATAATCATTACCGGGATTCTTCGTTAGGTCTTTTTGATTATCTGAACCAGACCCGCTCCCTGTTCCTCCTCCGATTCCTACCGCCTCAAAAGCTTGTGCAGCGAAATTCTTTTCTTGTTCACCATACAAATCTTTAGCAGCTTTCTCTATTGCAATTCTCAAGTCAACAAACTTTGATGATTTTGTCAGATAGTATGTCAATGCTCTATAGTATACTTTCTCAGCTTTATCCTTTCCTACCTTCTTTGCAAATTTGTAAAAGGCGAAATTAGGTATTCCACTATTTATATGTACTCCATTATTGTCCTGCTCTCCCTTATATTGCTCACTGGTATGAGCCGGTTGATATCCCAAATCATTCAAATTATTTCCACCATTATGAGGATTACTTAAATCTCTTAGAGCTCCTGAAGTAAAACTATTACTAACTACCTCTTCACCCATTTTCCAATCATCTCTATCCATCATTGCACCAAATACATCAGCAAAAGATTCATTAATAGCACCTGATTCGTCAAAATATTCCAAATCAGCAGTATTTTGAATAACTCCATGTGTCAATTCATGCCCTGACACATCCAATGCTTTTGCTAAAGGGCTACTAAAAAGATTGTTTCCGTTGCCATAATACATTGCTTTGCCACCCCAAAATGCATTTCCCATAGAACTACCGTCTTCATCAGATACATTTATTATTGAAACTATGCTTCCTCCTTTCCCATCTATTGAATTTCTATTATGAACATTTTTATAATAATCGTATGCATAACCTGCATTAAAATGTGCAGATACTGAAGTTCTGGAACCCCACGAGTTGTTTGAAGAAAACACATGATTTAGCTTTGTATTAAAATCTGCATTATTAGGATGAGTATTATTTGCATCAATTGTCCAAATGGCACCCACCGGTTCGTCCGGTAATTTACTTTTACCGGCATCGTACATACTCCTTGAAATATCCAACAAATAGTAGTTACCACCGTTTTCATAAGCATGAAATTCCCTATTAACACCATTCAAATCCTTTCCGTGTGCTACAACACTTCCTGTAGGTGGCACACACTCTTTTTCATCAAAAAAACTGCAATACAAATCATGTTTTAATAAATTGTCCCCATTATTAGCATCAATAACATATCTATACCTATGAATTGGGTCTGCTATAACGTTGACTACATATGCCGGCCTCAAGTTAGTTTTTCCATCCTTTTTTACCGGAAAAAACACTTTATTTACCTGCCATTGCTCATTATCTACCAAGTATTTGGCAAATTTTGACAAATCTCTAATTTGAATTTTATTATTTCTAAAACTTTCTCTAACTTTTCTTATGGCGTCTTTTTTTGATATCTCGAATAAATTACCTATAACTTTATTCTCCTCCAATCCTTTTATACTACCTGTATGTTCAGTAACATTAATCCAATTTCCATTTATAAATGCAGTAGGAATTTTTACACCGCTTGATCTTGTGAAATGAACATATAACTGCCCTCCGTAAACCAATAATCCATTAAAATACTGATTCATCTTCACGTGTGTTATCCCTAAATCGTCTTTTGCTATATTCACAATATGAAAATCTCTGATATCATCAATATGCATCACCTCATGATTGTTTTGAAAGTCCAATATTTTATAAGCCAAATCCTTATCCGAAATTGAATTATTTATCAAATCCGATATATTTGACATTGAAATACTCAAAGGCACCTCTCTAGATTTAACCTTCAAGTATGACACATTTGAATGAAAATTATCTTCTTGAAGTGAAGACATGTCTATTGTCTCAACAGTAAATACATTACTGGGTTTATTTTTGCCTAAACTGCTAGTGCCAAAAACGTTTTTTATCCCATTGTACTCGCCTGAAGGAGTACTAATACTACCGGTATCATGATCCCCTTTTATATCAATTCCAACAGATTTAACACCTACTTTGCCTTGAGTGAAACTATATGTAACTAGAGCCAACAGGAATATTACTGTTAATAAAATCTTTTTCATCTGTTTAAAATTTTTTATTTATAAATATTTACAAAAAAATTATACTACATTAAGAAATTCATGTGAATATTTTTAATCATATCTCCTTATCTATTTAAGATTAATAAAATTCAAGCCCGTTTCATATGCTTATAACTTTTTTACATTATTCAATAATACTTGATAAAATGTATTCAAATCACTATCAACTTTGTTATTATCTGACCACAATATTTTGTTCTCTGTTTTATTTATCCTGTAAATAATGTATCTATTAGAGTTTCCCGGTAAATTCACTTTTCTTTTTGGGAGATTCAATAGTTCAGAGTTCTTGAATATCTGCTCAGCTACATTCCTTTCTACTTTACCCAAATAATTTCTCTTTTTGGTTAATGTATTGAACTTAAACATATCTCCATTTTCAAGTATTGAATACTCTTTATATCCTCCGGTAAATCCCCCACCAAATCCAATGGTAATAACTTTTCCTGTATATTCATCAAAACTTTGTTCCATTGACTTACACGAAAATAATATCATCAAAATTGAGAAAATAAATACATACCACCTTATCATATCTTTGAATTTTAGCAATAAAATTAGCAAAATTTTGATAAAAAGGCAAATTTTAAATAATAATTAACATATGTATTATCAAAAACTATCAAACGGAAAAGTTTCTATAACTTAATTTTTCAATATAATATATGCACAAAACCTAAATTGCCCTATTTAATTTTTATAACACAACAAAATCTATAGCTTATCAAAATAATATATTGTTTGATTGACTAACGCTAAATACAAAAAATATTGGATAATATTTATATAATTCCAATCAAAAAAGGATATTTTTAAAAAATAATTTACTTTTGAGCTTTAATTAATTATTATCATTGACTATACATAAAATGGATTCCAATAAATATAATAAAAGGGGAGTTTCTGCTTCAAAATCCGAAATTCACGATGCTATCAAAACACTTGACAAAGGAATATACCCCAACGCATTTTGCAAAATCTTACCTGATATTACAGGTGGCAAGTCTGACCATGCAAACATAATGCACGCAGATACAGCAGGCACAAAAACATCTTTGGCATATATATATTGGAAAGAAACCGGAGACATGAGTGTATGGAAAAACATTGTACAAGATGCTATCGTTATGAATATAGATGATATCGCTTGTGTGGGTAGTATAAACGACATTATTATCTCATCAACTATCGGCAGAAACAAACACTTAATTCCCGCTGACGTCGTCTCCGAATTGATAAATGCAAGTCAATTATTTATAGAGAAGATGAAAAGATATGGCATTAGACTACATTTATCAGGAGGTGAAACGGCAGACGTAGGTGATATAGTTAGGACTGTAGACGTAGGTATAACCGCATTTTCAAGAATAAAAAAGCAGGATTTAATTATTAATGACATCAAAGATAAAGACGTAATTGTCGGTTTGGCATCATATGGGAAAGCCACATACGAAGAAGAGTATAACAGCGGAATGGGAAGTAACGGCTTAACCTCTGCCCGGCACGATATCTTCAACAAAACATATCGAAATAAATATCCTGAAAGTTACTCTGATCAAACCCCTAGAGAATTCATATATTCGGGAGCAAAATTATTGACTGACACCATTGAAATTGAAGGTAAAGTAATACCGATAGGAAAATTCGTTCTATCTCCGACAAGAACATATTTACCTGTTTTAAATAAAATATTCGAATCACATAGAAAGCACATTAATGGTATCATTCACTGTACCGGTGGCGGTCAAACCAAAGTCATGAAATTTGTTAATAATCGAAAAATAATAAAGGACAATTTATTTGAAACACCGGTATTATTCAAAATGATCCAAGAGCAAAGCAATACCGGATGGAAAGAAATGTATGAAGTTTTTAACATGGGACATAGACTAGAAATATATCTTCCTGAAAAATATGCTCAAAGCATAATTGCTATTTCAAATCAATTTGGCATAGAGGCCAAAATAATAGGCAGAGTAGAAGAATCAATGTCAAATGAGTTGATAATAAATGGTGAGAACGGTGAATTTAGATACACATGACATAAATGCTGACACTATTTATTTCCAAACAAACCTTTTTTAGGCTTTTTCCTACTATCGTATACCGGAGCATGATCTAGTTTTCTCGTATATACTTTATCAACAAATCTCCATACCATTCCATTCCATTTGTAACCGTGATATGAGCCATCCGGCACATTAAAAGGGCGCAACTTACCCCGTCTGTCGGGTAACATTAATACAACCGTATGATCATATACTATCATTTTCTTATCTTCATCATAGTGCATACTAGAGGCCGCATTGCTAGAAGTTTTTAAAGTAATAATACTTTTCCTATCCCCCAGCCCGGTAGTATCTTCAAATATCTCTTTTCCAAAATTCACATGATTATTTTCAAAATATGCAGGTGTTGCCATTTTTATTTTATCCATTTCCCCAACTAATTTATAACCAAATAAAATATACTCCCCTTTTTTATACTTATGAATATTATAATATATCTGACCAATCCAATCATCTTCGGTATAACTTGAATACTCTAAATCTGAGCGATTATCAATATTTCCAACTAACTTAAAAACAACTCCATCTCGTTTTTGGATTAAACCAAAATAATCTCTTTTAGCAAAAGATTTTGTTAATTGCCAAGTAAAAATTCTAAAACTAGAATCAGGAGCTACTACTTTTGAAACCCATTTCAAAGAATCAAAAGGATATTTAAAAGAATTGGCTCGATTTAAAGCAACCTCAAAAAGACTAATAAATTTTTTATGAGCCACTTCTCTGTGATTGTATGAATCAGCATTAATAGAATAATCATTGTACATCGCCAACTCTTCTTCAAGTTGAGAAAAACTTATTTGAGCGTTTATCATTAATCCATTAAATAGAAAAACAATTAAGAATAAAACTATCTTCATGTTGCTTTTATAGTATAAACGTTACAAAATAGTTTCTTAGTATGACAACTAATAATCAAATCCTATTCATGCTAAAAGCTAAATTAAAAATGAATTTTTGCAGCATATAATATTAGCATTGCATCTTCACATTATAAGTATTTATCAACCTAAAACTAGGCAAAACCCGTTAAATACTAATTTGTGATAAAATAAATAATGCAAAATGACATCAAAAACTAAATTTTATATGTATATTTGTAAAAACAAAAGATTAAAATAAATAATACATACAAATTTGTTTGTTGACAAGATAAAGTAAATTAAACCATTAAAACTATGAAAAATAAAATTGTAATATTGATATTGGGACTCTCCTTATTATCTATTGGCAAAACAAATGCACAATTGGTAAATAATGGGGCAACAATAATCGTAAAAGATGGTGCCACTCTCCATGTGGATAGTGACGTAACCAATACAACAGGTACACTTCAATTAGAAGCTAATGCCACACTGGAAGTGAGTGGAGATTTCACTAGCGAGACTGCTGCCAGTTTTGACGCCAACGCTAACTCCACGGTGAAGTTTTTTGGTTCAGCCAACAAAAACATAAAATCAGGCGGTGATGATTTTGGAAAAATCCTAATGAATAAGGATAATAGTGTAGATATGACATTGGTTGACCCAATGACAATCTCTACCAATTTGGATTTTACCCCGGCAAACGGCAATAAATTAATTATCGGAGCTAATGATTTAACCTTTGGTTCAACTGCTACCGTTTCTAATAACGGCACCAACAGATATATACAAGCTGATGGAGCAGGTACTGTAAAAAAGGGTTATACAACCACAGGTTTATTTGAATTTCCAATTGGAGACAATGATGAATATTCACCAATTACCGCTGATATCACAAGCGGCACATTCGGCGGAAGCGCCAATCTTGCCGTCAATGTGGTAGATGCTGTACATCCCAACAAATACAATGATGCAGAATCACATATCACAAGATACTGGAATGTTGATGCAACGGATATAACCTCTTGGACAGCTACTCTAACAGGGTCGTATACCGATGCTGATATAGTAGGTACTGAAGCCAATATCAAAGGAGCGAGTTATATCGCAGATTGGGATTTTGCCAATGCAGGAGCCAATAATGCAAATAATACTGTCACAGGCAATATATCCGCAAATTCAGACTTTACAGGAATGAATTATTACGGGAAAATGGCCTCTTTGAAGGCATTTTTGCAAGGGGCTTACAGCGGAAGTTCTATGACGACTACTTTAAATTCTTCTGGTCTTATTCCGGCAGATACTCCTTACGGTACTGGAGAAAACGGAATAACGATTCCTGCAAATGTTACTGATTGGATAAAAATAGAGATAAGGGATGCCGCCGACGCTTCCAATATATTGAAAACGTATAGTAAATTCATAAAAAATGATGGACAAATATATGAATTAGATGGCACAAGCGCTCCAAAATTCAAAGATGCCCCTACTTCAGGCTATATTGCTGTCAGACATAGAAATCATCTAGGAATTAGAACAACTTCAGTTCTTGATTTTACTGCAAACCCATCTCATGATTTTACAACAGGCTCTGCTCAAGCTTATGGAACAGATCCTATGAAAGAAGTTAGTGCAGGAGTATGGGGAATGTGGGGAGGAAATGCAAATAATGATGCTTATATAAGAGCCAGTCAAACTTTTATTCCTCCATCTACAACAATTAAATCTGATAGAGATTTTATACTTAATAATGTTCTTAGTGGAAATGCAAACGGTCAATCCGATACATATAGTGATGGTGATGTAAATATGGATGGGCATGTAAGAGCTAGCCAAACTTTTATTCCTCCATCCACAACAATTAAATCTGATAGAGATTTTATACTTAATAATGTTCTTGACGGAAATGCAAACGGTCAAAAAGACGAACAATTATAAAATATATTAAAATAATTAAAATGAAAAGATATTTAATAATTCTAGTGATGTTTCTGTTCTTGATAACAAATAACCAAGGACAAACAATTGCAGGAGAAGTATTTGATGGGGGAGGAATATATGGTAGCGATGTAAATGCTCATATGACAGTGACTTTAACAGCGTCGTCACAGTACGCTATTAATTCCACATCTAGTCCAACAATATTTGTTTTTCGAATTCCTCAAGCTGAATGGGATGCTTCCGGAATAACTTCTGTTACTACACTTGATAATCCTTTAGCTATGGGCAGTAATAGTGGCGGCCCATCTAGTGAATGGGATGATGCCAATGGTTATCATTATCTATATTATTCTGCTACAGTTGCAGATTGGGATTTACATGATTGCCCCACAAGTCTTGGTCCTAACTCCACTTATTTAAGCCTTAAATTCAACGATTTATCAACACCTATAACAGTTTATATGACTTTGAAAGATGTTGATCCTGTCGTTGGAAGTGAAGTTAATTTAGTCTTTGATAATCAATTAACTTCAGTCAATAGTGATGTGATACCATTAACCCTGACTTCTTTCTCAGCAAAAAAGCATAACATCACTTCTACATATTTATCATGGACTAGTGAGGACGAGGTTAATTTTGACAGGTTTGACATTGAAAGAAGTACGGGGTACAATGACTGGGAGTATATCGCTACGATAAAAGGGTCGGGCAAAGACAGGGGACGCAAGTCATATTCCTATATAGACAAGGACGTTTACAAAAACGAAGGTTCACAATCGTTTTACTATCGTTTAAAAATGGTTGATTTGGATGGAAGATATAAGTTCTCTGAAGTGAGGGAAGTTCTATTTGACAATGCAAACAGAGTGATAAAATTACTCGTTTTTCCAAACCCGGCTTCCAAAAAAGTGTTTTTTACGCTTTCGGATATTAAAAAGGATAGCAAATTAATGATAAAGATATATGACAACGCAGGAAAATTGGCATTGAGCAAAAATATAGTTTATCAAAACAATAAAAACTTACTTATTGATAATACTGTACAAAGATTGCAAGCAGGTTCATACAATGTAATTATTTCAGATGAAGGGGAACACAAGTATTTTAAGAAATTAGTATTAACAAGATAATACTCCTCACGTATAATATTTATTTAAGAGGTTATTAATCGTGAATAACCTCTTTTTTTTTCTAAAGTATTTATATCTATATATCATTTGTATTTGTATATTTGATGTCTGTCAGTAGTGGTCATTTTTAACTTATTTATTGACAAATTAAATAATCTAAATCAAATGTGAAATCTTTTCAATTAATTTACCGGAAGCTAATTGTTTTCCTTGTTTTTTGTTTATAGCATTTATTGGATCTGAACAGTATTTTTTATCGTCAATGGTTAATTCAGCGGTGACTATAAAAACAGGTTCATGTTCAGAGCCTTGTTTCATATATTTGTATTCAGCAGATGGCCACCTGTTTTTTTGACACAGCTCTGTTAACCTACCGATATAGTTAGTTGGATGAGGTTTTTCTAATATTTTTATTAATTTTGATCCCGTATTATTTCCTTTTATCTTATCATCAGTCAAACCTAAATCATCAACGAAGTTGATAGCTGTAAAATCAATATCAACTCCGGTAATTTTTCCTAAAAGGTCTAAATTTGCAAATTGGATAGAGCTTTTTTTAGATGAAAACACCAAGTTGTTTATATAATTACCATCAGAAACATACTCTTTTTGATGAGCATTCATTTTTGCAATTGTAGTATATTTAAGAGCATGATCGTCACCTGTCTTTTCTGTTTGATATAGAGGTCTTGTCCATCCAAATTTTTGGGTCGCCATCATCAAGATACTAGTAGTGTGATGTGAATTTGTAACCAACCATTGTAGAACTTTTGTCTTCAGTCGAAGCCATTCTCCTGTATTGTGAGAGTCTAATAACAATACAAACATCTCACGAATTTCCATTTCATCATTAATCAATCTAGATTCAATTTTTTGATAGAAAGCTTTTGATAAAACATCCTCTTTGATTGCCGTTTTCAACAAATGATAAAAATCTTGACTTTCCACACTTGAATAGTTATCTCTATTCAATATTTCCAAGTTCTTTCTATAATCTTTTTCTTTAAAATATTCGTTTTTTTCCTCTTTATAAGCAAGAGCGACATCATTTATGTGTTTTCCTATCTCTACCAATTCAGACATTGAATAAGGCAGTTTCTTATTTGAAATAAATGCACTCAATTGTCTAATATTAACCAAATCAGCAAATCTCCTTATCGGAGAGGTTATATGCATATAAGCAGGTAAATTCAAAGAAAAATGCCCCTTAATTATTGGAGAATACTCTGCCTTGTTAAAAATTAATGCAAATCTCTCTACCAATGTTTCTATCCGCCCAATATCACCCAAGTTGATAACATTATTAACATCGCTCAATAGTAGGTTACGGTCAGGAGAAATAGCTTTTGAAGTGTGATTTCTAAAAAGTCCCGGGATATTATTATTTGCAAAAAAAACAGCAACAATCTGGTTTGTAAGAATCATGAACTCCTGAATCAAAATATGCGAATTAAATGCATCTTCAGGTGAGATCATTTTAACCAACCCCTCTTCCGTAGTTGTTAATCTATTATGCAAACTATAAATGGTAATAGCTCCACTCTTTCTGCGTTTTCTAAATAATAATTGCGCTAAATTATGGCTGTTCTTTAACACTTCATTATACTGATGTTTAGCAGATTCCATAATCAGTGCTGCTTTTTCATAACTGAGTTTTGCTTTATTCTTCAAAACAGTCTTTCTGATAGTTGGTGTTTTAGTCTCTCCAAGACTATCAATAGGTATAGAAATTGTTATTGCAGGTCTATTTTTTCCATGCAATAAACTCAGCACCCCTTCTGAATATTTGTGAGGAAACATCGGTAAGTTAGCATGTTTAAGATATCTTGTAAAACATCTCTTTCTAGCTTCTATATCAATAAATGAATCAGCCTTTATATTATATCCTACATCAGCTATCGACACATGCAAGATGTAACCATCTCCTTTTTCTTCCAACCAAAATGCATCATCAAGGTCACGTGCTCTAGGACCATCAATTGTTATCCCCTCAGTCCTTATTCTTTTATTATCTGTAATATTATCCATAAACCTTTTTTACTATACAATTTATAAATTATAAACAAACTTTATTAATGATAAATTGTAAACTAATATGAAAATTCAACAAAAACAAAAGATAATACCAATAAATGGTTTAAATCTACTAAATTAGATTGTACTAAGCCAAATAAAACCGAATTATAATACCCACTTGTTATCATACTGTTGTATATTGATATTTTTTATACTCTTTGTACTTAAATTTCATAGCATACACATACTCTCACCTGAAGTCTTTGTCATCTTTCCTATATAAATGGTGTCTGTCTATAAAGTCATTAAAATTTAAAAATATTCTTTTTGCGAGATTTTTACTTTACTCAAATTACTGATGCTAAGGCATCACTAATCCTCAGAAAGACAAAAATCTCATCAAAAATCTTTATTTTTCAAAAATCAAGCACTTTATAGACAGACACTAAATAGTGTTCACTTTTACTTTATTAGCATTTTTATTTTTTCTTCAACCAATTTTCTTATATTTGTAAAAATATATAGATTGATATGAAAATAACATATAAAGATGCATTCGATGAGTTAAATAACATCGCCGAAAGTTTGGAAAATGATGATTTGGAGATAGATTCATTAGCCAAAAAAATCAAAAGAGCTAATGAGCTCGTAAAGATATGCAAGGAAAAACTCCGTGCGATTGAAACTGATGTTAATACAGAATTGGATAAAAATATATAAATCTTATGAATAGTTTTGGTAGAAAATTTAGGGTTTCTATTTTTGGAGAATCACATGGCAATTCAGTTGGTGTTACTATAGACGGTTGTCCTCCTGGTATTTCTTTTACAGAGAGAGATATGCTAGATGATTTGGCAAAACGCAAAAGTGGGAAAAAGGGGACAACACCTCGAAAAGAAAGCGACTATCCAAATATCATATCCGGAATTTTCAATAACTTAACGACAGGTGCTCCAATTACTGTCATATTTAATAATAACAACACCAAATCAAAGGATTATTCATTCACTAAAGAAACACCAAGACCGGGTCATGCGGATTTTGTTGCAGAAAAAAAATACAAGGGATATCAGGATTATAGAGGTGGAGGTCATTTTAGCGGCAGACTCACTTTGGGATTGGTTGTCGCTGGGGTCTTGGCAAAAAAAATTATTTCCCCTATGAGTCCATGTGCATCCATTATTGAAATTGGAGGCAAAAAGGATTTTGAAACCGCTATTAATGAGGCGATAAAAAGAAAAGATTCTATAGGTGGCATAATTGAATGCACAACAAGGAATATCCCAATTGGATTAGGAGAGCCTTTTTTTGATTCGGTAGAATCGGTTATCTCCCATTTAGCCTTCTCCGTTCCTGCCGTAAAAGGCATTGAATTCGGACTTGGATTTGAAAGTGCAAATAAATATGGAAGTGAAGTAAATGATGTGTTTGTTGATGAATTTGGAAAAACAAAAACTAATCATAGCGGAGGTATTAACGGAGGCATCACAAATGGAAATGATTTAGTATTTAAAATAGTCATAAAACCCACTTCAAGCATTGGTATAAGTCAAAATACATATAACTTTAAAAACAAAAAGATTGAGGAGTTAAAGATTGGCGGTCGTCATGACACCTGCATTGCCTTAAGAATACCCCCTGTCATTGAGGCAATAGCAGCAATTGCTCTAGCAGATTTATTGCTATTGGGAAAGTACTAATGGTAACGATATTTCATCTGCTTCAAGTGAGTCATTTGCCAGTATTCTGCTAAAAAAGCCTGATACACTAGTGGCTATTTCTAATAATTTAAAAGATTATTCACAAGGCAGACATACAATATCTTTTGACCTTAAAAAAAATAAAATAAAGAAAGGTATTTATTTGTTTAAACTAAAAATCAACAATCAGAATTTTACTAAAAAATTAATTATTATTGATTAATTGTTGCTCGGAATAAACCCAAAAATTTTATCTTTATGTATCTTTACACTTTCAAATGTTTTTAAGGAAGCATAGCATATGGATATATATCAAAAGATAAAAGAACAACTAGCTCTATCAGGGACTAAATTGGTTTTAGTATCGAAGACAAAACCGATAAAATTAATTCAAAAATACTATGACCTTGGTCAAAGAGATTTTGGTGAAAATAGAGTACAAGAATTAGTCTCTAAATATGAATTATTACCAAAAGATATAAAATGGCATCAAATCGGGCATCTACAAAAGAATAAAGTAAAATACATTGCCCCTTTTGTCCATCTGATTCATGCAGTAGACGATATAGGTTTACTGAAAGAGATTAACAAAAGAGCAAAAACAAATAATAGAACCATTGAAGTGCTTTTACAATTGAAAATAGCAAAGGAAGAATCTAAATTCGGTCTGTCTAAAAAAGGAATTATAAAATTGCTAGAAAGCCAATCTTATCACGAAATGAAAAACATCAGGATTGCCGGATTGATGGGGATGGCTACTTTTACGCAGGATAAAATTCAAATCAAAGAAGAGTTTAAAACGGTAAAAGATTTTTTCCGATTTTTGAAATCAAACTTTTTTGCTGATCAAGGTCATTTTAGGGAAATATCTATGGGCATGTCAGGAGATTATGATCTCGCCATTGAAGAAGGAGCTACGATGGTAAGGATTGGTAGCTTGATTGTAGGTAAAAGATAATTTTTGAATACTAAAACCAACAACTTATGTTTATGAGAATATCAATCTTATTATTAATAATGCTAGGTCATACTGCTTTTTCTCAAACTACAATTGACGCTTTTGCTAAAAGAATAAAAAAGCATAGAGAAGGATATAAAAGAGATTTAATCCGAGATTTACACTCTCCTATCACAAAATATGATTTGCGGTTCATCGATTTCTTTGAGCCGGATAGCTCCTATATTATAGATTGTAAAATTGAAAGGTTAAAAGATCAAAAGTTTTTCAATTTTTTAACTTCATCCGGTAAAAAAAGAAAATACAAAAAATTCACAAAATTGTCTTGTGTGGTTAGGGACACTTTGATTGAGTTGTACACATATGAGAGCAAAAGGCTTCTCCAATCCAAAAAATACAAGGATTATATCTTTTTGCCTTTTACGGACAATACAAATGGAGATACTACATATGGGGGTGGAAGATACTTGGATCTACAACGCGATGATTTTTCAGGAGATAGTATTTCCATAGACTTCAATTTATGCTACAACCCGTATTGTGCTTACAGTTCCGGATACTCATGTGCGATTCCACCAAAAGAAAATGCTCTACCGGTATATATTGAAGCCGGAGAAAAAAAATATAGAGGTCGAAAAAAACATCGTGCACATAAAAAGGCAAATAAAAAAAATCAAAAAGCAAAACTCAAAATGCAAAAGGCAAAATTAAAAATACAAGCTGAAAAATCAATTATTAAAAAAATCACCCCCTCTAATTCTAATCAAATTAACAATAAAAGATACTTTGAACCCGGACAAGAGAAAATGAAAATAGGAAAATAGAGATTATGATTACATTTGATTTTACTGAAACAGTAATAGAAAAGTTAATAACCCACCATGTGGGAAACAAAAGGAAAGATGAAGAGCTGATATTATCATCCGACTTAAGTCTTTTTAACGAAGAAACATCTATCCATCTTGAGAAGTATTTTTTATCGCAATTCAAACCCGTAGATTTTTTCAATTTTAGTCATCCGGTCGAACTGGAAATGAATGACATGTATGTTTTAATCAGAAAAATATTTGCCAATAAAGAGTTGTTCATCGAGGAATCTATGAATATTGCCAAACTTTTATATCAACACACCAACCACCCTAACATAAAAGCTGGTGAGTTTAACGTTGTGTATTTTAGTGAAATAGTATATGAAGATGTTGTCCTTGATGCAATAGGGATTTTCAAGTCTGAAACTAATTCCGCCTATCTGCAAATGAAAAATAAAGGTGTAAATTTCAAAATAAGTCATGATTTTGGATATGACCCAAAAAAAATAGATAAAGCTTGTATTATTTTCAATATCGATGAAGATTCAGGATATAGCATCCTCAATATTGACAATGCTACGACTCAAGCAGATGCACAATATTGGATTAATGATTTCCTTGGGTTAATGCCTAGCGATGATGCTTACCACAACACAAAAGACATTTTGCATATAACCAAAAAGTTTATTACTAAAGAGTTGCAGAAAGAACATTCTGTTGAAAAAACGGAAAAGATTGAACTCTTGAACAAGACTTTAGATTACTTTAAAAATAATCAAACTTACGACAAGCAAGGTTTTGAACAAGAAGTATTTCAAAATCAAGAAATTATTCAATCTTACAGGACTTATGATGCTGAGATAAGAGAAGAAATGGATTTACCAAAAAAGCAAAGTTTTGAAATCTCAGACCAAGCAGTAAAAAAACAAGCAAGAATATATAAGAGTGTACTTAAACTTGATAAAAACTTCCATGTTTACATTCACGGTGGAAAAGACTTAATCAAAAAAGGAACAGATAGTGACGGCAGAAAATATTATAAAATTTATTATGAAAAAGAAAGCTAAATAAAATTGTGAATAATCTTAATAAAAACAGTATAAGCCTAAACAAATATATCAGCGAAACAGGAATTTGCTCTAGAAGAGAAGCTGACAAACTGATTAAAAATGGAAGGGTCACAATCAATGACCTCCCTACTCGACCCGGTAACCGAGTCAAGGCAGAAGATATAGTTAAAATCGACAATATACCGTTAAAAAACAAACCAAGACCCGTATATATAGCATTTAATAAACCTGTAGGCATCGTTAGTACAACTGACTCCAAAGAAAAAAATAATATAATAAGTTTCATTAATTACAATGAGAGACTGTTTCCAATTGGAAGGCTTGACAAACCATCTGAAGGCTTGATATTTCTTACTAATGATGGTGATATCGTAAATAAAATACTCCGAGCCGGCAATAAGCACGAAAAGGAATACATAGTAACCGTAAACAAGTATATAACAGATAACTTTTTAAAAAAAATGTCACAGGGTATCCCCATATTGGGTACTGTAACAAAGAAATGTACAGTTGAAAAAATTAATAAAAATACATTTAGAATAATTTTAATTCAAGGGCTTAATCGACAAATCAGACGAATGTGTGAATTTTTAGAATATGAAGTAATCAAGTTGAAAAGAGTAAGAATAATGAATGTCAAACTTGGCAAATTACAAACAGGACATTGGAGAGAATTAAATAAAAAAGAATTATCTCTAATAAAATCCATGGTAAGTAATTCATCAAAAACCAAAGAAGTATCTCTTGAATAGTAATTATACCAAACCGCTACCAATATGCTGATTATAAAATGTTTAATTTTTACTTCTTCATCTTCAAAAAATATTTCCATAGCTAACATCGAGTATGACTTCCATAAAAATCGCAGTAGAATATAAAATTTGAATATTTGTTAGAAAACTGTTAAACTATAAAAATGAAGAATAATCAATCAACAGTTACCCGTTAATTCATCAGGTTTACATTATAAATGTTCTGTACAACCTCATTATTTTATATTAAAAAAAAACAATTATGTTAAAATCAAATTTAATCAAAGCTTTTACTTTTTCTCTGATTCTATTATTTTTCTCACCGTTAAAATCTCAACAAAATACGATTAAGTTGGGCTTGGTGGATCTCTTTAAAATAAATATGAGCTACGAGCGAGTTGTTAACTCCAACCAAAGTTTACAACTTAACTACGCCTTTTATCGTCCCAGAAACCTTCCCGGTTTTTTAGTTCCGGATGAAATCAATGATAAAAATCTAAAAGGCAACTTTTTTGGTTATTCTATAATACCGGAATACAGATTTTATTTTAGTAAGGATGAATCACCTAGAGGTTTTTATGTTTCCGCCTACTTGAAATACAGCAATTATACTGTGAATGGATCTGATATTGTTAGCGGTGAAATTTACAAAGTAAAAGGCAGTTTTTCATCTTTTGGTGTGGGTGCTCAACTTGGAGTTCAATGGATAATATCAGATGCTTTTACGATTGACTGGTATCTTTTTGGAGTAGAGATGGATCGTGATGCATTATCTATAAAATACACTTCTGAATCAGCTGATTCTGACTTAATTGAAGTAAAAAACACTATTGAAACCATTTATAATAGTATTCCTTTTGTGGGCTCGACTTTAAAAAAACTTACAGGAATATCTACCGGCAATAATTATGTAAAAGCTAAAGTTCCATGGTTTATGCCGGATATAAGAGCAGGTTTTTCTATTGGTTATGCATTTTGATAATACAGTCGATTTGAAAAACACATTAAAGAAAACTCTGCTAATATCCTTTATATTTGGATTATTTGGTGTTACGGTTGAAGTCTTTTTTACAGCATTTTCACCTTTGTTCTCACAAGACACATTCAGTTGGTCTTTACAAGGTAATTCTTATGCATGGATGTTTATTATCTATGCATTGATAAAGCCACTATTTGATTTAGGGTATCCGTTTGTATCAAAGTTCAATATTTTGATAAGAACTTTATCATACAGTTTAGTTGTTTTTTTGATTGAATTTATTTCAGGTTTAGTACTTGAAAAACTTACAGGTAGTTGCCCTTGGAAATATGTAGACGGTCTTACTTTTTTAGGGTATATCAGGCTGGATTACATATTTTATTGGATGGTTTTCGGTTATTTTATTGAGTATATTTACTTGTTTTTACAAAAAATAATTAGATTTGATGAATGTTGAGAATTTATTGAAGATTAATGTAGCTATACCTTATCACATAGATTATAAAAATATATTCTAAATGACAAATGAACATTTTAATTTTTTTATTGATAGACTAACTAATATTGTTAATAATGAAGAATTAATAAAATTGGTTATATCAAAAAAGAGAAGAAGCTCTTCGGAATTAAGAAAGATAACCGTTACAATAGTGAGTATAAAAAAAGGATTAAGACTCAATTTTGTATATACATACAGTACTAAAGATATAACAAAAAATTATAATTTTGAAGAAGGGATCGAAATTATAGCTGATAATCTAACAAATGATTTTTACAACGCAGATGTTTTTGCAAAAAATGAAAATATAGCCCTTATTAGTTCGAAGAAAGGTAATGTCAAGCTATTGACAAAAGAACCCTCTTTTTTTACAATTGAAAGCCTTAATCATGACAAAAATAAAAAAAGGTATATACAGACAAATGATAATATATATCTCAGAGAACTTGGTATTACGAAACCAAACGGAGAAGTTTTTCATAAAAAAATAGATAAGTATAAACAAATCAATAGATACGTTGAATTATTAGCTCCAAAGCTTAAGGAAATACCACAAAAAGATTTTTTACATATTGTAGATATGGGATCTGGCAAAGGTTATTTGACTTTTGCGCTTTACGACTATCTAAAAAATAAATTAAAGATTAATGTAAAGATGACAGGCGTAGAATACCGCGAAGGATTAGTAAAAGTATGTAATGAAATTGCACATAAAGCCGGATATTCAGACCTGAGTTTTGTACAAGGTACTATTCAAGAAGTCTCTCTTGATAAAATTGATGTTTTGATCGCTCTACATGCATGTGACACCGCAACTGACGATGCTATTTACAGAGGCATTACTTCTAAATCATCACTCATCGTTTGTGCTCCTTGCTGTCACAAGCAAGTAAGGATGCAAATGAGTATAGAAAATGAAATTAATCATATTGTGAAACACGGTATTCTGAAAGAAAGACAAGCAGAAATAATTACCGATACCCTTAGAGCAATGATTATGGAGGCTTACGGATACAAAACAAGTATTTTTGAATTTATCACTACCGATCACACACCAAAGAACTTGATGATAGTCGGCAAAAGAACTGTTATAAATCACAAAAAAAGGATGTACCTAAAGGAACAAATTAACTCAATAAAAAAACTATTTGGTTTAAAACAACACTATTTAGAAAAACTTATGAATATATAGTGTCTGTATCTAGCCCCAATCCAAAATCGGGACAAGCCCATACCATAATGTCGTACCTACGGCACTCAATGTATTTTAATACTTCACTTGCTCTACCATATTATCGTCCCCAATGCAAGCTTGGGACAAGCGCCTACGGGACTTTCTTTTGTTTCAAATAAATTTGAAACACCTTCTAGGACTTGAAAGCACGCGATAGCGTGACTTCAAAGCCGGCTTAGGATTGCTTCACTTCATTCGCAAAATCCTGCGTCTTTTGCAACTTTGTCCTTTTGCCTTTGAACTTTGAACTTTGTTCTGCCAAGCTACCTCCCAGCCTCCTGTTTCTACGCACGCTCCGAAACCGGAGTAGCTCCATCCCGCACATCCCTAAAAACAATACACTTAAGTACCAAAA
>Ga0256833_1000149_pt1 | contig 55076 bp, 57 predicted proteins | sample 356284metaG_FD_190535 | JGI IMG/M metagenome (GOLD analysis project Ga0256833, IMG submission 190535) | Hydrothermal vent microbial communities from Mid Atlantic Ridge, Atlantic Ocean - 356-284 | ecosystem: Environmental > Aquatic > Marine > Hydrothermal vents | place: Atlantic Ocean: Mid... | reverse complement strand
TACCCTAATGTATGCGCCCATTCTCTTTAGGAGGTCTGCGGCTGACTCTATTTTATCGATCATTTCCCGGATTAGTATGAACCTGCTGATGCCGCCCTCAAGGTACTTTAGGGTCGCTAGCCCGAGCTCCCTGTATGTCTCATCTATCGATACCTCCAGCTTCACTATGTCCCTGTATAGCTGGCTGACGGCCTTGGTGTTGTTTATCTTCATTATCATGGACTCAACCGTTGACGCCATGCTTATGAGGTCGCTGATCATTGATGTGACCTTGTCGTAGAACTTCTCCAGCAATTCGTTCCCGTTACCGTTCGAGAGCAGCAGTACCCTGAACGCCGCTGCCTCAATGTGCTCTGATGCCCGCACGAGGTCGTTGAGCACGAATACGTATAGTTCCTTGTTGAGGAGGCCTGGAGCGACCTTAACTATGTACTCTGTCAGGGAAATTGACTCGTTCTCGATCTCGTCCTTCTGGTGCCTCAGCAGCTCGTACCTCTTCTCGACGAAGTATGTCTTGCCCTCCTTGAACACGTCGATGATCTCTAGCAGGGTCCTCGCCAGGGTTGTGAACGATACTATCTGCCTCCTGAGCGACTCACTGATGTTTGACTCTGCTATTGACTGCCTGTCACTGACGTCGGCGACGTCATCCATCCTTATTGGTGCCTCCCTAGGTGACCCCACTCTTCTTACCCGGCTCTAAGGTCAGCCCGCTAAAAATACCTTTACTCTGTGTCTCTTACTCAGAACTTCCGTAGAACCGCCTTAATGAGCGCTCCAAGCTTATCCAGTTCCTCGATATCCTTCCTAAGTTTCCTGGCCTCCTTCGATGATCCGTTTGCCTTAATCTCCTTGATCAGCTGCTTTATCAAGTCCTTCTCCCTAGGAACGGCGACGAGATCATTGAACTCTACAAGTGCCTCGACGTACTCCTTGATGTCGTTGCCTACGTCCGTGTCTTTTAAGTCCGTCATAACTTTTATCAAGGCTTTCCTGGAGCGCCGTAGTTCTCCAACGAGCCGTAGGGCCTCTTCGTACCCGCCGTGTCTGTACTTCTTCATTACATTCTCTAACTTATTTATTCCTGTATCCCTGCCTAAGGTGAGGTTCTCAAGGTTCTTGAATATGAGGATGTCCCTCCTGCTCATCTCATGCCCTCCTAACGGTTACGAGGCTATTATCAGCTATGCCGTGCTCCTTCATAAGCTCCTCGTTAACGATGACCAGGTTCTGGGGGGCTGACTCCTCAATCACGGCCATGAACACGAACCTCTTTCCGCTGACTGACATAACTAGCCTATCCTTTATGCCGAGTTCCTTGGCTAGCGAGGGATGAATCAACGCCTTATCCTCCGGGATGTCGGGGTCCAGCCTTATCCTTATCCTCTTCTCCTTGGGCTTGCTCTGTTTCCTCCCCCTGAACTCCTCAGCTGGGGGGATCACCGCTAGGAGCTTGCTGATGTCCCTCTTCTTCCCCTGCTGGCCAGCCTCTGTCTCGTGGGACTCCAGGATGAGACACCCCATTTACTGTGTTGGAGCGGGTCTTAAATCTCAGATAGCTACTACATGGCTAGTTCCGGGAAAATCTTGGTACGCCCCTTAAGGAGGATCTCCGTGAACCCCTTCACGACATCGTCCAGACCTAGTCTAACCTGTTTTGACGTATCCCTTGACCTAACTGTGATAGTGCCGTCCTCCAGTGTCTGCTTATCTATAGTTATGGCGTAAGGTATACCTAATCTGTCAGATCTCCTGTAAGCCTTACCTATCCTCTTACCAATTACGAGGAGCGCAGGGACACCAATAGCTGAGAGGGAGTTTCTTACCTCCTTAGCCTTAGCCAGCATCTTCTCGTCTGAGGCGAGCAGTGGTATAACGGATGCCTTGATGGGGGCTATCGATGCCGGGAACACGAGCACGTTCTTGCCCTGGGATACCCCCCTGGCGTAGGCCCACGTGTAGGCAGCGAGCGCCAGCCTCTCAGCGCCGAATGAGGGCTCGACCACATGTGGTATCTTGCCTGACTCCGTCAATACCTGCTCAAAGAATGACTTGTTCACTGCCTTGCTCAGGTGTCCCCTCAGGTCATAATCGGTTCTGTAGGAGTGACCCGCGACCTCCAGCCAGCCATGGCCCGGTATCCTCACCATCTGATCGAATGTCTGGACGGAGTAGTGGGCTAATGCATCACCATACTTCTCCAGATAGTACATCTCGTCGTCGGGTACACCGATCTCCTTTATGAATAACCATGATATGCCGAGCCAGTACGCTAGCCAGGGCGTCTTAACCACCCCTTCCTCAATCAGCTCGCTCACGCTGTACGTCCTTGGTTCGCTGGAGCCCTTCTCCTGTAACTCCTTGGTGAGCACCCTGACCTCCACGTCCCCTACCTCCATCATGAGTTCGGTGGGCACCTCCGGCTTGTCTGGGTCGAAGAAGAACTCGATCTCTGCTATAGTGAACTCTCTAAGCCTTATCATTCCTTGGCGAGGCGAGATTTCGTTCCTAGCAACCCTACCGATCTGGGCCACACCTACGGGCAACCTCTTACCGAGCGATAGGTACACGTACGGGAACTCAACGAACATGCCCTGCGCGGTCTCAGGCCTAAGGTACGCATTGAACTTCTTGAGCTCTGTGAACGGACCGACCACCGTACCCATTAAGAGATTGAACAGCATCACCTTGCCGAATTCGCCGCCACATCTGGGGCACCTTAAACCGTTTTTCCGAATGAGTTCATCGATCTTGGCTGGGGTGAGCCCTTCCGCATTGATACCTAGCTTCTCCTCTATGAGTTCGTCCGCCCTGAACACCGCGCCGCACTTGGTGCACTTGACTATGGGGTCTGTGAAGTGCTCTAGGTGGCCGCTGGCCTCGAGCACTTTCTCGGGCGTCACTATCGGGGCGGTTATCTCGACAGTCATGCCGAAGTTCTTGAGGACAAAGTACCTGCGCCACAGCCTAAGTACCTCGTTCATGAGTTGCGTACCCATAGGGCCGAGCACCCAGAAACCCCTCAGGCCACCATATCCCTCATAGGCTGACCAGAAGAACCCGTCGGGTTTTGATCTGCTGAGTATCTCAGCCAACGGCGGTATCCTTGCGTTTCCCAACCCGATCACCGTCATCTTAATGAAGTCAGCGAATCACCTTTTATAAGGTGTGTTCATGAGTTGGCGACTCTTCGTTAATAAAGGAGCCAGCTCGTTCGCGGGAGTAGACGTAGGGCTCAATGAGAGCAAGTTCGTTGTGCTCGGCGCCCCCTTCGACAGCACTAGCTCGTTCAGGTCAGGGGCGAGGTTCGCCCCCTCAGCCATTAGGCAGGCGGCCCAGAACCTTGAGACATACTCCTTTAGGGCAGGCGTCGATGTAGAAGAATACCTGCCCGCCGACGTAGGTGACGTGGCGGTCGTACACGGCGACGCACTCGAGACCGTTAAGCGTGTTGAGAAGGTGGTCTCTGACCTCCTGAGTGAGAGAAAGATCCCGATAGTGCTGGGGGGAGAGCACACAGTATCGATAGGATCTATTAAGGCCGCAGCACAGCACATCAGCGGCATGTGCCTCCTGGTAATGGATGCTCACGCCGACTTGAGGGATGAGTACTTGGGGTATAGGCTCAGCCACGCCTGCGTGCTTAGGCGGGTTCTTGAGTTCCTGGATATAGAGAGGGTCATGATAGTGGGTCTCAGGGCTGTTTCTAGGGAGGAGATGGTCTTCATCAACGAGAACAAGGTGAATTATGTTAGTTCCTTAGCAATTAGGAAATCGTTAAGGAACGACCTCCTTGAGAAAATAAGGGATTTCGTCAGTACCTGTAACAGCGTCTACATATCTCTCGACGTAGACGTTCTCGACCCATCCTATGCCCCCGGCGTGCAGACTCCTGAGCCGGAAGGGCTCACACCTACCGAGGTATTTGACGTAATTCACGAGGTCGGCGACGCGTTAGCAGCGATCGACATTGTGGAGGTGTCACCGCCTTATGACTCATCAATGATAACGTCTATGTTCGCTGCGAAGGCTGTCATGGAATTTATCGCTGCGAAGTCATCTCTTAGACGGCCTTAATTACCTTGGGAGCTGGGTGTCTAACCTTAACGATTATTCGTGAGTTGCAGTGAGGGCATCTTATCGCTATTCTCATACCGACACCGTACTCCGTACCTACTCCTTCTAAGATACCTTCGCCTGCTGAGCTCAGCGCCATCGTTCGAAGGTCTTCAAAGGTGATTATCCTGCCGCAGGACCAACACCTGTACACTGGCTCGCTTCTCTGCACAATAACACCGTGAGTGCAGAGATTGGGCATTATTAAGTCTTTTACCGATTTTCCTGCGTTAATCCTTATAAGGCCTATCGACAATATGGTGGCGACAGGGTGGGTCATGGCGAAGAAGAAAAGTGATCTGGAGGTTCTGTGCGCGGGTCTTCCAGAAGATCTCTGTACACCGATAGGTCTTGAGGAACAGCTTGTGAAAATAAGGGTTGAGCGCAGACGTTTTGGTAAGGAAGTGACTATAATAGAGGGACTCGACCCAAGCGTCTTTAACCTTAAGGAAATCGCATCTAAGCTCAAAAGCATGCTCGCTACAGGAGGAACCGTCAAGAACGACCACATAGAGTTGCAAGGGAATCATAAACATAAAGTCAAACAAATATTAGTGAATGAGCTGGGAATACCAGAGGATAACATAATTTACGTTGAGACCGAGTAATTAAGGCTTAAAAGAATTTTTAAACAATACAATAATATAGAAATAATGTTATTTTGGTAATCTCATTCGGGAATAGTTATGCCTAAGAACTGAGTTATTTCTTTGTATCTATTACGTACAGTTACTTCCGTTACACCTGCCACAGCAGCTACCTCCTTTTGCGTTCGCCTCTCACCAGCTATGTGGGCCGCCAGATAAACCGCTGCAGCTGCTAGTCCTGCAGGGTCCTTACCCGCTGTTAGTCCGGCGTTCCTAGCACTATCGACTATTTTCATCGCCTCTGCTATTACGTAACCACTTAGTCCAAGGCTATCAGCTATCCGGCGTATGAAGTCTTTAGGATCTGCTATCGGTACCTTTAGCCCAAGTTCCTTAATTAGCAATCTATAACACCTAGCTATCTCCTTCTTTGAAACCCTCGTGTGGATAGCTATCTCATCGAGAGTTCTTGGAAGTCTCTCTACCCTGCACGCAGCGTACACGGCTGCTGCAACAACCGCTTCTACAGCCCTACCACGGACCACTCCTTTTTCAAGCGCTTCTCTATATATATGTATCACCCTTTCCTTAATGGCATGGTTGAGCCCTAGCCTATGAGATAGGTTATTAAGTTCGTCCATAGCCTGCTGGAGATTTCTGTTAGCGCTATCAGGTATTCTTGACCTTATCTGCCACCTCCTCAGCCTTGTCGCCTCAACTTTTCTCAACGGAGACAGCTTCTTACCAGTAGCGTCGCGGTCTTTCCAATCTATCATCGAGGAAATGACGCTGCTCCCTAGACCCAAGTTTATAGGGCCCCCGCTTCTTGAGCGACGCTGCTTCTCGCTGAAATCAAAGGCCCTCCACTCAGGCCCCATATCAAATTCTTGACCTATAACATAACCACCTTCAAGGCAAATATATTGACCCGTTAACTCATCAAACACCACTTTGTCGGAAGGACACTCCATTTCATCAGATCCGTCAATTAAAGGTGAAAGATATCCCAAATCACCCATAACTCCCACCAATGACTTAACTAGATTAATTATATCTTGTTAATTCCTTATCAACACGACTAATAAAGGTTAGGTCTCATTGAAAAAAATTAATAGAGGCCCTAAGATTCAGTCTTTTGGGCCGCCGTAGCTCAGCCGGGTAGAGCGCCGGCCTTGTAAGCCGGTGGTCGCGGGTTCGAATCCCGCCGGCGGCTCCACCTTATCATTCTCTTCAGGAACTACATTGTCTTTAAGAGCACAGTTTATCCACTAATCTATCTAGTTTCTTCATGTATTCATCGTGTTTTGTCTCATCTTCGGCGATGAGTTCAAAGACCCTTCTGGCGATATCACTGTCAACTGAGCTTGCCAACTTTCTATATATTTTTGCCGCATCTTTCTCTATTATATCATGCTCTCTTATCATACTTTTTATAAATTCTATTAATTCGTTATCACAGGTATTCTCTTTAGATGATGTCTGAATTTTCAACTTATATAATTCTTCTCTTATGGTGTCAATATCGTTGAGCCCGCCGGCCAGTGCCTCTACAAGACGTTTATGAATCAAACTATCTTCGATTATATCTACTATAAAATTTAATATTTGTTCATAGTTTATTCCTATATTTGTTAATATTTTTAGCCAACCCATATATGACATTATTGATTTATTTTCAATATCCCATGCTTTTTCGATCAAATTCTTTATCATCTCATTCAGTCTTGATCACCTCCAACTTGTCATATAGAGTCTAAACCGACGTTATCGAGATTGCGAAGCCAGTCCAGGAATTTTTTGACATTCTTTTCTGCAAATATAGCTCCGTGCTGAGGGGCTATTATATTAATGTCTAATTCCTTAATTTTATTTAACCAGATGTCTAGGGCCCTCTTTGTTGGTATATACCTCTTATGAAATCCTTCCATATACTTGACATGGGTTTTGAAATCATCTACGAATAGATACCATGTTCCCTCAGGAAATACAGCTGCTCCTATGTCACCACTGAACAATACTTTAACCTTCGGATCATATAAACTGAAGTTACCTGGAGAGTGTAGATAATGTGCAGGTATCGCTTTTAGAGATGTTTTTCCTACGATGATATCTGTTCCTTCATCAGGTATTTCCTTCATTACAACACCTTCTATGACACCAAGATGAGGCAGAAATCTTGTCCATAATTTTGAGACATAAATCTCAGCATTAGGGAAAAAGTCCGAAATCATTATCAATGAGCCGACAACATCCGGGTCTTGATGAGAGAAAAATACAGCTTTTATATTCTCCGGTTCAATAAACTCACTGACATTCCTGTATATTCTCTCGAATACGTATTGTCCTCCCGGGTCAATAAGTAATCCTTCGTTTTTGTCAACTATTAAGTACTGATTTGTAAGTATCCCTCTTTCAGCTTCTGCCTCATCAAGTCCTAGCCATATGAACCTGTGGTCATCCTTTTCAGCAATTATGTAGGGTCTATGTACGCGTATACCCATTCAAATCACCCCCCATCTATGGAAGGTTCAACATTTGAACCATAAACCCGAATACGTGTGAAACCCTCAAATTCGTTAAGGACTTTATCGTCGCCCACATACTCTTTACCTCGAATAAGAGAATAAACACCAACTAGCTCACCACTAATGAAAAGCATCCTAAACGAGCCTATGTCGCTTGTGCCCGATACATATACCGTTTTATATTTTGACAATACTCCCTCAGACGCTAGATCCTCTATATACGATATGAGATTCCCTTTATTTATAGCTACGATTTCTGACTTAATTAGAACCGAACGCAACAATAGTTTCGAGACCCATGACACCTTGGCTAGTAGTGCAGAATAATCGGCTCCTGCAGCCGTATGGGATCTTTCCACAGATCTTCTTCGAGCTTCTTCAGCAACATCCTTAATAACGGATCTACCAATGTCCTCGAGACACGGAACAACGACCCATTGCTTAGGTCCATTATATTCCCCTACATATTCTATCTTATCGTTCTCTAATAAACGAAATATTAAGGTAACTGTACTTTTTTCGCCAAAAAGCTTGATCACCGTGCCTTTATCTATTTGTTCGATATCTAAAGAATAAACATCATCAACTCTAAATAAAAATAGCCTTGAAAAACGTAGAAGAATTTTATTACTAAATCTCGCAACAACACAAGGCAAAGAAGAAATAATAAATTCTTTATCTTTAAGCATCTCAAGTAAATGGTCGACCACTGCTTTATCAATACTAAAAATTGCTTTTACACTTTTATACCCCATAGCTATCCCAGAGAACCAAGCAGTGGCTAAAATTAAAAATATAACCTTAACTTTGTTGCCTTAAGGCACAGATTAAAAGTTGCCAGTGGATAGAATAATAATAATCACAACATCGCTAAAATGTATAAATATTTTACTCCGTTAAAAATAACTTAATAATATTATTAATCTACAATGAAGCCCATATTATTAGTTTTCTATAATTCATGAGGAAATATTTATCTTAACGCATCCTTGGTGGGCCCGCGGGGATTCGAACCCCGGACCACCCGGTTATGATTCCCGCACCGGTATCCGGTGTGCCGGGCGCTCTGCCTGGCTGAGCTACGGGCCCCAGAAAACTGGAAGTTATGTCCGCTTATTAAGCTTTTTTGGACACCAAATCATTACCCTAAGTACTTATGCTCTTATATCCAGGGAATCTTTAATAAGTTAGCCATGAACCTTTCAACGGTGAAAACCTATGGCCAAGCTTAAGGTAAAGGTTGACTGGGATCTCTGTATCTCCGACGGCGTGTGCTACGCTCTATGTCCGCAGGTCTTCGAGGCAGGTCCAGACGGAAAGTCTCAGATAGTAGACCAGTATCGCGGTGCTAATCCGTGGGAGGGTGAGGTTCCAGAGGATCTCGAGGATTGTGTAGAGCAGGCCAGAACCGCCTGTCCTACTGGCGCCATCACTGTCGAAAAAGAGTGACCTGAACCTCATTTTTTTAGATACCTGTTGTTCTGAAGGAAGTATTTAATACCCCCATCAGCACGTAGGAAGCGTATCGTCTGTGTGGTGTATCGTAGGCATGCACGAAAACGAGTCCAAAAGCAAGAAGGTCATGGATCTAAAACCCGGGATGTCAAACGTTGACATAAAGGTCAGGGTTCTCGAGACAAGCCCCCCGAAAACAATCCAGACAAAGAAAGGAGAGAGAACAATTAGTGAGGCAGTCGTGGGGGACGAGACTGGTAGAGTCAAACTAACGCTCTGGGGGAGAGCCGCTGGTACCATTAAGGAAGGAGATGCAATAGAAATCAAGGGGGGCTGGACAACAGCCTACAGAGGGGAGGTACAGCTCAATATAGGTGGTAGGAACACTATACGGAGCATCGGTGACGAGGAAGTGCCTAAAGAGGAGGAAGTACCAGAGGAACGACCTAAAGCACCGGAAAAGAGCTTCAGGAGGAGGTTCTGAGCGTTCTTCAGTCGATTAATTCGTATAATTCCATTCTTATTTTTCTGTACACCTTAAACACTTCCATGTACCCGTGCTTCCTGCGCTCCAGGGCGTGAAGGCCCCTGCTGGCGATGAAGGTCGTCACACCTATGGCCGTGGATATCATTGTCGGATCCGGCATGCTCAGGAAGATAAAGGAGGCGTTCCTCACCCTTTCGCTGTTCGTCTCGTCTTCAGCCGTCCCTTTAGCCTCCTTCATGATCGCTGAGACCGCCCTGGCGTAATTGCTTACTAACCTTTTCTCACTCTTTATACTTTCTAATGTAAATGAGACACTACCCGCGAGGCTGAAGAGATCTTTCGGACTGGACAAGTCTATGACAAGAATACGACCTCTATTCCTAGCAGGCTCGACTAGCAAAATTGCTCACACCCCCAAATGGAATTAATTTAAAAGATCAGGTGCCTGCCTCCGCTTCCAGCTGGCCCTGCCCGATACTGATCATGAACTCCTCTGCTTCCTCAAGAGCTTCGAGGAGCCTCTCACCGAGGTCACTGAGTTTGTAGATCTTGTAATTTCCTTTAGCGTGGACTACCTCAATGAAGCCCAGCGCCTCAAGTACGTGGAAGGCAGCCAGCACCTCATACCTCGGCAGGCCGGTGAGGGCAACCACGTCGCCGGGGGTTACGACCCTACCCCTCATCGAGGAGAGGATATTCTTCAGTCTCTCCCTAACCCCGCTCAATACCAGCACCATTCTAGGGAGGAAATCAGCTAATCATTTAAGCCAACACCCCCATGCACACTTTAAAAACACTACCTACTCACGGGGAACCCCATGAGGGCAAGGTCCCGTAGGATGAGAAGAGGCGTGAGCGACCTAATAGTTGTGCTCGTCATGGCCGCCATAGCTATACCCGTAGCGTTCGCCGTGCAGTCATGGCTACAGGGACAGGCAAGCAAGGTGTCCGAGCAGACAGCAATACCAGAAATATCGGGTACGCTAACGTCCAAAGAGTTAAGAAACGGCACCCTGACAGTTACGATCAAGCTGAAGAATAATAGCGACTCAGACTTCCAGGTCACCGACGTCAGCTTAGTGAGTAGCGACGGAACAACCACCTCCGCACAGTACTCAACGATACCTGCAGGAGGGTCGGTGAGTCCTGGGCAGACACTGGTCATCGTGGCAACTGGCAGCGTTACATCGCCACAGCTAGTAGTGATTACCTTAACCTCGGATACTGGCGAAACGACTACCGTGGAGATACCACTGTAACGAAGACATTGAGGAGTGGAGGGTACAGGGTTGAGCACTTCTTTTTATGAGAAAATCCTCAAGTACACAGTCTCAAGCACCCGTGTGCAGGTTGTGAAAATAGGCAAGAACTACAAATACTTGGTCACTGATCAGCCCAAAGCGCTAGGCAGGGAGGACATTGTTAGGGCTATCGAGTCAATTAACGAGAGAAAGATCACGCTGTTCAATCTAATTAAGGCCATACGGAGGACGACCGGCAAAAAGCCGAAGTTCAGTGAACTCGTGAGCATCTCGAGGACGATGCGATATAAGAAGCTGCAGATACTGCTAGATGATCCCTACATAGAGGACATATCCATCGTCGGCCCCGGCACCGTGTGGGTCAGGCACTCAGAGATACTCCGGAGGGACCCGGGAGCCGATTACATCCCGACTAATATCACGATAAAGACTCAGGCAGAGTTTCTTGAGTATATGGAACTTCTTGCCGAGAAGATTGGGAAGCTAGTTACTCCCCTAAACCCGATAGCTGACGGCAACCTCCCAGAGGAGGATGGAGGGCACAGAGTACACCTAGTTCATCCTGAGGTGACTGGAGGGGACGGCGAGATAGTGATTAGGAAGAAGAGGGGCATCAGTAGCATCTCCCTTGATGAGATGGTCAAGAGAAACACACTCTCTCCGGAGGTCGTTGGGTTAATCAAGAGGATCATCGATAGAAGAGGCTCAATAATAATCGCTGGGCCGCCTGGCTCGGGCAAGACCACACTCCTAAGAGCGATACTCTACTCCTTGATCCCGAAAGAATGGAAAATAGTGATAATCGAGGACACGCCTGAGATAGACCCGCTACCGGGGAGTGCGTGGGTTAGGTACGTTGTCCCAGCGAGCCTCTGGGGCATTGGTAGGGACGTTGACCAGATGAGCCTAGCAAAAGCGGCTCTTAGGGCATCGGTGAGCAGGTACATCGTGATCGGCGAGACGAGGGGCAGAGAGGCTCGGGTGCTGCCACAGGCAATGAATATGGGTCTGGGGAGCCTGACAACGTTCCACGGCGGGAGCGCGCGGGAGGTGGTGACAAGGCTCATGAGCCCACCAATAGATCTCAGCCCGTATCAGGTCGCAATGTTTGACGCTATAATTGTGATGGGTTTCTCCACCAGGGATGGCAAGCTCCAAAGGACTGTGGTGTCAGTGGAGAAACCTGTTTATGATGACTCGTCGAATAGGGTCATCATAAGGAAGTTATACAAAATAGGAACAAGGAGGATGATCGACTATGCAGAGACAAAACGTTAACTCGAGAACAATTCGTATACTACTCAGTGGTCTCCAAGCGTTTGTGGAGCTTATAGAGGAATTGAGGGTTAGGAGCGGCAACGCTAGAAAAATTGGGAGAGAAGCGTACAAAGAAGTGCTTATCTGGCTTGCAGGCACGTACTCACTGTCTATTCTCTTAACCGCATTCATTGTTAAGGCAGCGCCCGGTTACGAGATCTTATTGATCGCCCTCTCAATAATTCTGCCGCCCGCGGCCTACGTGACGATATGGTACCTCAGGGCGCTTAACTACTCAGCGCGTGTACTTACAGAGCTCGAGTACTTCATAATATCTCTGGGCCTCTCGCAGGGTACAGACGTGGAGCTTGGGAGAGACGTGGTGGAGCTTGGTGGGAGTTGGAGGAAGTACGCATCGACTATATTCCCCGCCCTCCTGAAGTTCAGCGACCGACTCACAGCTCTTTCGACGGTCTTCGGGATAATGGAGTCCCTGCGGATAATGAGTGAGAAATTCTCTACTAAGCTTAGGAGGACGTTCTCGGAGTACCTGACAGCCTACTCCATGGGCCTCGGCGGCGTGTGGATCACTGACTCACTTAGGTACTACACAAGGACTCTGAAGGAGAGGGCACGTGACGCCGTGAAAGCCAGGATCGTGTTCTCGGTGGCCCTATCAGCCCTAATAGGGTACGTTCCACCCATAGCATCACTAATGACCAACCTTATTGGGCGCTCTGCCATATCTTACGCCATAGCATTGATGCTAATACTCATACCGGTAGGGATCGCCTCCGTACCTAAGCTACCCCGCCATATGATACATCTAGGTAACAAGCGCTCCAAACTGGAGGGCACGCTCTTCCTTATTGGGATTATCCTACTGTTTACGGGTATTCTCCTTCTCAGTAAGCCCGTCCTCCTAGCATCAGCGCTGACGCTGATATTGTCCGGCATTATTTGGCTTAAGGAATTATCGGGTGCTCTAAAGGAACTGCACTCCCTAAACAATGTCATTAAGGCGATCTCCGAAATACCCCTCCTTACAGTAGGCAACATAAACAGGCTAAGGGCCTACCTGGAGAGCGTGGGAGGGACTCTCTCAAGCTTCCCTAGAGGGAGATGCAACGAGTATCATTACTGGATAACCTGTTTCACCGACTTCACAATAAGCAACCTCTTCTCTCAAGGGGACGTGAGGCGCGAGACCCTGATACTGCTTAAGGACGTTGTTGAGAGCATGATAGCCGACATCCGGAAGCTCATAATAACAGGGGCGGGTTTAGCGGTCGTGAGCATAGGGATCACGTTCCTCCTCCTATCAACAACACAGCTGCTACTCTCTGTAGATAAACTGCTTATCAGGTACCTCATAGCTTCATCAGCGGCTCTCGGGATCTTCGTATCTAAGGCCGGATTTGACAGGATATGCTCTGGGCTTGTTCCCGGGTTATCGCTAATGATCTTGATAGGGGGTGGGATGATTTGAGCGGTAAGGTCCCGCTAATCCTTGGCTGCGCCAAGCTCTCTCCTGATGTTTCTAGAACACCCATATCGTTTCGTTCAATCAGCGACAGGTTCTATGCGCTCGTTGGAGGGGATTATCCCAAACGTGTCTTCAAAGTGATTCTTGAAGAGAGGGTGGAGCTCGCCCCCTTGCTCAGTGATTCCGTTCTTCTTGATGAAGTACGGAATCTAAAGAGGGAACTACTAGGGAGCCCGAGAAGCCTCGAGGAGCCTATGGCAGCCATCAACTGGGGGCGGAGGTTAGCGGGCATATTCCCGAAGGGAAGTTATGTGCTTGTTTACACCCCCTTAACTGGTTTGATGAAGCTTAGGAAGGTCTACCATAGCGCTGACGACACCGTCGCCGCGATAGTGGGGTGCAACCAGAGGCGATGTACTGCGGTGGTTTGGGACCCATTAACGGGTGAGTCAGCAGAACACGATATAGAGTTGAAGGGGCCGAGGAATGTCTCGTGTAGTAGGGGTCTCTGTGTTATCAACTCTTCCGAGGAATCGGTGATCGTGCATCCGGGGAGCAACCCAATATATCTGCCGATCACACCTACTTACCCGCTCGCTTCATGCAGAGGAGACAATTACTTAATGTACAGGAGCGATGAGGGGAGCTTCGTCATTAAGGCTACGAGCAACGGTATTGACCCATTGATACCCATCGAGGGCACACCGTCAGCCGCATGCCTTAACGACTCGTTAATACTGTGCACGAGTGAAATCGGCTGCGGTATCCTCAAAGAGAGGCTGTGGATGGGATTAACTAATCGTTTCTTCACCCCATTCTCCGCTGCCGAGATAGCGACCCTTAACTCATTCGAGGGCATGGAAGTAGTCCTCGTTAACAACTCCGGAATAGTGACGTCAATCAAGTCGAGGATGTGCGTACCCAACAATGAGGGTTTACTTTTGTGTATTAGCGACGATTACATCGTAGTTTCTTCGGCCCACACCCTGGTTGAGCCCTCTATCGAGGTTACGAAGAACGTCGTTGACGCAGAAACCTATGCCACGGTAAGGGTGAGGCTTCCGGGAAAGTGCTCCGAGGTCGAGGTAATAGGCGATGTGAGTGGTCACCGGCTCGAGAAGGAGGGCGTCGTACATCTGTATCTCAGGCCGATGAGGTTAGGCGATACTGTGTCACCCGTGATCATGATTAGGTCGCCGCTGACGGAATTTGCTCGGAGAATCACGATAGCTAGTTCAGCGCCTCGGCTCGACTCCTTTGTAATTGAGAAGGCTGTTGCGAGTATTGTTGGAAGAGTCATTGATGAGCCAAGAATGAACGCCTCAATCGCAGGTCACGCCACTATGCTTAAGACATCACCGGGTGCGTGGAGCGTGCATGTAATTGTCCCTCCAGGATTCAAGGCCGGTAGCGTATACAGTGAAGATGGATCAGTTAGGTTCCTACTCATTGGTAGGTCTAGGCCGGGTACGGCCGTCCCTATATCCTTCGAGTTAGTAGATGAGATCGGGACGAAATACGTTATCCCGGGCTCTATGGTTATGTTGGGAGAGGCGAAAATAGATCAGATTGTGCGTGACTCAATAATCAGAGTTAAGAGAGACGGTATAGAGGCGCCGGGGAGGGTGCGCATTCTGTGCGCTGATGGAAGAATAATAGAGCTCGGCAACAATGATCACTGCCCACTTCCTTCCCTGGTAGAGGCTACGCTCGTTGAGGATGGCTTTGAAGCAGAGATCACTAGAGTGATTAGCTGCACTGACTCAGATACTCCGGAGAATTTCAGATGCACTGAGATCGATGGCAGAGTTGAAAAAATCACGGTTAGGGGTGACGGCGTTCTCCGCGTCAGTGGGTCCGTGGGGCTCACTGTTACGTGCGGAGAGTCTGCGGAGGCAGGAAAGGATGTTGCGATCAGGCTGGGCCTGCTTGATTTGGTTGACGGATGCAGAGTATATCTCGCACTTGAGAACCCGCGGCCAATCATCATTACCAGGGACGAACTCATCCGGAGTGCTCTGCTGGCTGCCGTGTTAACTGCTGAGAAATTGTCCAGCGAGGTGGGGGAGACCAATGATTAAGGGCGTGGTGGTAAGGGGCAATATTTTAGTTATTCGTGAGAAAAAACAGTTCTGCGCGAAGAAGCTACTGATAGCTGCAGGATTTTCTTCGCTACTTAGCGAGTCCAGTGGCAAGGAGTTGAAGACATTACTGAAGGCATACCACAGTGCTCTCAACCTCGGTTTCCCGGTGGAGGTTAGGGCATATGTCGTACCTATGGAACTCGAGAAGTACGTTAAGAGATTAGAAAGGGCCATAGAGGCACTCGAAATAGAACTGGAGAGTAATCCCTCAAGGCCAGACATTCGTGTGAAGCTGGCGAGGTTAAAGAAGGTACGTGATACCGTACTGAAGGAGGGAGTACCTCCACTAGAGGTTATTGTTTTCTACGCCGTTGAGGCATGTGCGCGGGATGAGAAGGAGGCGGTACAGAGGGCCGAGATCCGGGCTAAGCTCTTGAGTGATTCGCTTCGGGCACTAGGTATTAGGCTCAAGAACGTCGGTGGATTGGAAGCCAGACTTGCGGCAAAGGTGTTTTTTCGGGGCTTTGACAACATCGGAGGCGGCTTCACTGGCTGGCTACTAAGGAAAACTATCGTTAAGGGGTTCATCAAGACTGCCTCAACACATCACCTACCGTTCATAGTGCCCGCCTTGATACGTGGTACCCACAGGAGGGGTAGGCAGGCCGGGGTCTACCTTGGAAAGAACCTCTCCACGGGAGAGGAGGTGTTCTGGAACCTAGAGAACGCCCCATCACCCCACATAGTCGTGGTCGGACCCACGGGCTCAGGGAAGACGGAGTTACTTGCTTACCTAGCGTCAGAGATGAACACGGTCCACGGAATCAGGTACATAGTGATCGACGCGAAGGGAGAGTACTCAGAGCGCTTGAGTGCTAGAGGGGAGGTGTTCAGCATCGTAAGACTCGAGAACGTATCGCTCGGGCTGAGCAGGATATTCAAAGAAAGCCGCAACCCCCACATCATCACGGAGATCATCAGCAGAGCGTTTGGGATAGACGAGAGGCTGAGAGTAAAACTCTACAATGTGCTGAGGAATTCAATAAATGCCGAACACCCGTTGGAGCACGCCGCGTCGCTTGCTTCCTTAACACTGGACGAATATTCCTCTTACAAAATAAGGGAAATACTCGACCAAGTGGCTTCCCTCGACACGGGTCAGCAACCCCTGATTGAGGTGCTCTCTGAGCCGGACTCAAACGTGGTCATCGACATATCAGATGTTTTCGTCAGGAACGAGAGGCTCGTGAGGACATTAGTCCTAGTACTGGAGGCCGCGATGAAGATGGGTCTGCTCAGGGCAGGAGACGGGAGGATCAGGCGCCTACTCCTGCTTGATGAGGCCTGGATCTACCTCGGAATCCCTGGACTCGTATCAGATCTGATGAGGATTAGCCGCAGTTACGGCGTCTCAGTAGCTGTGGCAACTCAGCGGATCGAGGACATAGACAGGGAACCCGGGCTCTCGTCTGACGCCGGGCTCTTCATAGCGATGAGTTCTCCTAGTCCCGAATACTGGGACAGTGTGCAAAGGTATGTAAAGATCAGTGAGGAGATCATGGACCTCGTGAACGTGCTTGAGAGAGGTGAGGGCATAGTAAGGATAGCACCGGAGCAGATGGCGCTACCCGTATCGTTCCCCGAACCCCCTACAACTCTTTCGTAAGGCATCGATCTATGTCCACGATCTCCGCGTCTAGCTTCTCAGTGTCTAGGATAGCGAATGTCCTCTTACCGCTGACATAGCCGGAGACCGTGCCGGGGTTAATGACTAATGTGTTGTTTATCCTCGTGACCCTGGCCAAATGTGTATGGCCGTATAGTATTATGTCATACGCCCTACCACTCGCTAAAGAGTTCACGAAGAACTCGGTCATTTCTGGGGACTTAAAACCGTGGAGTAAGAGGGCCCTACGCCCTCTCCATTCTACCGTTACTGGTGGGTCCGCAATGCCTGGTAAGATGTTCTTAAGGAGGGGCTTATCACCATCATTATTTCCGAAAATCGCTGTCATGGGTGCCTCAAGCTCATTGATGAGTTTCCTTAGCGTGAAAGGTGAGACTATGTCGCCGAGATGTATGACCGAGTCGTAAGTATAGCCCCCTATCTTGAGGCATTTAATGAGGTCGTCTATTGCTGCTAGGTTGTCGTGAGTGTCTGAGATAATGAGGAGCCTCGACACACTACTCACCATAAAACTTAGGTTAGGGACGAGCAAAAACTTTGAAGATTATAGGCTAAAAACTTCTCTGCAATTGTGACTCAGACTGGGTAGTCGTCAGGCACCTTAGCGCGGAAATACTTCCCGGTCTCGGGGGATCTGAACAGACCTATCTTCACGCCCTTTCTCCCGCGCGGAGCCAGGACCCAGACCTTCTCTGGCACTAGCTCGACCTCCTTCCCTGTGGTTGGGTCTTTAACCTTAACTGGGGGCTTCTTCGCCATATGCTACACCATTAATATCATCATTATCGATGTAGTTAAATCTTTTCATCAAAAATGTTAAACAAATCTGAGATATGCCTTCAGAAGCATCCCTGTATACTCTGAAGCACTTCTTCACGCCACATTCTTCCAGAGGAGAAATTATAGTCACGGCTCAAGTAGCATTAGGGCTCCGATATGAAAGGTGCTGTGTTCACGGATATCGATGGGACACTAACGACGGACAGGCAGAGTTCAGTCCTTGATGATGCCGCCCTCAGAGCACTTCGTGAGCTTGTGAAGAGCGGTTACGCCGTGATCATGGTGTCAGGTAACTCACTCCCTGTTGTTCGGGGGCTCTCCCTCTACCTCGGCCTAGGCGGACTAGCTATAGGCGAAAACGGCGCAGTGCTCTTTGACGGACACAAGGTAATCATAGAGTGCGAAAGATGCGAGAAAATTAAGGAAATCGCTAAGGTTCTAGTGCAGGGGGCCAAAGGCTTTCTCGAGGAGTCATGGCAGAACCTGTTTAGGATATGCGATATGGCACTCAAATGGAGAGGGGTGTCTGAGGATGGGGCACTTCGTATAACTCGAAAGATACTGATGGAGATAGGGGCCGACTGGGTGGAAGCCACCAGCAGCGGCTACGCCATCCACATACACCCTACTGGGTGCGGGAAGGATAGGGGCATAAGGAGGATGATCCAGATCCTGGGACTAAAGACCGGGAGCATTTACTGTGTGGGGGACGCGGTGTCGGATATCCCCATGAGGAGGGCCTGCCCCAAGCTGGTCGCCGTAGGGAATGCCGATCCAGAATTAAAGGAGTTGGCTGACATAGTTACTGAAAAGCCCTCGGGCAAGGGATTTGCTGAGTTCGCCGCTAAACTTGTGACATTTAAGCCTTAAAAACAGCCCAACTATATCCTAGATTGGTGCCGGGGTAGCTCAGCCGGGTAGAGCGCCGGGCTGTTAACCCGGTGGTCGGGGGTTCGAATCCCCTCCCCGGCGCCATCCTCTAAAAATTCTCAATATCGGGCTACTCTCCTCAGCTGTTCCCTTAAATTACTTAATTCTCCGATCAACTTCGCCCTGCTCTCCATATCTGTGAGAAATTTCCGAAGCTCCTCAACAGAGTACCTCGCCGCGTCGATTTTCCGGCGTAGTCCCGGGACGAGCCTATCCGGATAATCCAGGAATTTCGTTGAAAGGAAGATTGCCTCAGCCGCATGAAAAGCTTTCCATGACTCCTCAAAGTCGTTCTCCCTCACCTTGGCTGTGGCGTATCTCCTTAGCTCGCCCACAACATCCAGGAGGCCCAGGAGGTACGGTATCTGATGCACACCTATGTCGTCCGGCCCCGGTATGGGTACGCCCTCTATTATGGATAAGAAAATAGCTGCCTCAGCAAGCTCCATACCAGCGTTGTAGATTATGCCCGAGTGCCTCAGCTCCTCGTGCTCAGATATTATCTCGCTGACTTCTTTCCACCTCTTTAACGCTTTCTCTAAATGCGCTTTGGCGGCTGTTATGTTGCCCGCGTTCGCCTCAGTTACGGCGTAGCCTGCTTCTCTTATGACGTCTCTGGTTATTTTGATTATTTGTTCTCTTGCTTCATCCTTTACCTTTAAAAAGGAGTCTATCTTATCCACGATCTCTCTTATGTTGTCTATCATTTTGGTGTGTCACTCGATGAATTCTTCGTAGGGGAACTTCATATCGAATTTCTGCCTGGCCCTGTCGAGGAGGTCCAGCGCGACCTTCCACGCCTCTTCTTTGGCCTTCTCCTCGTCTATTGTGAGAACCTTTCTATTCCTCATGACCACCTTACCATCAACTACGACTGTGTCGACGTCGGCGGCGTTTGCACAGTAGACTATCGAGCCGAGTGGGTCATGTGCAAGGGCTATGCTCGGGCTTTCTAGGTCTATGATTGTTATGTCTGCTTTCTTACCAGGCTCCAGCGAACCTATCTCATTCTCTAGCCCGAGGGCCCTCGCACCATTAATTGTGGCCATCTCTAGGGCGTCCCAAGCAGTTACTATGTTCGGGTGCTTCCTAGCCCCCCTGTGTATGAGCACCGCAAACCTCATGGCCTCTATCATGTCTTGGTTATTGTTACTTCCCGCACCGTCTGTGCCGAGGGCTACGTTAACGCCTGCTTTGAGGAAGTCGGGTATCGGTGCTATGCCTGAACCTATTATTAGGTTGCTCTCTGGGTTGTGTATTACGTGGGCACCTGTCTTAGCCAACATAAGTACTTCTTCCTCAGACACCTGCACAGAGTGTACTGCGTGGTATCTTGGGCCAAGGATCCCGAGGTCGTACAGTAGCGCGACATCTGTATTTCCGTGAAGCTCCTTCACCAGCTCCTGGTCCTTCACGGACTCGGCCGTATGAGTGTGGTAAGGCACCCCATACTTATCAGAGAGTTCCTTGGCCATGAGGAGTAAATCCTTGCTCGAATTGTATGGATGCATCGGCGCGACGGCAACCATCATTTTTCCGTCGTTCTTTCCGTGATACTTCTGTATGAGGTACTCAGTGTGGGAGATCGCCGCTTTCGGCTCCTCCTTGAGCTCATCGAGTAGCACGTTGAGCTCGTATATGCCCCTGGCAAGGACTGTCCTTATGCCTGACTCCATGAGCCCCTTAGCGACGTAGTCGTATCCCTTGGGACCGTAGTGGTTCTCTATGAGCGTGGTGACACCCGACTTTATGTTCTCTATCACGCCCCACTTCGTGGAGTAGTAGAAGTCCAAGTCACGGAACGACGCAAGTATCGGGTGTATGGCCTTCCTTAACCAGTCAATCAACACCATATCGATGGCTATGTTCTTGATTATCGACTGAAAGAGGTGGTTGTGAGCATTAACCAGTCCCGGAATAGCTACGTGGTGATTAGCCTCAATCACCTCCTCAGCACTATATTTTTCCTCGGCCACGTGGCGCTTACCAACAAACACTATCCGCTCGTCCTCAACGACGATGGCGCCATCGCGTATGATCTTCTTTGAGGGCCTGACCGGGATAATGAATTTCGCCTTTATCATTAGGTCTGCCAAGTAAGCCCACCATTAGTTAAGGAGCAGTCAACAATGAAAAACACATGTTACGTTAGGACTGAGCAATAATGGCTCTCATTCGGGGTTAGTTGTGGGCGTTACTATGCTACCACTTGATAATAGGGTGGTCCGCCGGGGGGGAATCGAACCCCCGACCACCCGGTTTCTGCCGGAGGGCCCGCCCGCAGGCGGTTGTTCCTGTACCCTCCGGGGCTGACTACAGCCGGGCGCTCTGCCGCTGAGCTACCGGCGGCCAATAAGTGTGTGGTTCGGGGGGATTTAAGGATGTTTTGCAGGTACTTTCTCGTAATACGGTGGGGTATTAATCAGTGGGGGCTTTTTCGCCTTGGTAATACCCGAGTATTATCCAGGGGCGTGTTGTGTTATTTGCTAGGAGGAAGCGCGCAGACCCAAAGGAGTTGAGGCAGAATCTAGCGAGACTCCTTATAGACCTCAAGCAGTTCCTGCGGTGGGTAAGCCTATCTAGGAGGAGGTTAGAGGAGAGGATCATGCGCTACGAGGAAAGGCTAGCGATTACGGAGAATCCTAACCTGAGGGCGTCATACGCGCAGGAGATAGCTTCGCTGAGGTCCCTGATCACCAGGCTTACGCAGGTTGAGGTAGCCGTCGAGATACTGGTCCTAAGGATAGAGACAGTGCTGACGGCGAAGCTCCTATCCTACATCTCACCAGTCGCTAAGCTGGTTGCCGAAGTGCTGAGAGAGCTGAGGGAGGGGGCTGAGGAGCTAAGCGAGTTCACGGTAGTACTAGACGACATTGCCCAGAACGCTACCGAGATATCCTCGAGAGGGATGTACCTAAGCAGCGATGAACTATTCGTGAGTGCTAGCGGAGAGGCCAGGAAGATCCTAGAGATGGCTAGGAAAGCTGCTGAGGCCAAGGCGGAGGGCGTGGTATCGCAGTAAATAATGCCTCTCTCCTTAGTGACTCTCACTCCTTAATACGGAACCTGTCCTTATCGATCCTGGACAGGAACCCCTTCTCTACAAGCATTTCTATGGCGTCCCTGAAGTACTCATCCCCGACGTCGATGTCGTACCACTCCATGAACTTAGTTTTTAGTTCCTCATAACTCCACTCTTTCTTGTACTTGCCCTCCTCAGACAGCATCCTCTTTATGAACTGGTAAGTGTCCTCTAGCCTGGTCCACGGGTACTGGAACCATATCCATTCCTTAATCTCGATGAAGTAGTAGTCAGGTCTCAGCTTAGCCACTGGCGATATCCACTGCAGAGCTGCTATCCTCACTTCCTCGGGCTTCCACTCCCTCATGATGTAGTCCCTGGCCAGGATCAGTGACTCGCCTGTGTCGACTATGTCGTCGACGATCAGCACCTTCATACCAGTTAGTTCTACCTTATACGGGAACTTGATTATGGCTCTGTCAGCTACCTTGGCCGCCTCGGTCCAGTGCTGTGACTGGATCGAGAGGAGGTTCTCGACGTCGAGGAAGTCACAGAGAAGCCTGGCAGGAACGAAGCCTCCCCTGGCTATAGCTACGATCACGTCCGGTCTATAACCGGAATCCTTAATCTTTCTTGCTAGCCCCCTCGACCACTCGACGATGTCGTCCCAGCTAACAAGCTTGGTGGGGACCTTAGGCATTACATTATCCCAATTAATTAACTACCGCAGATCCAGGTAAAATATATGTTGGCTGATCTTCACTAATGTTTAATTCGTTTCCCGTGAGACAATAAGGGAATCCGCTATGTTTGGATGGAATGGGAAATATCTCCTAGTGAACCTGACAACAAGAAAGATCACCGAGGTAAGTCTCGACAAGGAAACCTTGCTGAACTACCTTGGCGGCAGGGGCCTGGCGATCAGGCTCCTCTGGGACCTCGTGAAACCAGGGACTGATCCGCTGAGCCCTGACAACGTGCTCATATTCGCTGTGGGGCCGCTCACGGGATACCCCCTGCCCTCCTCGGGTAAGATGGTGATCGCCGCCAAATCACCCCTCACTCACGGATACGGCGACGGCAACATAGGTACTAGGGCAGCTGTGGAGCTTAGGAAGGCGGGACATGATGCTCTAGTGATTACGGGCGCTTCCGACAAGCCCGTAAAGCTGGTTGTTGAGTGCGGTAAGGCATCCATCGAGCCCGCGGAGGACATATGGGGTATGCGTGTCCATGACCTCGAGCCGAAGCTCTACGCCGAGTACGGAAAGAACGCCGGAGCCCTGTACATAGGCCCGGCAGGGGAGAACTTGGTCAAGTTCGCCACAGTTATAAGCGAGTTCGGCCGCTCGGGCGGCAGGCCAGGCATGGGTGCGGTGATGGGCTCAAAGAAGCTGAAGACCATCGTGATTAAGGGGTGCAAGGAGCTTCCGAAGCCCGCTGACCAGGCCGAGCTCGTACGGCTTGGGGCTGAGGCCTACAGGGTGGTGAAAGAGGCGGATGGCTACGACTTCTGGATCAGGCAGGGCACCATGATGACCATTGAGTGGTCTAACAAGAACTCCGTGCTACCCACTTACAACTTCCGTGAGGGCGTCTACGACTTCGCCAGCGGGATCGACGGCTACACCATGGAGAAGATGAAGGTGGCGCAGAAGGGGTGTCCCAACTGCAACATGCCATGCGGAAACATTGTCGAGTACCAGGTAGGCAGCACTAAGGCCAGGGCAGAGCTCGACTACGAGAACGTCGCGATGCTCGGCTCCAACATAGGTATAGGGGACCTCAATAAGGTGTCCCACCTGAATAAACTCGCGGACGACCTGGGACTAGATACAATAAGCCTCGGCTCCTCAATAGCCTTCGCCATGGAGGCTACCGAGAAAGGCCTCATAAAGGACGGGATTGAGTGGGGCGACTTCGACGCCGCCGTACAGTTGACGGAGGACATAGCGTACAGGAGAGGGGAACTCGGGAACCTGATGGCGGAGGGCACCAGGGCCGCCGCCGAGAAGCTCGGGAACGGCGCCATGGCCTTCGCCATGCAGGTTAAGGGCCTGGAGATCTCGGCATACGACTGCCACGCCGCACCAGGCATGGCTCTGGCCTACGGCACGAGCTCCATAGGGGCCCACCACAAGGATGCATGGTTCATATCGCTGGAGATAAAGATGGGTAGGGATAAGTACACCGATGAGAAGGTAGAGAATCTCGTTTGGATGCAGAACGTTAGGGGAGCAGTATTCGAGTCCCTCGTAACGTGCAGGCTGCCGTGGGTGGAGCTCGGCCTCAACCTCGACTACTACCCGAAGTTCTTGAAAGCGGCGACAGGAGTGAGCTTCACATGGGACGACCTCCATAAGTTGGCGGAGAGAGTCTACACACTCATTAGGGCGTTCTGGGTGAGGGAATACGCCGCCGAGGGAAGGGGTTGGGGCAGGCACATGGACTACCCGCCTGAGAGGTGGTTCACGGAGCCCCTAACCAAGGGGCCGCTGGCTGGCGCCAAGCTCGACAGGGACGGCTACGACAGGATGCTGAGCAAGTACTACGAGCTAAGAGGCTGGGACGAGAGAGGCGCGCCGAAGAAGTCAACTCTGGAGAGGCTCGGCCTAGGCTTCGTGTACGAGGGGCTGAGAGACTTAGTTGATCTAAGGGACTGAAGAGAAACCGTTTTAGAGAGATAACACCCTAATATCTGGGTCAGAGACCCTCACGACGGAGCCGAAATGGCTCGGAGTGAGTGGGGGGTCCCCACGGGGCCATTTTCTCCTCGCCTAACGTCTAATCTATATAAGGTATTCCTTAAGGCTTGATTAGGTGCGGAACCATCGGGTTAGGGAGGTTTGACCTCCTCTCTATGGAGGAGGAGGCGCGGAGATTCTGGAAAACACGGGAGATCCCGAGAAAGTGGCGTTCATGGGATGAGGGAAAACCCGTTTTCGCCTTCCTTGAGGGGCCCCCCACAGCGAATGGGTACCCACACGTTGGGCACATCAGAGGTAGGGTGTTCAAGGACTTCGTGCTGAAGTACATGAGGCTTAAGGGATACAACGTATGGGCTCAGGCAGGATGGGATGAGCAGGGCCTGCCTGTAGAGGTGGAGGCTGAGAAGAAGCTCGGCATAAAGAAAAAGAAGGACATATTTCGGATTGTGGGCGCCGAAAGGTTCGTTGAGGAATGTAACAAGCTGGTTGACTACTACCTAAAGTACTGGCAGGACTACGCCACGGAGAGGATCGCTCTTTGGCTAGACCTCGAAAACGCTTACGAGACTAGGAAGCCCGAGTACATTGAGCACGTCTGGTACTTCATAAAGAGGATGCATGAGAGGGGCTTACTCTACGAAGGAAAGAGGGTTCTGCCGTTCTGCCCGCGCTGTGAGACAGCACTAAGCGATGCAGAAGTGTCGCAGGGGTATGAGGACAAAGTATCCCCTTCCATATACGTAAAGTTCAGGCTGAAGAACAGAAACAACGAGTACTTAGTGATATGGACAACGACTCCGTGGACACTCATCGATAACGAGGCAGTCGCGGTCAACCCAGAGGGGATATACTGCAAGACAAGGGTTGGCGACGAGTACTGGTTCGTCGCCGAGTCCAGGTTGGAGGAGGTGATGAAGAACGCTGGCGTGGAGTCCTGGGAATGTGTAGAGAGGGTGAGGGGTTCTGAGCTAGAGGGACTGAGGTACGTGCACCCGCTCCTCGAGGAGGTGCCTATACATACCAAGCACGAGAACGCCCATTACGTGATAACTGCTGACTTCGTCAGTCTAGATGAGGGCACAGGGCTTGTTCACATAGCACCGGGGCACGGTCCTGAGGACTACGAGGTTGGTACTCAGTACGGCCTCCCGATAACCAGTGCCGTAGAGATAAACGGCGTGTTCAACAGCGAAGGCGGTATCTTCAGGGGCCTGGACGTTAACGAGGCCAGCAGGAAAGTTACTGCGGTGTTGAGGGAGAAGGGCCTGCTCGTTTATGAGGGAACGATCGTACACAAGTACCCGCACTGCTGGAGATGCGGCACACCCCTGATTTACAGAGCTGATAAGCAGTGGTTCATAAGAGTATCACCTTACAGGAGCGACCTAATAAAGGCCCTCTCTGACGTGGCGATCTATCCGAAGAAGCTCAGGGCTAGGTTTGAGAACTGGCTTGAGAACCTTAAGGACTGGACCATCTCAAGGTCGAGGATCTGGGGTACTCCGCTCCCTGTTTGGGTCTGCAAGGATGACCCGAAGAAAGTCAAGGTCATAGGTAGTATAGAGGAGCTTAAAAAAGAGGCTGAATACCTGCCGGACGTGGATGACTTCAGACTAGTGCATAGGCCATGGATAGACAGGGTGAGGCTGAAGCCAACTGAAGACTGCAAAGAGTGGATCAGGGTTCCCTTCGTGGTGGATGTCTGGATGGACTCGGGCATGGCGTGGATGGCATCGGTCGATGGTCTCAGGAATAGGAAGCTATTCTCGATGCTCTACCCTTACCACTTCATAACTGAGGGGATTGACCAGACGAGAGGGTGGTTCTACTCCCTCCTAGTAACCTCAGTTCTCCTAGAAGGGAGGGCGCCTTACAGGACAATCCTGATGCAGGGACTTGTGCTCGACGCTCAGGGGAGAAAGATGTCAAAGCACTTAGGTAACGTGATCTGGGCAAACGACCTCCTGACGAAGCACAGCGTCGACGCAACTAGAGCGTATATCCTGATGCGCTACCCTCCAGCGGAGTCCTTCATCTTCAACCTGAAGGAAATTCGTGATGTAGTGAGGAACCTGAACATCATATGGAATGTCTTCAAGTTCGCCGACACGTACATGAGCATAGACAGGTTTGACCCGAGCAAGTATGATGTACTAACTACCTTCAACGAGGGAGCGCCTGAGGACAGGTGGATAATAAGCGAGACGAACACACTACTAAGGAAATTCGACGAACTCATGGGAGAATACAGACTGCATGAGGCAACCAAGGCAGTGCTGGACTTCTTCGTCGAGACACTCAGCCACGGATACCTAAGGATGATAAGGCCCAGGGTCTGGTCGGAGGAGTCGCTCGACAGATTCCACGCCTACACTGCGTTATACCACGCACTCAAGACGGGGCTACAGCTTCTCTCCACGATAGCGCCGCACATGGCTGAGAAGCTATGGCAAGACTTCATAAAGAGGTACGAACCGGGGGAGGCCGAAAGCGTGCACCTCAGCAGACTGTCGGAGCCTGCCAAGGATTTAACGGATGAAAGAATAGAAAAACTGATGAAGGTGGCGCTGGGGGTCATCTCTTCCGCGGCGTCGCTGAGGAACGAGGTAAAGATCAAGCTTAGGTGGCCAATACAGTACGTGAAAGTGGGCCTACCCAGGGACTATGTTGAGGGGCTGAAGGAACTTAAGCACATCATTAGATTGCTGGCCAACAGCAAGGACGTTATCATAGTGAGTTACGAGGAGCTTGATTGCGGTGAGGAAGAGATAAGTGAGGAGACAAAGGTCGACAACGTCCCATTAAAGACATGCATAAGCAGGGAGCTAACCTCCGAGCTTAGGAAGGAAGCGCTTGCCAGGGAGATAATCAGGAGGGTGCAGACCATGAGGAACTCACTTAACCTAAAGGTCGACGAACCTATCAAGGTGTACATCAAGACCGAGGACGACGAGATATCCGCGGCCCTTAATGAGCACAGAGAATACGTTGCTTCAGAGGTCAGGGCAAGGGACATCATGTTCGGAGAGGGCGAGGCTGATCTAGCGAAGGAGTGGGTTGTTGAGGGGAGGAAGGTATGGATAGGAATAAAAAGATTAAGGTCATAGTGGCCGGCTCACTAAACTACGACACCATGCTTTTCGTCAATAGGTTCGCTCCACCTAAAGTTAGGGTTAGGGCGCTTGCGAGGTACCTGGGAGGATCAGGCGGTAACGCCGCTACGGCTGCCGCACGATTTCTGGGAGTGCGCGGGACAGTGATCATGGTCGGGGCAATAGGCAACGACGAGGTCGGTAGGCAACACATCGATGCCTTGAGAAGTGAAGGAATAGACACGTCATTTATCGTTACCAAGGATGGCGTCGAATCCGGGCAGGCATTCGTTGCCGTTAATCCATCCGGGGAAACCGCCATCTACAGCTACTACGGAGCGAATGAGGCGCTCAATGATGCCGACGTACGACCGCTGCTTAATTCAGATGTTAAACCAGCTGCCGTACTAATAATGAACCCGCCTATAGAGGTTGCTGAAGCGATTGCTGGTTGGGCTAGGGAGAGGGGTGCTATGGTGGTGTGGGATCCTGGCTCACTCTCACATGAAGGAATAGATAAGCTGGATGGGATTATCCGCCGTGTCGACATAATCGCACCAAATAAGGACGAACTCCTCTCCATGACACGGGCAACCAGCGTTGAAGAAGCGGTGGAAAGGTTAAGGCAGATAAATCCGGGACTGCGCGTCCTCAGCAAGGAAGGAATCAAAGGTTCGAGACTCTTCATGGAGGACCGTGTCCTGATAGTGCGTGGCATACCCACAGAGAGGCTCGGGCTAAGGACTAGGTCAACAAGCGGTTGCGGAGATGCGTACGTGGGCGTGTTCACAGCTGCCGTATCTGTGGGCCACGACTTCATCGACGCCATGGTTCTGGCAACATGTGCTGCCACAATCAACGCTTCGAGAGAGGGTCCGAGGGGTTCGCCAAGGTACACCGAACTCATGGAGTACGCGAGCGAATGCAGGAGACTCGCTGAACCCACGGTGATCTAGGGTTAAAACGTCCGTAGCAATCGTTCACTTCACAGTTAGGATTTTCTGTGCTCGATAAGAAAAGTAACATGTGATGGTGGATGTCACAACAGTGTAGGGAAATAGCTACTAGAGTCGATGCCCTAGCTTCCGACCTCAGGCATGGCAGAATACTCGGGTCCACGGAGGCAGCCTACGCTGCCTTCTCATTCCTCTCAGACGTTGTCAAGGTATGTGGGAGGGATTTCGTCAAGTACCTCCCTAGCTGGGTAGAGACGATAATAGATGCAAGGCCCACGTCCATGGTTATGTCGAATCTTCTCAGGGAGTTCCTAATCGGGTTCGTGAATGAGGCTAAGAGAAGTGGTGTCGAGGCAGCCATTGAGAAGGTCGCCGCAATAATAGACAAGATAAATGAGGAGATAGAGCACACAAAGAAAATCGTGGCTAGGGTTGGTGCAAAAAGAATAGTTAATGGTGACGTCATCCTTACTCACTCGTACAGCACATCAGTCATAAGAATATTTGAGGAAGCCTTAAGAGAGGGTAAGAACTTCAGTGTGTACGTCACCGAGTCGAGACCCCTAGGAGAGGGCTTGGTTGCCGCTGAAAAAATAGCTAAGATGGGAATTGACACAACACTCATCGTTGACTCTGCCGTAAGGTTCGTGATGAAAAAGATAAGCAAGGTCATAGTCGGTGCCGACGCCGTAGCCGCGAATGGCGCGATAGTCAATAAGGCAGGTACATCAGCAATAGCCCTGGCAGCGAAAGAGGCGAGGACCAGGGTGCTAGTAGCTGCTGGCACCTACAAGTTCGGTATAGAGACAGTCTTCGGAGAACTGATTGAGGGCATAGTCCTGAACGATCCCGAGCTCATAATCCCTCGGAATAGAATGGAGGAACTCACTGGAAAGGTGATTGTTAGGGAGCCAATATTCGACGTGACGCCGCCGGAGTACATAGACGCAATAATAACCGAGCACGGGCTCATAGCCCCACAGGCCGTACCTATACTCATTAAGGAGAAGTATGGGCTTCCGCCAAGAGTGAAGAGCATTAAGGAACTTCTCAAGGAGGTGCGGTCCCTATGAGCGAGTATGTACCCGAGGGTGTAAGGAAGATCTGGCTCGACATAAAGGAAATGAGGATCAGGGGCGCTGGCAGAATAGCCAGGGCAGGGGCCAGGGCACTGGCCATAGCTGCCGAGGAGTTCAAGGGAAGGAACCTGAAAGACTTCATGGCGTACATGGAAAGAATAGCTGAGTTCGTGAGGTCAGCCAGACCAACAGCTGTCTCGCTACCCAACGCCGTCGCTTACGTTATGAATAGACTAAAAAGATCCGGGGCATCATCCCTCGAGGAGGCTGTCCGCGCAGTCGTTAACGCTGCTGAAGAGTTCATCGAGTACTCACTTAACGCTGTAAGAATAATCGGGGAACTTGGTGCTAAAAGATTGGAAAACGGCGATGTAGTGATGACACATTGCCACAGCACCGCCGCCGTGTCGGTCATCGCTACGGCCCATAACCAGGGCAAGGTGCACAGGGTGTACGTGAAGGAGACGAGGCCCAAGATGCAGGGCCTAATTACTGCCAAGGCCCTAGCGGATGCAGGCCTTGACGTCATCCTCATACCGGACTCTTCAGTGAGGTACTTTATGAAGAAAGTGAACAAGGTGGTTGTCGGCGCTGACACAATAGCTGCCAATGGTGCTGTCATTAACAAGATCGGCACATCTATGGTTGCCCTGGCTGCTAAGGAGGCCAGGGTACGTATGTATGTCGCCAGCGAGACCTACAAATTCAGCCCCCAGACCGTGATAGGGGAGCTGGTACCGATTGAGGTCAGGTCACCACTCGAGATAGTGACGGAGGAGTGGCTCAACAGGAACCCAGAGGTTAAGGTCTACAACCCGGTGTTCGACGTGACGCCGCCGGAGTACATAGACGCAATAATAACCGAGAAGGGGGTCATTCCTCCGCAGGCAGCAATCCTGATACTACTAGAGGAGTACGGCTTGACGCTGACTGAATCCTTCATCAAGGAACCCTATGAGCTAAGGGAGTCCGAGTTAGGGGAGTAGTAGGGCCTCTATCCCAAATTTTTTCCTGACGTATTCAGCAAATTCTATCCCTCCCGTGCTCCTCGGCAAGTTCACCAGCAATAGCTTAGGCCTGCTCTCCTCCACATACCTAAGGAGCCCCGTGAAGTCCGCGTGATCGCTGAAGGCAACGAGCCACTTATTCCGCCCTATCCTCTTGTAAGGTCTGCTGAATTCCCATCCGCTCAAGATAAGGTGGTTACCCATAACACCATTCAGTCTCCTCTTTGAGTTGACGTGGGCGAAGTAGATGAACCACCCATCCCTGATTATGTCCTCAGCCTCATCCGTTCCCTGGAGAACATAGTCACCGAACCTGTGACCGTGCCTCTCAGCTATTCTCGCCAGCTGGTACTGCTTGTACGGGAGTATGAAGGGGGCGTCGACACCCTCCCTACGAAGCACCTCCATTACCTCCTGTATTTTGCCATGATACCCGTAGAGGTACACGGGCCCGGTTGCCAGCAGCTCTCTCACCGCGTCGGCGAGGATCGTGTCGATAATGTCATCGAACTCCCTCACGTAGTTCGGCCTCCCATAGACGGCGTCGATGACCAGCACGTCCGGGCTGAGTATTGGGGTACCCTCCCCAGGCTTTTTGAAATCGCTTGTGTAAGCAAGTGTTATACCGTCTGGAAACTCTATCATCACCTGCGCCGTGCCGGGAATGTGTACTGACTCATAGAACGTTATTTTCAGGTCACCCACCCTAACCTCCTCACCGTAATCAAGGGGTAGTAGCTTATGTCGCGGTAGTTTATGGCCAAGCACAGGCAACCACTCGAGCGTGAGAGGGGTAGCAACGATTTTCTCTGATATGTTGGTGCTCTTACTTAAGCCCACTGTGTGGTCCGAGTGGACGTGGGTGACTATGCGGATCCTTCCGTCCTCGACACCATCTATATCCACTAGGCCAACCGATATTACTCCGTGGTCATTGCCCTTCACCAAAGTCCTCATCAGTACAGCGTCCAGAAGAACTCCCCTACAGGTTAGGTCTGAGACGGCTTAAGGCACTTATCTATGGTAATACATGGACCATTACTGAGTAAAAATCACTGAATCTTGATACCGTAGGCCTTGCTCAGAACGAACTTGAACTCCTCGAGGTCAGCACTGATCGTCGGAGCATCACCCGCGCTCTCCTTAACCACATCTGGGTCTTTGAGCCCGTGGCCAGTGACGAGAACCACTACCTCCTCATCCTTATCAACCCTCCCATCCTCGAGGGCGGCCATGAGGCCAGCGAGGCCGGCCGCGCCGGAGGGCTCCGCGAACACACCCTCCCTGGAGGCCAGGAGCTTCATTGCCTTCAGTATTAGTTCGTCTGGGACCTCCTCGGCGTCACCCTTGGTTTCCTTAAGAGCCGCTATGCCTGCATCACCGTCCCAGGGGTACGGGTCCTCCAGCCCCCACGCTATCGTGTGAGGATGATCCCAAGGCTTTATGTTGAATGGGTCCTGCCCTTCCTTGAACGCCCTCACAAAGGGCGGGTTACCCGTTGATTGAACAGCGAAGAGGTGGGGTAGGTCAGGTATTATGCCTAGCTCCCTAAAGTCCCTGAACCCCTTCCAGACGCCTGTGAGGAGTGATGCCGCCCCAACAGGGACGAAGACCCAGTCAGGGCTCCTCCAGCCCAGCTGCTCCACGATCTCGTATGAGATCGTCTTGGGTCCCTCGATCTGGTACGGGTTGAAGGGGCCGAAACTCGGGGCCATGTAGAAGCCGAACCTCTCGTGCACCATCCTCATCAGCTTGACGGTCGGGTCCTCCCTACCGAGTCCGCGCACCCTGAACACCTTAGCTCCGTAGAAGAGGAGCTGGGCTATCTTGCCGTAGCCAGCCTGCTCTATCACGAATGCTATGACGTCGATCCCGGCCCTAGCACCATAAGCCGCTAGTGCAGCGGCGGCATTACCGCTGGACGCTGTTACTGCCTTAGTAAAGCCGAACTCCTTAGCAACGCTCACCGCCACCGACATGCCCCTGTCCTTAAACGAGCCCGTAGGGTTCCTGGTCTCGTCCTTCAGGTAGAGGTTCTTCAGGCCGAGCTCCTCCGCCAGCCTCTTTGCCTTTATCAGCGGGGTAGCGCCCTCGCCCAGGCTAACGATCTTGCTCTCGTCCTTCGGCGGGATGAGGTCTTTGTACTTCCACATACTCTCAAGCGGTATCTTGGCCAGGTACTCTTTTGTCACGACCTCCTTCATCGCTTCGTAATCGTAGTGTATGTCGAGCCTACCTAGGTCATTCTTTTCACACGTTATCCGGGCATCCTCGTACGGGTAGATCTTGCCGCACCTGGAACATTTTAGGTACTTAATGAACCTACTCAACCCCGGTACCTCGGAGGTAATAGACGGGTGAGGTTATGTAAGAAGATTAACTTGCAATTGTAAAAAACAAACGTTCACTCACTTGCCTCATATCTTGGGCCAGTACTCGTCCGGGAAGTGTATCGCCCTGGTCGGGCAGGCCGTCGTACAGAGACCACAGCCGTAGCACTTCTGCTCGTTCACCACGGGCAGTAGTTTACCGCCCTTGTTGACGAGGTGGACAGCGTCGTAGTCACAGACCTGCTCACAGAGCCCGCACGAGATACAGAGTTCCTCGTTAACCTTCGGCGACTTTATCTCCCACCACCCTGGCTCCTTTGTCAGGTACTTCAGGGCCTTACCCTTTATGTCCTCTATCGATGAGTAGCCGTGCTCCTTCAGCCACTTCTCAACCCCCTCGACAAGCTTCTTTATCACCCCAAGACCTTCTACGAGAACCGATGTACAGACTTGCACCGCCGAGGCACCGGCCATTATGTACTCGATCACGTCTTCAGGCGTAGTGACGCCTCCGACACCGATCACGGGGAGCTTAGTGTTCTTCGCTATCTCCGCTACTATTGCTACACCTATGGGCTTTATCGCGGGGCCCGAGAGCCAGCCGTGGCCAAAGGGACCACCCATATACGGCCTGCCAGTCTCAATGTCTATGTGAAGGGCTGGACCAACGGTATTTATAGCCACTATACCGTCTACACCGACCTGCTCAAGCTCTTTGACCATCTCGGTCAGTCCGAAGATGTGTGGTGAGAGCTTCGGGAATATTGGCACATCCACAGCCTCCCTCAGTGCCTTTGCCGACTCAATTACTGGCCTGTAGTCGTAGCCGAGGTAGTGGGTAGAGAACTCTATGCCCTCGGCACCGGCCTTAACAGCCTTTGGCCCTAGTTCCTTCAGCTCGTGAGGCTTATAGCCGATACTGGCAATCAGGGGTATTCCGAACTTGTCGGCAACTTTCCTAGCATAGGGTAACTCCTTCTCGAACCACTGCTCCGGCGGAAGATCTGTCCATAGCTCTGCGTTGAGGAGTCCGTAGAACGCACCCCTTATTTTGTTGACTCTTGTCTGGAACTGCCCTCCTCTGTAGGTCGGCACGACCATGTCAATTATGCCTCTGTTCACCACGCCCATGTGAGGCCTCGGCACCTTGGCAGCGACGACACCTATGGTCTTGCTCACTAAGCCTCCTATGCCGGCCTCGGCCAGCCTCTCCATGGCTGGGCCATCCCTTGATATAGGGCATGCGGAGTTTAGGATCGGGTTCTTGAACTTTAGGCCCGCTATCTCTACGGTTAGATCCACCGCCACCTTATTCACCCCCACAAAATCTCATGCGCGGAGGTACTCTATCTTGTACTTTTCCTCCATGGACGCCATCCTGTCCCAGAGTCTCTCTATTGTCTTATGAGCCTTTTCCATAGCCTCCTCGACATCCACTGTCATGAACTTCCTCTCCTTAGTCACCCACCTACCCTCCACAAGGACGCCCCACACGTCCTGGCCAGTGAACGTATTCACTATATGACCGTAGACTGTCTTCTCGTTCAGAGGTGTTGGCACAAACTCTGGTCTTATGATGACTATGTCAGCGTCCTTACCCGGCTCTATAGACCCTATTCTGTCGTCCATGTGCAGGGCCTTGGCTGCGTTGATTGTCGCCATCTCAATTACGTCTAGAGGGGCTAGGATCCTCGGATCTTTATTCACGACCTTATGCACAAGGTATGTTGACCTCATGTTATCGAATACATCGAATACATAACCATCATTACCTATGGCAACATTTATGCCGAGTTCCAGCATCTTCTGAATGCGTGGAACACCGACACCGTTTATCATATTGCTCATAGCATTATGTGCCACATTTACCCCGTACTCCTTAATAATTTTAAGTTCTTCATCAATCGCCTGCACAACATGCACGGCCACGAATCTATCAGAGAGGAAGCCTATGTCCCTCAGCCTTTCTATTGGTCTTTTACCGTATCTCTCGATATTGTGGTACACGTCTATAAGGCCCTCTTCAACGTGCATCGCATAAATTGTTCCGTACTTGTCCGCTAGCTCCTTTGTCTTTGTCAGCACTTCATCAGTCACAGTAAAGGACGCGTGTACAGCGAAGAATCCCTTAACCCTTGCCTTGGGATCAGAATGCGTCTCCCTAACGAATCTCTCGTTCTCTGCGATTATTTTGAACCCCTCCTCAGGGCTCCTCCTCTGCGTAGCGCAGAAGCCTGCAAAACCCCTTAAACCGACCTCCTCCGCTCCTTTCCTTATGTAGTCTAGTCCGTTTGTCACCGAGTTTGGCGAGGAATTCATGTCTTTGAAGAATGTTGTGCCTGTCCTTGCAAACATTATGGAGCCCATCAGCGAAGCTACGTATATGTCATCGTACGTTATGTTCTCGTCAAGAGCCCACCATATCCTCTGAAGATTCTGCTGAAAGTCAGTAGGCGGCTCAATCAACCCAAACCACGTGGATGCTGCGAGGAGCACACCGTAAAAGTGTGTGTGAGCGCACACGAATCCAGGTGTTACAACAGTGCGCCGACCCTCAACAATCTCCTCAGACTCGTACTTGCTGGTACCGTCACCGACCCCAACATCGACTATTTTTCCATCTCTTATGGCGACAAAACCTCTAGGTATTACATCTCTGTTTCTGTTCATAGTGACAACGAGGGCGTTATTTATGAGTATGTCAACTTTATCTTTCATAATCCTCTCCTAGAAATCTATCACCGACATACCTTTTAATAAACCGTTAATTAAGGAAAGCAAATAAGCGAGACGCAGGGTAGGCATTATTGGCTTTAAGTGTACATTATTTAGTTAAGATAACTTAGATTAAAATTAGAATTAGAGGATATTGTATACAAGCTAACGGAAAATTTAATAAAAATGTTAAGATAAAAATCTGTATCCTATTACGCTTAGTCTGGGAGTATCGTAGTTCCTGCCTGGCCCTTAACGACTTCATAGCCCTGCTTTAGGTGGCCGATGGCCGCCCTGAGACCGCCGTGCCTCACGAACCTGATCGCTGCCAGTACCTTCGGGCCCATGGAGCCTGGCTTGAAGTGGCCCTCCTTGTAGTACTTCTCGAGCTCTGAGGCCTTCACCACGTCGAGCTTCTTCTGGTTGGGCTGCTTGAAGTTCAGATAGACACCGTCAACGTCGGTAAGGATTATAAACTGGCCGACACCCAGCTCAGTCGCTAGGACTTCGCCAGCTAGGTCCTTGTCGATCACCGCCTCAACACCCTTTAGGGTGCCGTCCTCCTCCTTGATCACCGGTATCCCGCCGCCTCCCGATGCTATCACTATCCAGCCCTCATCAAGCAGCTTCTTCACAGCTTCTACCTCAATGTTCTGCTTGGGGTCGGGAGAGGGCACAACCCTCCTCCAGCCGCCTCTTGGGTCAGGCTTGATTACCCAGCCCTTCTCCTTGGCCAGGCGCTTCGCCTCCTCCTCAGTGTAGTAGCTGCCCACGTACTTCGTCGGGTTCTGCCATGCGGGGTCGTCCTTGCTTACGAGCACCTGATTTACTATGGCAACCACTCCCTTAATGTGGTCCTTAATACCCTCCTTAATGAGGAGGTTACCTATCGACTGCATCAGTAGGTAGCCGAGCCAGCCTTGCGTCATTGCCCCGGCTATATCCATCGCGAGTGGAGGTATCTTGTCCTTTGACCTCTCCATCCACTCAAGTATGGTACCGACCTGGGGGCCGTTTCCATGGGTGATCGCCACTTTGTAGCCTTCTTTGACAATCTTTACTATAGTCTCAGCCGCCTTGTACGCGTTCTTCCAATAATTCTCTGTAGTACCTGGTTCACCTTTGGTCTGGAAAGCATTGCCTCCCAGAGCGATTAATACGTATTTCTCATTCCTCTCAGCCATGATCGATCACCGGAGTTTCGTGATCTCTTATGATTGTTTGGATGGGTTTTAGGTTTAGATTTAAAACTCTTGGAACCTGGAGCCCATGACCATGGCCATTACGGCCTTCTGGACGTGGAGCCTGTTCTCCGCCTCCTGGAAGTAAAGGCTCCTCTCGTAGCTGTCGAGTACCTCGTCAGTGACCTCCTGTCCCCTGTCTGCAGGGCCACAGTGCATATAGTACGGCTTGCCAGCCTTCTCGAGCAGGTCCATGGTGACTATCCAGTCCTTGAACTTCTTCTGGTACTCCTTAGCGCCCTCCTTGTCCACAGTGCTGTTGTACGGCGGGAAGAAGCCCTTCGGCGACCAGGCCTTCGGGTAGACCACGGCGGCGCCCTCGAAGGCCTCCTCCATGTTGTTGGTTATGGTGAAGCTGCCGCCGTACTGGTCGGCGAGCTCCTTAGCCTTCTGGATTATGTGGTCTTGGAGCTCGAAGCCCGGTGGGTGAGCCAGTACGACCTCAGCACCAAACATCGCTGCTATTAGGGTCACGCTCTGCGGGACGGCGAGAGGCTTTAGGCCGCCGCTATAGGCGTAGGAGACGACGAACTTCTTGCCCTGTATCTTTGGCAACACCTCCAGGACCGCCATAATATCTGCGAGGGCCTGGAACGGGTGGTAGACGTCGTCCTCCATGTTGAGCACGGGTATCTCGGCCCACTTAGCGAATTCCTCGATGACCCTGTGGCCCCTGCCAATGTGCCACTTGGCGGCGTCACCGTAGATTCTTATGGCTATGCCGTCGCCGTACCTGCTGAGCACCCTGGCCACGTCCCTGATAGCCTCGGTCTTGTAGGGCTCCATGTCCTCTGGCAGGGTCGGCGTGTAGACATCGTTCGGGGAGAGGAAGTGGGCGTGGCCACCTAGCTGGAACATGCCGGCCTCGAAACTGTTTCTGGTTCTCAGCGACCTGTTGTAGAACAGCATGAAGAGCGTCTTGCCCTTAAGGTAGGGGGTCGGTACCCGGCTCCTGAACTTCCTTTTCAGATCAAGGGCTGCCTCTATAACCTTCCTTATGTCATCCTGCGTGTAGTCAATGTTAGTTAGCCAGTGCTTACCCTCGAAGTACCCAACATACCAAGGAAGTCCCATGGTTAGGACCTCATCTTAATGATTGGTCGGCTTTTTAAAAAGAGAGTCTAATGCGGCCTGGTTTAGGTGGTTAAGAAAATTATGTTGTGTTTGCCTATCATTTATGCACATCTATGTTAAGATTCCGCTCACCTTATGTTGGCCATGGTTAGGGCGAGGACCGCGGCCTTGGTCCAGAGTCCGTTCTCGGCCTGCTCGTAGAGCACGGACCTAGGTGAGTCTACGACCTCGTCGTCGGCCTCGTAGCCCCTCATTATGGGCATGACGTGCATCAGAACACCGCTCTTGTCCATGAGGTCCATAAGGTCCTTAGTGACCTTCCAGTCTTTGTACTTCTCGTATATCTGTAGCTCCTGCTCAGCGAACTTGCTGTACCCCAGCTCTTGGAGCTGCCTGGTCGCCCAGTTCCTCGGGAAGACGGCGTGGGCGCCGCTCAGTGCCTCCTTGTAGTCGTTGCTGAATTCGAGGTGAGCGCCACTCGCTTCAGCGTTCTTCTTAGCCATCTCCACGATGTCCGGGTATAGCTCGAACTCCGGCGGGTAGACCACGGTCACGTCAACACCCATCCTCGTGAAGAGGAGGAGGTCCTCGTTGACGCTGCACGGCCCCCTGACGTGCGGGGAGTACGCCCACATGATGACGTATTTCTTGCCCTTCGGGTTCGGGAAGACCTCCTCGAAGGTCATGTAGTCGGCGAGTCCCTGCGTGGGGTGGAACTGGTCGTCAGCCATGTTGATGACGGGTATGCTGATGTGCTTGGCGGCCTCTCTTATGATGGCGTTGCCAACGCCGTGCTTGAAGTCTATCGCCTTATCAAGTATCCTTATGCCGAGGCCCTGCCCGTATCTCTCGTACATAGTCACTACGTCCTTGACCTTCTCACCCTCACCCATCCTGGTCATCCTGGCCTCGATGTACTGGGCGTGGCCGCCGAGGTAGGTCATCGCAGCCTCGAAGGCAGCCCTGGTCCTGGTGGAGGGGGCGTAGAAGAGCATGAAGAACGTCTTCCTATCCAGTATCTTCGGTATACCCTCTATTCCGTAATGTACGTACCGCCTCTTCAGGTCCTTTGCAAGTTCTATGGCGAGCCTGAGTTCCTCAACGCTCCAGTCCTGGGTCGTGATTAAGTCTTTACCCGTGAGATCCGCTACTAAATGTTTCATGGCTATTTAACCCCTCATAGATGATATGCTTCCTAACATCATAAAGGTTTGAGTTGATTCTGACGTGATATAAAGGAAGGGCCAGCCTACTTACTGAGCTGGCGTTGTATTGCCCCCCTTATCCTCTTCCATGTAGTGACCAGGTCCTCGGGCATTACCTTCGTGCCAGCTATTACCGGCATGAAGTTCGTGTCCCCATTCCAGCGGGGGACTATGTGTATGTGCATGTGGGCCTCTATACCAGCTCCCGCCACCCTACCGATGTTCATGCCTATGTTGAACCCCTGGGGAGAGTACTCGTCCTCTATTGCCCTCATGACGAGCGTCACCAGCCTATGAATATCCATAATCTCCTCTTCTGTGAGGAGGTCTGGCCTCGGCACGTGCCGTATCGGCGCCACCATGACGTGCGCTGTGTTGTACGGGTATATATTCAGCATAGCTATGCTGTACCTGCTCCTGAATACCACATAGTGACTCCTGTCGTCACCTCTCACTGCATCGCAGAATATGCAGCTCTTCACTCCCCCACCATACTTCCGCAGATACTCTATCCGCCATGGAGCCCATAGAACTCTCAATAATCAGCACCAGTTAATCTAGTGGTTAACAGTTCTTATACCAATGCCGGCATCACTGCCCCCTCCTGAGGAATAGGGTGAGCAGGAAATCCTGAGGTATGAGGAGAGAGATTATGTAACCGACGAATATGAAGGCTATGTGAGGTAGGGCCGGCGATACCCACACAAGCGAGTCCTCCGATATTATCCCCTTCCTCACAGCGTCCATAACAATCCTCTTCTCCTGCTCAAAGTCTATGTCGACATCGGCCGACACGCTGCAACGGAACCCCCTCTCTGTGGGCACTGTGAGAAGGAACAGGTACTTCGACTTGAGATAGTCGCTCACACTTAAGGGCCTCCCCATGAACAGCAACGGTTTCTTTGAACCTTCAACGCAGCCAAGCCTGTCCAGCTCCTCCTTATGGACGAGGTTCAGGACAAGGTAGTAAATAATTAACGCCAGAGGCGGAATAACCGAGAGAGCCACCGTAAGCAACGAGATGGGAAGCACAAGGAAGCTTGGGTGGGCTGCAGCTATTAGGAGCATTGCCAGGGCATCCGCTCCACCAATTAGGTCAAGGAAAGCCATGGCAAGTAATGCTATAGCAGGCAAGAACGAGAATATTGTATGGATCGGCTCATACCTACCAAGGTATACATTATACGCGATAACGAATACTGCTGCCGGAACCCATGTCAATTCTGGTATGTCCCTATATTTGAGGTCCCTATACGTCGCGTACGTGAGAGTTGCCGCTACCGGGATCGCTGTGACGATGTCGGGGCTGAGCGGCAAGGGGCTCTCATTCCTCCACGTCCCTGATGCCCTCGTCCGTTATTAGGAATACTGCCTCGCCCTCCGGCAGATGCGGGGCGTCAACGATCCTCGCTATCCTCCTGTTGCCCCTGGCCTTCCTCAGCTGCACCCTAACGCCGGGCGCGTGAGCGAGTACGTGGCCGCCAACGGCCTGGGTCGGGTCCCCGTAGAACACGTCGGGCCTCGCCATTACCTGATTGGTCACTACCACCGCCACGTTGTAGACCTCGGCTATCCTCGCTAGCTGATGTAGGTGCTGATTGAGGCGCTGCTGCCTCACCGCTAGGTTCTCCCTGCCGGGGTACTCGGCCCTGAAGTGGCTCGTCACAGAGTCTATCACAAGTAGCCTGATGTTCTCCCTCGGTATGAGTTCCATGGCCTCGTTGACTATCGCTATCTGGTGATCCGTGCTTATCGCCCTAGCCACTATTATGTTCTTCATTGCCTCGTCGGGGTCCAGGCCCACAGCTCTTGCCATCTTCTCGATCCTCTCCCACCTGAAGGTGCCCTCCGTATCAATGTAGAGGGCCTTGCCGCTCAGCCCGCCCTCCTCGGGCGGTAGCTGGACGTTGACGGACAGTTGCATACATATCTGTGTCTTCCCGGTACCGAACTCGCCATAGAACTCCGTTATCGTCCTGGTCTCTACGCCACCGCCGAGAAGCTCATCCAGCCTCTTTGACCCAGTGGTTATTCTCCCTATATTCTTAGACTCCTGCTTCAGCTCGAGCGCCGTCTTGAACCTCAGGCCTAGGGCGTCCCGGGCCTTATTCACGATTTTCTGCACGGTGTTTATCGGCACCCCAAGGATGCTGGCTAGGTCGTTGACGTTCGCTACGGCGACAGCCTCTATGGTCTTGTAGCCTGCCTCCTTCAGCTTCCTAACTATCGTCGGGCTCAGCCCCAGGTCCTCGAGCCTCATGACAGGCCTCTCCTCTTTTGCCTCACTCATACAGACCACCGTCCCTACTGTATGTTACTTATTTGAAGGGCTATAAACACTCGAAAAATTGTTTATTCAGAAAATTCTCGAGGTCATTTACAGGCCGCGGAGGTAGTGGAGGGTCGGGCGCCTGGAGAGGTGGTCGGGTAAGGCTGAGTCGACCCGCGGGTAGCCCCTCACATCCTTCTTAATTCTCTCGATGAGGTCGTCAACCTTCATGGATACCTGCTCCCTGGTGCCGCGGATCCTCACGTTCACAGTTCCCGTGCTCACCTCCCTGTCACCAACCACCACTATGTATGGGATCCACTCGATACCCGCCTCCCTGATCTTCTTGCCAAGGCCTAGGTCCCTGTCATCTAGGTCGGCGCGTACCCCCTCCTCCTTAAGCTTCTGAAGCACCTCCTCGGCATAGCTGAGGTGGTTCCTGCTTACGGGTATGACCCTCACCTGTATCGGGGCGAGCCACACCGGTATCGTCGGGGTCTTCCCACTAGCTTCCTGCTTAACAGCTGCGTCGAACACCATGTATATATACCTCTCGACACCGCCTATCAGCGCCGTGTGTATTATCACGGGGTATCTCTCGTTGCCCTCCTCATCAACGTACCTTATGCCGAACCTTTTGGCGTTACCGATGTCTATCTGGAATGTGGCTATCTCCCTCGGCCTCCCAAGTACGTCGATTATGTTATACTCGATGTTGAGGACCCAGTAATAGATCCCTGCTGGCAACACCTCTATGAGGGCGGGCCTCCCCTCCCTCCTTATCAGCTCTATGATGTAGTCTCTGTGCTCATCGAAGAAGTCTCGGGTGACGTTATAGATAGCCCAGTAGTCCTGCCCGACCTTAGCTACCTCCTCGAGTATCACCTCCTGAACCCTCTTCGCGGTCTCCATGGCCTGCTCCAGGTCCCTGTTGAATACGTGGAGGTCCGGCATGAAGAACTTCCTCAACCTGAAGCACAGCATGACCTCGCCGCTCTGCTCGTACCTGTAGCTGTCCGCTACCTCGAAGGCGCCGAAGGGGAGGTCTCTGTAGCTGATTATCCAGTCCTTTATCATCGCGAACTGCTGGTGGCACGCTGCGTACCTCATGACCATCGTCCCGGTGTCTGTCCTGAGCTCGTAGAGTCTGTCGCCGAAGAGTTCAGCATGCTCCCTCACCGGGCGGAACTTTAGGTTGAACATGTTAGTGCCCCTAACCCTAAATACTGGGAACCCGACGCGTTTTGCGACCTTCCAGGAGTACTCCATGACTGCGTCGAGTATCGTGGTTGCGTGGGGGCCGTACCTCATGTGGCCAGCGTCGGACATCGGCTCCCACTCGAAGCCGAATTTCCTGCAGATCTCGACTATCCTGGGCTTGCCCCCCGGTAGCTCCTTCTTGAAGTACTCCTTATCAACGAGTATCTTCAACCCCTCCTCACCCTCCTTGAACTTGTACTCCTCCGGCCTGTAGAGGCCGCCATCCGGGGTCAGTATGAAGTACTCCTTCTCTATCGCGACACGCTTTACGGCGCCCGGCTTAAGCTCCCTGGAGAGCTCGGAGAGTGGGTGACCCAAGCACTTGATTTCGAAGGCCTTATACCACCCGAAGGGAGCCCTCAGCACCTTACCCTTGAAAACAGACTTAACCGCTTCCTCCAGTGACTTCATAACCTCCATTGCCTCGAAGGGGGGCGCGAGCCTGCTGGATAGGTGCGCGTACGGGTAGAGCACTACGGTTTCCGCCTTGACGTTCTCCGCTATCTCAGCTATGTTCCTCGCTACCTGCTCCAGAAACTCCTTGCCGCCCTTGGCGTCCCCTTCCTCAACGCTTATGAAGACGACGAGCGCGTTCTCCGACCTCGCCTCGCCCGGCACACCAACGAGTTCCTCGGCGTCCTTGAGAGCCTTCTCCCTAGCCTTGAACCAGAATTTCTCGGCATGGATCGTTAGTAACCGCAATTAGTTGCACCTAACACCTACTATCCGTAACAAACTATAAACTAATCCTGCGTCCCCTCCTCAGAACCCTCCTCAACCCTCTCAATCACTTCGTGGAAGGTGTTTACCCTGCAGTAGGGGCACCAATGGTATATACGGCCCATCTCCTTCAGGTTATAGCTCACCTTAAGCACCCACACACGCCCGCACCTAGTACACTTGAGCCTCCAGGATGTCATTCTCTCACCCGTTCCTCATCGGCATAAACGTATAAAAGACCAGTACCACCACCGATTAACGGATGACCTCTGGTGGGCCCGTAGCTCAGCCAGGCAGAGCGGCGGATCGGCAGAGCCGAGGCTCCAGTCCACTACGGGTCTGAAGACCGCGCGAGCGGGATGATAGGAGAGTCCCCCTGGGAGAGACCCGTAGGTCGGGGGTTCAAGTCCCCCCGGGCCCACCACACCCGTAAGGGGTGAAGGGCTCCTAATTCTGACTTCCTAAACGAAGAGATGGTAGGTTACATTCATGCCGTTATTCCCTAAGAGTCTGAATCAGAGCTTTGGCCCCTCATCATTAGGGGACTCAGCCAATAATGAGTCATCACTTTAGTAGAGAACTCATTTCACGTCTCTTAACCAGAGGTCAGTGAGGCGATGCTTCTTTAACTTCCTGAGCTCCCTCTCGAGGTATCTGTAGACTGTTGAGTGCTGCCTGCCCTCTATCAGCATCATGATAGCCTGCCTGGCTACCTCGACGCTCTCGTAGTCCCCTATTATTGCGACCTTGTCATCGTAAACGCTTATGTATGTGCCAGTCATCTCCTCCAGGTTCTTTCTCGCCTTCCCCTTCTCACCGATTATCCTCCCCTTAACCCTCCTCAGGTGATTCGGAGAGTCACCAACTTCCTCCTTCAGGTCTATCACCACAAGCACTTGGTCGTCGGAAAGGAGTCTCTCCGCCCTTTCCGGGCTGAAGCCCAGTGCTATGGCGGTTACGAAGTCTTTCGCCTTCATGAGCTTGAACGGCGAGACCCTGGGCGCCGCTGGCTCTATGATGACGGTCCCGTTCGCGCTGTCCACCACGACCTTGACACCTAGCTCCCGCTCCAGCATCCTGAGTACCTCTCCTTTCTCACCCACGAGCACACCAACTCTCTCGAGAGGCACTCTGACGTATATCCTCGTCCCCACCTCGCTCAAATTCTCTGCCCTCGACTAACTCATGGATAAACGGCTCTATTATTCGTTTGATGAGGTTGTCCGTCTCCGGAGCTCTTCTTCACTGATCTCTCCTGTGACGTAGAGATACATGTCCTTGAGTTCCGGTACCTGTAGACCGACCTCCTCATCGAAGAACCTCCGGAGGTTCCTCAGATCCCTCACAAGGAAGTCCTCTGCGTTCGGGTGACCGAGCTTAACTGCCTGGCTAACGTCTATTATGTAGTGCTTCCCCTGCCACACCATTATATTGAATTCACTGAGGTCGCCGTGAACAAGCCTCGCTCTCTCATACATTTTACGGACATCCTTGAGGACGTTCCAGAATATTCTCTCGTACTCCTCTTCCTCGAGTTCCGTCTCCACGAGGAGGGGCGCCCTAACACCCTCTTCCCCTATGAAGTCAAGCACAAGTATGTTCTTGTGCTGGGCCCTCGGCGTGGGGACAGAGACACCTGCGCGATGTATTAGCTTGTAATTCCTGAACTCCTTGTTAGCCCACATCTCCATCAGCTTCTTAGTCGATTTAGGTATTCTCCTCATCTCGAACCTCGGGTCGCCAGCTAGGTACTTTATCAGGCCCTTTCGGAACTCGGCTGTGGTCGTGAGGTATATCTTGACGGCAATATCCTCGCCCTTAAAGTCCTTACCCCAGTACACCCTCGCCTCCTTACCTGCGCTGACGACGCCCTTCAACTCGTATATCTGCTTTTTCCTAACCAGCTCGAGTATTGCCTTAACAGTTGCGTAGTCGAAGACCTCCTCAACGGTCTCGAAAAGGTCCTTGTCAACCCTCCGTTTCTCTTTCCCCGTTAGTCTGTAGTACTGGTCGAGAATTCTCTCGAGCCTGTCATCTGAGGACAAGACACACAACACCCAAGAGGGCTCAGAACTCCTCGATCTCCAGGAACTCTGGGTCTAGGTAGCCCTCCTTGATCAGCCTCTCCTTCTCATCCCTGGTGTACCTGTAGATCACGTCGCCGCGGTCATCCCTGAACTCCCACACACTAACGAGCACGACGTCCCTCTCCCTCATCCACATCCTCCTTCTGAGCTTACCCGGTATTCTAGCCCTCCTCTGCTTCCCGTCGGTGCAAAACACGTCGACCCAGCCAGCACCGACTATCCTCGTAACTATGCAGAGAATAGTCCCCTCCTCTGGGTTCGGCACAAGGAACTCGTCCTCTGAGCTTCGCTTGCCCTTCTCTTTCCTTTCTTTCTTTCCCACGCAATCACCTATCCATGATATACGCTCTACCCTTATAAAGGAGGTATCGCTTATCACCCTCCTCCCTAATAACGTACTCCTTCTCGGTAAGGTACCGTAGCCCCTCAGCCCAAGCCCTTTGCAGGCTGACCGTCGCCTCCTCACCAGTGTCCAAGAACTTAACCACCATCTTGGAGCCGTAGAACGCTACGATAACAGCCAACCTACCGCCCAGCTCTATCACGTCCCCCTCTATGAGGCCTGGCAACCTAACGGAGACCGTGAGCTTTGAGTGCTTCTTACCGCTCCTGTATCCGGCGTCCTTCCACGTCGACACGACCTTAGCCCCGAAGACCCTCTTCAGGTAGTTGGCTAGCTTCATCGCGGCCCTCTGGTCTAGAACCTTCACATCGACGCCGTTCTTCACCTCCTTAACGTCAACCACAGACTCCTGCAGCCGCCTCATGCTCTGCACATCCGAGACGAATCGCCTCGACCACTCACCCCTGAGCGGTGCCATGGTCCTAATCTGCATCTCTGCCTCGAAGTGCCCGCTCTTTATCTTCATGCATCTCGGGCAGAGCCTCTTCTTTACCAGCACGTTTATCAGTGCCTCCTGAGACACTAGAGCCCCTTTGTAAGAACCGGCAACAAGGATGCGCGCCGTCGTATCCGTTAATTCCTTCACCTCAGCAAACACGTCCTCAAAACCAGGGTACGTGTTCGCCCTCCTTATGAAGACCTCGTTGATAATCGTCTCAACTATCTCCTCAACGCTGTCGCTGATGAATACCCATTTCCCTCTCAGGAGGGTGCTCCCGCAGGAGGGACATAACGTGACCTCGATCTTGGGCGGGAGCTCGACTATCTTCCTCTCCTTAACAAAGCATCTGGGGCAGAGACCATCGATTATCGGGAAACCCTCTTTCTCTTCTGCACCGCATCTGACGCAGAACCTCACCATGGCGCCAGCACCCGCTAAATCAGCGGCGACCTGACGTACATAGCGTAGGGGACTCCCTCGACCCTCGCCACCGCATCGGGGTTAATGAACCCCAGCTTAACGGCTAACTTAACTGCCTTCTCCCCAACTATTATCGCCGATGAGGCCTCCAGGAGGTAGTTGAGGAGTTCGTCACCGCCTATCTTCATGGCGCCGAAGAACTCCTTGTTCAGCTCAAGCCTCGTGCCACCCTCAGAGAAGACCTTACCTAGGAGTTCCTCGTCACACACACCGATGACGACTTCCCTCCCGTAATCACTCAGCGTCTCATGCCGTCCCAGAAAGAGCGTGACGTCCTCGGGCCTCAGATCGGCCTCACCGGCGTCTCCGCTCCGCACGCCAGGCACCTTATCACCCACACCTTACCCTGCCTCCTGAGCTCCGTGTGGTACGAGCCGCAGGTGCTGCACCTCACGTACGTCTCTAGGAACCTCTTGAAGAGCTGCCTCAGTGTGTTCCTCGAGACCTTAAGGAAGATAGTGAGGGCGCCTGAGTCATCGATGGCTCCCCTAGCACCGATCTCCTTAAGGAGGTACCTCATGCAGATCCTGGGCTCCCTCCTTATCCTGTCACATACCTGCTTGAAGTTCGTTATCCTCGTGTAGGGCCCGGTGCGTATTATCTGGAACTCCGGTATCTCTATAGGCTGTACCTTGGCCCTCTCAGGGAGGTTACTGTATAGCCTCTCCAGCAGGGCCTCATAATCCCAGAGTATCTTGTCACTGCTCACTTCAGCAACCCCAGTACCCAACGGTTCATAGCTTAAATAATGTGGTTAGGGGGCTCGCATAATTAAGGTCCGATGACCCTACCCCTTAGGCAGGAACCGTATGAGGGTGTACATCGAGACCTACGGCTGCGCTCTGAACCGGGCCGATACCGCGCTCATGAAGTCCCTACTATCCGCCAGCGGGCACGAGATAGTTCGAACCATTGACGACGCCGATGTCGTGATCATAAACACCTGCACTGTTAGGAAGGATAGCGAGGAAAGGATCCTCAAACGGCTTAGTGCACTGAGGAACCTGAACGGTAAGAGGCTTATAGTGGCAGGCTGTATGGCGGCTGCCCAGCCCTACACGATCCTAAAGCACGTCCCGAACGCTGTGCTTCTCTCGCCCCAGCACGTAACCGAAGTTGTTTCCCTGGTTGAGTCAAGTGCCCCGAAGCACCTCGTCGGCGGCGAGAGGGATGTCTCGTACCTGGAGCCTTACTTAGAGGATAGGGTAGCAACCATACCGTTAGCTGAGGGCTGCTTAGGTGACTGTGCGTTCTGCATTGTGAAGATAGCTAGAAGGAGGCTCAGGTCCTACAGGCCCGGCCTGATCGTGAGGGCCGTGCGCAAAGCTGTTGGAAGGGGGGCGCTGGAGATCGATCTGACGGCGCAGGATACAGGTTCCTACGGTGTCGACTTAGGCGGTGTGAGGCTCCCGGACCTCGTTCGCAGAGTGCTCGCCGAGGTCGACGGGAACTACATGATCCGTATCGGTATGATGAACCCGGACACGATCTCCGACGTCCTCGATGACCTGATCGAGGTTCTCCGGAACAGGAGGGTCTTCAAGTACGTTCACCTACCGCTCCAGTCCGGCAGCGATAAGGTACTGAGGATCATGAAGAGAAGGTACAGCGTTGACGAGTACAGGGAGATCGTTAAAGAATTGCGCAATAAGGTGGAGGGAGTCACCATAGCGACTGACATTATTGTTGGACACCCGGGTGAGGACAACGAGGACTTCGAGATGACGATCGAGATTGTTAGAGAACTGATGTTTGACAAGGTGCACATAGCGCAGTACACACCGAGGCCCAGGACAGAGGCAGCCGCTATGAGGCAGGTGCCCGAGGGCGTGAAGAAGGCTAGGAGTACGGCACTCGCGCTATTAGTGGAGGAGATAGGGAGGAGGCAGAATTTCGAGTATGTTGGCTCACTGGCCAAGGTGCTGGTCGCGACGAGCTCCTTCAGGGGTGATGCCCTAGGGAGGACATTCAACTATAGGCCAGTGGTTATCAAGGAGCTCAAGGACTTCAGGGGTTACGGTGTGGCAAGGATTGTGGGAGCAACCTTCTTTGACTTAAGAGGTAGGCTCGAGAAAAAAATGGATGAAGCGTAAGATGGTTACGCAAAGTTATAAACCCCCATCATTAGGGTTGAATTGATGCGAGATGACCAAGGAAGCCGTCGACCCATACGTCATCGGTAGGCACGTGTTCGCCAATCTGTATGGCATAGGTAGGGAGAAGCTGACTAACCTAGAATACATCAGAAACCTTGCCGTGAGGGCCGCTAAGGAGGCTAACATGACGATCATTGATGTGCATGCCTGGAGCTTCGGGGGCATAAAGGGAGGGGTCTCGGTGATAGTCCTCGTGAATGAGTCGCACCTTGCAATACACACGTGGTCAGAGTACGACTACGCCACCGTAGACATCTACACCTGCGGGGACGCCAGCGACCCCTGGAAGGCACTCGAGGTCATCATGGAGGAACTCAACCCGACCAGGTACAGGGTCGGTTACGCGGACCGCTCATCCTACACAGTTGGCGAGCCAATCAACGGTTAAATAACCCTCTCCACACGTTTCTAATGGTGCCGCCGTAGCTCAGCCTGGTAGAGCGCCGCCCTGGTAAGGCGGAGGTCCCGGGTTCAAAGCCCGGCGGCGGCTCCACATTCCCAAAATACCATATATCACCATAGGTCTTCTCAGCCAATTATACTTTAAATAATTACTATATTTAAAAGAATTCTATAATATAACATAATTCGAAGAAAAATAAAAAATAGAAGATACTACATTATTAATACCGGTGAATTAGCTTGACTTCTAACAATCATATAAGGTAGTTGGCTGTTCCTAGGTATTGCCATAGGACTTTTGATAGGAATGGCCTTACTCTATGCGGCGGCCTATGGTTACTTACCAATAATTAAGGGAACTGGAACCCAAACAATAACGGAAACTGAAACGTTAATCAGAACAACAACAATAACGGAAACAGCAGGTGCTCAATCTTACACCGTTACACTCACCTATACAAGAACATCTACAAAGACAGTTGTGTTCACTCAGACAGAAACAAGAACAATAACTGTGACAGCCCAACCCAGGTCGAGAGTGATCGGCGTTGATTTACGCTGGTCAGATGAACGCCCTATCTTCGGTTCGCCGAAAATAGTAATAACGGGGTACTTAGTTAACGTAGGAGCAGAAACCGCTTATAACGTTGTCCTTCACGTAACATACTACCAAGGCAATGTTAGAACAACTAAAGATATAATTATTGGGAATATTCAACCTTATGACTGGAAGAAAGTGGACGAGGAAATATATTACGAAGGCGGACCAATTGACCGCCTAACAATTGACATCGATTGGAGTTAATAATAAAATTTTAATTTTATCAAATTAACTTACAATAAAGAAAAACTAATATTCATATGATAGCGCAATAGAACGCTGACCATTTTATGGTCAAAATAAAAGAGTTCTGAAATATTTATGCTTACTCGCTCTAAAAATACGGGGGGATACCTGATTATGATACAACCTGAAAGTTTTATTGCCCCAGGAGAGCAGGTCCAAGCTTCGTGGCGCGTAAAGGATTTAAACATAATATTAACAGATCGAAGAGTAATCATTGGTAAAGGGGGTTCTGTGAGAGATATTGCTTTATCACATATTGTTTCTATAGAGGTTGAAGAGAAACTAGATGAAGTAATTGGCGGTATAGTGCTATCAGTACTTGGTGCAATATTGTTCGTCCCTAACATTATTTTCTTATCATATCTGGGTCTTGTGCTTGTATTATCAGGTATAGGAGTAGCAATATGGGGATACTATAATAGATTTAATATGGTCATAATTTACGGGCCACGCTCCTATAACTTCAGAAATGGTGATAAACTCATAGAAATAGCTGCAAGAATTAGAAACTATATTATGCAAGTACGACATGTTGGTTCACCTAATGTGCCACCTCCTCCACCTCCTCCCTACCCACAATAATTAAATAGTATTATCATGGTTATTACCACGACGTACTGACTATTTTATTACTAACGGTTCTCTCAACAGGTGCTTCGCTAAGTTATTTTAGCTCTTTACCTAACGCTTTAACGGAGTTAATGATGCTGGAGGTCAGAAATCTTACGGTAAAGGTAGAGGAGAGGGTGGTGCTACGGGGCGTTAGCCTCTCAGTTAACGCCGGTGAAGTCCACGCCGTGATGGGGCCTAATGGTAGTGGTAAGTCAAGCCTTGCCTACACGATCATTGGTCGCCCAGGATACGAGGTCATTGAGGGTGACATACTCCTTAACGGAAAGAGCGTCCTCGAAATGAGCATTGACGAGAGAAGCAGGGCCGGTATCCTGCTGGCGTTCCAGGAACCCCCCGCAGTGAAGGGCCTGAGGGTCGCTGTCCTGGCTACGGCAGCCCTAAATAAGAGGCTCGGCGCTCCTGACCTAACAAAGCCCGCTGACCCGAGCATACCCGAGAGAATCTACTCGATCCTCGAGCGCGTGGGTCTGCCCTCAGACTACGCCTATAGAGAAGTCAATGTGGGGTTCAGCGGCGGTGAGAAAAAGAGGCACGAACTGTTTCATGTCCTCCTCCTCGACCCTAAAGTGGTGATCCTTGACGAGCCCGATAGCGGGCTCGACGTGGACGGCGTGAGGATGGTAGCAGAGGTCATTAAGGAGCTCAAGAATCGGGGTAAAGCAATCCTGCTGATCACTCACTATGCTAGGCTGATGAGGTTCGTTAAGCCCGATGAGGTGACGATACTCTACAACGGGGAGGTAGCCGCCAGAGGCGGGCCCGAGTTAGCTGAAAGGGTTGAGGCAGAAGGCTACTCATTCCTAAACGGTGGTGGGCGTTGAGCAGGGCCGACGAGATACTGCCTGCGAGATCGCCTGAAGAGATCCTAGGCTACTCGAGACCCATCCGTGCAGAGGTCGTGCTCAAGGGGAGGGTCACTAGGGACCTCATCGAGGAGATCTCGAGGCTGAAGGGCGAGCCTGACTGGATGAGGAGGCTGAGGCTGAGGGCCCTCGAGATGTTTGAGAAGCTCCCCACACCCAAGTGGTTGGTCGGTATCGAGGAGCTCGACCTCGACGAGATAAGCTACTACGTCAAGCCTGAGGCCTCCCTCGCCTCCTCATGGGACGAGCTGCCGAAGGACATAAGGCGCTACTACGAGCTCCTGGGCATCCCTGAGATAGAGGCGAAGCTCCTCGCTGGCATAAACGTGCAGTTCGAGAGCGAGACCGTATACAGCAAGGTGAGGGAGTGGCTCTCCTCTAAAGGCGTGATCATGGTCCCCATGGAGGAGGCTGTGAAGAGGTACCCAGATATGGTTAAGGAGTACTTCGGGCGAGTATTCCCCATAGCTGACCATAAGTTCGCAGCACTCCACTACGCCCTATGGAGCGGCGGGGCCTTCGTGTACGTGCCGAAGGGCGTGCGCATACCCCAGCCACTGGAGGCGTTCTTCCTCATAGGCAACGAACTAGTTGGTCAGTTTGAGCACACCCTGATTATCGCTGACGAAGGCGCTGAGCTAACCTTCATCGAGGGCTGCAGCGCCCCAATGTACAGGAGGTACTCATTCCACGACGGCGCCGTCGAGCTCTACGCAGCCAAGGGCGCGAGGATAAGGTTCGTCACGATACAGAACTGGAGCAGGAATGTCATAAACTTCAACAACAAGCGGGGAATAGCGGAGGAGAGGGCGAGCATAGACTGGGTCGAGGGAAGCATAGGGAGCAAGGTCTCCTACGTCTACCCCTCAACAGTGCTGAGAGGGAGAGGTGCATCAAGCAGGAGCACTGTCGTCACAATAGCGAAGGGCCCATACATAAAGGACAGCGGTAGCAAGATGATACACGCAGCCCCAGAGACGAAGAGCACCATCATAAATAAGAGCGTCAGCGCCGACGGAGGGGTCAACGTATACAGAGGACTCATCAAAGTGCTACCCGGAGCAAAGAACAGCATAGCGCACGTATCCTGCGAGAGCCTCATACTCGACGATAGGTCAGCGGCTCATACATACCCACACAACCAGGTCGACGAACCAACAGCACAGGTAACCCATGAAGCATCCACCGGGAGGCTGAGTGAGGAGGTGCTCACGTACCTAATGAGCAGGGGGCTCACCGAGCGCGAGGCAACGAGTCTCGCCGTCCTCGGGTTCATGGACGACGTACTCCGGGAACTCCCATTCGAATACTCTAACGTGCTCCGGAAGGTTGTCGAACTCGAATTCTCGAGGATAGGGGGTGTCGGGTAATGGAGATCTCGGCAAGACTCCCTTGGCAACTAATAGCGGACTCACCTACAGTTAAGACATACACTGACTGGGAAATCTTCGAGAAGGAACTACGGCGGGGCAGGGCCGCTGTCGAAGACAGAATCCCCGTGAGGACGTGCACAGAACCCTCCTTAACGCTCTCAATAAATCAGTCCAGGATCAGCAGTAACATACCAAGGAACGCCAGCATTAAGGTTCTCTATAAGGCGCCTCTCTACGCCAATATCAGGAACAAAATGGAAGAAATACACTCCAAGAACGTAGAGTACGTTGCCGTCATAGAAATAAGTGGAGAAATGAGCGATCCACTCAACATCCATGTCCCCGGCGGCAACGGCCTAAACACCCACCACCTCGTCATCAGGTTGAAGGAAAAAGCTGACGCATCAATTAACATCATAACGTACTCCCTTACTCGAGGTCTGAAGTCCTTCTGGTTGGAGTTGCTCCTCGAGCCGGGCTCGAGGGCCACGCTGAGGACGCTATCTTTGGACACACAACCAACATACCATGTCGTCACTGCCGCACTGGGAAGGGATGCCCGCGTGGAGAGCAACACATCCCTTTTGGCAGGGCGGATGAGCAGGTATCATGAATCATACATACTCTCGAAGAACGCTTCCGTTGAGATAAGGATCGGCGCCTACGCTGCTAGCAACAGAAAAGCAGACATAATTACTGATGCAGTGCTGAGAGGGACAAGAGCATCCGCTCATCTCTCAGCAAGGGGTGTTGTCGACGATAACGGCTACCTCGTCCACAGGGGCGTGGCCAGGGTTGAAAGAGAGGCTGAGGACTCCTCAGCCGTGGTTGATAGCGAGGTCAGGGTAATGGGTGAGAAGGGTCGAGGGTATTCCGTACCAATGCTTGAGGTCTTCACCGGGCTTGTAAGGGAGGCCAGGCACAGCGCCGCTGTCAGGAGGCTCACGGAAGAGGAAGAGACATACCTTATGAGTAGGGGGCTCGGAATGCGCGATGCGAGCCTCCTCATGAGCCTTGAAGCGATTAGTTACTCCGGTGTGCTCGAGGCGTTCTGTGTCGGGATAAGCGACCTACTGGGCGTTTTTAGGTAGACACCCGATAACGGCCCTGTGCCCAACCCCCTCATCCACGATGGCGTACGCCTTCACCCTTCCTAGGAGATCGGGCAAGACCTGTTCTAATCTCTCACAGATCCACAACCCCAAGACTTCAGCCGTCGCTGGCCCAGGCAGGTATACTGCCTTAATCTCGAAGGGGGCAGCCCTAACTAACGACTCTATTACTTCTCTATCACTGCGGGGAGCAAGTAAGGAGAAATTAAGCTCCTCCGAGACCTTATCAAGAAAGCGGTCTATAATGCCGAAATCCATCACCATACCGTCCTTCCCTATAGTGCCTAACACACACAGACTTACACGGAACGTGTGTCCATGAAGTCTTGGGACACCATCGACCGGTGTGTAGTGGGCTGCGTTTATCGGCCGCGACCTAACACATACCTTACCCGCTCCCAACGCTGAAGCACCTCTTAGTCGATAGGTGCGTACCCTGTCTTGAGTATGTGCCTTACCTCGTCGGACGTTCGCTTCATTTTCTTTAGGGTGAAGATTATCGAGTCTCCTTCTCGCTTAACGTTTATTATCTCGGGCCCCATCCCAAGCGACTGCATGAAGTCCAGGATCTCCTCAATCACCCCCTCATCATAGACCCTTAACCTGTACTCAGCGAAGACCGCGCCCTTAGCCTCGACCTCCCTCACGGTGTTGAGGGCCGGGGCCAGGAGGCTCATCCCGAGTTTCTCAGCGATCTCCCTGATCCTTTCCTCGCCCGCGCCTTCCTCGTACAGCATGAATATCTCCCTTAGGAGTCTCGAGAAAATGTATGATCTGCCCTCATCGAAGAAGAACCTCATGCCGACGCTCAGGTCACCTATGTTGGCGGCGTGCGTGGTATACTTCAGTGGCGGGACACGGTAGAGGGGATCTTTCATCACAACACCTTCCCTGCCGTCCCTGTCAAGCTCCTTCAGTATGTCCTTTATCTCCCCGAGTTTCTC